>LFRM01193836.1_pt1 | contig 20698 bp, 13 predicted proteins | sample 618341 | NCBI WGS metagenome assembly LFRM01 (sample SAMN03654438, study PRJNA283298) | anaerobic digester metagenome | isolation source: pool of bioreactors CSTR01a, CSTR02a, and CSTR03a thermophilic anaerobic... | place: Denmark: Kgs. Lyngby | collected 2014-05-21 | reverse complement strand
GATATCCCGAAACTGGTTGAACCCATCCTGAAAGGTGAAGCCGACATGGTCAACGGCAGCCGGTACCTCAATGGTCTGGGCAAGAATACCCCAGCCTACCGCCGCGTGGGTCAGACCATTCTCGACGAAGTAACGAACCTCAACTCCGGCCTCCATATAACCGATTCCCAGAGCGGTTTTCGTGCGTTTGCCGCTTCTACAAAAGGCGTTTTTCGCTTCACTGCCAAAGGCATGGCAATTGAAAGCGAAATGTTAGCCGACGCCGGCCGCCACGGCCTCCGCATAACCGAAGTTGAAATCAGTGTCCGTTACGATGTTGACGGATCGACAGAAAACCCAATAAAACACGGTTTTGGGGTTCTTATGATGGTTCTGAAAGATATCGAATTCAACAGGCCTCTCTACTACCTGACATTACCTGGATCAATTCTTGGAATTATCGGGCTTATTATGGGTGTCATTTTCCTTCGCGAGTTCATCCTGGGAAAAAACCTGTATTTCGGGCCTACCATGCTCATGGTTCTGTGTATTGTTATAGGGAGTTTTATGGCTTTGATGGGTATTATGCTGCATTCGGTATCTACGATTCTGAGGGATGCGCTGAAAGGTTAAAAGAGAAAAGGAGTAAAATTGATTTTTTTTCTTGAAATATTAAGAGTTGGATCTTATAACCATCTCTCTACATATGATTGATGAGTTTAGTAATCCATTTAGGTGAAACGTCTTAAAAACAGATAAGACTATGATATAATGGTTCCGTAGAAATGGTTTCGTAGAAAAACTATCTAAATTAATGTTAAGGGCTAAGGCTAACTGCTGAAAATATAGATCACAAGACCCAGTTCAAACTAATGCAGATTTGTTATTTCATAAGTTTTCTACAAAGCCGATTTTTTTCAATACTGTAACTGGCATCAAAATCATATCTTTGTCTTCTTAATACTGTATTAATAATATTAATCTCTTGATAGGTATTTTATGATAATGTGAATCCGCTGGGTTTATATACCTATTTCTTAATGCTCCATTTTTATGTTGCCATCTAAACGTATTAACTCTATATTATTTGTTGCAATCTCCCTACTAACTGTTTCTACCTGAACACTCAAAATGAGCTAGAATGGAATTGTAATACTTTAGCCACATGCATTTATTCAGATTAAAGCGAAATCGTCCGGGTATTGAAATTGTAACTAACATTTAAAATATTTTTCCTAAAAATTTTTATTTATTTTATATTATATTAATTCATTATAATATTATCACATACATTAATATTTGGAACAGTATTAGCAAAAAATTTAAATAAGTTCTTGTAATATATGTTCAGAAAAAAGGTTGAACAGATGAATAATGAGCTTAACACCGGTAAAAGTTCTCAGTGCATGATTCAATGCGAGGAAAAAGCATACAAGGAGGTTACAGTCCCTCAGAACATAACTGTGGTTCTTCCTGCTTATAATGAGGAGGTCTCTATCGGAAGCATAGTCCTGCTAACTAGCCAGTATGCAGACAACGTGATCGTGGTCGATGACGGCAGTTCGGACCGCACAGCCGAGGTCGCCGGGAAAGCAGGCGCCGAAGTTGTTCGCCATGAAACGAACCGCGGAAAAGGCGCAGCTCTCAAAACCGGCTTTACAGCCGCAGCCGACCTCGGAGCCGACATTATTGTTACCATGGACTCGGACGGCCAGCACAACCCCGCTGAAATCCCCCTGCTGGTCGCCCCCATCATTAACGGCTGCGCCGACATGGTCAACGGCAGCCGTTACCTTTCCCACACGGACAAAAACACCCCCATCTACCGCCGGATCGGCCAGACGGTCCTTGACACCGCGACAAACATGAACTCCGGCCTCAAGATCACAGATTCCCAGAGCGGTTTCCGCGCCTTTGCAGCCTCAACAAAAGACGTCTTCCGCTTCAACGCAAAAGGCATGGCAATAGAAAGCGAGATGCTTGCCGACGCAGGCAGGTCCGGCCTCCGCATAAAAGAAGTAGAAATCGGAGTCCGCTACGACGTTGACTGCTCAACCATAAGCCCGATAAAACATGGTTTAGGCGTCCTTGTCATGGTCTTAAAGGACGTCGAGTTCAACAGGCCTCTATATTACTTGACAGCCCCTGGCATTGTCCTCGGAGCAGGAGGGCTGTTTATGGGTGCATATTTCTTACATGAATTTAACCTTGGCATGAGTCTGGATTTCGGGCCTACGATGCTTATGATCCTGCTTATTATTGTAGGGACTTTTATGGCACTGACAGGGTTATTATTGCATTCGATGTCTACAGTCCTGAGGGAAGCGAAGACGGCTTAAAACTAAATTATTAAAACGGGGCGTTCAAGCAAATTTAGAAACTTTTAATATTTTCTGGGATCTCCAAAATTTTCCCTGAATTCCGCTGGCAATTGACTGCAATCAATCAAAAACCCCGAAAATAATACAAAGCCTCCGAAATCTGGGGAAATTAAAATATTTGAATAAAAACGGTGCTCAAAGTAACTATTATGTTTTAATTTGATACATTTTTGGTAGGTGCGTTTTTTGGAAATATTAGTCAGTTCTATAATCGACTTAAAAAACTCTCAACATAACAGACCTCATCAAATTCTCAAATATTTATCTCAGAATCATAATGTTACAGTAATAAGTATAAATGATTGGTGGAAGAAAAGCCAAGGTGACCTTGAAAATTACAGCAGTGCTTTTAATAATGACTTTAATAAAGTTAAATTCTTTCATTTGACTGAAAAGAAGATAAGTCCAATTTTGCAGGAAGTCTTTTCTATTTCGGCAGTGAATAAAATATTGAAAGATGACTTCGACGTTCATTTGAATTACAGCACATTAATATCTGGGTATTTTCCAACAAAAAAACTGAAAACCGTTTATGATTTGGCTGATGATCTTGGCTCTATGATCCGTGAATCTCCTCAAATTCCTTCTCTTTTGAGACCTGCTGGTGGTTATTTTGGCGATTTCATGGTGAAAACGAACATAAAAAACTCTAGTCAAGTTACAGTTACAACAAAGTCTTTGATGACTTCCTATCGTATTCCTAAAGAGAAATGTGCTGTAATACCAAATGGTGTAGATACAAATCTTTTCAAAAATTATGGGGACCACATTAAGCAGAAAATCGGTATTGATGGTTTTATCATCGGCTATGTTGGAGTTCTTAGGGAATGGGTTGACTTAGAATCAGTTTTCTCAGTTCTCAGGAATTTAGACGAAGGCATCAAAATGATAGTGGTTGGGAAAGAGGGAGACTATGAAGTAAATGTGAAATTAGCAGAAAAATATGGTTTATCTGAGAGAGTAATTTTTACAGGAATGGTACCTTATTCTGACGTTCCGAAGTATATTTCTGCAATGGATGTATGTTTGATTCCATTTAAGACGAATGCAATCTCAAAGAATGCTCTACCTCTAAAATTGTTTGAATACATGGCATGTGAAAAACCTGTTATTTCAAGTGATATCCCTGGAGTAAGAAATGTTGCAGGTAATACGGTAATGTTTGCTACAACGAAAGAAGAATATAAGGAAGCAATTTTGAAGTTGTATCGAAACGAGGATTTAAGATTAAGGATGGGCAGTGAAGGTCGAAAACTTGTAGAGTGCAATTATAATTGGGAGAGTATTGTGAAAAAAATGGAGGGGATTTTACTTAATGTAGGTGACCTTACATGAAGATTTGCCTAGTTTGCGCTTCAGGTGGACACTTAACTGAAATGCTAAAGATAAATGATGCATTTATATCTCATGAAACTTTTTTAATCACATATAGGGAAAAGTTCTCTAATCTTCCTAAAAATATAAAAAGAGTCTATTATATTAAAAATATACTGGTATCCAATGTTCAGGCGAATCGTGTAAAAAAGAAAGCCTTGATTGTACTGCAAATGATATTATTAACACTCTATGAGCTGAAAGTAATCTTAAAAGAGCGACCGGACATTGTCGTATCTACAGGCTCCGAAATTGCAATCCCTATTTTTTATCTTGCAAAAGTAATGGGAAAGAAGATTATATTTATTGAAAGTCTGTGCAGAATAGACAAGCTTTCTGGCACGGGAAAAATAGTAAGGCCTATCTGCGATTTGTTTTTGGTTCAGTGGGATAATCTGGCGAAGTTACATTCAAAAAATGAGTATCATGGGAGTATACTATCTAGTACCTATATTAGTTGTAAAGGTAATGTTCGACAGAATAGGGGGTCCTTCATTTTTGTAACTGTGGGGACCGCACCGTTTCCAAGATTAGTGGAAACTATGGATTATATCTCTGAAAGGATAGATGATAGAGTAGTAATACAAATTGGAAGGACTTCCTATAAACCTAAATATGCAGAGTATTTTGATTTCATTGAAAACGCAGATATAAGAAAACTTAACCGTGAAGCTAGAGTTGTAGTTTGCCACTCTGGAGTGGGATCGATTTTGACGGCACTTGAAGAGAACGGAAATGTAATCGTATTTCCTAGATTTTCTAAATTTAGAGAAAATATTGATGATCACCAATTAGAGATTGCAAAAGCTCTTGAAAACAAACAACTTGTAAAAATCGCATATAACTTGGATGAATTATTGAATTTGCTCACGATGAATAACACCGACAAAAATGCTAAAGAACCAGATGACAATGATGTAAATAAATCAAACCTTATTGATTATCTAGCATCTGTTTTTGCGTCCCATAATTGAGAAAGTAGACAAGTGATTTTATGAAAGACAGGAATGTGTGTTTTTATTCTGTGCACGATATACTGAAGTTTGCAGTTATTGATCATAAGGGGTATATCAACCGTTATTTTAGCAATTTTGATAAGCACTATGAAAATTTCAAATGCAATTGCCTTTATGAAGATTGTGATTTAATTATAGAAATTGGTGAATTCACTGCAAATTTAGAAGAATCATACAATGTGGGGGATGGAAAATATTATTTCCGCGAAGATTACATGTATGTTTCTAAGGAATTTTATAAAGGTGCCAAATGGAGATTTGAAATTGAAGGATTGAACTCTCAAAAGACTCATGTTAAAGTAAACTGTAATTCATTAGGTCGAATATTCATTACGGGAAATGTCATTGATTTTTTAATTCATCTTAAGTTACTGCAAAAAGGTTACACTATTATTCATGCATCTGCAGTATCTAAAGAAAGGAATGCATTTATTTTTGCTTCACGAGGCGGAGGCGGTAAAACTACCACTGCTTTAGAATTAGTTTCAAGAGGTTTTTCCTTTATTGGTGACAATTACGTAATCTTGCGTAAAGGAAATGTTTACGCTTTTCCAACATCGCTTAGCATTTTTACATACAATTTATCTCCTATTATTTATGAAAATCTTTGCTTCAAAGAAAAAAGTGAATTGGCCATAAAGCGTGCTGTATACTCGATTACAGGGGGGTACGCTAAATTCTTCACTAAAATCAACCCAAAAAAGGTATTCCAAAACTTTGAGCCATTTTCGAAGCTACATAGCATGTTACTTTTAATTCCTCATACAAAACTACCACAAGGGCAAATACAAATTGAAAGTATAAATCTGGAAAGTTTAATTGTACAACTTAAGTATAACTTTATGCTAGAATTTATTTTTTTCAACAGATATATAGAAGAATACTCTTATTTCTTTCCAAATAGTGATTTCTCCCTTCACTGGAGTAAATATTGCGAGTATTTAAAAGTAAACCTTTCTGATGGGTTGATTTTTAATAAAATTATCGTTCCCCTGAGGTATGATCAAAGTACATTCTCCAGGATTTTAGAAGTATTAGAGCGTATGTAGGCATAAGTGGTTTAATAGCAGCTAAATCGGTTATAACATTTGCTATGGGAGAGGTTAAGAATGTACATAAAAAATTATAATATACATAACATTTTGAAGTTACAAATTAAAACTAAAAACTTAAGTCTATTAAAAGGTTTAAATTTTCCTCTATCTTTTTTTGAAACCAAGGAAACTATAGAAGAGCCCGAAATTGTTCTAAATATAGGGAAATTCACTCCTTCAAACTCTGACTGCTTTCTTGTAGATCACAAATATCATATAAAAGAAAATTATCTCTACTGTGAGGAATATGGTGAGGAAGCTAAATGGAAAGTAGAGATAATTGGTTTTGAAACTTCACCGACAATCATTAATTTTGATATGCAACTAAGTCTAAAGTATTGTTATATTGCGCCAGATATTGTTCCTCAAGATTTGATTCTTTTGCCTATTATCGAATTTTTCTTGGGCAGGAATGGTTTTCTGCTTGCTCACGCTGGGGGTATAGTTACAGACAAAAAATCAGCAGTTATTTTTATAGGTAGGCCAGGTAGTCTCAAAACCACTATACTGATGAGTTCACTAAGGAAGGGACTAAAAATATTGGGAGACGACCGCCTTATTATAGACCTTACATCTAAGGAAGCTTATACATTTCAACTCTATCCCACGATTTTTGAATACATCGGCACTAATTTTAAAGAAGAATATCTTACATTTTATCAGAGGCTGCGAGTTAAGACAAAACTCGCTAATGAATATGTATCAAAATCTGAAATTTGGCAGGTCGACCCAGTAAAGATAAAATCTATCTATATTTTAAATCGAATAAATAGTCCTTCTAAACAAGTAGCAATCAATGATATAGGTGCAAATAAGGCTCTGAGCAAGATACTATATAATAATAGAGCAGAAATTTATGGCTCTTCTATCACACAAATCGCAAAAAAGAGGACTTTTAATGAGTATGTAATAGCTTACTCCTTCGTATTTCCAAATAGTAGAATTGCCACATATTGGGATCAATTGAAACTTAAATTGGAAAATCTGTTAGGAGACGTATCTTTATATGAAGTTGAAATTCCTTCTCAACCAGAACAGAGCTTATTGACTGAATTTGAGAAAATACTGCGGTTAGGATAGTATGGTTGTCATAAATAGTAAACAATTTTCTCAGATATTACTGATTACCGGTTTTATCTTTTCCAGTTTGGCTCTTTACGGCATAAACAAGAGTCCTGCTACTGGATATGAAGTATCCATTTATAGCGGCTTGTCTACTCTGTTATGGATTTTTATACTTGGAAGTATCTTTTGTGGAATTTGTGTAACTGTCTATTGTATATATTTGAAAGATCAAGAGATGCATACTTATGCGCTAATTGGGCTATGTTTGGTTGTATTTACAAATTGTTTGTTACTATCATTACCTCTTTTAAAAGGCTATGTTATCTATGGTAGGTGGGATGCTCTAACACATGTTGGTCATGTTGTAGACATAATAAAGTATGGAAGTATTACAGATGGAAATGTTTACCCAATTACTCATATTTATCTTGCTTCGTTTGAATACCTTTCTAATATCTCCTTACCAACCATATTAATGTATTTACCTTCATTGTTTTTGGTCTACTATGTGCTATTTACTTATATTTTATCTAAACTAATATTTTTCAGCAAAGAGGATCAATTGTTATCTGCTCTAGCAGCTACTATTTTGCTAATATCTTATGGTAACTATCAAGTATTACCAACTGTCTTCTCGATGTTTTTCTTGCCTCTTTTATTCTATCTTTATTTTAAGAATTTGGCATGTAAGAGACCCGAGGTGCGCTTACTACTTATTCTATTAGTTATTTTATACCCCTTTTTTCATCCACTAATTAGTTTGTTAGCAATTATGTTTTTTTTAATTATGGATTTGTGTTTGCTTCTATATTCCAAATTCGTGATTAAAGAAATTGATTTTAACTTCACCGCAGCAAATGTTAACCTACTTCCATGTTTGGTATCATCTATTGTCTTTGTATCATGGCTTTCAAACAGTTCAAATTATAATGTTTGGTTTTCTAACATAAAAAGCATGTATTATTACTTTAGAGGCGAATCTTATGTTTTATTAGCCTCTGGCAGTATTGGTGACATATTTGAAAGAATGAATTTTCAAATAGCTGATATTATGGAGTTATACCTTAAGATGTATGGTCATATATCCATATTCTTGATATTGACGGGGATAGCTTCTGTTGCTATTATTAAAAAATCAATCCTACTTTCAGATCCAGCTTTAAAAAATATGCTAATATATCAATCTCTGTTTCCTTTTATGTGCATGTTAGTATTTATCAATTTATTCAAAACTATATTTTCGTTTGGTATTTGGAGATTGGTAAGTATATTGTGTATTATCACTCCTATTTTTGCAGCTTATACTTTTTCAGAGTTCTTTTTAAAAAATAAAGCGGTTCGAACAAGTATAATTACAAGAAAATCAGGAGCTTTACTAACTGTCTTAATACTTATTATATCTTCAGTGGGGGGGATTTTCTCTTTATATCCGTCTCCCTTGATTTCTCAGATGAATCAACAGGTAACTCACATGGAAATTAATGGAATGGATTGGTACTATAGTTATAAGAATCCAGAAATTCTAGATTTACACCTTAGAAGTTCTTTTAGATTTGCAGATTATCTGTTTGGTATTCGGGAACGACGATCAAGAGCTGACATCCGACCTGCTGAAAGATTGGACACAAATCCAAAATACAAGTTACCGGAAAGTATTTTACCAAATCATTTCAATTACCTTAATTATAGTACATTTGGTAGTACACTTAGCACTCATATTTATATCCCGTTACAGACATACGACGAAATATTTTATACACAGATTTATCCTCAGCTTGAGGTATTTAACGCAGGAGATTTTGATCAATTTCGGTCTGATACAACTATCGAAAAGATATATAATAATGGGGAATTTGTAGTTCATTTCTCGTAATTATTCAGCCTATCAAAATCAGTTGATTGATATTGATTTTAACGAAACCGAGAGTCTGATTACGAACTAATAACCAATTATAAAACGCAATCAATAGCCAACAATTAAATAAAATCAATTCACAGAACTTTGCCTATTGGATCTTAATAAAGATGGTTAATGATGTTGTTTTGCCGAGATCGAATAGTTACCATTTCTCGAATGCTATAGTTAAATCCAGTTTTCTTTTTTCCATATTATTAATCCGATAGCAATAGAACTTATTGCATAACTCCCGATCCACGCATATCCTACTCCAATAGTACCGAAAGCAATCAAAAAGAAATATGTCATCAATATTAGCAGAATAAAGTTTAGTGCACATACCGTAATCAATAACTTGTTGTCTTTTTGGACTCGCTTAATTGAAGCGTAAATGCAATTTACACTCACAAAGAAACTGGCTATAACCATCAATTTCAAAAGTTCAAATCCTTGTGTGGCATATTCATCTCCAACTGCTCTTAGGAAAAAATCACCCCATATGTACAGTATTATTGAAGCGGGGATTAAGATGCAAAGAGTAAATATTCCTGACTTGATCACAGTCTTTTTTAAGGATTCACCATGGCTACCTTCTACAAGTAAAGAAGTGCCAATTGAAGATGGTATCATAAATAAAATCGATGCTATTGCAAAGCTAATGTAATAATAAGCAGCCTGTTCTGCCCCAACACGGTTTAAAACCATAATTGGTAACAGCATATTGGGAGCTGATGTTAGTAGGCTTGTTGCGTAATTTATAGCTGAGAAACTAAATCCTTCCTTCAAAAAATCATGGTCTATCGCTAGCTTAAGTTTGATATTCATTTTTATAAGTAATAAATATGCGACTAATAATGTAAGAAATAGTGAAATTCCCATCGCACCGAATATACCTATAGTTCCCATTGCAACTAACGGCAGTAGAAAGAGTACTCTTAATCCAAGCAATAAATTCTGAATAAAGTTATATCCAGCTCTCCTCATTGCAATAAAAGAAGTTCCTGTAATCATTATTGCAGTGTTTGCAATGAGGAATCCAATAAAAAGAATAGCATTTAACGGTGATTTAATAAAATTTAATTCTGGAGAAAAGATATCTACTCCATAAATAAATACTATTCCAAAAAGAAGGGCTGCAATCACTGAAATAACTAGAGATGTGCTTAACACCATATTCTTGTCATTATTAGGAAAAAAGCGGATGAGAGAATAATCCATACCCACTTTGGATAAAAGAACAAGTAATGTCATCGATGAAATTAGTGCGGTTGCAAGACCTACTTCTTCATTAGCATAAAGCTTTGCTGCAATTATCCAAAAAAGAAACCCGAATAGAGAATTAAAAATTGATGTCAGTATAATATAAAAGGAACTTGTGAATAAGGGATCGTTCAGACAGCATGCTAATCCAGATATGTTTTTTTGAGTATTCATGAAAATAACCTGAATTTAGGAAACTAACAAATTTGCTAGATGATTTTAGTGCAATAGTTAACCATGAGCAGATGAATAATCTTCGCTACTTCATGTATCCGATACTTAAGATATTGGCTATGAGCATTCACTTTTTAAGACATGGAATCGGTTGCTTTAACGAAGTTATGATTAGTCTCCCAGCATCTCCTTTTCCATAGGGATTGCCCCAATTATTATTCTTTTTTAGCATATCTTTGACACTATCCCTAATGTTCTCATTTACTCCTATAACCACATTCGCGCCTACATCCACCGTTTCCGGCCTCTCAGTGTTGTCCCGAAGCGTCACGCAGGGGACTTTAAGGATGCAGCTTTCTTCCTGCACGCCCCCGCTGTCGGTAAGGATAAGCCTTGCTCCGCTTTCAAGCTGTAAAAATTCCAGGTAACCGAGGGGTTCGATCAGTCTTGTGCCTTCAGGCACTTCCAAACCGAATTCCTTTATCATTTTCACTGTCCTCGGATGAGCCGGGAAGATTACAGGAAGGTCAAATTCTTTGTATATCTGCGAAAAACTGGAAAGAATTCTGCCCAGGCGTTCTCTGCTGTCCACATTTTCGGCACGATGGGTTGTAGCTACAAAATATTCTTTTTCCTTTAAGCCGAGTTCTTTAAGGATATCGTCTCCGTCTTTAGAAATTACAAGGTTTTGATAGGCTGCATCAACGATCGTATTTCCAGTAACAAAGATTCTTTCTTCGGGAATACCTTCGCTTAGCAGGTACTTTCTTGAGGTTTCGGTTGGTGCGAAGAGATAATCGGAAATGTGATCTGCAATAATTCTGTTCGTTTCTTCGGGCATTGTATTGTCAAAGGATCTTAAGCCCGCTTCTACGTGCCCGATTTTAATATGAAGTTTGGAAGCTGCAATAGCGCCAGCAAGAACCGTATTTGTATCTCCCTGGACAAGCACAATATCAGGTCTGTCTTTAATCAGAATTTCTTCAATGGCTACAAGCATTTTTCCGGTCTGTTCACCGTGCTTGCCAGACCCAACATCAAGGTTGTATTTTGCTTGGGGGAGTTTCAATTGTTCAAAAAAGATTTTGTCCATTTCGTAACTGTAATGCTGGCCTGTATGGAGAATATAATAATCGATGCCCTGTTTTTCACATTCTCTTATAATAGGGCTCATTTTTATAATCTCAGGCCGCGTGCCAAGAATAATTGCGATCTTCATAATTCTACCTGGTCTCCGCCGGGAAACCCCGTTACTCTTTAATTTTTATTGAGATACACTTGTAAATTATTTAATAATTTCGGTAGTTTATTTCCTTATTAATTTCTATATTTGCTGAATATACGCTCTCTATTCGTGGATTTTTTGTATTTAGATATTAATATTTTTTTAAATCTCTATAAATATAATTAATAAATTGAGCTCGATACACATGAATAATTTTTCGAAACCATACTGAAGAATTATGGTTTTAATTGTAGAGTATGGAGTACAACTTCCTGGGAAAATGAAGCATCTCTGAAAATTTTACACTTTTATTAATTCATTTAGCTTGCAAGTCCCGGCAGAGTCTCTGAAGAACCCCAGCTATATACTTCTTACTTTGTACAAAATCTGCTACAGAAAAAAACATTATGGATTATAAATCCACAAGTCATTATGAATTATGAATCCATTTTCGAGATTAAAGGTCAAAAAATATAAAATATAGTTGAGGGATTATGAATGGGTCTTAAATTAATAATTTAATTGGCTTAAAAATTGCAATATATTTTTAAAATTGGTAAAATTCTATTAAAATTCATAATCTCATCTTATATTCACATATAATCTCAGTTAGAAAGATAGGTTCTCATGAAAGTTGAAAAATAAACAGACAACATGAACCCTGTGATATTAAAAAGAACTAAGCTTATTCTCGGTCTGGTTTCGGTTTTTCTCCTAGTTGGCTTATTCATCTCACCTGCAGCTGCATCGATTGATTGTGAAATATCTACCAACAATTCAACTGTGGGAGATGCCCTGAAATAAAAAGTATGGCTTCTCGGGGGAAGATCTAACAGTCAAAGTTTATTTTGAAGAAAATCTGAATGCAAGCGTAAAGAAATTAATCTGGATCCAAAGAAAGCAATCGAGCCAGGATTTGAGAAAGAAAACACTAATAGTTTATTTACAAATTTAATCCAGGTAAATGCGCTCGAAAACTGCATTTACTTATTTAAAAAATCTGGTAAATCTGGGAAATAGACTGACCTGAGAATAAACTGTAATCTCAACTGAAAAGTGCAGGAACGATATTAGAGATCTCTTTTTCTTCTTACTCATATATCGTATTTTTCATCTTTTTTAGAAATATTTTTATATCTTGTAATTCCCTTTACCAAAAATTAGCCCATCTATTTATACATTGTGTATAACTAACTGTATGGAGGTTAGTTTACGTTTAAATATATAATCCAGTTTTATAATACGAACAATTCAGCTAAAAATAGTTTGAAAAGTAGCCTGGCTGTTCGACTTGATAATTTTAAAAAAATGGAATTTAATCCTCTATACTGGTTTGTGCTGCCAGGTCTTATTCTCTGTTCAGGCGGGTTATACATAGGCTTGTATTTATTACAGAATTTTTTCCTTGTTGATGAAAGACTTCCTTTTGGGCCGACGGTTTTGATGGTAGTGATAAGCATTGTCGGGATGGAGATGGCTTTTACCGGAATTTTACTTCATTCAATCTCGGGTTTATTCAGACACTTACAGGAGTAAGCCGCTCACTTTAAAATAATTGCTCTGAGCACCAGAGCTTTACTTAATCGCTCCTGTCAATAATGGTTTTCTGTTTCCAGTTATCCTTCTCAATAATAGTTTTTTGCAAAGCAGTCTGGGCAAAAATATTGATAGAAAAATAACTGTTAGTGGAGAACCTGATAATAAAATGAAGAAATCAAAAAAGAAGACCGAAAAGAAAGCAGTTATGTAAACAAACCCTTCTTCTCAAGCCTTTAACTCTTTTATGCTATTGTTTACTGCTGATCAAAATCGGTTTAGTAAATTTTTCCAGAAACTTGAACCACTGTCAGATTTCGAGTTCTGCTCCTGTTCTGAGTTCTGCTCAGGCTCTGCCTGGGAGGTTCCTGCTGCAAATATGGTCAGTTCTTTCTGGCCAATGCCAACGATGCCTTTACCCGGTTCATAGGCGCCTGTAAATAGCAAGTAGTCTCCCGGCAGGAGATCGAGGGTTGTCAGGGAAAGGGTATTCTGGTTTTCCTCGCCTATGCTTATTGTGCCGTTGCCTTCCCCTATAAGGGTCTGGATATTATTTGAGAGCTCATTTCTATTGAGTTTGGACTCATAGGTTGTGGAGTTGATACCCAGGTCCCTGGCAATGCCGATTTCGTTAATGAAAATATCGGTCCCGTCTCTTGTCCCATTGGCGCTGAGGTTTATATCGGCTTTATAGGCTTCTTTCTTTATCAGTGCAGCACCGTATGTGAAATTTCCCTCGGCAGGCGCGTCTTTCAAGCTCAGATCAACCTCTAGGTCTTTGCCCTCTTCAAGCGTGTCTACTGCATCGGCTTCCAGCTCGTAGTCAAGGACCTCAAAACAGGTTGCTGAGAGGACTTGTTTTTCCGTCCTGGGTTTTTCTTCTTTCTTTGATTTTTCTCCTTTCTCAAATTCGTCTTTTTTGTCCTTGTCGTCAGCAAGCGTTATGAGGATGCCGTAACTCCCTGGCTCAAGGGAATCAAAAGTAATGGGTTCAGCCAGGTCCCCTTTCTTGTCCAGGGTTGCGCTTATTGTGGTATAGCAGTCCGCGCTTTTGTTAAGAGCTTCTTCCAGGCTTATGGTTTCATTATCCACAAGATCTATAAGGACTTCTCCAGCGGAACGCACATCAAAACCCTTGATAAGGTAAATCTCCACATTCTGCTTCTTGAAGTCTGAAGAGCCGTTAAAGCCCATTGTTACGTTCTGGCCTTCAGTGTAAAAAGGATGTGTGGAATATGGATACGTAAATACCAGTTCAGTGTTGTTTCCCTGGTTTGACTTTGGATTTGACTCTGGGTTTGATTGTTTTATTTCAATTGTGGTTCCTTCTCTTTCCAGCCTGTTCACTCCATAATAAGTAAAATTAAGAGGTTGTGGAAGCTGGACTTCTTTTCCTCCGCTAAGCAGAATCCAGCCGCCTTCAGTCGGGCTCTCACTATGGTCTGCAAAAACAATCTTTTCTCCGCTTTTCTCAATAGATACAACCCAGGGCCCTTTTTCCGAAAAAGCTGCTGATACCGAAATAAGTGAGAAAATGCAGATCAAAGCCACCAGGGATAATCTCCATTTCCCACTATTTATTTCGCTCATTCCTGTTTTCTTATTCAATGATTACACCCCTTATATTAACGTTCAATGTTTTATCCCAGAATTTTACTATTTTTCTACTTTTATTCAGTATTCACTTTATTAATTATTAAGTTTCTACCCATTAATTTTCTTTTAACCAGTTTTTTATTAGATTGATTAACATTACATATTTAATTTTAAATGTATGTGTACTATTGGAATATATTTATAGTTTATCGAAAGCGCTTACAACTGGTTTTAAACAAGAAAAAAAATTAAAATCCCCGGATACTTTTTATGACTTTCTTCTCCTCAAATAAGCCAGGAATAATATTAATCCGGCTAGGGTTCCTGCTATCCATATATTTTTCGATTTGAGAGCAAGGAAATTCCCGATAGATTCTTTTTCTCCCCTGGAGATACTTCTTTCTCCAGTTGCCTTCTCAGCGTTCCCTTCGATGTTTCCTGCTGCTGGCTGTAATTCTACCTGTTTTGCAATGCTCCCAACATTTACCTCAAAACTGCCTGACGGCATAGACTTAGAATCATATGTGTAGCTGAAGCTCCCTTCAGAATCTACCTCCATTTCCTGAAAAGCCGTGATTTTTAGTTTGACACTTGGAGCATCCGACTTCCCATCAATCCTGATCTTATAGGTTCCAGGAGGGACACCTGCCTGGGAAACAGTAGCAACTCCGTCCTTTGCTTCTGCAGTTTTAGTAATCCACAGAAGCATTTTTACTCTCACATTCAGGTCATCTACCCCTGTTGCCTGCACGGTAAATCTATTATCAAAACCGGAGGGAATTCTCACATCTTCAAGCAAATACTCATATCTGCCGTCCACAACCTGTACTTCCTTTTCAAAAGTTATCAGCACGTCGACACTCTCTCCCTCAAAACCGGTTCCTCTTATTTCTATTACATCCCCAACAACTGGATTCGCAGGGATAAGTTCCCAGCTGCCTGAAGCAACTGCTCCATGAGATAAAATAATGCACAGGAGCATAGAAAGCAAAAGCAGAAATCCCAAATTCCCTTTATTCCTGGAAGGTAGGATAGATGTAAAAACTGGACTTACTAAATTAAATCTCTTAGAAGACAATTTGTTTAATCTCTCCTCTTGGATTTTTCGTCTGTAACAATCTAATCTTCATCAGACTAAATATTGAAAGAAGCTCGTACTTATGAAACGAATAATTATAAAAACTGCAGACAGATATAGAAATAGATACATAAAACTGGCTTATGTATTTTACTTTTTTCGTGTATTTTTTAGCCTTCTGCGCTGTCAGAGGCAAAAAATCTCTCTGTATGTGGTTTTAGCATTCAGTAATAGGAGAAAGGATTGTAACTCTCTACATCCTTTCTCTCGATTTTTTTCCCAAATTTTTCTTTGTTGTAAAGGCTGAATGAGGATTCTCCTGCCTGCTTTCTTGAGCTTATTTCTCTGCCTTACTTCCTTTTCCTCAATACAGCAAGCCCTATAAGGAGTGTTCCTGTAAAGCCTAGTAGGAAGGATGGGATCTTTGGTGGATTTCTTATGACATGAGCAATTGCTTTTGTCTGAATGTGAGGCTTGATTTCTTCAGATATGAACGTATCTGGAATTCCGAAAACGGAACTGAGTCCCATAAAAGGAGAGTGTTGACTTTTCAATGAAGAAATATTGCCAAGATAAGTTCCCGAAAGGGAACTCAGGCTCGCGCCGGGTGAGTCTCTGGATGAGATTCTCAGTTCTTTCTGTACTAGGCCTGCGAGTCCCCTGCCTTTCTCGTGGGCTCCTGCAAAGAGGATATAGTCTCCTGGAGGGAGATCTATGCCTGTCAGGGAAAGTGTACTCTGGTCTTCCTCGCCTATGCTTATTGTGCCGCTTTCTTTTCCTATTAAATTCTGGATCTCGTTCCTAATCTTGTCTTTTCCAGCTCCTGACTCGTTTCCTGTCAGGCCGGCTTCCAGGTTCCTTATAATATCAACTCCGTTTACCACAGGTCTTGCCAATACTGCTGCCCGTGCTGGGATATTCTCATTTTCGCATGTATCTGCTCTTAAAAGTACAGCCCAATATGTGTAACCTGTCCTGGCAGGTGCATTCCTCAGGTTCAGGTTGACCTCAAGATTTTCGCCTTCCTCGATGGTATACGGAACTTTAGCTTCCATTCTGTACTCCAGAACATCAAAGTAATTTGCTAAAAGAATCTCTTTTTCCTGGTCAGGTTTATTAGTCTCGTTTCCTGCAAGAGTTATAAGAACCCGGTAGCTTCCGGCAGAAAGAGGACCAAGGGTCAGGGGAGGCAGATCCCCGTCACCGTTCAGAACTGCAGGGATTTGCACATAAAATTCAGTATTGTTACTGAGAATTTCCTCTAGGCTATCTTCGTTACCATCCGTGCCATTTAAAATGGTTTTTCCAGGAAAACCAGGATCGTATGCCTTAACAAGATATATATTCACATTCTCATGTCTGAGGGTCTCAGACCCTTGATAGCTTATCTTCACGCTCTCATTTACGGTATAAAACGAACGAAGAGAATAGCGGTATGACAGTATGAATTTCAGATTATTCCAACTACTTTCCTTCTGTTCTATCTCAGGTATTACAGTTTCATTTCCTGTGCCATTCCCCGTATTGTTTGCCAGGTAATATACTTTTATTTCAGGTTTCACTTCCTGATTTCCCAGATTTCCTGCCCAGTTACATTGTATCGTTTTTACCTCAGGTATCAATTTCTTACTTTCAGGGACCTTTGTGCAATTGCATACCCCAGTTTCCGGTCTCTCCTCTATTCCTGCGACTCTTGGGCTTTCTGCTCTGTTGTATACTCTTACATCTGGGTCGGTTCTTCCTAGGTCACTCTTTTTATTATCCGTTCCATTTTCTACTTTCTCTTTTAATTTCACGTTTGCTCCGCCGTCTTCCGAGCTGGCTATGTTGTTTCCTGCCTTCTGTTTCTGCTCAGGAACCTTTACTATATTTTCCTGCTGTTTGGTCCCACTATGCCTTCCGGTATCCTGATTCTCTTCTGTATTTCCCTGCTCGTCTATATCGTCATTTACCCCTGTCTCATGTTCTATTCCCTCTTCCACACTTCCGGAGGCATTTTCTTCTCCAGTCTTCTGCTCAGGATTCACCTCTTCTCCTGGAGGGTTTTCTATCCCTTTTTCAACTTCTGTGTCTGGTACAGGCTTGTGCGTGGTATTTTTCTGGTTTTCCGTGTTGTTATGCTGTCCTGTTTGTAGATCTGAACCTCCTTTCTCGGTTTCCTGAGTTTGTGCACTGCTATTCTGTCCTGTTTGTGAATCTGAATTTTCTTTCCTGGTCTTCTGGTTATCCGTGTTATTCTCTTCTACAATTTCCGGTTCCTGGTCATCATCCCTACTTTGTCCATATTGAGTCCCGTTATCTGCTCCGGTTCTTGATTCAGGGTTTCCAGCTTCGTTTTCTCCGTTATCTGCCCCGTTATTTAATCCTTTATCTGGATCCTGCCCCTTGTCCACACCTTCCTGATCACCTGCGCTGCCACTTGCTTCTTCTTGTGGCTCCGGTTCATTTTCCGGGCTCTCTGGAATTATTGCATCATTATTTTGTATGTCACTATTAGCCTTGGTTCCCGGCTCAAACGCTTCTATTTCATTCTCTTCCCCTTCTGACCCATTACCCGATTCTACGGTTGATTCCTGGCCCGGTCCCGCACTTTTCTTGCTGTCCGTATCGCCGATTTCCTCTGTTTCATTTTCCGGACTCATTCCAGCATTTTCTGAACTGTCTGAGCTGTCATTCTCAATAATTACCTGCTCTGGACTCTGTCCGATACTTGTCCCATTTCCTGTGTTATCTTCTTCTCCTGCGGCTGGTATTGAGATTATTGAAAAAATAAGAACTAAAATAACCCATGCAGATTTCCATTTTCTGCTGTATGATTCGCTATATCTCTCTGTTTTTTTCTTCAATCACTACACCCCTGATTATCCTCTTTCCTGCCTGACCGGGATTCTCATAGATTTTAATAATTTTGATGTTATTTTTGTCTACAAGTCTGATTCTTATCATAGTTTTTCTCTTTAAGTAAAGCAAAAGTAATAATATCCAGGTTAAAGTCCGTCTATCTATATCTCCTGGAGTCTCATTACTGAAAAATCTTCTTTTTTTATTCCGTTTTTCCTTTTAAGAATTTTTCTCCGGATTGGGCTTGCCTTCTAAAGGAATTTTACTTTTTAAGCTAGGCTTTCTACAGGCTGCAGGTCTTCAGTTTATAATCCCAGTTTGTGGGCAGGAGTAAATAAATGCAGATTTCTAAAAATAGTTCTCTCGTGCTATTATTTTTAGGTAGTAATATTTTTTATTATAGCAGCAAGTTAAGAGATTGATTATTTTGTGAACTCTCCAAATAACCAGATTTAGATAGCCCAAGTTTGAAGTTAAATAGTTCAAGTTCGAAGTATAAAAAGAAGCCTGAAAAGAATTCTGAACAGGATCTAAACTAAGAATTCTGAAAGGTCTAAAAATATAGTCAGGGTTTAATATTAATCTGAATATCCAGAATAATGCTCCGATTAACAGAATCTATCTGGTTTCAAATATTCCTGTAGCTGGCTATGTATAATATAATACACTTATGTGTAACTTACAGATAGGTATATAATACATTTAGATGGGTGCATAATACGTTAAGGTGGGTATACAATACATTTAGGTGTATAATACGTTTAGATGAGCATATTAATACATTTAGTATGTATATATCACATTTACAGGTGGGCTATAACATACTATAATATATCACGGGTCGGTTGATATCACACTTGTAAGCTTGCCTAAGCTCCTGCTGGTCCGTAAGTAGAGCAGTAGAACTGGTATTTTTTTCAATTGAGATCTCATCACTCAAAGTTTTTATCGAAGAAATACGAGTTCGGTCTTTTTAATTTATTTGATTATTTCTTCCCTGAAGTTGATTCTTCTTTTGCAATTATCTTCTCGCCTGCAAAGGCTTTATATATTAGATATGCCCTTTAAAGGCAAAGTACGTCCAAGATGGAAATTTCAGACATTTAGTGTTTGAAATTATCTAATCAGATCAATGTGATGCTTAATGCTTCTTCCCGAAAGTTTTCGGGAAATAGGATTTTCTGCCGTGCTTTACGGGAGATTTCCTGCATTGAAGATAAATCCAGTGAGAAAAGTCGGATCAACATGAGTGTCAAAGGGCCAATGCTTTGAAACGCCCGCTTTTGGCGTCGAACCGACGTCTAGAATCGCACGAAACTGTTCAAGTTTTCGATGAGTCGCGGTTGCAGTTACTGAATACTGAAGTTTCAAATCAGGGAACTGAATTCAAAATCAGGTTACCGAATACTGAAGTTTCAAATCAGGCTACGAATGTTTCAAATCAAGGCCGGATGCCTGGATTTGGGTCTGCCAGGATCGAAAAATCGGTCCTTTAAGAGTATGCTCCTGCTAGACAAGCTGGGAAGAGGATCGGATATTTGCAGATGCCTGAAGGAATTAGGGTACCGGGAGCTATAAAGCTCTGGTCTGCTCGAGGCATAAACTGCCAGGCAGGTCTAAAAGACATCCCTCCCCACCTGGTAGCGTTCGGGGAATCCAGCGCATTTTTCTTTTGCCACTCATATTGAGCCGACCGGAGGGGCTGGTATTTCAATTGAAATTTACGGAGTAGAAATATGGCAAGCATACACCGACCAAAACGAGGTTCCCTCGCATTCAGCCCGCGCAAAAGGGCAAAGAGCCACATTCCACGGTTCAGAGCTTGGCCGGAAGCTACAGGTGAACCAAGGCTACAGAGTTTTGCAGGGTACAAGGTGGGTATGACCCACGTGATCATGATTGATGACACAAAGAACAGCCTTACCCAGGGTATGGAAATATCCGTGCCTGTAACTGTCATTGAAACTCCTGCAATAAGGGTCGCAGCCATCCGGGCTTATGCAGAAGACAGCACCGGAGAAAAGGCAGTCGCTGAGGTATGGGCAGCAGACCTCGACCCTGAACTCAAGCGCAGGATCCCTGTACCAGCAGCTGGAAACATGGCTGAAAATCTTGAGAACATTGAAAAAATGATCGAAGAAGGCAAGATAAGCGATATCAGAGCAATTACTTACACCCTGCC
>LFRM01058495.1_pt1 | contig 20729 bp, 21 predicted proteins | sample 618341 | NCBI WGS metagenome assembly LFRM01 (sample SAMN03654438, study PRJNA283298) | anaerobic digester metagenome | isolation source: pool of bioreactors CSTR01a, CSTR02a, and CSTR03a thermophilic anaerobic... | place: Denmark: Kgs. Lyngby | collected 2014-05-21 | reverse complement strand
CCACCACATCATCAAGCGCCATGACTTCTCTGGCTAAGTCTACATCACTGGCAACATATGCGTCAATAGAGAGATGTACCATTTTCATGGTTTCATGCGCCATATCACTGATATTTTCTGCACTTAATATCTCAAAGCTGTCACCCATCATGATCACAATCTCGCAGATATCAGCTGCCTGATCCCCCACTCGTTCCATGTCGGTGATCATCTTCAGTGCTGAGCTGACCTTTCTGAGGTCACGGGCGATAGGCTGCTGCATGAGCAATATGCGAAGGCACATGGCTTCAATTTTGCGTTCCTTCTGGTCGATCATGGAGTCCGCCTGCATCACTGCACGTGCAAGCTTGACATCTCGCCCCAGCAATGCGTCGCATGCCTTATCAATAGAATTCTCGATCATTGCGCCCATTGCAATCATCTCTTGTACCAATTCATCCAGTTGTTCATCAAAGACGCGCCGCATTATCCAAACCTCCCTGTTATATAGTCCTCCGTGCGCTTATCCCTCGGCATGGAGAACAGTTTCTCTGTTGCTCCGGTTTCAATGATTTCGCCAAGGAGGAAAAATGATGTCTGATCCGAGATACGCACTGCCTGCTGCATATTGTGGGTGACCATAACAATGGTGTAATTTTCCTTCAGCTCAATAGCGAGCTCTTCAATCTTTGCCGTTGAAATCGGATCAAGCGCAGATGTCGGTTCATCCATCAAGAGAACTTCGGGCTGCACAGCCAATGCCCTTGCGATGCAAATACGCTGCTGTTGCCCGCCTGATAATGCCATTGCACTTTTACCCAAACGATCCTTCACCTCATGCCAGATCGCAGCACTTCGAAGTGATTTCTCAACCGCTTCATCAAGCTTCGCCTTTCCCCTCACCCCATGGGTACGAGGACCATAGGCGATGTTGTCGTATACGCTCATTGGGAAGGGATTGGGTTTTTGAAACACCATCCCAACGCGTTTGCGAAGGCTGTTCACATCCATATCTCCAAGGATGTTTGCATCATCAAGAAACACCTTGCCCGTTACCTTACATCCTGCAACCAAGTCATTCATGCGGTTCAGCGTTTTTAGAAGCGTACTCTTACCGCAGCCCGATGGACCAATGAAAGCAGATATTTTCTTTCGCTCAATGCTCAAATTAACATTCTTAAGCGCTTGAAACTTCTCATAGTATAAATCCAAGTTCTCGATACGTATTTTATCCATCCGTTATCCCCTCGTCAGTCTTTTGGCAATATAAGAGCTTAGTGTATTCATCCCAACGACGATCACCAGAAGTACAACTGCTGTCGCATAGGCTTCCTTTACGTGGAGCGCTTCGCCCGAGAGCACATACATATGCACCGCAAGCGTTCGCCCCGATGACATGAGTCCTTTGGGCAGATCAGCCACGGTTCCCGCTGTATACATCAGTGCAGCTGTTTCGCCAACGACTCTGCCGATCGCTAATATGATGCCTGCCAATATACCAGAGCCAGCAGGCGGGAGAACAATTCGAATAACAGTTCTTAGCCTTCCGGCACCAAGTCCAAAGCTTCCTTCTCTGTAGCTATCGGGAATGGACAAAAGTGCTTCCTCCGTAGTCCGCAGGATCAGAGGCAAAATCATAATGGCAAGCGTCATTCCGCCTGCAAGCAGGGAATAGCTCCATTTAAGTGTGGTCACAAAGAACATCATTCCGAATAATCCATAAAGAATAGATGGGATACCCGACAGTGTTTCCGCTGTCACCCGAACGATCTTCACAAGCTTATTATCCTTGCTTGCATATTCAGCAAGATAGATCGCACCGCCAACGCCCAGCGGCACAGCGATTGCCAGTGATAGCACTGTCATAATAATCGTATTGAGCAGTGCTGGCAGCAGGCTCACATTATCACTGTTATAATGAAGCGAGAACAGGCTAGGCGTGAGATTGGGAACGCCCATGACAACGATATATCCAACCACAAGTACCAATACGCCTGCCACCGCAAGGGTAGCGAGCGTGCAAAGCAGATTCAAAAGAAACGATCCAGGATGATGCTTCATATAGCGCCATAAGAGTTTCAGCTTTATCATTGTTCTTGCCTCCTGTTAAGTGCAGAGAATAACAAGTTAATCATCAGCACGAAGACAAAGAGCACAACACCCGTTGCTATCAATGCCTCATAATGAAGGTCTGCGGCATATCCCATCTCCATGACGATGTTCACTGTCATCGTACGGATGCCCTTGAGAATCCCCGCAGGCATACGTGCTTGATTACCTGCAACCATCATTACAGCCATCGTTTCTCCCACCGCGCGCCCAACGCCCAGTATGATCGCTGCCATGATACCTGACTTAGCAGCAGGTACTACTGTTTTAAACACACTTACTTCCTTCGTTGCGCCCAGTGCAAGGCTGCCTTCAAAATAGCTTTCGGGTACTGAACGAATCGCAGATTCAGCCACTTGAATGATTGTGGGTAGAATCATCATCGCCAGCAAAATACATGCGGTGAGCATACTGCTTCCGTTCCCGCCGAAGGTGCCCTTTACAAAGGGGACAATAGCCGTCAATCCAAAAAGTCCATAGACGACTGAAGGAATGCCTGCCAAAAGCGCGACCGCGGGCTTTAAGATGCGATAAAGCCTATGGGGGCAGAATCTGACAAGGTAGATTGCGGTGAGGATTGCCAGCGGTGCACCGAGCAAAAGTGCGCCGCCCGTGACATAAACGCTCCCTAGGATCATCGGCAAAATACCAAAGACACCATTTGTCGGCTTCCACTTTTCACCCGTCAGGAAGCCCCAGAGGTTCACCTTGCCAAAGAAAGGCAATCCTTTAGCAAACAGGAAGAAGCAAATGAGCAAAACTGCTAAGATACAAGCGCATGCGGCTGCGCAAAACACGCACCGCATGACACTTTCTTTCCACTGCTTTCGCATAGGATTTTACTTATTGAAACCTTCCCAAGTGGTAACTGCGCCTGTGAAGATTTGCTCAATCTCTTCAACAGTCATCGTTTCAACTGGGTTGCTTGGGGATACGATGATTGCGATACCGTCCATGGCGATCACTTGACCCATGAGGCCTGCTTCGATTTCGCTGTCCTTGAGTGCACGGGATGCCATGCCGATGTCGCAGATGCCGTCCAGTGCGCTCTTCATGCCTGTGGTGGAATCGCTCTGCTGGATTTCAATCTCAGCATTGGGATTGACTGCCCCGTAGGCTTCCTTGAGCTTCTCCATGACAGGGGTTACTGAGGACGAACCCGCAACAACCACTTTGCCAGCTACCTGCTGTCCTGCATAAGCCTGTGCAGCTTCCATTGGGATATAGCCATTATCTGAAACGACTGCCTGACCTTCAGTGGATAGGATGTAGGTAATAAAGTCAGCCGCTGCTTCGCTTACATCGCCCATTGTAGCAATGTTGAAGGGACGAGCCACTTCGTATGTGCCAGCCTGAATGTTAGCAACTGTTGCCTCCACGCCATTGACCTCAACGGCCTTAACGGTTTCATTGAGTGAACCCATGCTAGAGTAACCAATCGCTGCTTCATTTCCAGCAACTGTGGTCATCATGACATTGGTGTTGTTTGTGATAACAGCTTCTTCGGTTGTATAGTCAACCTTCACGCCGTCCGCATCCTTCTTCTCAACGCCTAGAAGTTCGATGAATGCACCGCGTGTGCCGCTGCCGTCCTCGCGGCTTACCACTGTGATTTCCTGAGCATAATCATACTCTGCCATTGCTACCATTCCAAAAAGCATAGACACCATCAAAAGAATTCCAACGATCTTTTTCATATGACTTCCTCCTCATTTCTTAGTACAGACTGAGTATATATCTACTGTGTAAAACCCTGAGGATGGCTTGTGTTAAATCCATGTAAAATCATCAAAATACATTGCTAGCAGGATTTTGGGCTTATAATCGCAAATATAGATAGGGCTTAGTAAACATGCAAAACCATATCAAAAGGTGGAATTTTTAATGTCTATTACTGTACATTTTCATCCGCAGGTCAGTGATCATTTGTTGAAGTTCGCTGTCATCATTGCGAAGGCAGACGGCAAATGGGTATTTTGCCAGCATCGCAAGCGCAGCACATGGGAATGCCCGGGTGGGCACCGCGAGGAGGGCGAAACAATCACAGAAGCCGCCAAGCGCGAACTATATGAAGAAACAGGCGCAACCAAGTACTCACTCACGCCTGTCTGTATTTATTCTGTGCAAAGGGAGGATGGCGCTCCGTCCTACGGCATGCTATTCTGTGCGCAGATTGAAGCCTTTGAAGCGATTCCCGCGTCATCCGAAATCGAGCTGATTCGTTTGTTTGAGGATCTCCCAACGGAATGGACGTACCCAGCAATACAGCCGCTCCTGCTCCGTCGCTCGGAGATTTGCACGCTGTCCATTCGCGAGCATCCCGCCTATATGGCACTTGCACTCCCCTATATCCAAAGCAAATGGGCAAACGAGCACTCGATGCGCTTATATGAAGACTGCCTGACCTTTGCGGTCACGGCCAGCGAATTGCTCCCCCATTGGTATTTGCTCATGGATGGGGAAACCATCGCTGGATGCGCTGGACTCATCCCAAACGACTTCATCAGCCGCATGGATTTATATCCATGGCTCTGCGGCATGTATATTGAAGAAACTCATCGCGGGCATAGCTATGGCTCGCTGCTCATGGATAAAGCCAAGGTCGATGCGCAGAGCGCAGGCTTTGAAAACCTCTACCTTGCCACCGACCACATCGGCTATTATGAGCATTACGGCTTTGAGTATATCGGCACGGGATATCATCCTTGGGGCGAGAGTTCGCGCATTTACCGCTCTGCACTTTAGCACCAAGAACGTTGTGTACCCTGTATTTTTTGTGTACCGTGCTTGCAATATCAGTCAATAACCGATACAATAGAAATGTAGTATTAACAAATTTTATATAATTAAAGGTGATGAAATGACCAAAATTCTAATGACCACCCCCCTTGTCGAGATGGACGGCGACGAGATGACACGCATTCTATGGCAGAAGATTAAGGACAAGCTGATTTTGCCATATGTAGACCTAAAGACCGAATATTATGACCTAGGGCTTGAAAAGCGCGACGAAACCAACGACCAGATCACCGTTGACAGTGCAAATGCAACGCTGAAATACGGCGTTGCCGTTAAATGCGCGACCATCACCCCCAATGCACAGCGCGTTGAGGAATACAGCCTCAAGGAAATGTGGAAAAGCCCCAACGGCACCATTCGTGCCATTTTGGACGGCACCGTGTTCCGCGCTCCCATCGTGGTCAAGGGCATAGCCCCCTGCGTTCGCAACTGGAAAAAGCCCATTGCCATTGCGCGTCATGCCTATGGCGATGTCTACAAGAACACCGAATTTGCTGTTCCCTGCGCCGGAAAGGCGGAGCTTTGCTTCACCGATGCCAATGGCAACGAAACCAAGCAATTGATCCATGAGTTCAATGGCTCGGGCATCATTCAGGGTCTGCACAACACCGATGAGAGCATCACTTCCTTCGCACGCTCCTGCTTCCAATATGCGCTATCCGAAAAGCAAGATCTGTGGTTTTCGACCAAGGACACCATCTCCAAGGTTTACGATCATCGCTTCAAGGATATTTTTGCGGATCTATACGAAGCAGAGTTCAAGGAAGCATTTGAAGCCGCTGGCATTGAATACTTCTACACTTTGATTGACGATGCAGTTGCCCGCGTCATCCGCAGCGATGGCGGTTTCATCTGGGCATTGAAGAACTATGACGGCGATGTCATGAGCGACATGATCGCAACCGCCTTTGGCAGCCTTGCGATGATGACCAGCGTTCTGGTCTCCCCTGGTGGACAGTACGAGTACGAAGCAGCGCACGGCACCGTGACGCGCCACTACTACAAGCATCTCAAGGGCGAGGAAACCAGCACCAACCCCGTTGCGACCATCTTTGCATGGTCTGGCGCATTGCGCAAGCGCGGCGAGCTGGACGGTCTGAGCGAGCTGGGCGTTTATGCCGACAAGCTGGAAGCCGCAACGCTCAAGACCATCGAGGACGGCAAGATGACCAAGGACTTGGTCATGCTCTTTGAAGGCGAAGCAACAGGGCTTACCAGCGATGGATTCCTAGATGCAATCGCTGACACCCTCGCAGCCATGTAAATACAAGCAAATGAAAACCCGCGCAGGAGAAATTCCTGTGCGGGTTTTACTATGCTTACATTTTCTTTTGATAAACTCTCTGTGCAATGGCGAACGATATCACCGAAACATACAGCCCGATGATGCAGGGAAGCGATGCCTCCAAATACCCCATCGCAGTGAGCGTGAATGCAAGTACAACCAGCACCACCACGCTCACAGCAAACCCAACCAATCCAGCCGCACGCGAAATGGCGATATTGCGCTCGTCCGTCATTTCCACCTCAGCCTGCTCAATTTTCTCCTTGGGCGACAGCTTCACAATCACCAACATGGCAATGCCAAGCACCATCAGTGCAAACCCAGCGCCCGCGAACATGCCCAGCAGCTTTTCTACATGCCGCTCGATTGCTGTTCCTTGCAGATGCCCAACCACACCATATGCCATGGTAATGATGCCTACAATCAAAAACGCGATTGCCGTTGTGTTTGTCACATTCTTTTTCTTCATGCTCATTCATCCTCTTCATATATAAATAGTTCTTCCACCGTAATGCCAAAATATCTAGCGAGCTTAAACGCTAGCTGAATGGATGGATTATACCGTCCATTTTCAAGTGAGCTGATCGTCTGCCTCGATACACCCAAGACCTTCGCAAGTTCCTCCTGCTTGATGCCATGCTGCCCCCGAAGCTCCTCCAATCGGTTTTTCACTGCCTATCCATTCCTCCTATTTCCAGCGCGCCATGTAAAGTCTGCTTTACACGTTCATCATAGCATAATTGCATTCTCATGTCAAGTATGCTTTACATCAAATGATGACCGAATGATAATTAGATTAGAAAATGATAATAAGCTTTTTCTCCCTCAAATGGTATGCTATACTACATTCGAGGTGAAAAACATGAACTTTATTGGGAACTTAATTTGGCTTATCGCAGCAGGATTCTGGCAGGGGCTCGGATGGACACTTGCAGGATTTCTCTGGAGTATATCAATCGTTGGCATTCCGATTGGACGTCAGTGCTTCAAATTTGCAGCACTCTCCTTCTCCCCCTTTGGCAAAGATGTCAGGTTTGGCGGCGGCGCAATGTCCATGCTGATGAACATCATCTGGCTGTTGGTCAGCGGTATTCCGCTGGCAATCGGTTCGCTCGTCAGCGGATTGATCCTCTGCGTGACCATCATCGGCATTCCCTTCGGCCAGCAGTGCTTCAAGCTCGCAAAGCTTGCACTCATGCCCTTTGGTGCTGAAATTATTTATGACTAACCGCGTCGAAAAAGCTCGGGGCTTCGCCCGTCCATGCGATCTTTTCCGACGTTTTTTCACTACGTCCCTGTTCGCTAACGCTCAGGGCCTGGTCTACGTGTAGGGAATCCTTGCTACGCAAGGTTCCGAAACCACCGGAGCATCGTTCTCTTATCCGTCGCTGATCTCGAATCGTTGATCGGAGGGGTGCGCCCCTCCGATACCTCTTTGGGTTTTTAACAGCCTAAAACAGCTTGAAGCGCAAAACGCTCCAAGCTGTTTTTATTTTACACAAATTTCCCTATTGACAGAATCGCCCATAGTGTTTATACTGTATATGAACACTTAGTTCGGAGGTGTACTGTGAATATTATTATTAGCAATTCCAGCAGCCAACCAATTTACGATCAAATTGCGTCCCAGATCAAAGATAAAATCATCATCGGTGAGCTGCACGAAGGCGATATGCTCCCCTCTATTCGGGTACTGGCAAAGGAGCTGCGCATCAGCGTCATCACCACAAAGCGCGCCTATGATGAACTCGAGCACGATGGTTTTATCGAATCGGTTGTTGGCAAGGGCAGCTATGTCGCCAGCAAGAATGTCGATCTGATCAAAGAGGAACATCTGAAAAAGATCGAGGATCATATGCACCAGATCGTCATGCTATCGAGTCGCTGCGAGCTCAGCTTAGATGATTTGCAGCAAATGCTAACCATTCAATATCAGGAGGATTAATCTATGCAAAATGCTTTAGAACTCAAGAACATCACCAAAAACCACAAGGACTTCACCCTTGATAATGTCAGTTTTTCATTGCCCAAGGGTTGCATCATGGGCTTTATCGGCGAGAACGGCGCAGGCAAGAGCACGACCATCCGCTTGATTCTTGATATTGCCAAGCGCGACGGCGGCGAGCTCTCCGTCCTTGGCGAAACCGACATTTCAAACAATGCAGCCATCAAGGAGCATATTGGGGTCGTCATGGACGAAACCAACTTCCCCGATACTGCCACCGCGCGCAATATCAACCTCATCATGAAGAATATTTTCCGCACATGGAATGAGGAAGTCTATCACGGCTATATCAAACGCTTCGGGCTGCCCCTTAAAAAGGCGATCAAGGACTATTCACGCGGCATGAAGATGAAGCTCGCCATTTCCGTTGCCCTCTCCCACGATAGCAAGCTGCTCATCCTTGATGAAGCGACAAGCGGGCTTGATCCCATTGTGCGCGATGAAATCCTCGATGTCTTTCTGGATTTCATTCAAGACGAGGAAAAAAGCATCTTGATGTCCTCCCATATCGTGAGCGACTTGGAGAAAATCTGCGATTACATCACCTTGATTCATAGCGGCAAGATCATTTTCAGCGAATCAAAGGATCAATTGATGGAGAAATACAGCATTGTCAAATGCAGCCAAGATCAACTTGAAGCCATTGCTTCCTCAGCCATCATCGGAGCTAGGCACAACAAATTCGGCTCTGAAGCCTTGGTGCTCCGAGATCATGTGCCAACAGGTTTTGTTTGCGATCCCCCAACGCTTGAGGAAATCATGCTATACAATATCAAGGGGGGTAAATAAATGAAGGGGCTTATCATCAAAGACTTTATTAACTTAAAGCAACAGCTCAAAATCACGATCATATTATTTATCTTTTACTTACTATTTGGGATTATTACCCAAAGTACATCGATGTTTTACATGGTCCTGGTCCTTTACTCCATGATGATTCCGCTCAGCATCTTTAGCTATGACGAAAAGGCAAAATGGGATCGCTATGCACTCACCCTCCCTGTTTCGCGCAGAGATCTTGTGGTTTCAAAATATCTGGTGTATTTGATCGTCAACTGCGTACTCTCCATCCTTGCGTTTGTGCCATCTGTTGCCACAGGCATGCCATTGCTCGAATCGTTCTCCATGGTGCTGTCGGTTGTCTGCATTGGATGGATTTACGTTAGTGTTTCCTATCCCATCTTATTTAAATTCGGCGTGGAAAAATCACGGTTTGTCATCATGATTATGTCGGTCATCTCCATGATTGCATTTACCGCAGGGAGTGATCTGATCAATTCATTGTCGATTTCATTGCCGAACATCGTTATGTATATTGCTTCGCCCATTTTATCCATTGTGATTATCGCTGCTTCCATGATGATTTCGTTTCGTATCATGGCGAAAAAAGAGTTTTAACTCAGCAGCATGAGGAGGATCAACCTATGAAAGGGCTTATGATCAAAGATCTCATTAACTTGAAGCAACAAGTTAAAATTGTCGTGTTGCTGAACTTGCTCTATCTGGTTACGGGTATTATTGCAAAGGATGGCTCTGCGTTTAGTGGATCACTCATCATCCTCACTGCGATCATCCCGCTCACCGCTTTTAGCTGCGATGCCAAGGTAAAATGGGATCGTTACGCGATCACCATGCCCCTTTCGCGTAAGGATTTGGTGCTGTCCAAATATGCGCTGTATTTGATCATCAATTTGCTGCTAACCGCCGCAGGCTTGATTGGGATGATCTGCATCGGTTCAGGATTTGCAGAAGCTCTCTCCCACATTTTGATGGTCGCCTGCGTTGGATGGATTTACATCAGCTTTACCTACCCTCTACTATTTCATTTCGGCGTGGAAAAAGCCAGTATTTTTATGATGATATTGGTCGTCTTTATGATGTTCGTGTTTGTCGTAGGTAGTGAAATACTCCCCGTTGCCAGCGCATCATTCCCAGTGACCGCACTCTATACCGCTATTCCCTTTCTGACGATTGCGATCATTGCAGCATCCATTGCCCTATCGTTCCGAATCGTCAAAAACAAGGATTATTAATGACTACCCGTAGTATATCAATCACAGAAAGAGGTGCTATGAATGCTTAGCCCGAAGCAGTATGACTTACGATTTAAAGATACGTCCATGCATTTCAAAGATGCATTCATAGGCGCATCACGCGCAGATGAACCAAGCGTTACGCTTATGAAAAAGAGAATGGCATGGCAGCTATTGATCTGTATCGGTGTGGTGCTTGCCCTATCTGTCCTTCTGTTCCGCTAAAATCCAAATACAACGCAGGGTAGCCGCATTTTCCAATATGCCGCTACCCTATTTTTGACCCTAAATGATCGTTATGCTTGACAGTGCTTTTGATACAAGCTACTATAAAACCAGCTACTAATGAAGGGATTGACATTATGCTCAAATCCGATCCGAAATACATTGCTTATGTGGAAGTTCTCCATAATCATCTAAAACCCGCCATGGGCTGCACTGAGCCGATCGCTATCGCCTATGCTGCCTCGCTTGCTACGCGCGCCCTTGGAAAATTGCCCAAGCGCGCGCAGGTACTCGCAAGTGGAAATATCATCAAGAACGCAAAATCTGTCACTGTACCAAATACCAACGGTAAAAAAGGGATTGATGCTGCATGTGCTGCTGGCATTATTGCGGGTGATCCAACGAAAGAGCTGGAGGTTATAGCCTCTGTTTCCCCTAAGCAGCTAATTGAAATCGACGCCTATCTTGCACTAAATGTCATTACGGTAGATATCAAGCCAGATGCAAGGCTCTTTGATATTCTAGTGACTGTATTTAGCGATGAGGACAGTGCGAGCGCACGCATTGCTGACCGTCATACCAATATTGTAACCATTGAAAGAAATGGGATCTTTGAGCAAAATCAATGCTTATGCGATGAGAATCAAGCACTTGACCCCTCAGAAGAATTATTATCGATCGTGGACATCTTTGATTTTGCCAACACTTGTGATATTCAAGATATAAGCGATGTTCTTGATCAACAAATCCAGTGCAACAGTCAGATTGCCAAAGAAGGCCTTACCGGCAACTGGGGTGCATCTGTCGGCAAGGTGCTCCTTGACAGCTACGGCAAAGAAAACGTTCATGTGCGTGCTAAAGCTTATGCAGCAGCAGGATCAGATGCCCGAATGTCAGGGTGTGAGCTTCCCGTCATCATCAACTCAGGCAGCGGCAATCAGGGGATTACAGTCTCTGTTCCTGTGATCGAATATGCTAGGGAAATCAACGCGACAAAAGAGCAATTATACAGAGCCTTAATTATGTCCAATCTTTCCGCGATCCGTTTAAAAGCATTGATTGGCTGCCTATCTGCATACTGTGGAGCGATCAGTGCAGGCTGCGCAAGCGGCGCTGGCATTGCATACCTTGCAACAGGCGATCTCCACATCATTGAGCATACGCTCGTTAATTCACTTGCCATCCTCTCTGGCACCATTTGTGATGGCGCAAAGCCCTCCTGTGCCGCAAAAATCGCCTGCGCCGTAGATGCAGGCTTGATGGGCTATCAAATGGCTTTGAATCACAAGCAATTCCGCGGCGGTGAAGGCATTATTAAAAAAGGTGTTGAGAACACGATCATCAGCATCGGACGCCTTGGTAAAGAGGGTATGCGAGAAACGGATCATGAGATTCTGAAAATCATGATTGGATAGCAGCGATTAAGCCTAGTCAGCCGTTTACATCCGAAAGGCTGACTGGCAGCATGGGCGTAGCGATGCGTATTCAGCTGCATTAAGCAGTAAATACGCAATGCTTAGTAACCCCCTCACCCTACTCGTAGTCCAGGCTCTGGGTGCTGGCAAATAGGGACATAGTAAATGAACGGGCGGAGCCCCGATCATTTTTGACATTCAAAGAGGCTGGTAGAGAAAAATCTCTACCAGCCTCTTTGTCATCATTATCAGTTATTGAGATCATCCTGAAGTGCTTAGTTGGATTCTGCTGCTTCAAAACCAGTGACATCCAGCATCCAACGAAAAGCAGCATAGCCGCTTAATGATTGGCACTTGCTTTTCCCATCCACAATGTACTCCATCACCACAGTATCCACCTTACGATCTTCGCAATAGACATTCAATATCACGTCTCCAAAAAAGACAGTGAGCTTATCGTCATAGACCCGTGGAGGAGCGTTTACATTCTTCAGTTCACTTACGCCGCGTGTTAGGACGCGAAGCAAACCGTCAGCATATCGGGAATTCAATGTGTTTACATCGTCATGGTACTCAGCCGTTAAATTGTCCTGCTCCAGAGCATCGCTTATATACTTTGCAACTTTGCTGCTGTAATTGGACTTATCAAATGCAGGACCAAATACCATGAATACCGTCAATACGATGATCGCAACGGCGATAAATAACAGGAAATAGACTTTCTTCATATGGTTTATTCAACTCTTTCATCCATTAGCGGAACCAAATGTTATTACAGAACCAGATAAATGCTGCACCAAGTATACCGAAGATAAACACGATGGTAAGTCCCGCACCAACTGCTACAAAGGTGTAGCGCCACATGCTGCGTTTTGACATTGGCTCGGCGTTAGGATTTTTCCGTGAGGGTTCTTCCTTACGATACCATGGTAGACCCTCAATGTTCATATCTGCAACGACATAGTCATCATCCACTTCGATATCCCTGTTACGCTTTTTATCAGGCATCTGTCTTCACCACTTCGTTTTCGTACAGATGGCAAACTACGAAATGTCCAGGCTCTACCTCGCGCTGTACAGGAGCCTCCTCCTTGCAACGCTGCATGCACTGCGAACAACGCGTATGGAATTTGCATCCCTTTGGCGGATTAGCAGGCGATGGAATATTGCCCTGAAGGATCACGCGATTCATCTTCACATCGGGGTCTGGAATCGGAATCGCACTGAACAGAGCATTGGTATAGGGATGCAAGGGATTCGCGAAGATCGATTTCTTCGTGCCGAATTCAACAAGATTGCCCAGATACATAACGCCAATCGTATCGCTGATGTGTTCACCAACGCTGAGGTCATGGGAAATGAACAAGTAGGTAAGATTGTGCTGCTCCTGCAAATCGCATAGCAAGTTGATGATCTGCGCTTGGATGGAAACGTCCAATGCAGAAACAGGCTCATCGCAAACCACGAAATCAGGATTCAGGGCAAGGGCACGTGCAATGCAAATACGCTGACGCTGTCCACCCGAGAATTCATGAGGATAGCGATCCTTATAGTAGCTCATCAATCCGCATTCACTCATGATATGCTCCAGATACTCATCAAATTCATTCTCAGGCACGATTTTGTGTTCCCGCACTGCCTCGCCAATGATTTCGCCAACAGGTAGACGCGGCGAAAGACTAGAATAGGGATCTTGGAAAATCAACTGCATTTTGGGGCGTAGCTTGCGAAGTTCATCTTTTTTCAGCTTGCAAACATCCACGCCGTTAAACAGCACGGTGCCTCCTGTGATTTCGTTCAGGCGCAGGATGGTGCGGCCAACCGTTGTCTTGCCGCAGCCGCTCTCGCCAACCAGACCCATCGTTGTGCCGCGCTTGATGTTGAAGGTAATCCCGTCAACCGCTTTCACGCTGCCAACCATGCGCTGCATCATGCCGTTCTTAATTGGAAAATACTTTTTGAGATCTTTGACCTCCAAAATGTTTTCGTCGTTGTGTATCAACTCACTCATCGGTCTTGACCTCCTTGTTCTCATAACGATAGCAGCTCACAATATGAGAATCACTCAAATGATACTCCGGAGGATATTCACCGTTACATTTTTTCAAACACATTTCGCAGCGATCCCTGAAATAGCAATAGTTAGGCATATCAATGGGATTGGGAACGCGTCCGGGGATCGAATAGAGACGCTCCACCTGCTTGTTCACCATGGGCTTGGAATTAAGCAAACCAATGGTATAGGGATGGCTTGGGTTCTTGAATACTTCGTGAACTGTACCCTTTTCAACCACACGACCCGAATACATAACCACAACGTAGTCTGCCATTTCCGCAATAACGCCCAAGTCATGGGTGATGAGAAGAATGGAGGAATTGATGTGATCCTTGAGGTTACGCAGCAAGTCCAGAATCTGAGCTTGAATCGTCACATCAAGTGCGGTTGTGGGTTCATCGGCAATGATCAGCTTGGGCGAGAGTGTGAGTGCGATTGCAATCATCACGCGCTGGCGCATACCACCCGATAATTCATGGGGATACATATTGTAAACGCCTTCAGGATTAGCAATGCCAACCAGTTCCAGCATTTCGATGGTGCGTTTCTTGACCTCTTCCTTGGACATTTCAGGATGATGATATTCGCTCACCTCGTCCACCTGATTCCCGATTCTAAAAACAGGGTTCAGGCTAGTCATAGGCTCTTGAAATATCATGGAAATCTGATTGCCACGAATGCTTTGCATGGTTTGAATAGGCGTCTTTGCAATATCATAAACTTGATTTTCGCCATTAAAACGAATTTCGCCTTCCACAATCTGGCCTTGAGGACGCTGGACAAGCTGCATGAGGCTTAGGCTAGTTACGCTTTTGCCGCAGCCGCTCTCGCCAACAACACCAACCGTCTTTCCCTTAGGAATATCAAAGCTGACACCATCCACAGCCTTCACCGTACCAATGTCGGTGAAGAAATAGGTATGGAGATTATCAAACTCCACAACGTTGTTCTCATCGCGCATCTTTGTTGTATACTCGGATGGATCAACATTCTTTCGATTCAGGCGCTTTTCCATTTGATCGGTAGTGCGTCGGTTTTCTCTGCTTATTTTTGAGGACTCTTTAGCGGAGATGTATCCGCTGTTCTTTTTCTTGAATATACTCACTTTCACACCACCCCTTATCGTTTCATCTTGGGATCAAACGCATCGCGCAGACCATCGCCAATGAAGTTGAAGCCTAAGACGGTTAGCAGGATGAGCAAACCAGCCGGAATCCAAACAAACAGATAGTTTGTCATAACGAATACGTTGCTTACCGCGTTGATAATGCTGCCCCAAGAAGCCAGTGGATACTTTACGCCTAGACCTAGGAATGAAAGTGTAGCTTCTGTCAATATGATTCCGCCAAGGCTCATTGTATCAATAACAATCAGCTGAGGAATGACATTGGGAACAAGATGCTTGAAGATTCTACGGTTAACAGAAATACCTGTTGCTTCTGCAGCAGTCATGAATTCCTGTTCACGAAGCGTTAGTATCTGGGCACGAACAATACGTGCGATACCAGGCCAGCCAAGAATGCCAAGCGCAATCATCAGGTAGAAGATACGCTTGATCGGATCGACCTTTTCGGCATCCATAACCGCACCAAGAATGATGTAAATCGGATATCCAGGGATGCAGTTGAAGATATCAACGATACGCATGATCAAGCTATCGATCCATTTGCCGAAGTACCCTGCGATACCGCCTAGGATAACACCCAGAATGGTTTCAAGCAGAACGACCACAAAGCCAATGATCAGCGAGATACGACCACCGTACATCAGTCTGGTCATTACGTCCATGCCGTTAGCATCTGTGCCGAGCCAATGCGCCTTTGAAGGTTCGTGATAAATCATGATCTTATAGGTTGAACGCTCTGTGCGAATTTTATAGTGTGTAATAGCGCGCTCAATGTTGAAAATCTGCTGTTCGCCTTCAGCGTTGGTAAGTTCAATACTTTCTTTACCTGTGTTGATGGCATCCTGCACAGCAGCGACAAATCCATCAGGATACACAGTACCGGTTTCAGACTCCTTGAACACCCAGCGTGAAACAAACAATTGCTCCTCACCCAATGCATCAGTAATCGAAGCGCTGTTATCCTCGTTCTTCGTGAGGGTAAAGGTTTCGCCAGTCACATCAAAGCTCTGTGCATTACCTGCAACAAGTGCACGTTGCGCTGCAAGGCAGAATTCGAAATCGTTCTCGCGATCGCCTTCGAATACGTTTTTTGCAGCCATGACGATTTCTTTTGCTTGAAATACGGATGCGGCAACCTTTGACTTTTCAATCACAAATGAATTGCCATCATCGGTTGTGAAGCCATTTTCATTTGCGAGAACAGCTGCATCAAACTTTGCAGTGAAATCAGCGCTTGGTGTAAAGTCCGCTACGGGCGTGAGGGTGAACTTGTTCTTGATGCCCTTACCCGAAGCAACTTCCGTTGTAGCACCGATGACGTGGAAATCCTCCCCTTCGGTTGCAAGGGTATAGGTTTTGCCGCCGCTTTCGAAAGTGGGTGCATTGTTATTGATCGCCAAAATCAATCGGCTTTGAGCGATCGAATCGAATTTCTCGCCATCCGCCACTGTGTAAAGCAGAGCATCGTTCTGCGTAACGGCAGCGTAGTCCTTCTCCATCATCTCGTAGTTCTTGAACACTTCGCTTTGGGAATAGGGCATTAATGCGCCACCCAAGAAGCAGAATAAGAACATAGAAATGATAATGATACTACCGACAATTGCCAGCTTGTTACGTATAAAACGCTTGAACACAAGCATGCCGGGAGAAAGCACCTTAATGCGGCGCTCATCATCCAGTGACAGGTTCTCTTCCTTGTTGTCAATGTCTCGATTGTTGAGTTCGTCCATGCTTTCCACCTCCTTAGCCGATTCGTACACGCGGATCAACCATAGCGTACAAAATGTCTGCAATCAATGTGCCCATAAGCGTCAAAATAGCCATAAATAACATATAGAACATAGTAAAGGGGATATCGCCGCCTACCATTGCTTGATAGGATGTATATCCAATGCCGGGGATCTGGAAGAGCGTTTCTGTAATGAGCGCGCCACCAAAAAGGCTGGGCAAAGTGCCGCCAATGATCGTCACGATGGGGATCAATGTATTGCGGAATGCATGCTTATTAATAACGGTCTTCTCAGGCAAACCCTTTGCGCGTGCCGTACGAATAAAGTCACTATTGAGCACTTCCAGCATATTGGTGCGTGTATAACGCATCAAGTCACCAACGTTAACAAGCGTCAGTGTGAGGATTGGCATGATAAAGTGCTTTGCAACATCCCAGAATTGCCCCATCGGGCTAAGCTGCTCGTAAAAGCGTCCCACTTTCCCATATAGATCCAGCCAGCCGAGCTGAATGGAGAAAATGAGTTTGAGGACCGTTGCAAAGAAGAAGGTCGGTAACGAAATACCGATGAGCGCGAAAACTAGAATCGCATAGTCCGTTTTGCTATACTGCTTTCGTGCACTGAGGATTCCCAGCGGAATCGAAATAACCACACGAAGAATCAATGTGATAAATGCCAGATAAAAAGAATCCCAAATGACTACCTTGAATTTGGCGACAACAGGCACATTATACTGCCATGATTCGCCAAATTCGCCTTTTATTGCTGAGCCTATCCACGTAAAGAAGCCCTCAATAATATTTGAATCCATTTTGTAAATCGCATTCAATTCAGCTAGCCATTCTGTATAACTCTTGCCCCCTGGGAGGGTCGACTTCTCACGCGCCATTTTCTCCACAAACGATGTGGGAATGCAGCGCATGATGCCATAAATAACCATTGAGACAAAAAACAACAGAACTATGCTGATAAGGACACGCTTTAAGATGTACTTTTTCACCGAGTACACCCCTCTTTCCATTGAATTAGATCGCATCGGCGTATCCGCCACAGCGAAAGCTGATAAATATTATGACTTAAACAATCATCGCTTAATGCAATTTTTGCTTCAGTATTCAAAGTTAAAGCGCATTCCGGGCCAGCCCATGGGCGAGCCCAGAATGCGCTATGCTTTTCAAAACAGCTGCATATGAGCTACTTTAGAAAAACATATTGGGGTGACTTAGTTCATTTCGAGTGTTTCGATTTCTCTCATCCAGCCATAGAAGGTTGTGATATCCTTCGTCACGGTGTCCATGTTGACACGCTCTGGGCTGAAGATGATGCAGTTCTGACGTTGGTAAGCGGGAAGTTCAACTGCCCACTCAATGATCTTGTCAAGGCATGCCTTGTAGGTTGCCTTACGGAAGGACTGGTCATCGCTCTGACGTGCATCAATGATCAGTTGATCCAAATCAGCGTCTTGGATGTGGTAGTGGTTGGAATCGCTTCCGCCCAAACCATAAATTCCTGAGGAGTGATAAACCTGATACATATCAGGATCGATGGTTGCACCCCAAGCAGCTGCCCAAATGTTCTGGGTACCAGCATCCAGCTTGTCCCACAGAACGTTGGAGTCAGAAGGATCGTTGATGGTCAATGTGAGGCCAATGGTCTCAAATGCAGCCTTTGCATCGGTCAATACGCCGAATGCGGGGTGATCGCCGATACGATCAGCAGGGATAAGACCTTCAAATTCCATGAGGCCGCCCTCGGGAGCCGCTGTGAATTTGGAGGTTGCTTCGTCCCAAGTATAACCAGCAGCCTTCAGATACTCTACGCATGCAGCAAGAGCAGCAGCATATTTCTCTTCAGCGGTCATATCTGTGGTGTAGATTGCTTCGCCGTTAATATCGGTGGAGAACACTACTTTATAGTCAGCATCAGTTGCCTGAGGTGCTGCCCAAGAGGTATTGGAGATAGGATAGTTGATAACGGAAGCGCGCTCGCCATAATAGCTATCGATAACAACGTCACGATATACAGCCAATACGGTAGCAATACCGGTACGGAAGTTCTTGGACTCAACAGAGTCAGAAGCATCGCCAACACGCATGGTGTCTGCGTTCAAACCGATGTAGCCATAGCCAAGGTTGTCAACGGTGTTAACAATAACTTTATCGCCGTTGAGCTCGCCATTGGGGTTAGCTGCTTTGATTTCGTTAACAGCGCTGTTGCTGAAAGAAGGATCGGTAACGTCGATGGTGCCGGTGGTTACACCGCTGATCTTATCAGCATCGGCGCCTTCCTTCCACTGCATGCTCTTGATTTTGGGGGTGCCAGCATAATAATGCTCGTTCGCTTCGAAGTATACGACTTTGTTCTCGTACTTCACGAACTTGTAAGGACCAAAGCCCATGGGCTCAGTGGTCTTTGCAGAAACGATGGATAGATCGCCGAAAGGATGACCAAACATGTTGTTGTCATAGTCATACTGTGCGACGTCGCCATAGTAGTGTAGAGGAGCCGCAGTGATGCCGCAGATGCTGTAAACAGCAGGTGCTTCATAACCATCGGTTACAACCTGAACGGTCTGTGCATCAATCTTGGTGATACCAGAGATGCTAGGAATTCCACTATCCGAGCCAGCTTCTTTTGCGCCTTCAATTGAGATGAAGGAAGCCAAAGCGGTGCCGGTGGTGGAGGTTGCTGCCGTATCAACAGCCTCAGTGCCGTAGAATGCATCAGCATCATTGTCATAAGCAACCTTGGTCTCAGCAACATAGTCTGCAACGGTAGGAGCTACGCCATTGGCAAGATCCCAAGTATTGCCTGTGCCAGAGCCTGTTACAATACCGTCAGCATAGGAAGCAAATCCCCACATTGCCATACCGAAAGCAACTTGCTTGCCTTCATCAGCAGTGATTTCTTCGGGAGTTGCGCCAATGGTTGCGCTGTAATCAGCGTTATTGTAGTTAGCAACAACGTAGTTTACGATGTCTGCACAGTCATCAGCCCAAGCTTCGTTCAGCATGGTCCAATCAGCATCCTGCTGATCCTGGGTCCAGCTGTCCTCTGCTGTCCATACATGATCTTCGCCAGCTGCCAAGATAGCATTAGCAAGAGCTTCATACTTTTCGTAGATGTCGCTGCTGGTCTGGCTCTGATACTCTTTAACACCCTTGATGCCGTAGCTGCCAAGAGTGGTAGAACCGGAATAAGCAGGATCCAAGAATACATAATAAGAGAAAATCAAGTCATCAGCTGTTACGGGCATGCCGTCGCCGAACTTTAGATCTTCACGAATTTTTACAGTGTATGTGGTTTCGTTTGCTGCTTCGTCCTTCGCAACGCTTACATCGGCGGGTCCGGTGTAAAAGTAATCCGAGCCATTATAGCTAACGGTTTCACCTTCGATTGCGTTGTAAATGATACCGCCCGAACGATCGGTGGTTAGTAGTACACCTGCGACAATCTCTTCTACATCCTGATCGTAAGCAGTGTCTGCGAAGAAGGGACTAAACTTTTGGCTGAAGTTGGAGTAACCAACAACCAAAGGAGTGTCGCCTTCTGCGACTGTTTCGGCTAGGCTCACGCTTGCCATACCACAAAGCATGGTCAATGCGAGCAACATGGAAAGGATCTTCTTCATGTTTGCCATTTTTATTTTCCTCCTAATTTATATTCCCACCACATGAAGTGGTGGTTTGCAAGCGGTTGCCCGCATTACAATCAACGTTGATTTGCGACACATCATTTCACTAGGAAATAATTTCCGCATCTTCCCCTTTGGGCTGAGGTTTCTCCTCAATGGGAACGAGTAGCTTTACCCGAGAAAATAGTCCGTAGGCACAGACACCTGCTGCTGCAATCATGGCTGTCGCAATGATTTCGCGGCTGAGATCAGCTGACGCGCCGCCCTTTAGCATCAGCACCAGCTCCCCCACCGTGTGAAGAGCCGCTAGAACGGTCATCGCACCTGCGCTGG
>LFRM01163637.1_pt2 | contig 20746 bp, 22 predicted proteins | sample 618341 | NCBI WGS metagenome assembly LFRM01 (sample SAMN03654438, study PRJNA283298) | anaerobic digester metagenome | isolation source: pool of bioreactors CSTR01a, CSTR02a, and CSTR03a thermophilic anaerobic... | place: Denmark: Kgs. Lyngby | collected 2014-05-21 | reverse complement strand
TGGTGAGCCATCGGGGATTCGAACCCCGGACACCCGGATTAAAAGTCCGGTGCTCTACCTGCTGAGCTAATGGCTCATAAAATGGTGCCGAGAGCCGGAATCGAACCAGCGACACGGGGATTTTCAGTCCCCTGCTCTACCAACTGAGCTATCTCGGCACTGGCTGGGGCGCCTGGACTCGAACCAGGGAATGCAGGAGTCAAAGTCCTGTGCCTTACCCAGCTTGGCTACGCCCCAGTGAATGGCGGAACCGACGGGACTTGAACCCGCGCTCTCCGGCTTGACAGGCCGGTGTGTTAACCAACTACACCACGGTTCCTTATTTGTTTTTTGCCTTGAACCGCCAAAGAAAAATAGTGGTGCGGAAGAAGGGACTTGAACCCTTACGAGATTAGCTCTCACAAGGCCCTCAACCTTGCGCGTCTGCCAATTCCGCCACTTCCGCAGTTCAAGAAAACTGGAGCCGATGACCGGACTTGAACCGGTGACCCCCTCCTTACCATGGAGGTGCTCTACCAACTGAGCTACATCGGCATTTTGATGGAGCGGTAGACGAGGATCGAACTCGCGACCTTCGCGTTGGCAACGCGACGCTCTACCAGCTGAGCTACTACCGCATATACCTAGATTCTGCAACCCTTCGCTGCTTAGCTTTCCAGCGCTGTTTGAGATGTTGTAGTGTGGAGCCCGCTGTCGGATTCGAACCAACGACCCCCAACTTACAAGGATGGTGCTCTACCAGCTGAGCTAAGCGGGCTTGTATCTGGTGGAGGGAGGAGGATTCGAACCTCCGAAGGCATCGCCAGCAGATTTACAGTCTGCCCCCTTTGGCCAGCTCGGGAATCCCTCCACGTTTTACGCCTTTTCATTTTAACTGCAATACGCTCAAAAGTCAAGCTAGACTCGGTATGCAGCCTCTTAACTACCCTGCATTTTCTGTAGCGACATAATATACTGTAGCACAGCTTTAGACCCCTGTCAAGCCCATCGGAAGCGCAAGGCAGATCCTTTAGATTCCCATTAAACCAGCAGCTCCCAGCGGCTTCCAGATGTGGTCGTCTTCCAGGGCACCTCTGGGACAGGAATTCCGCGATGCGGCGAGAATCATTGAACTACTGCCATTACTGCTGCCGGAACATCTCCAATAGCAGCTCACGAATCAAGGAGGGAGTGTCTTGGAGAATTTCGTATTCCAAAGCCCCACTAAGATCATTTTTGGCAAGGGTGTTGAGGCGTCGGTAGGTGAAGAAGTTAAGCTGCACGGAACCAAGGTATTGTTCCACTACGGCGGCGGTAGCATCAAGAAGACCGGCCTTTATCAGCGGGTGGTCGATTCCCTGGGGGCGGCAGGGGTAGACTTTGTTGAACTAGGGGGAGTACAGCCTAATCCGCGGCTCAGCCTAGTCCACCAGGGTATAGAACTGTGCCGCGAGGAGAAAGTGGACTTGGTCCTGGCGGTGGGCGGGGGCAGCGTTATCGACTCAGCCAAAGCCATCGCCTTGGGCGTGCCCTACGAAGGCGATGTTTGGGACTTCTTTGCCGGCAAGGCTTTGCCGGGAGCAGCCCTGCCTGTGGGTGTTGTATTGACTCTTCCAGCTGCAGGCAGTGAAGCAAGTGACAGCTGTGTCATCACCAAAGAGGATGGCTGGCTAAAACGGGGATTCAGCACTCAGTTCAATAGGCCGGTGTTTGCTTTCATGAATCCCGAACTTACCTTTACCCTGCCGCCGTATCAGACGGCCTGCGGAGCGGCGGACATCATGGCCCATGTCATGGAACGTTACTTCACCAATACACCCCATGTGGAACTCACCGACCGCATGTGTGAAGCAGTGCTCAAGGTTATAATCAAGAACATCCCCATAGCCTTGCGGGAACCGGATAACTATGAAGCCCGGGCGGAGATCATGTGGGCCAGTACCCTTGCCCACAACGGCCTGCTCAGCACCGGCCGCACCGGAGACTGGGCCTCACACCAGATCGAGCATGAACTGAGCGGGATTTACGATGTCGCACATGGTGCCGGCCTTGCCGTTGTCTTCCCTGCCTGGATGAAGTACGTCTTCCGCCGTGATGTTCAGCGCTTCGTCCAGTTCGCAGTCCGGGTATGGAATGTGGAAGAGGACTTCTTCGACCCCGAAGGCACTGCCTTGGAGGGGATTCGACGTATGACCGAGTTTTTCCGGTCCATTGGCCTGCCGGTAACCTTGCGGGATCTGGAGATTCCCGATGACCGCCTAAAAGAGATGGCCGAAAAGACCAAGAAAGGCCCTGACGGCACTGTAGGCCAGTTCGTCAAGCTGACCACAGAGGATGTCCTCAACATTCTGAAACTGGCCAAGTAATACGAAGCTGAGGCCGGCTTTACTGGTTGCGCATAGTAGCTGGACAGACAGGGTCAAGTCTCAACCCAGAACTTGGCCCTGTACGCTTATCTTCAGGCAGCCAAGCCTAATACCAATAGCCTTCTTCATGGAGCTGAGCTTTCCGTGCACCGGCCCACTTCCGCAGCCAGTAGCGTTCTGATTCTGGAATTGGGCCGCTGGAATCTTCAATCAAATAGTAGCCATCGGGGCCATCTTCTAGTGTGAAGGCAAACTCTTCACCCCGATCTCCATCATACTCCAGTATCAGATGGCCCCGAATCTGCCATTTGCTCCCCATCGGATCCCAGCTGCAGCTGTACACCTCAGCATGCCTGCCTGCAGGCAATGACTCTGACAGAACGGGACTTGGTTTCTGCTTATCCCTGCCCATTAGGGTGCCTCCATCTCAATAGTCGATTAGCCTGTACGTATAGCCGCCTCCCGGCCCGGGCTCATCCCTTCTCCAGGTATACTCCCCCAGCTTCACCAATAAAATGTAGGGACAACTGCCGTTAGGAGGCGATGGCCAACGTGTTCTACGCTTCACGGTTCCTGCGGACAACTCGCCCCCCCATGGCCGGCCCTGATGTCTATTGGGTCAAGGCCTTGCTGGCAGAGCTGGGATTTCTAAACCCCGCAGCAGTATCCTGGGAGTTCGATACCCAAACAGAAGCTGCAGTACTCAGATTTCAAAGAATGCACAAGCTGCCGGTGGATGGAATCATCGGCCCCAGCACCTTTCGGGCTCTCTGGACCACCGGCGGCTACAGCGTTCTTTACGGCGAGAAGCTGGGAGCCGAAGCGAGTGCTGATCACTATCCGGCTGCCCTGCTTCACATCGACGGCGGACGCTGTCTGCTGCACCATTACACAGATGGCCATCTGCAGGAATCCTATCCCATCGCCCTTGGCTNNCCCTTGGCTCCCCCCATACACCTACACCCAACGGCTTGTGGCACGTCATTTCCCGGGAGGTTAGTCCCGGCGGGTTCTTTGGCAGCAGATGGCTGGGCCTTTCAGTACCCTTCGGCTCCTACGGCATCCACGGAACAGACAACCCAGAGTCCGTAGGAAAAAGGACAACCCACGGCTGCATTTACATGCTCAACTCCCATATAGAAGAACTCTTTGATCATGTGCAGCTCAACACGCCGATCTTGATTACAGGGCCAGCTGCTGCCGGCCGCATGCTGCAGCCCGGGGTCCTTCCCGGCCGAGACATCCAAAGGGTCCAGGCAATCCTGCACACACTGCAGCTTTTCTCCGGCCATCCCGACGGCCGCTACACCCCCACCACCGCTGCGGCAGTGGCTGCCTTTCAAAAACTGGAGGGACTGAACATCAGCGGCCAGGTATGCCCTTATACCTATGAAGCCTTGGAAAAATCCTATGATATTGCCTTGGGAGCTGTTCGACCGTAAGCACTGGCCAAATCAGAACCTCTGATTAGCGAAGCATGAACCATGCCCCCGCAGCCAGCAATGCCCCGCCTACCCATCTGCACCACGTGAAGGGCATGGCCTCGAGGCCAAACATCCCAAAATGATCGATGACGCAAGCAGTCAATACTTGGGCTGTAATGATAGCTGTAGTAGCTGCAGCAGCGCCGACTTTTGGTATGCTGGCAGCGACAGTGGAGATAATGGCTACTCCCAAAACTCCTCCCAACCACGTATACCACGGTGCCTGCAGCAACTTCCCCAAGCTGCCCCTGCCGATCAGCGGCAGCAAGCCCACGACCATCAGCGTGCCTGTAATCTGCACCAAGAAGGCAGCCTCCCACAAGCCAGCCAGCTTCCCTAAGGCCGAGTTCAAAGTCCCCTGCAGTGCCATAAGGGCTCCTGCCAAGGCGGCTGTCAAGAGTGCAGCCAATCTTCCTGTCAAGACTCAAACCTCCTGCACGGCGTCTATTGACCGAATCCACCTATATAGTGTCCACACTATCTGGCCGCTTATATGCCGGAAGGGTTTCCACTTGTTTCCACGAAATATGCCTGTAGAATTTAGAAGCTTCGATGGGAAGTGAGCTAAATTGCAGCAGCCTCTCACCTATGCTTTAGATGTCGGGACAAGGACTATCGCCGGTATCGTAATAGAGCCGCTGGATGACGGATACCGCATCTTAGCAGCGAAAATCGCAGAGCAAGAACCTGGTGCCATGCAGGATGGGCAGATCCACGATATTCACCGGGTAGCCAAGACAATCGGCCGCATCACCGACGAGCTCCAGCAGGAACTGGGAAGAGTCCCAAAACAAGCTGCAGTAGCCGCAGCTGGAAGGACTCTCAAGACCATGGTCGGCAGTGCTTCTCTATCGGTATCGCCCCTGGAACCCATCGATGAGCAGACTGTCCAAGCCCTGGAGATGCAGGCTGTGGCAGCAGCTAGGGCAGACTTGAATTCCGAGAGCCAAGACATCAGTGTTACCTCCCGGGGGAACTGGGCATCGGCGGATATCTTTGTCGGCTACAGCCCCATAAGCTACTACCTGGACAATGAGCCCATCACGAGCCTCACTGGTCACCGGGGCACAATGATTGGGGTCGATGTCATCGTCACGTTTCTGCCTAGAGTAGTCATAGATTCGCTTTCGGCTTCACTGGCCGCCGCTGGGTTAGATGTAGGCTCCTTGACTTTGGAGCCCATTGCCGCCATCAAGGCTGCCATCCCGCCCTCCATGCGCCGTCTGCGCCTTGCTTTAGTCGATGTAGGAGCCGGGACTTCCGATATAGCCTTGACCAAAGGCGGCACAGTCATCGCCTATGGGATGGTCTCCATAGCCGGAGATGAGATCACTGAGGCCCTCTGCCAGCATTATCTTCTGGACTTCAGCCAGGGAGAACAGCTGAAGCGTCAGTTTCAGCGCAATGAAAGGCTGTCTGTCACCAATGTATTGGGACAGCGAATCATGCCTCCGCCCCGGGAGGTGTCCCAGGTGATGATGCCGGCCGTAAAAACACTGGCCGAGGCCATCAGCCAGGAGTGCCTTCGGCTGGGCGGTTCTGCCCCCCAAGCAGTGATTTGCATTGGAGGAGGCAGCCTCACTCCCTACTTTCCTGAAACCCTAGCCCAATGCCTAAAACTACCCAAAGACCTTGTGGCAGTACGGGATCGGGAAGCCATTGCCAGTGTGAAAGGCTGCGAAAAAACCCTCTCTGGGCCCGACTGCATAACCCCCATTGCCATTGCCATCCATGGAACCACCAGTACTTCCGTTTTTCTGCCGGTGACGGTCAACGGCAGAAGTGTCCGCGTCCTGGGCACATCTACACCAACGGTCAGGGAGGCACTGCTGGCGAGCGGCGTGGGAATTAGAGAGCTGAGGGGCAAGCCGGGAGCCGCCCTAACCATCACTATCAACGGTGAAGTCAAGGTAATTCCCGGGTCATTGGGGAAGCCGGCAGTTGTGCGGATGAACGGGCAGGTTGTCAACCTCGATGCGGCTATCCAAGGAAAGGCGGATTTGACCATCGAACCTGCCGAGCCGGGAGCTGACGCAGCACCGCTTCTGCAGGACATAGTGCCGCTGCCTTCCTTGACCATCAGCTTCCTGGACAGGATGATAACTGTTCCCCCTAAAATCCTGCGCAATGGGGTGTCGGCGGCACCAACGGATAGAGCAGCTGACCGGGACGTGATTGAGGTCCTGCCCCGCCGCCGTCTCAAGGATATAGTTGAGTGGCTGCAGGAGCAGGGCGAGATGCCCCGATGCCAGGAGGCTTCTATCTCTGTAACGGTAAATCAGCAGCCGGTGACCCTGGCCCGCAAGGCCGCTTGGCATTATACACGGCAAGGCCAGCCGGCACATCCTGAGGATGTCGTCAGGGATGGCGATGTAATCACAGTGACTGCAGCTGCCAGCCCAGAGCAGCCCAGCTTCATATTAAGCGACGTGTTCAGTGCGGTAGAACTCCAGCGGCCCAATGCCCAGGCAGGGGGTACACTAAAGATTCTTCTCAACGGCAAGGCCGCCGGGTTTACGACACCGATTGCCGATGGGGACGCAATAGAGATCTCGTGGGCAAGACCGGAGAAGAAGCTCCCCTAGACACTGCCGCTGGTTTGTCCATTTTCCCCATCCGGCTGCCCCTGCTCGAGCTCCTCTTCATCGGCCTCGGCCGGCGGCGGCTCTGGCTCGGCCCCACCCTGGACGGCGACTACAGGCCAGTCGGGAGGAAAGGCCGCTCCTGCCGGAAATTCCACTTCTGCCCGGGCTTCCGTTCTCAGCGGAGGAGGCTGCGGGATACCCGACCTGAGCAGCTGCACCTCGAAGTCACACAGGCATACAGCATCTAAGTAGTCATCCATTTTTCTATCCAGCCTCTTGATCACATCATCGATAATGTCCCCCAAGTCCTTTGCCCTCTCAATGGCATCTTTAATATCCGACTGTTTGGCAAGGGACATGCGGTTAAACTCATCGGCTGCACCAATCATGATCCGGTACGAGTTGACTAATGAGGCCAAGAGGCCGGTAAGCTGCTCTACAGACTGGCGAGTCAGCCTGCATTTCCGCACAAGCCAAAAATCATGCTCAAAGGCACAGTCGGGGAAACTTCGATAGTACCCTTTCTTGGCCAAAGCCTCCACCTCCGCATCTGCCCTGCTTCATGTATATGTCAGCATCTGAGCCGCTGAGAACTTGAACCGCGGTACAGCCCATCCTGGATAGGAATGCAAAATGTGCGGGAATAGTGCAGCAGATCATAATAATGTGTATAATGGGAGTAACAAGGAAGTTGCTGAATTTAGGCCCGTGGGACCGATTGGAGGCTAGTAGCGAGAGGAGGTGAATTTGTTGGCCATCAAGTGCCCTGAATGCGGGGTCTATAACATGACTGCTGCCGAGGCCTGCAAGAAATGCGGCGCAGCCTTCAAAGCTAACCTAGCCAGAATAGGGCCAGAAAAAACCGAGAAGAGAACAGGATTCCTAGGCCGTCTATTCGGAAGAAAATAAAGAGCAAGCCGGATGCAGGGAAACCGGTGAAACAGCCGGTTTCTCTTTCTATTTTTCCCTTGCCTTTCTCGCTTCCCTACGGTGATCACAGAGTCCCCGGTATAGCTCCCTTGGAGAGGACTATCATGGTGTATGTTGAATAGAATAGGCGATGCAGCAGGCACTGAGACTTAGCACCTTGGCTTAGAAAGGAACTGCATAGGAGATGCGATTTGATCTGCATACCCACACCAGCCGCTACTCCAGCTGCGCCCGTGCCACACCGGAAGAGATGATGGCCGGTGCCGTCGAACAGGGACTGGACGGCATAGTCATTACTGAACACGATACCATATGGAGTGAAGCCGAAATCCGGGAGCTGCAGCACTCCTACCCTCAACTGACTATTCTGCGGGGCATTGAGGTTCACACCGCCAGCGGGGAAGATATAGTTGTCTTGGGGATAACGGACGCTTCTCTCTTCCACAGATATATGGATGATGCCGTGTTAGGAGAGATCATCGACAAATACCAAGGAGCAGCAATTTTGGCTCACCCATATCGGTATCTAGATGGAGTCTCACCTGAGGCTCTGAGACTGCCGCTGCATGGTGTTGAGGTTGCCAGCAGCAATATTCGCCAACACATGCAGGCGCCAATTGCCGGACTAATCCGCAAGCACGGATTGAGGCCCATTGCCTCCAGTGATGCCCATTGGCCTGAGAATGTCGGTTTGTATGGAGTAGAATTCCTGCATCCAGTCACCAGTGAAACCGAGCTGGCAGCAGCAGTCCGCAAGGGTGCTTTTCGCCTTTTCATGAATGAAGAGCGGGTAAGGCAGGTCAATACCGAACTCAATGAGCAAGTATCCCTGGCCCGGCGCTTGCTGAACCAGGGATACTCAATCTACGAGATCAGAGACATCTGCGGTTTTTCCCAGTCGATGCTTGCCGCCCTTCAGGCCGGCAAACAGGTACACCTTGTCTCTATCCCCTGACTCTCAGTGCCCAGAGAGCACCTTAACCACCTTACTGCACGCTGTCCAGAACTGTGAAATTGATCAGGTCTTCCAGGTCAACAGGTTCTCTGATGATCCCTACTGCAAGTAAGAAGGCTGCCGTGTTGTCCAGGGATGCCGCAAGCTCGGGAGTGAGCTGGGGGGCAAACGTATACTTGGCCATGATTTTCTGTACAAGCTCTGCCGGCAGTTTAGTCTCCTGTGCCACCAGCTCAATTGTCTCTTCTGGATTGTCTTCCATATACCGCAGGCTGCGGTTGTGGGCCTTGAGGAACGCTGCCATTATGTCCGGCCGCTGCTCTAAGATATCCCTCCGGGCGGTCATCACTGTCAGGCCCGGCATCAAACCGACACCGTCCCGCAAGACTCTTATCTGCCCAGCAGTCTGCAGCCTGGACAAGACGGGTTCAACTACGGCTGCTGCATCTATGTGTCCGGCCATCAAGGCAGTCACAGCATCGGGTACCAGCATGTTGGCCGTTTGGACTTCCTTGAGTTCAAGGCCGGCTTCCTCCAGTGCCTTGCCCAAAAGATAATGGGCTTCAGTCCCAACGGGTACGCCCACAGTCCTGCCTTCCAGTTCTTGGATCGACTCCACAGGCGAATCTGCCTTAACGGCGATGGCAAAACCGGCCGGCGCTTGTCCATAGGCGGCAAATACCTGCAAGTCCCGCCCGCCGGCATAGGATGTAATTGTGGATGTGCCGCCCATAACAGGGGCGATATCCAGCTCCCCAGCAGCCATGGCTTCTGTCATCTGGTAGCCTGCCAAGAATGACTTGTACTCTACCTCTACACCCAGCTCACCCATGGATTCCTCCAAGAAGCCCATCTCCTTCATGACAATGCTGGGTACATTAAGAGGCATTGGGTTATATGATACAGTCAGCTTCTCCGCCGCCATCGCATAGGTTGCGCCCAATGTCAGCATGATGATCACCGTTAAGGCTAAGGCTGCACTGGCTTTCCAATTCTTGTTTTGCTTCATTGATACCCCTTCCTTTCGTGCAAACTAAGATTGTTCCAATATGTCCAGCAGCTGCTGCCGGTAAATATTGAAATCCCCAGCGGTACGATCTCTAGGATACGGCAGATCAACCGATATTACGCCTTTGATGGTACCAGGGCGGGGAGACAGTACCACAATCCTCGTAGAGAGCAACACTGCCTCGTCTAGGTCATGAGTTACTGCCGCCACAGTCAGGAAGCTCTCCTGCCAAATCCTCATCAGCTGGGCCTGCATCTTCAATCGGGTGACAGCATCGAGGGCTCCCAAAGGCTCATCCAAGAGCAGAATCTGGGGAGAGCCAGCCAGGGCCCTGGCCAAGGCAGCTCTTTGGGCCATCCCCCCCGACAGTTCTCTGGGATAGGCATCGGCGAAATCCTCGAGGCCAACCAACCGCAGCAGGGCCCATAACCTTTCCTGATTCCGCCCCCGGTCCGGCAAGCCCAATTTGATATTGTGAGCTACCGTAGCCCAAGGAAACAGCCTCGGCTCCTGAAATACCAAGCCCCGATCCCGGCTGGGCCCCTTAACTACTTTCCCCTCAACTTTGATCAGTCCTTCTGACGGCTGTTCCAAACCCGCAATCATGCGCAACAGTGTGGTCTTCCCACAGCCGCTCTGTCCGATGATGCTGACGAATTCGCCAGAGGCAACAGCCAGGTTGAGATTGCGCAGAGCTGACAGCGGCTTGCCGCCCACCATAAACTCCTTGCTCACATTACTCAGCTCAATCATTGGGGGAGCCTGGGCCGAGCTAGTCTCTATCTTGCCGCTAGTCTCTGTTTTGCCAGCGCAGTACCCGTCTCTCAAGGAGCTTCCACCCCCAATCAATGACCAGGCCAAATAGCCCTATGGCAGCAATCCCAATAAACATTTCGTCCATCCTTACAAGGGAACGGGCAGCTGTGATCATATATCCCAAGCCGCTAAAGGCCGCCAGCATCTCTGCAGCTACCAGAGCCCGCCAGCTGTTGGACATCCCCAGCCGCAGGCCGGCTATCAGGCTGGGGGCTGCAGCCGGCAGAACCAACTCCCGCAGGACCTCTCGTGGCGACAGCTCCAAAAGCCGGGCCACTTCCCAGAAGCTGCTGTCTATCTGAGTTATGCCCAGAATGGTGTTCATAAAAATGGGAAAAAACGCCGCATAGACAATCACAGCCAGCTTCGTCGCTTCACCGATTCCCAGCACCATGATTAACACTGGAATCCAAGCCACCGGCGGCACCTGCCGCAGAAACCCCAGAAGGGGCGAAACATACTGTGCAAAGGGCGAAAACCTGGCTGCCAAGATACCTGTGGGGACCGCCAGCCCCGCCGCCAGCAGAAATCCTTGGACGATACGAAGCAAACTGATTCTCACATGGGCCTGCAGCTCTCCGCTGGCCAAAAGGCCTCTGCAAGTAATGATTACCTCCCAGGGGCCCGGCAGGATCCCGACACCAATGCCAAGGCCCGCTGCCAGCCACCACACAAGGATAATCAGCAGCGGGAGGGCCAGCCCCCGCAGTCCAATCTTCATACTTACAATTTCCCCCAATCTGACAGCCCGGATCAACTTTCCAGTTGAAGAATCTCGAAAGTCGTCATAGTCCTTCGCTGATTGTTAATCGATCCCCTTCAGAAAGAAAGAGAAGCCTCTCCGTGGCAGAAAAGTGGGGCATATTCTCATTTTAAGGAAGGAATCCGGGGTTTCAAGGCGAAATGCTTTCACGTTGTAGGTTTCCTTAGGAGGCACCAACATGTCTGTCGATGCAGAAAAGACGATTCTCGCGCTTCCCGAGGTAGAATCGTGCAGAATCATCTACCGCGATGGTGAATTAGATCAAATCTATGTTTCCGCTAGAATCCCTACCCACCATCCCCGGGAGAGGCTTCAGTTCATCAAGTCCCTGGTGCGCTCGGTAGTCGGTGCATTGGCTCTGGAACACGGCTGGAATATCGACTATCGGAAGGTCAAAATAGTTGACTCACTGGATGCCCCAGTTGCAGATAAGCCGAAGCTCCAGGAGGCCCGGATCCGCATTGTAGCAGCATATATAAGGTATACTCCCCAACCGGAGGTGCGGGTGGAGCTTGCCTTCAATGGCTCTAATTACGGGGGGCAAGCCCGCTATGATGCTGCTGACCCCACAGGAGCTGCAGCAGCGGCTTTCATAGAGGCCTTTCACCAGATGGACCTCGGGGAAGTCGTTCCCATTTTCGCCCATGAGATACCAGGCTGCCTGGCCCATGGTAATTTAGTTATTGCCAAAATGCGGTATACATGCAATGGACAGCAAGCTGACCTGCTGGGAATAGCCGAATCAAATCAAGATGTGATTCTCTGTACTGTGCGGGCATGCCTAGATGCTTTGAATAGAAAGGTGGCACTTTACTGGTTAGATAGTTGTTGCCCGGCCGAATCGAACCGGATCCTAACCGAATAGAACCGGACCCATTACCTATGATGGGGAGGGTTCTAAATGAAGAAGCGCATCATAGCCATTCTTTTCACTGTAGCTCTAACCTTAGGCCATGCCGTGGTAGCATTGGCCGATACGGCTCGCTTCCGCTGGCCGCGGTAAGCCGCTGAGGCCTTATCACCGGCCGGGCACTTTTTTGCAGAGGTGATGATATGGGACGCAATTACATATTGAAAGCTTACCTCTGCACCGTCGGATTATTGGCTGCTGTGATTACATACCGACTGGGGCTCATAACTACCAACAGCTTCAATATAGACCTATTTTTTTTCATCGTCCTTCTCCTAGCTAATAATCGGCGTTCCATTCAAACAGAATCGGGGACTTTCTCCCTCAATTATCCCCTATTGCTGCCGGTCATGGCATTCCATGGCCCCTTGATGGCCGCAATAACAGCAGCCCTAGGGGTCATAGAGCTGGATGAATTCAAGGACCCACTGCCGGTAATTGTCCACAATCGGGGAACCATTGCCCTCAGCGCCGTTTTGGGTGGCATGGTTTTTCAGACGGTGAACACCCAGCATGGCTTTACCCTCGCGGTAGCTGCATCGGCAGCGACGTACCTAGGTGTCAACAATCTCTTTTTCATGTGTGCTAAACTAGTGCAGAGAGCCCTTGCCCACACACGGGACGGCTTCCTCAATGACCTGCTAGAGACCGCCAAGACACTGATACCCTCCGCCGCGATGGGAGCGGTTTTCTATTATACCTATATCTACTTCTCGGTCTATGGATTGGTTTTATCCTACCTGTTTCTGCTAGCCCTGCGTTCACATACTCTCTTTGGGCTTCTGGATACCACTTACCGAATCGCCCTCATCAAGTCGCTGCTGAGGGCCGTCTGGGCTAAAGACCCAGAACTGATGCAGCACATGGAACGGGTGGCCTTCCTCAGTGGAGAAATAGCCCGGCAGTACGGATACTCGCCCCTGAAGCAGCGGGCCCTGGATGAAGCCTGCTATTTCCACGATATCGGCAAACTGGAGATTGAAGATGAGATTCTCAAATGGCCAGGCCGCTTGACCCAGCGTCAGTTCGAAACCATTAAGACCCACCCCGAGAGGGGAGCACGGTTTATTGAGGAGATCCCCATACCTTTGCGGAACCGCAAAATCATCCGTAATATCGTCCTATACCATCACGAGCGCTGGGATGGCAAGGGATACCCCATGGGATTGGCCGGTGAGCGCATCCCCCTAGAAGCCAGAATCGTAGCGGTAGCTGATACCTGGGATGCCATGACCAGCCAGCGCTGCTACAAAGAAGCCCTCAGCACACCGGATGCTATTGCGGAACTGACCCGAGTAAGGGGAACCCAACTGGACCCCAAAGTGGTGGATGTCTTTCTCGAGATCCTCGATGATGTCCTGCAAAAAGAAGGGAAGCAGGCTGATGCTGAGCTCCAAAGCAAGGAGCAATACACATCTGCTTCCCGGTAGTCAATAGATGCGTCTAATGAGACTCCGGCAGCTTACTCTAGAACGACGCCGCGCTCAGCCATAAAGGCCTCAATCTCCTGCCTGGTGGGAATCGCCGTCTGTGCCCCCAGCTTGGTAACTGCCAAAGCACCCACCGCGTTGGCAAACAGTACCGCGCTGCGCAAGGAGAACCCTTCTGCCAAAGCCACCGCCAGCCCCCCTGCAAAGCTGTCACCGGCAGCTGTCGTATCCTCTGCCTTCACCTTATGTGCTGGAACATGTTCCATGCCCTGAGGTGTAGCAATGATCACACCATTGCCGCCTAGTTTCAGCAGCACATTCTTAACGCCGGATTCCAGCAGCTTGCCGGCTACCCGGTATGCGTCATCTAGATTATGTATCTCTTCCCCAGCTAATACTTGGGCTTCGTGCTCATTGGGAGTAATGATATCCACCTGAGCCAAGAGCTCCTTGGCCAAGGGACGGGCTGGACCAGGGTCGAGAATGACCGGTACTCCCGCGCCTTTCGCCATGCGAATTACAGCCTCCACGGTCTCCATGGGGATCTCCAGCTGCAGCATGACAATCTGCGCAGTCTCCACTATCTCCCTTGCTTCTTCGATATCTATCGGCAAGAGGCTGTTATTGGCTCCGGGAATCACTACAATACTGTTTTCTCCATCATCGTCTACCATGATAATGGCAACCCCGGTAGGCACCCCTGCCGTCATCTGGACCAAATGGGTATCAACCCCGTTGTCCCGGAAATTGGCCAGGTGCTGTTCTCCAAACATGTCATCTCCCACCCGTCCCAGCATCTTGACATTACCGCCGGCCCGGGCTACTGCCACCGCCTGATTAGCACCTTTGCCTCCCGGCACCATGCGGAAGTCTGAGCCCAACAGGGTTTCTCCTGCCCTGGGCATCCGTTGGGTTCTTCCCACTAAATCTGTGTTGATGCTACCAACTACCACAATATGTCGGTTCTCCAAACTGTCCACTCCCCCAGCAAGTATCTCTATTGAGGTGATTTGCCAAGTTAACCAGCTATCCGCCGGGCTTCTCTATCCGGCCCGGCCCCTTGCCACCTTTATTTAGTGCCTGGATCGCATGACCTGTATGCCTCCAGCCGGCTGAGACTCAAGTCCACATACTCCTTGACGACATCATAGCCGATAAAATGCCGGCCGCTCTTTACCGCAGCCAGGCATGTGGAACCGCTGCCACAGAAGGGATCGAGGACCACTTCTTCAGCGAAGGTGTACAGCTGAATCAATCGATACGGCAGCTCTACAGGAAACGGTGCCGGATGCCCTACAGCCCGGGCAGATTCCGATGGGAATTCCCAGACACTGCGGGTATACTCTAGAAATTCCTCTCGTTCGATGGTACTGGCCTTGTCTTTAGCTTCCCGCCCAAAGGGGCCCTTGGAAAAAACCAAAATGTACTCATGCACATCCCTCAAGGTAGGGTTAGAAGCCGACATCCAGCTCCCCCATGCAGTTGAACTGCCGGAACTGGCTCCCTTGTGCCAAATAATCTCTCCTCGCATGCGGAATCCCAGCTCCAGCATATCGGTAATGATATATGCATGGAGGGGAATGTAAGGGCGCCTGCCGATATTGGCTACATTTACACAGGCACGGCCCCCTGGAACCAGCACCCGAAAAACCTCGGCAAAGACTTCTCTCAAAAGCGCCCTGTACTCATCTAAAGACAAGTCTTCATCATAATCCTTGCCCACATTATACGGAGGAGATGTCACCATCAGGTGCACACTGTTATTGGGGAGTTCACTAAGGTCACGGCTGTCTTTGTGAAAAACCTGATTGAGCAAGCACTCCGGAACATCTTGGTGACTCAGGTCATCCAGCTCCACCAGTTCCAGCTGGTCATAGAGCCTGCTGTCATAGAACGCTGCAGAGTCGTGGTTCTCACGCTTGCCGGCTCCGAAAGACCTAGTAGAAGTCCCGGTACCCATAGGATTATGGCCTCCCTCTAGGCAGAATCACCGCAGCACAGAAACAGAGCTCAACGGGAGGGCTAGCCCTCCCGGGCATCCAGCGGCAGGAGGGCGCGGTAAATGAAGTAGGCGCATCCGGCACCTAACAGCAGATCTCCAACGCTGAATACATTCCCAATTACCGGAAGAGGCAGCAAAAATACGTCCCCCAGCCACCACAGAGGCGTATCAGGGCCGATTACAGAGGAGTTGTTCATGAGGCCTTCTTCGTACACCCCCAGCCGCTCCAAGTGCTGGGCGAGGGCCGGCATATAGCCGCCATTGGCCGAGATCACCGCTAGATTGCTTGCCAAACCGGCTCCCATGAGGCAAAAACCTGGTTGCCGGCGATTAACAGCTGCGAAGGCAGCCAAGAGAACATAGGAAGCAATATGGAGCTGGGCGGGCATAGACGACGGCCATTTCCTGCCTAAGGGAGAAAAAGCGGCAATCTGCAGTGCAAGGGCCAGCAAGACCAAACCAGACCAGCGCAGCGGCTGAGCTGCCAGGCGGCGGACATCTCCGCCCCGGGCAATGCCCAGGCCGAGGCCTACTGCAATGAACAGCAGCAAGAACACTTTACACCACTTCCCCAGGCAATTCCCTGATGGCTGCAGCCTCCTCCCGGGCGGCGCCGTGAAGCTCTTCGCCGCGGCTGTCCACCCAATCCAAGAAAGCCTGTACCACTTCACCGTCGAACTGCGTGCCAGCACCGGCTACCAGGCGGCGCAGTGCCTCCTCCTCGGATAGCGCCTTCCGATAGGGCCGATCACTTGTCATGGCATCATAAGCATCAGCCACTGCCAAGATACGGGCACCGAGAGGTATTGTATCCCCTTTCAAACCGTCGGGGTATCCTGAACCGTCAATCCACTCATGGTGATGGCGAATTAACGGGACACCCTTCTGGTAATGGGCCAATCCTTCTACGATCCTGGCTCCGGTAGCAGGATGCTCCCGCACCCTCTCCATCTCTTCAGCGGTGAGCTTTCCCGGCTTAAACAGCAGATCATCTCTCCAGGTGACTTTACCCAGGTCATGAATTCTCGCACTGGCCTGCACCATCTGGCAGTCCTCGTCGGACAAACCCATCTGCCAAGCGATGGCAGCTGCGTATTCCGCCACCCGCCGGGAGTGTTCGGCAGTATATGGATCTCGGCAGTCGATGATATCAGCCAGGGTCTCCAGAACTGCCTGTGCCTGCCGCCGTACCAATACATTATTGCGAAAGGAAACGTAGATAATCACCATAGGTAGGATAAAAAGGATTAGGGCCGGTACGTCATGGGTGTAAACCAGGGCAACCAACATGCCTATGGGATACAGAGCAATATCGTGGAGCAGCATCTCTCGATTGCCCTGCAGCCATATCTCGATTGGCCGGTGTCCCTGGGTAAGGGCGATGACCGTGCAGGTAAGTAAGCTGTTGGTGAACAAAAATGTAAGGCCGGAGATCAAACCCCACAGTGCATGGGTTTGAAAGGTGAAAACTCCCCCCGGGCCAAGGGAATAGACCTTGGAAGCCAGGGTGGCTGCGATGGCTAACTGAGCGGTATTGAACAGGACCCGAATGGGTGGGACGCGGCCAATAATATCACTAAAGCCTGCAGCAAACGCCACAATCAAGATGGACACTTGGGGAGGAAAGAGTATAACCGCCGCGAAATCCAATGCTGCCGCCACCGAGACAGTCCCCTCTTCCGACAGCCGCACTGGATAAAGCTCAGCTATTAGAGCACAGGTCCCCAAGACAATTGGCCCTAACCACGGCACCGGTTGAAGATGCAAAAGGGCCCATACGACGACTCCTGCTCCCACAAGTATTGTCAATAAGATGAAAACCCTGGCAGTTCGTTGTGATTCCTGAGACACTGATTTCGCTCCCAAGTAGAGAGTATACCGAAGCCTAGCTGCACAAGCTGCTAGACTTCGGCAGCCCATGATCGCACTTCTACTAACGCCACTTGTGGGTGGCGCCGGAGGCGATCAGAAACGATGCAATGACTGTTATGTAGTAGAGAATTCGCCACTTCATGGGTGCTCACCTCCTCATCGCAGGTTTGTCCCATTCAATCCAGTTTCTGGATATAGTCTTAGAAAGATTTTCTCCATTGATACGGTAATCCCTTCCGGGTTCTCATATTCAAACAAAAAACTCAAATAAAAATAAAAAACCGCAGGTTTTACCTGCGGCACTGCAATAATTGGTTGCGGGGGCCGGATTCGAACCGACAACCTTCGGGTTATGAGCCCGACGAGCTACCAGACTGCTCCACCCCGCGACGGATAACTAACGTGTGTTTGCGCTGTATATATTATAACATATCCAGCAAACTTGTCAAATCGCCGGGGCTGTCCATGAAGCCGCACCTCTTGCCGCTGCTTTCGGCCTCCTGCCCTTGCACTTTCTTAAACCCAACATCTCACACTTCTGCCGGTCCCACTTCCCTATACCCAACCTATTCTAGCATACGGACCGGTTTTCGACACAAACTATGCTTAGTCATCAACAGGAGGTGACATCATGGGCACAGGACAAAAATCCAATACACCGATCAACCCAAACGCCGTTAATGCACTATACCAGCTGAAGTACGAAACCGCTAATGAGCTGGGTATTCAGGTCCCGTCGACAGACTACTGGGGCGATTTGCCATCCCGGCAGTGCGGCGCGGTGGGAGGCAACATGGTTCGCAAGATGATTGCTGCCGCTGAGCAGTCCCTTATCGAGCAGACCGTTGCCGGAGTACGTCAGGGCTTTGCGCAGGGGCTATCGACTACGGCTAATCCCAGCAGCGTTAACATCCCCCCTGCTGACTAACATACCGCCATCAAGCTCTGATAGGACTCCTGTCGCGGGCGGGCCGCTGAGGCCCGCCCAGCCATACATTCCAACCGCCCGCACTCACCAGCCCAGCCTAGCGGCGGAACTGCGTTGGAGTGACTCCTTCCCGCTTCTTGAATACCTTGGTAAAGTAGCTCGGGTCTTGGTAGCCAACTAAGTCAGCGATCTCTGATACAGTCTTGTTGGTTTCCAGAAGCAGCCTTTTTGCCTCATCGATCCGGATCTTAGTCAGGTATTCGATAAAAGTCAGTCCCAGTTCTTCCTTGAACAACCGCGAAACATAGAAGGGGCTAAAGTGAACCTCCTGCGCCACATCCTCCAATGTAAGTTCTTCCCGAAAATGCTCTTTAATATAACTGACGGCTTGACGGATTACCGGCAGATCTCTGCTTTCAGCGGCTGCGTAAACTTCATCCATGAAGGCATCTAAGACTTTCACAATCCAGGCACAGATTTCCTCAATAGGTTCAAGGGCAGCCAGCTCTTCAACGTAGGCGAAGTTCAGTCCCAGCAAGCGCTCCAGGCTTCCGCCTCCTTCCACCGCTGCTCTGGAGAGGACAACACTAAGCTCCAGCAGCCTTGCCTTCAAGACCTCCGGTTTTCCCGCGGAGTTGAACAGGATATCGCCCAGCATTTGGTTGAGTATCTCCTTGGCGCCTGTGCGATCTCCTACCCGCACCCTGCCCAACAGCTGCCGCTCCTTGTCCAAGGGATAAAGGCTGCTGCCGGTCCCTGCCGCCTGCTCTTCAAGGGCCTGCTTCTTCTCGATGATGCTCTCCGCCAACCGGGCCTGCTGATTGCTGATCCTCCGCTGCTGAAGCAGGGAAAGGCGTTCATGATTACTGATATAGGCAGCCAGTACAAACAGCAGATCTGAGGCCGCCTGTACTGCCTGCGGGCCTATAACTGGAAGCCGTTCTGCAGCATCAAGCAGTACCTGGGGAGGTATCCCGCAAGCCTTGGCCAGCTGAGAGATCTCGATCCTCACCATCTCATCTATTTCCCACATGAGGACCTGACCGGCAATGATGCCTCCTACATACTCACCGGCAGATACCAATGGCGAGGCCCAGACGACCAGGCCTGCCGGACATCTATGAATATATCCCTCTCCTATGATCATGGCCTGATTGCCCGCGTACATCCTGCATGAGCGGCACGCCCGCCGGCCGTGGGCGGTCTCCTGCACGAGTTTGCACAGGCGGGCCTGCGACTGAGATGAGGAACACCAGACCTCGCCTCGCTCGTCAAAAACCGCCGCCGGTACTCCATGGATCAAAGCATAGCCATCAAGCAGCCGCTGCAGTTCATCGGTATCCGCTACTTTACTGAGAGGATTGCTAAGCATTGTCATAACGACGCTGCATCCGCCTGAGGATGTTGATCTGTGTGCGGGTAAGCTGTTCACACTCCCGCAAGGCACTGAGCAAATCCAACTGGTTCTTGGGATCCAGCTCCCCCATACTCTCATCGAGGAGCTGCAGCTGAAGTGAATAGTGTTCTAGAAGGCGCCAAATCACATCCTGCGGCTGCAATTCATCCACCCTTTCCCTTAACTGCTGCCTGCCAGGGTATTCCCTCAAGCTCCAGCAAACGCTGTTTTATCCCCAGCCCGCCGGAATAGCCGCCTAAACCGCTGGCAGCTACCACTCTGTGGCACGGCACAATAATCGGCAGCGGGTTGAGCCCATTAGCCCGCCCCACTGCCCGGGCCACGCCCCGGCCGCCTAGACGTACAGCAAGATCCCCATAGGTGACGGTTTTACCCCATGGAATGGTTATCAACATCTGCCAGACCGCCTTCTGAAACTCGGTGCCCAAGAGCTGCAGCGGCAGCTGGAACTCTTGGCGTGTACCGACTAGATACTGGCTCAGCTGACTCCACAGTTCAGCTATGGAACCATCATTCCCAAAGCTGGGGGTTAAGCCCCATTTCTCTGCAAACCGCAGCAGCTCCGCCGGCGGTTCTCCCTCAAGCTGGGGCCCTTGGGGAACATCCTCTGGAAGCTGTAAGTAAGCCACCTTACCCTCAATTGTCCCAGCCCAGAACTGGCCCCATCCCGGAACATCATGCCGGCCAATCTGCATATTCACGATCTGTGCCCCCTGGAAAACCTGATTTGAAGCTGTTTTCAGCCCTGGTTCCTCATCATTGCTATTTTATCACTTTCTGCAACTGAAAAGGGATTCCTCTTGACAGGTGAGGCCAAGATCTGCAAGGAGCTGCATAATAAAACACCGCCCCGAGGCTCAGGGCGGCATTGTGGTGCCGGAGGCGGGACTCGAACCCGCACGACCTTATAAGAGATCAACAGATTTTAAGTCTGTCGCGTATGCCTGTTTCGCCACTCCGGCAGGCTGGCGAGATAATTATACATCACATCTCCCATCTGGTCAATGGGCTCGCTCAGCCGGGCTAAGTCAGCTTATTCCTACGTATAGCTGATGCCTAGTTCATCCAGGATTTCCTTCAGGGCCCCAGCCGCCTTGCGGAAGAGGTCGGGCCCGCTATAGCCCCCCGCTCTGCCGGCTACAGCCAAGTGGGGTTCCAGGGATAGAAAACCCGTATAGCCCTTGCCTTTCAGTGCCTCGAGCAGCTCCCGGATCTCCCCATCGCCTTGTCCGGCGGGGACGACCTTGCCGTCTGCCATCTGAGCATCTTTAATGTGGCAGTATTCTACATAATCCTCCAG
>LFRM01238202.1_pt2 | contig 20763 bp, 15 predicted proteins | sample 618341 | NCBI WGS metagenome assembly LFRM01 (sample SAMN03654438, study PRJNA283298) | anaerobic digester metagenome | isolation source: pool of bioreactors CSTR01a, CSTR02a, and CSTR03a thermophilic anaerobic... | place: Denmark: Kgs. Lyngby | collected 2014-05-21 | reverse complement strand
GATTTAAAAGAGTGGAGTTGGGCTGGCTCCAATGTCTTGGATGGTCACAGTCGCTTCACTTATCAATTTGGACCAGAAGATGACTGTGTTTATTTTGCTCATAACATGCTATTTTCCACTGAACGTTTCCAACAGTTCGCATTAGATTATAGCATCCCTGTGAGATCTCTTGCCCAAACAAAGAAAAACCGGTCTGTAGATATTGTGGAAATGGGGGAAGGTGATTCGTGTATTGTTCTAACTTCCCGTCATCATTGTTGTGAATCAACCGGTACCTATGTTATGGAAGGTATGTTGAAGGAGTTTTCCAGAGAGAATTTTGAGGGATTTCAAGTTATTGCAGTTCCCTTTATGGATGTAGATGGAGTGGTTGATGGAGATCAAGGTAAAAACAGACATCCTCATGATCATAACCGTGATTATATAGAGGACCCCATATATGAATCTACAGCAGCTCTTATTGAATATATCAGAGATAAGAATGTAAAATATCTCTTGGATTTGCACTCGCCATGGCATTTTGGAGGACGCAATGACACTAACTTTGTCGTTTATTCTGTTAAAGACATGAGGGCAAATTATGAGCGATTTGGAGAAATACTTCAGCGGATTACCGAAAAGGACCCTGACAGTATGCAATATGATAAGAAAAACAATGTTGATGTAAATGTCGATTGGAATATAGAGGGGACACCTACTTGCTCAAAATACTTTGCGTCCAGGCCGGATACTGTAATGAGCTTTACATTTGAGACAGCCTATTTTGGATTACTAGAAAATCAGGTGAGTCAAGAGAGACTTGTTCGGTTGGGGGAGAATCTAGCAAAAACGATCAAGCTTTTTGATGCAAGCTTATAACAGTTATAAAATCAACATTTACTGATAAACTCATCTTGATAAATTTTGCAAGAGGATAAAGACAAGGGATTCGAGAATATATATAAAAACATTATTAATTATTTGAGGGGAAGAGAAACGATGGATGAGAAAATTAAGGTTTTACTAGTAGGCATTGGAGGATATGGTAACCTGTATATTAACGGCATGCTTGACAAAGGGCAAGATCATAACGCCGTCATAGCAGGTGTAGTAGATCCTTATCCCGAAGGAAGTAATAGATACAATGATATTATTCAAGCAGGGATTCCTGTTTATGCCAGCATGGAAGAGTTTTATCAGTCTAATAAAGCAGACCTAGCAGTCATTTCGTCACCTATACACTTTCACTGCACTCAGGTATGCACAGCTTTATCAAATGGGAGTCACGTTTTGTGCGAGAAACCTATTAGCGCAACTCCAGAAGAAGCATATAAGATGATTGAAATGCAAAAATCCACAGGTTTACTGGCGGGAGTAGGCTATCAATGGTCCTTCAGCAAAGCAATACGTGAACTAAAGAAGGATATTCAGTCTGGTGATTTTGGTAAGCCGGTGCAGCTAAAAGCCTTAGTTCTCTGGCCAAGGGACAAGAAATATTTTGCCCGGGGATGGGCTGGTAAGCTCACAGACGGAAAAGGCAATATCATACGAGACAGTGTTGCTAACAATGCAACTGCCCATTATTTATTTAACATGTTCTATGTATTAGGAGAAACTGAGGAAACATCTGCTGTTCCAGAGAGTGTTGAGACTGAATTATACAGAGCTAATGATATTGAAAACTTTGATACAGCTGCTATTAGAGTAAATACCAAATGTGGAACAGAAATCCTTTACTTTTGCACTCATGCAGTTAACCAGGCTAGAGGGCCTGTGTTTGAGTATAAATTCGAAATTGCAACTGTGTATTATGGAGTTCAGGATGATAAGAAAGATATTTATGTACAATTTAATGATGGTAGGGTAAAGGAATATGGAGATCCCTATGAAGACAGCATTAATAAGCTTTGGATTATGATGGAAGCAATTCGTGGGAACAGCAATATTCCATGTACATTAGAAACAGCTACAGCCCATACTCTTTGTATTGATGCTATGCAGAATGCTGTACCAGAAATACCAGACTTTCCAGATAACCTACGACGTTACGATGAAGAAAAGGAAGTTGTATGGATAGAAGGATTATTTGAGCTAATGAGCAATTGCTATGAAGAAGGCATTTTGCCCTCAGATACTGATACAGAGTGGGCAAGTAAAGGAGAGCAAATCACTCTATAATTCTTGTTTGTGACGATTGTTAGTAACGATACAAGCTGTTATAATAATATTAAAGATAATTGGAGGTGCCCTTTATGAATAATGAAGAATTACTTTTCACTTTACAGGGGATGTTTGAAAAAAAGGTAGAAGATATGAAACACCACACTGGGGTGCTTGTAGAAGAAATGAAACGCCACACTGGAGTGCTAGTAGAAGATTTGCGACGAGAAGTAAAATTAGTTGCAGAAGGGCACAGCATATTAGACAATAAGATTGATAACCTTCAGGCGGAGATGACTGGAGTAAAACGGGATATAACTGACTTAAAACAAGATATGAGCGAAGTAAAGCGTGATATTTCAGGTATAAGGCAAGATCTTAAGACAGTTAAAGATTACGTAATTGCTGTTGATGATAAACTTAATAAGCACGATAAGATTATAAAAAGAATTAAGTAATAACCTTCAAATTTTATTTCAGTATCTCGTAAATACCATTATCTATCAACTAGCAGCTAGAACCTACCAACAATACCAACAATATCAACAGGGGGGTAGTGATATGGAGAAAATCATTCTGGCTTTAGATCAAGGAACTACTAGCTGTAGGGCTATTTTATTTGATCATAATGGAAATATGCTGGGGGAACCATCATCCCAAGAATTTCGACAAATCTATCCCAAGCCCGGCTGGATAGAGCATGACCCGGAGGAGATTTGGCGATGTCAGTTGCAGGTTATTCGTAATGTGCTTCATGCAAATAATAAAACAGCTAGTGAAATTGCAGCTATAGGCATAACCAACCAAAGAGAGACCATAGTCCTTTGGGATCGACTAACTGGCAAGCCTATTGATAATGCTATAGTGTGGCAATGCAGGCGTACAGCTCACATTTGCGAGGATTTAAAGGCTATGGAGCTAGAAGAAACCATACGAAAAAAGACTGGCTTGGTTATTGATGCCTATTTTTCTGGTACGAAAATCAAATGGTTGTTAGATAAGCATCCCGGATTAAGAGAAAGAGCCGAAAAGGGAGAAATCCTCGCTGGAACTATGGACACCTGGTTGATATGGAATCTAACCGGAGGGGCTAGTCATTTTACCGATTACAGCAATGCATCCCGAACCATGATTTATAATATTCATGATTTATGCTGGGATGAAGAGCTTTTGAAAATTTTAGACATACCATTAGCTATGCTACCTGAAGTGAGACCATCTAGCACATACTATGGAGCAAGCACACCTGAATTATTTGGAGAAGCCATCCCTATTACCGGTGTAGCCGGGGATCAACAGGCTGCTTTATTTGGTCAAGCGTGCTTTGATAAGGGTACTGTAAAGAACACCTATGGAACTGGATGCTTTTTATTAATGAATACAGGAGAGCAGGCAATCTTATCATCCCACAAGCTATTAACTACCATAGCATGGGGAATAGGTGGAAAAGTAGAATATGCTTTGGAAGGCAGTGTATTTGTTGCAGGCGCAGCGGTACAATGGCTAAGAGATGAAATGGGATTGATAAAGACAGCGGCTGAGAGTGAAGAGCTAGCAAAGTCCGTACCTGATACTCAGGGGGTATTTATGGTTCCAGCCTTTGTTGGGCTGGGAGCGCCTTACTGGGATATGTATGCAAGAGGTTCAATGTTTGGCATCACTAGAGGTGCTAATCGCAGACATATTGTGCGTGCGGTACTGGAATCTATTGCCTATCAAACCCGCGACGTACTAAGCGTTATGGAGGATGACTCAGGCTTTTCAATTTCTAGTCTGAAGGTAGATGGAGGGGCTTCGGCTAATGAATTTCTAATGCAATTTCAATCGGATATTCTAGGTGTTGAAGTGGCACGACCTGCCAATTTAGAAACGACAGCTTTGGGAGCTGCCTTTCTTGCTGGTTTGGAAGTTGGAGTTTGGCAAGACAAGCAAGTAATAAGTAATACTTGGCATATAGACAAGAAGTTTGCTCCTATCATGGAGAGGGAGGAACGAAACTCCTTGTATATGCAGTGGAAAAAGGCGGTTAATAGCTGCCGAAGTTTTTAGAAACTGACGAAAAAGCAAGTTGAACATCTGTTATTCAACCTGATCCAAATTTTTAATCAGTATATTTCCCTTTATTCTAGCCAAATTGATTTTTTTCTCATTTACCACATATTGAAAGTCATTTAAAGCCGCTTCAATTTTGCTGTTTAGCTTTTGATCCGGCTTTTTCATTTTAGTTTTTGCATCCTGCCAGGATTCTTTCATTTTCTCTAACAGTGGCTTGGTTTCTATCCATTTTTCCTGTTGACCGTACTGGATAATCTGACGGGTAAGGCCTCTTAATTCTGTTATCTCTGGAGGCTGGTTATGGGCGTACAGCTTTAGAAAGTCAGAGAAATAGGAGTAAAGAGTATTAGCCGCTGTCAGGGTTTTTTCCTCATTCCGTGCCATGATTTGCTCGGTTAAACTAATTAGTTGTTTCTCAAAATTACTAATGGTCTCATTCATTGCACCATCAGCCTTAGCAGAGGACTCATAACTATTCCATTGTTCATGGAGAGTTTCCACTGTAGACTCCAGCTCGTTCCAATTAGGTTCAGGTATTGGCTTAGGTGTTGATTCTGGCTGCTGTGCAGGCGGATTTTGTTGCCCTCCCTGTTGCTGACCCTGCTGTTGTTCTTGATTCTGCTGTCCTTCTTGCTCTTGACCTTGTTCCTGCCCTTGCTCTTGGCCTTGGCCTTGTTCTTGACTCAACTGTTGCCCTTGATTTTCTTGTCCCGGCTTTTCTTGCTGCTGTGTTTCTGGTTTACTCTCTTTTGATGGGTGCTTTTCTTCTCTCATTTGCTGCCCACGCTTTTGCTGAACATCCTCAATACCTTGAATAATGCCATCAGTTTGTTCTTCCATCTGAGTCAATGATTTAGGAGGATTTTTCTTTTTATCACTTTCATCTTCCTTGGACCCAGGAGGACGCAGCATGGTGCAACTAGTCATAGCTGTAACTATTAATAAACAAATGAAAACTTTTAAGTTTCTCTTTGCGCACTTTTTAAGCATAAAATCACCTCTAACTTATTGTTACCAATCCCGATTCTTTTAATGAAATATTTTTCTCAGCAATATAAGAGTAGTATAAATAAAAGGTAAATTTTTAATGCGGATTTTTAGTGCATTTTTTTGAAAGAATTTGTTCTCAAATCATTGCCACTTGTGTTATAGTTAGTAATATATTTGATGCAAGTAATATTTCATATTTATAAATAGACGCAACTAAGATTGGAGCTTGGTGTTTACATGCAAAGGCAAACAAAAGCCTTAAACAATGTCCCTTTGATAGACAAGATTATTTACGGATCCGGGAATCTTACTTTTGGGATAGTTATTCAAATTATATCGACATATATGGTTTTTTATACAACTGTAATATTAAATTTATCTGGAAGCATAATAGNNCTGGAAGCATAATAGGGCTGGCTGTTGCTATCAGTGTCGTTTGGGATGCAATCAGCGATCCCTTTATGGGACATATCTCTGATCACACATACTCTAAAAGATTCGGAAGACGTCATTTTTATATACTAATTGGTGCTATTTCCATAGCGTTTTTTAATTTCTTTTTGTGGGATATTCCACAAACACTTTCTGCCATTTGGAAGACTATATTAATAATAACACTACTCTTGCTTGTGAAGACCTGTACCACAATATTCTCGGTACCACATACTGCTCTTGGCGCGGAATTGACTGATGATTATAATGAAAGAAGCTCCATTCAAGGTATACGCACCATTTTCTTTATTTTTGGCCTTTTCAGTGCCAACGTAATGGGAATGTTTCTATTCTTCAAGCCCACACCAGAATATCCACAAGGGCAGATGAATCCACTTGCTTATCGGGATATTGGGATTACAGCATCAATTATTGCCCTTGTATTTGGCCTTATTTGCTATTATGGTACGAAAAAATACATCCCTGTGCTAAATGAAAAACTTAAACCAGATAATACTAAACACGGAGCAAATGGACTGATTCAAAGCTTATCGTCAGCATTGGCTAATTCAGATTATCGTAATGTAGTATTGGGATACATGCTTACCAATATAGCCTCTGCTCTCATTGGTGCTGTGGGCATGCATGTATTCACCTATACCTTCCGGTTTGGGAACTATGGCATTGCATTGATCTTTGGCGTTTTGTTTGGTGTCAGCATTCTTTCCCAGCCTGTCTGGGTAAAAATTTCGGCTCGAATTGATAAAAAACCCACCATACTTTTGGGATTAGCCTCTTCCTTGATTGCGGCATTGTATTTTTTCATTTTAGTCATCCTGAGAAATATAGTGGTAGGTCAAGTTATGTGGTTTCTTCCCTTTGCTATCCTATCTGGATTTGGTATGGGAGGCTTGTTTGCTATTCCTTTATCAATGATTGCCGATACCATTGATGTGGAAGAATTGAATTCAGGGGAAAGAAAGGAAGGTATCTATTACGGATGTCTGACTCTCTGCTATAAGCTGTCTCAATCCGTTGCAATATTCATACTAGGCATTTTTCTGGATCTAGTGAAATTTGACTCCGATCTTCCTGTGCAGCCTGGCAGTACTGTATTTGCATTAGGAATGATTTTAGCTGTCGGTTCTATTTTAAGCGTTATAGCAGCTATGCTGTTTTACAATAAATATAGTTTGAATCGCGAAAAAATAGCAGTTGTTCAGCAACAATTGCTAGTTAGAGAAATAGATGAGTAATAGACAATCAGGCTATTTTACATCTGTAAAAGAATGTACTATAATAAAAATGTCGTAGCGTATTCTACCTATCTTTTATATTTCAAATATCACTTTACCTATGACGAAATTTCACACATCTGAAACGGAGGCTAAAGATTTGCTAGTGAAACGAATTTATTTAGAAAAAAAAGATGGCTTTCAAGTTGAGGCCAAAGGCTTATATGATGATTTTAAAAATAACTTAGGAATCAATGGATTGCAAAAGCTTCGTATCATAAATCGCTATGATATTGAAGAACTCACAGAAGAGGAATACGTATTAGTACGAGACATCGTGTTTAATGACACTCCAGCAGTTCAAATCCATGAAGAAATTTTACCTATTTCACCCAAGCAGTTTACTTTTGCCGTTGAGCTTTTGCCCGGCCATTATGACCAAAGGGCAGATTCTACATCCCAAAGCATACAACTAATTACTCATGGCGAAAAGCCTACTGTAAGAGTAGCAAAGCTCATCATTATGGAAGGTGATATTTCCGAAGATGAACTCAAAAAAATAAAGGATTATTATATTAATTCTGTAGAATCAAGAGAGACAGCTTTAGAAAAGCCAGAAAGTATTAAGATGAAATTTGAAACTTCACAAGATGTTCAAGTGCTAAGTGGATTTGTTAATATGAGTCATGAAGAATTAGCATCTTTCACAATAGATATGAATTTGGCTATGACTCTTGAAGACTTGAAATTCTGTCAGAAATATTTTCGTGACACCGAGAAACGGGATCCTTCTCTTACAGAACTAAGAGTTATAGATACTTACTGGTCGGACCACTGCCGACATACTACATTTCATACAAAAATACAACATGTTGAATTTGAACATGGTCCTTACAAAAATGCCTTTGAAGAAGCCTATGGTGATTATCAAAAATCACGCCAAGAGGTATATGGAGATAGAACTAAAAATGAATGTTTAATGGACATGGCTACCATAGCCATGAAAAAAATGAAGAAACAAGGTTTGCTTAAGGATTTGGATGAATCAGAAGAAGTCAACGCCTGTAGTATAAAAGTGAAGGTTGATGTAGATGGAGAAATGCAGGATTGGCTAGTTATGTTTAAAAACGAGACTCACAATCATCCTACAGAAATCGAGCCCTTTGGTGGTGCATCCACATGCCTGGGTGGCGCTATACGTGACCCACTTTCTGGTAGATCATATGTATATCAAGCCATGCGCATTACCGGCAGTGGCGACCCCAGAACACCTGTGGACCAAACCATTACTGGTAAATTACCACAAAGAAGGATAACAACAGAAGCAGCTGCAGGCTATAGCTCCTATGGAAATCAAATTGGAGCATCTACAGGCCAGGTAGTTGAAATTTATCATCCTGGTTATGTTGCCAAACGAATGGAGCTAGGCGCTGTTATTGCTGCAGCACCTCAAGAAAACGTAGTTCGTTTACAGCCTCAAACAGATGATTTAATTATTCTAGTTGGCGGCCGAACTGGTAGAGATGGATGCGGAGGTGCTACGGGATCTTCCAAGGTTCAAGATGAGGAATCTCTTTATACAGCAGGCGCAGAGGTTCAAAAGGGTAATCCTTCCATAGAAAGAAATATTGTAAGGTTGTTCCGCGATTCCAAAGTAACTAGAATGATTAAAAGGTGCAATGACTTTGGAGCTGGCGGCGTTTCTGTTGCTATTGGAGAGCTTGCACCAGGGCTGGATATTGATTTGGATTTGGTCCCTGTGAAATACGAAGGCTTAGATGGAACAGAACTGGCTATCTCAGAATCACAAGAGAGAATGGCTGTAGTTATAGCACCGGAAGATAGTGAAGCCTTTATTGAAGCCGCACGAGAAGAAAATCTAGAAGCTACCATTGTAGCTAGGGTTACCGATAGAAATCGCTTGCAGATTCGATGGAGAGACTCCTATATCGTAGATATCAGCAGAGATTTTCTGGATACCAACGGTGTAGAGCAACGTACAAATGTTTTTGTAGAATCTCCTTCTAAAGAAAAAAATCCCCTTATGAGCTCTAGTGATGAGAACCCTGGTTTAGGAGACAACTGGAAAGAGAATTGGTTTTCCAATGTACAATCTTTGAACGTATGTAGCCAAAGAGGTCTAGTTGAGCGCTTTGACAGCACAGCTGGTGCGCCAACGGTCCTTCTCCCGTTAGGTGGCAGACATCAACTGACACCAGCGGAAGGAATGGCTGCTAAAATCCCTCTACTAAAGGGAGAGACTAACACTGCTACCTTAATGTCTTTTGGATTTAATCCGGAGCTATCAAGTTGGAGCCCCTTCCACGGGGCAGTATATGCAGTAGTTGAGTCGGCTGCAAAGATAACTGCCATGGGTGGCGATTATCGTAATATTAGACTGACTTTTCAGGAATTCTTCGAAAGATTAGGTGACGATCCTAAAAAGTGGGGCAAACCCTTTGCATCCCTATTAGGTGCTATTCATGCACAGGAAAGCATGGGCCTCCCCGCTATTGGCGGAAAAGACAGTATGTCGGGTACCTTTGAAGACATAACTGTACCACCTACCTTGGTCGCTTTTGCTGTTACCACAGGAGATGCAAGAAAGATCATATCACCAGAATTTAAGTCAACAGATAGTGCTGTAGTTCTATTGGAACTGAAGAAGGATGAAAATGACTTGCCGAACTTCAGTCAACTTGATAGGAACTATACTTGTGTACACAAGTTGATACAAAAAGGAAAAATCAGAGGAATTCATTCCGTCCGAAATGGAGGAATTGCAGAAGCAATCAGTAAAATGTGTTTCGGCAACCGCATAGGCTTTGAGTTTGAGCCTGTAGCTGAATCATTCCTATATCAGCCTCTTTATGGATCGCTTTTGCTGGAGCTTTCTTCAGAAGAGAATCTCTCTGAATTGTTTACAGGACTTGATTATCAGAAGATCGGCCATACCCAGGACGAATATGTGATTACTGTCAACAGTGAGAAGCTCTCCCTAGATGATATATTTAAAGCTTGGGATAGTCCACTGGAATCTGTTTTCCCGACCCATGTTGCTCACTCTCAGGATAAACCAGAAGTGTTCAATTATAAAAACTGCAATACTCATTCGCCAGCAATTTCTCTATCGGCACCAAGGGTATTTATACCAACTTTCCCAGGTACCAATTGCGAGTATGATGTGGCCTGCGCCTTTGAGAAAGCAGGTGCAATTCCAGATGTAATGGTAATGCGAAATCTCACTGCACAGGAAATTAAAGAATCATTAAGTGAAATGGCTAAGCGCATTAGAAACTCTCAGATTCTTATGATTCCTGGTGGTTACAGTGGTGGTGACGAACCTTTCGGTTCAGGTAAGTTTATTGAAGCGGCTTTCCGCAATCCTGAAATGAAAGATGCGGTTATGGAACTCTTAAATAAGCGTGATGGTTTAATTTTAGGCATTAGCAATGGTTTCCAGGCTTTGATTAAACTAGGTCTTGTTCCTTATGGTGAAATCAGGGATATAGGAAGCGATTCTCCAACCTTGGTATGTAACACCATAGGAAGGCATATGTCTAAAATGGTACAAACTCGAATTTCATCGGTTCTATCCCCCTGGCTTGCTCTAACAGAGCTTGGTGCCATTCATACTATTCCCGTATCTCATGGAGAGGGAAGATTTGTGGCTGATCCAGCAACAATAAAAGAATTAGCAGATAAGGGCCAAATAGCAACCCAGTATGTGGATCTGGAGGGAAATCCGACGAATGTGTTCCCATACAATCCTAATGGTTCTGCTGCAGCCATCGAAGGAATTACCAGCCCCGATGGTAGGGTCTTTGGTAAGATGGGTCATTCCCAACGAATTGGTTCTAATGTTGGAGTGAACGTTCCAGGAGAAAATGATCAATTAATCTTTGAATCAGGTGTACATTACTTTAAGTAATCGCCATCCAGAGCCTTCGCTATCGCTCGGGATGACAATGCAAGCTATACAGGAGGTTTATCGATACAAGGAGGGGGCCAAATGTTAAAAAGCAAGCACTTTATTCCAGTTGTTGTAATGGTTTTGTCAATTTTCCTACTAGCGGGGTGTGAATTATTTCCTACTGAGGAAGCCTTGTTAGCTCCACCTCTAATGGAGCCGGTTGAAGTATCCTATAGTACTGTAGAGGCAAAGAGGGGTGATATTGTAAAAACCATTCAAGGGTCGGGGACTTTTGTATCCATAGACAGCAAGTTTTTCTTTTTTGAAGCCCGAGGTGGCAGGCTAAAGGAGATTCTCGTTAGGCAAGGGGACGAAATTCAAAAAGGTGATTTGCTGGTAGAACTCTATACTGATGATATAGAAATTGAGATAAAAAGGCAGGAGCTTAATTTAAAGAAAGTACGGCTAAATTACAATCAACTCAAGGCAGCAAATGCAAGCTCCTATGATCTAAATAAAGCATCTATTGACATTCAACTTGCCAAGTTAAGCCTGGATAGCTTAAAAAATCAAAAAGAACAAACCCAGCTTATTAGTGATGTAGATGGCGTTGTGACCTATATGGATACCCGCTTACAACCTGGTGATATGATTGGCACTTTTCAAAAGATTATCCGTGTTGCCAATCCGCAAGAGTTGTATCTGGCCTATTCTGGTAGCAATACCTCTAACTTTGCTATGAATGCGGAAGTAGATGTGATAATTGATAAAGTGTCATATAAAGGTAGGGTTATTTCCACACCATCAAGTGTTCCTCCCGATGGTGACGAAGCCCTGAAGGATATTGTCGCCATTGAAGTGGCGGAGCTTCCAGAGGATGTGGAAATGGGTGAGACTGCACAGATTTCTTTAATTCTGGAGCGTAGCGAGGATACCATCATTGTGCCTAAGCAGGCTGTTCGTAATTATATGGGCCGGAAATATGTTAACATATTAGAAGACGGTTTGAACAATGAACGAGATGTGGAGGTTGGGGTGGAAACTGCCACAGAATCGGAAATTCTTAAAGGAGTAGAAGAAGGCGAGGAAATCATTCTAAGATAAGGGGGATATTTAAATGATTCGATTAGTTTTACGTAAAATGCGAAACACTCCCTGGATGGTTATTTGTCTTCTAATAGGCTCTATTCTAGCTGTAGCAATGGTCAGCAGTATCCCCATGTATACCGATGGAGTACTTCAACGAATGCTCATGGGAGATGCAGAGGCTTATCAGCTGAAAACAGGTTTTTATCCAGGGCGATATCATATAAAAGGGAGCTTTTACTCTAATTATAAACCTGAGGATAGAGCACGGGCATATAGAGTTTTTAATGATAATATATCAAACTCCTTGGTGCCTTCGATTAATTTGCCAGCGATTGCTAAAACACGTTTGATTTCTCTTGATTATTTTACTACCCTCCCTGAAATTCAAAGGGAAGAGGAGCCTGTAAAAAGAAGCACTAAGATTGAAGGGCTTCAAGATTTATCAGAGCATGTAGAAATCATTCATGGACGCTTGTTCTCTTCGCAAAAACAAGACGAAGTCTATGAAGCAATTGTAACAGAACAAGCAATGAAGGATTTGGACTTGCGATTAAATGAGGTCTATGTGGTAAATGACCTTATTAAACGGATAGAAGAGCCCTTGAAGGTACAGATAGTAGGGGTATACCAGATGAAAGAAATGCAAGACCCATACTGGTTTCAGAGCTTAGGATATTATAAATCCTCTTTCATGGTGGATTATGACTTGCTTGAACAAGATTTTGTACAGAGCGACAGCCCACTATTAACCAATGCTCATTGGTATTTCGCCTTTGATTATCATGCCATGACATTGGATGCCATTCCAAACATATTGGAAGCCTCAGAAGATCATACTGAATATTTTGAGGAGTACCGTAGTTTGGAGTGGAGGTTCCCTGTTATACCTATTTTGGAGGAATATCATGCCAGAGAAAGTCAGCTGAAGCTGTCATTGTGGATGCTACAGGTTCCAATATTACTTATGCTGGCATTTTATCTGTTCATGGTATCACAACTAACAATAAACAACGAAAAGAACGAAATTGCCGTTATGAAGAGCAGAGGCGCAGGTGGGTTTCAGATCTTTATCAGCTACCTTATTGAAAGCCTGATTTTAAGTCTCGGTGCCTTATTGGTGGGACCGCCTTTAGGGCTGTTTCTTTGTAAGTTATTAGGTGCTTCAAATGGTTTTCTTGAATTCGTTCAAAGAACTGCAATGCCTCTGAGCTTATCCGGTAAGGCTTATCAATATTCTCTGCTAGCTGTTTTATTATTTATGATTACCATGCTGGTGCCAGCCTCAGCCGCTTCCAAAACATCTATCGTACAGCACAAGCAGAAAAAACACAGGACAAGAAAGAGACCTTTATGGAAAATCTTGTTTTTAGACGTGATTTTACTAGGCATTTCCATTTATGGCTTGTACAGCTATAATCAACGTATGCAGATAGTCCAAAGTGGTAGCTTGGATGCAACTTCGATATCGGTGGACCCCTTATTGTTCCTTATATCTACCTTCTTCATCATAGGAGCAGGTTTGGCATTTCTAAGGATTTATCCACTGATAACCCGTGTTGTTTTTTGGCTTGGGAAGAAAAAGTGGTCCCCAGTATTCTATGCCTCGTTTATAGAAGTCGGACGATCAGGTGGACAAAATCAATTTCTAATGTTATTCATCGTTGTTACCCTTTCTATCGGGATATTTAATGCAAATGCAGCAAGAACCCTAAACACCAACTATGAGGAGCGCATCCGCTATGCAAATGGATCTGATATCATTGTAGAAGCCTACTGGCCTAACACAGCTCCTGAACCTGGATTGGATCCCTTTGCAGTTGAGGCATCCTCATCCATAGGCAAGGAAGAGCCCATTCAATATCAGGAACCTCCTTTTGGTCCCTTTGAGGGTCTGGAAGGCGTGGAAAGTGTGACGAAGGTTTTCGTTGAAAGTGATGTATCTGTTACAATGTCAGGCACTCGAGCCAACAATGTTGGTCTAATGGGTATCATTCCTAATGAATTCGGCAGAACTACCTGGTTTAGAAAAGGATTGCTGTCCCACCATATAAATGAATATTTGAATCTAATGTCGCAAGATCCACGGGCTGTGCTCTTATCTACCTCCTTTCAAGAAAAATATGAACTTAAAACAGGGGACTCTATCTTTATAACCTGGGGAGATCAAGGTTATTTTGAAGCTGTTGTTTATGCATTCATTGACTATTGGCCAACATATAACTCAAATATAAAGAATAGGGAAAAGGAAACCCCTGACTTTATAGTAGCTAATTACTCCTATATTCGCGCTAAAATGGCTTTAGAGCCTTATCAAGTATGGTTATCTAAAGCACCGGAAGCTACCAGCGCAGAAATATATGATGATATAGAAGCAAAGGAAATTAGAGTTGAATCCTTGAATGACACAGACCAAACCATAATTAGGATGAAGAATGATCCTATGGTTCAAGGAACTAATGGAGTTTTAAGCTTAGGGTTTATTGTTTCCATGTTGATTTGTATGGCAGGATTTCTCATTTATTGGATATTGTCTATACAAAGGCGGGTTCTAAATTTTGGTATATTCCGTGCCATTGGTTTGTCTAAGGGAAAAGTAATAGGGATACTGGCTGTTGAACAGGTTTTAATTTCAGGATTTTCAATAGTCGTAGGAATTGTTACGGGAGTGCTTGCTAGTAAGCTGTTTGTACCAATGCTACAGATTGCCAGCAATGCTGAGGACCAGGTGCCACCTTTCCATGTGGTCACCAATCTTACGGATTTTCTGAGGATATCTGTTATTGTGTTCTTGATGCTTGCAATAGGTATATCGGTACTTGGATTCCTGATTTCCAAAATAAAAATTGCACAAGTTATCAAGCTTGGTGAAGATTAAGGGGGATTGTTGATGATTAGAACAGAAAACATATCCCGGCAGTTTAAATCCGGGCGGGAAATCGTATATGCACTAAGGGATATAAATATAGAAATCCAGTCTAAGAGTCTCACCATTTTAAGAGGTCGCTCAGGGTCCGGAAAAACTACTTTGATTAACCTGATGGGGGCCTTGGATAGCCCAACAGCTGGAAAAATCTTTATTGATGATAAAGAAATTACATCGTTATCAGATGTTAAAAAGGATAATTTACGGAGGAATAGTATAGGGTTTATATTTCAGTCCATTGCTCTAATGCCATTAATGACAGCTTATGAAAATGTAGACTTTGGTCTTAGAGTTGCTGGTTATGAGCCTGGAGAAAGAAAAAAGCGTGCTGAGGATTGTTTGGCAATGGTAGGTCTGCAAAAGAGAATGCATCATCTACCACAAGAATTATCTGGAGGAGAGCAGCAGAGAGTTGCCATTGCCAGAGCAATAGCACATAAGCCCAAGGTGGTTTTTGCTGATGAGCCAACAGCTGAGCTTGATACCAATATGGGTCTACAAGTGGTAAAAGTTTTAAAAGATTTGGTACAAGAAGAGGGGCTTACAGTCATTATGACCACCCATGACCCCAGTATGGTTGATATTGCAGATTGTGTATATACCTTAGAAGATGGAATGATAGTGGACATGGGAGAATAGGCAAAGGGGGTAGCCTCAGATGATAGTTTGTGATAATCTAGTTAAGATATATAAAACTACCGATTTGGAAGTAGTAGCTCTGCAGGGACTGGACTTAACTGTGGAAGACGGAGAAGTAATGGCCATCATCGGCAACAGTGGTAGCGGGAAGTCCACTTTGCTCAATATGCTGGGAGGATTGGATCGTCCTTCTGCTGGTACTTTACTTGTAGATGATAAGGACCTGTTAAAATTTGATGACCAGGCTTTGATTAAATATAAGCGGGAAACAGTTGGCTTTGTGTGGCAAAATAATGCCCGAAACTTAATTCCATATCTGACAGCTCAGGAAAATGTGGAGATGCCAATGATTTTCACTGGCCGAGCTAAACGAGAACGTGCGAAAGAGTTGCTGGATATGGTTGGCTTGGCACAAAGGAGAAATAATAAGCTGGGGCAACTATCTGGAGGCGAACAGCAGAGAGTGGCTATTGCAATCGCCTTGGCCAACAACCCCAAATTACTTTTAGCTGATGAGCCAACAGGAGCAGTGGATACTAAAACCGCTCAGCAGATTCTGGATGTGTTCCGCGAGTTTAACCGAACATATGGTGTAACTATTGTTATAGTTACACATGACAGACAGCTTTCACGTAAGGTAGACAGGGTAGTAGCCATCCGAGACGGTAGAACCAGCAGCGAGTTCATTCGAAGAAGATACGCTGATGAAATTGCGGAACTAAATAGACCTATGGAAGATGAACCATTGGATATGGAAACCCATGATGAGCTGGCTGTTTTGGATCGTAGTGGTAGATTGCAGATTCCTAGAGAGTATCTTAATGCTTTAGGATTAAAGGAAAAAAATAAAATTAGGGTTGAGCTGGACGGGAAGCGGATTATTCTGATACCACCCGAGGAAGCTTCTGGCAACTGAAAGGAAGACATAAAATTATGAATCTTTTTGATATAATAGGTCCTGTAATGACAGGGCCTTCAAGTTCGCATACAGCAGGAGCGGTGCGGATAGGAAATGCTACCCTTAACTTATTTGGCAAAAAGCCGGACAAGGCTGTAATACGGTTATATAATTCATTTTCCAAAACAGGGAAAGGCCATGGTACGGACAAAGCGCTGATTGCAGGCCTTTTAGGCTTGGCACCAGATGACAAGCGGATTATCCATGCGACTGAGGAAGCAGAGAAAATGGGATTAGAGGTCCAGATGGAATTTAGGGGGGATGACCCCACACATCATCCTAATACAGCTGAGATTACTGTCTACCATGGGGATGAAAAGATGGACATTATTGGAAAGTCAATTGGTGGAGGCAGAGTAATTATATCTCGAGTAGATGGATATGAGACCTTTTATACTGGAAAATATAACGGTCTAATGACAATTCACAATGACGTGCCCGGTATAGTTTCCGATGTTACTGGCAGCCTGGCTAAAATGAAGGTTAACATAGCCTATATGCGCTTATACCGAAAAAGAAAAGGCTCCAAGGTTATGATGATCGTTGACACGGACAACCCCATACCATTGGAAGTAAAAGCCATGCTGAACGACCACCCTAATATTGAAAAAACAGTTATATTGAATCGAAAATGAGGATAAACCATGAATAGAATCAGCCTGGAAGAGATAGTGAGACAGGCAGAGCAGGAAAATCGCAGCTTGCCTGAATTGATAAAAGAAAGGGAGTCATTGGAAACAGGACTCTCTATAGAAGAAATTACAAAGACCATGGATCAGATGTATGATGTTATGCTGGAAGGATATCATCAAGGGGTAGAGTCAGACAATCGATCTGTAAGTGGCTTGACTGGTGGAGAGGGATGGCGTCTCATGAACTATGTCAAAGACAAGAAAACTACTGGTTTGTATGCAAAGGCCGCTGCTAGAGCTATGGGAGTTTCCAATATAAATGCTTCTATGGGTCGTATTGTGGCAACACCTACTGCTGGATCATGCGGAATACTTCCAGGAAGCCTTATTACTCTTGCAGAAGAATATGGCATAAGTCGAAAGGATGTAGTGGACAGCCTCTTTATCTCTGCTTATATAGGAAAGGTAATAGCAGATAACGCAAGTATTTCTGGCGCTGAAGGTGGATGTCAGGCTGAGTGTGGCAGTGCAGCAGCCATGGCAGCTGGCGCAGGTGTTTATTTATGTGGGGGAAATGCAAATCAAGTTAGCCAGTCCGTTGCCTTTGCTTTAAAGGCAGTTATGGGTTTGGTATGTGATCCTGTGGCAGGCTTGGTGGAAAGCCCATGTATTAAACGGAACGGTTTTGGAGCTGCCCAGGCACTGCTGGCAATGGATATGGCTCTTGCTGGAATTGAAAGCGTTATCCCCGCAGACGAAGTCATATCAGCTATGGACAGCGTAGGTCGTGCAATGCCTGCTTCCTTGCGAGAAACAGCTGAAGGTGGAATCGCAGCCACACCGACAGGTAAAAAACTTGAAGAATATTTGACGAATTCAGGTGCTTATTGCCCGAAGTAAGTCTATAGTAAACATATCTACCTTACTCTATTTCGTAAGGTAGATTTTTTATGCCAAAAAACATATCGCAGATTGAAGGATTTATATAAACAAGTGCAGAATTTAGCAATTATATAAAGGTATCTAAGTGGAAAGTCACAGCAAAAATATTGAAGAACATGGGGGTGTATGAGATGAATAAAAAAGCTCTAATCGTACAAGGTGGATGGGATGGCCATGAGCCTGTGCAAGTATCTGATGTGTTCAAAAAAACATTAGAGGAATCTGGTTTTGATGTTGAATTATCAGATACGTTGGATTCGTTTCTAGACAAGGAGAAACTTGTAAACTTGGATTTAATTGTACCAGTATGGACTATGGGCGAAATAACCTCTGAACAAATGTGGCCTGTTATTGAAGCGGTAGCAGAAGGGGTAGGAATTGCTGGCTGCCATGGTGGTATGTGTGATGCGTTTAGAAACAGTGTGCAGTGGCAGTTTATGACTGGTGGAAATTGGGTGTCTCATCCCGGTGGAGATGGTACAGAGTATGTTTTAAATATTAAAAAGGGATCCAGCCCAATTGTAGAAGGTATAGATGATTTTATAGTGAAGAGTGAACAATACTGCAACCATGTTGATCCTGCTATTGAAGTATTAGCAACAACTCGCTTTCCTGTTTTCGATGGCCCACATGCAACTAACGGAGTAGTAGATGTGCCACAGATATGGACCAAGAGATGGGGAGCAGGCCGTGTTTTCTATAATGCTCTAGGACATCATGCCGACATTTTTGAAATAGAGCCTGCTTTAGAAATCATGCGTAGAGGCTTTTTATGGGCTGCTGAAGGGAAAAGGATTGCTGAAAAAGAAGGTAGCAAGATTTATAGAAATGTGAGAAAAATGTTTTAATTGGAGGGGGATAAATTGAATAAGGTTAAAGTAGGAATCATTGGCTGCGGGAATATTAGCGATATTTATCTGCAAAACTGTATTCAAGTCTTCGATATATTAGAAGTAGTAGCTTGTGCCGACATTATTTTAGAGAGAGCTGAGGAAAAAGCACAGCAGTACAAGATACCCAAGGCCTGTTCAGTTGAGGAATTGCTTTCCAACCCTGAAATTGAATTAGTAATAAATCTTACTATCCCTAAAGCTCACACTGAGGTTTGTTTATCAGTACTTAATGCTGGAAAGAGTGTATATGTAGAGAAACCTCTTGCAATTACTCGTGAGGATGGTAAAAAGATATTAGAAACCGCTAAGAAAAATAAACTGTTAGTTGGAGGAGCACCAGATACATTTTTAGGTGCTGGAATCCAAACCTGCCGTAAAATCATCGATGATGGCCTTATAGGCTATCCAATAGCGGCTACCTCCTTTATGGTAAACCATGGACATGAGAGCTGGCATCCAGATCCTGAATTTTATTATAAGGAAGGCGGAGGTCCAATGTTTGATATGGGGCCTTACTATTTAACAGCCTTGATTACTTTAATGGGACCAGTCTTTAGAGTAACAGGTTCAACTAGAGTGACTTTTCCTGAGAGACTTATCACAAGTGAGCCTAAAAAGGGAAACAGAATAGAAGTTGAAGTGCCTACACATATTGCTGGAATCATGGATTTTCATAATGGAGCGGTTGGAACAATCCTTACAAGTTTTGATATTTGGGGTTCACAGCTACCAAGAATAGAGGTATACGGAAGCGCTGGTAGTCTAGTAGTACCAGATCCAAATACCTTTGGTGGACCGGTATTAATGCAGAAATCAAGTGAGAAAAACTGGATAGAGATGCCTTTATCTCATGGTTATGCTAAGAATAGCCGAGGGCTTGGTGTTGCAGATATGGCTAGGGCTATACGTAATGGAACAAAACATAGAGCAAATGGTGAAATGCAGTATCATGTGCTGGACATAATGCATGGTTTCCATGATGCATCTAGAGAGGGTAGCCATATTATATTGGAAAGCACTTGTGAACAACCAAGCCCATTACCTATTCTAGATTCCATTGAAATGTAATGGTTTTTTTCTATATCCACTATTTAAAACAAGGATGAATAGTTGATAGCAAATTCGATATGAAATGGTAAATGCCTTGGGCAAAAGGAGATATGTCATGACAAATATATTTAAAAATATTCCGGTAATTAAGTATGAAGGCCCATCAAGTAGCAATCCGCTAGCCTTCAAGTATTATGATCCAGACAGAGTTATTATGGGAAAAACAATGAAGGATCACCTTCCATTTGCTATGGCATGGTGGCATAATCTTTGTGCAACTGGTGCTGATATGTTTGGTATAGGCACTGCAGATAAGAGTTTTGGGTCAGAAGTTGGCACTATGGAGCATGCAAAGGCTAAAGTAGATGCCGGATTTGAATTTATGGAAAAACTGGGGATTGAGTATTTCTGCTTCCACGATGTTGATTTGGTAACGGAAGGTATAACTATTTGTGAGACCAACCAACGCTTGGATGAAATTACTGACTATATCCATGAAAAAATGAATGTCACAGGTAAGAAACTACTTTGGGGCACTGCAAACATGTTTAGTAACCCTAAATTTATGAATGGAGCTGGAAGCACCAATTCAGCTGATGTATATTGCTTTGCCGCTGCTCAGGTTAAAAAGGCTTTGGAACTAACCGTAAAACTAGGGGGCAAAGGCTATGTTTTCTGGGGTGGGAGAGAAGGATATGAAACATTACTAAACACAGATATGAAATTTGAAATAGAAAATATAGCCAGGCTAATGAAGATGGCAGTAGAATATGGAAGAAGTATTGGGTTTGAAGGAGACTTTTTTATAGAGCCAAAACCCAAAGAACCAATGAAACATCAATACGATTTTGATGCTGCAACAGCTATTGGTTT
>LFRM01062128.1_pt1 | contig 20765 bp, 17 predicted proteins | sample 618341 | NCBI WGS metagenome assembly LFRM01 (sample SAMN03654438, study PRJNA283298) | anaerobic digester metagenome | isolation source: pool of bioreactors CSTR01a, CSTR02a, and CSTR03a thermophilic anaerobic... | place: Denmark: Kgs. Lyngby | collected 2014-05-21 | reverse complement strand
TTAAAGAATTATTTTTGACAGGTGCTTTACAGGTAGCTGAGCCCGAAAGACCATTCTGGTATACATCGGGCACCTTTGGCCCCTTCTACATTAATACTCATTATCTTTTCGGCGGCGCAGAGGCAGCACAGTCTTTGCTGAAGCAAATTGAAGTGGAGCTGGAAAGCATGCCGACATTTTATGAGCACATTCAAGCTTTGATCCAAGAGCAATTGCTGCATAATGAAATCTATGCCTGCATTATGGAGCTTACCCTTCAACAGTTGGAGCGGGATTTCGACTTGGCGACTATCGATGTGATTTCGGGTGGCGAACGTAGGGATTTCTTTTTCTCTCTGCCTTTGGCTGAAAAGCTGCAAAAGCCTCATCTCAGCTTACGCAAGGATGGAGCGGCTTATCTGCACACAAGTTCGAATGCAGAGAAGTGGGGCGGCAAATCGGCAAAAGAAGGAAAATATTCCTGTGTCAGCCAACCTGAACTTAAGGGCAAAAATATTCTTCACGTGGCTGATATTGTCACATTGGCTTCGTCCTGGCTTGAGCGCTGGCTACCGGCAGTAGAAGAATGTAACGGTTCGATTCACTACGGTTTCGCGATATTGGATCGCTGTCAAGGTGGTTTGTCTAGACTAGCGGCGGCAGGAGTTGAGGCAGTAGTGCTGCAAAACACAGATTCTGACTTCTTTAGCGCTGCGGTAGAGGCGGGGATGCTTAGCCAAGCACAAGCGGATCAGGTTGTAGCTTTTTTACGTGACCCTGCAGCTTATGAGAAGGAGTTACTGGCGGCTCAACCGGAATTTCTGCTCGAAGAAATTGCTGCCGGAGGCAGAAACGGTGAACGAGCCCGGCTTTATCTTGAGCGCATGGCTTAGATTAGAGCGGCTTCTGCCTATAAGCTCAAAAGATGTGTTCTATGCTTCATCTAGCGGGGCGAGCACTTGACCTCGAGAGCAAAGCAGAATATACTAATTATGATACTTTTGGTACGGAGAAAGAGCGGGGGTCCCGCTCTTTCGTTTGTAGGAGAGATATTTTATGAAAGCTTTATCTGAAAAAGAGAAGATAATCGAGAAAATATCGCCCGTGGCGGAAGCGCTTGGTCTTGAATTATTAGATGTTGAGACTGAACGAGCGGGCAACCGCTCTATTTTACGTCTGATAGTTGATCGCAGAGGTGGAGTCACCCTTGATCAGTTGGCAGAACTGAGCGAGCAGGCAGATCCGATGGTGGAATTCGATTTGAAGATCGATCATTATGATTCCTTCGAAGTGTCGTCCCCGGGTCTCGACCGTCCGTTGAAGGAGATGTCAGATTTCATCAGATATGAAGGCGAAATCGTCAGCGTAAAGCTCTACGCCGCAGTTAACGGGCAAAAAGTATTTATCGGCCCGCTAGTATTTACTGAAGATGAGGTCGGCATTGAACAAGATGGGGAAAATATTTTGTTCCCCCTGAACAAAGTAGCGCACATTAAGCGTGAGGTTGTTTTTTAAGATAATTAACTTGCACATTTGCAGGATGGTATTAAAGGAGTATATATGAATCGGGAATTTATTGAAGCCCTGAATTTATTAAAAAAAGAACGCGGTATCGATACCGAGACCCTCTTGGAAGCAATTGAAGAGGCGTTGGTCGCTGCCTATCGCCGCGAATTTGTTATTCGCATTAAGGATAGAGACCGCGGTGAGCGTCAGGAAGATGAGTTTGAAGAAGAGCGTGACGACGGTATCACTGCACATATTGACAGAGAGACCGGCGAGATGCGCGTCTATCAGCCCATCACCGTAGTAGAAGAAGTAGAAGATCCCAATTCAGAGATTTCTTTAGAAGAGGCTTTAGCCTTATCCGATGAGCTGGAGTTGGGCGACCAATTGGTGCGGGAAGTTGACCCGGCCGATTTCGGACGTCTGGCTGCACAAACTGCAAAGAGTGTAATTAATCAGCGTCTTTCTCAGGCGGAGAAAGAGAGAATTCACGAAGAGTTTTCTGATCGTGTGGGCGGTCTGGCTACCGGCGTGGTTCAGCGCAAGGATCGCAGTGAAGTAACTGTGGATATCGATCGCGCGGAAGCGGTCTTGCCGTACAGCCAGCAGTCAAAACTCGACAATTACCGCTTTAACCAGAGAATGCGCTTTTTCATTCTTAAGGTTGACGAGCGCCGCAATCGCCCGATCGTGATTGTCTCCCGCAGCCATCCGGACCTGGTGCGCCGTATTTTTGAGCAGGAAGCTCCGGAAATCGGTTCCGGCGTAGTTGAAATTGTCAGCATCGCCAGAGAAGCCGGTTCACGCACCAAGATGGCCGTAATCAGCAACGATCCTAACGTCGACCCTGTTGGGGCTTGCGTTGGACAGCGCGGCATGAGAGTTCAGGCTGTAATTGATGAGTTAAACGGTGAGAAAATTGATATAATTGCTTGGGATCCGGATGTTCAGACTTATGTCAGCAACGCCCTGTCTCCGGCCAAAGTTATTCGTGTCATTCTGGAAGAAGAAGAGAAGAGTGCTCGTGTAATTGTTGCAGACCATCAGCTTTCGCTGGCAATCGGTAAGGAAGGGCAGAACGCCCGTCTTGCCGCCAAACTGACCGGCTGGAAGATAGACATCAAGAGCGAATCACAGTATCGTGAAATGATAGAAGCAACTTGGTTGCCCGGCTTTGACGAGGCAGTCGCGGCTGATGAAGCCGAGCGTTACGACCTTGAGGAAGGTTTTGAAGAAGACTTTGATCCTGCAGATGAGACATTGTTGGAGGCAACAGGTCCGGTTGGAGAGCGTGAAGCTATAGACTTCTTTGACAATCTGGAACAGGCATTAGACGATATAGCGGATGATGAGTCGACTGTTGAAGAAGTTGAAGACTTCGCCGACGAGGACGAAGCCGAAATCTACGAGGATGAAGCAGCCGAAACCGACGACGAAGAACTTGCAGAAGAAGAAGTCGTAGAGGAACTTGAGAACTAGAGGTGATATAATGCGCGCGAAACCGCAAAGAACCTGTGTAGCCTGTCGTCGAAAAGGTGATCAAGCCACATTTTTGCGAATAGTAGCCGCAGCCGACGGTCGGATAGGGTTAAACCCCGCTGCTCGTCTGCAAGGGCGTAGCGCGTATATATGCAGAAACCTAAACTGTTACGAGCTTGCCTTGAAAAATCGCTCATTGGAGCGGTCACTAAGGCGACAGATACCGGAAGAGATTCTGCAAGAACTTAAAGAACTAATTGAAGTAGAAGATAAAAAGCGAAAGGAGCTTGTTTGAAGTATTATCTACGTATGATGGGACTGGCGCGTCGAGCCAACGAAGTTATTTTGGGTATCGATCGCATCGAAGCAGCATTGAAGAAAAATTTTCAGGGCAGCATCTTTTTAGCCAAAGATATCGGAGCCTCATCACGCAAAAAGATACTTAAGTTAGTAGAACACTCGGACAAGATCCATTTAAGAGAATTGCCGGATAGCAAGGAAGAACTGGGAGCAGCCCAGGGAATAAATTCCTGCGTGGCGATTGCAATAAAAATAGGAACATTAGAACAAACCATTCGAGATGCAGTTGATAAAGCTGCGTTAGTCGAAGAGGGAGGTTAGCAATATATGATTAAAAGAGAAGAAGCAGATTCTGGACTCAGAGCAGGTTTTATAACAGAAGAAGAAGCTCTGCGTCAGCAGATGCAACACGAGGTGGAAGCTCCACCGGAAGAAGAAATTGACGAAACTCCCGTCGAAGACGTGGAGGAGACTCAAGCTGCTTTACCTGATCCTGCCCTCGAATTGAAGTCTTTATCAGGTCCCGGATCGACCGTGGAAATGAAAGGGATCTCCGGAAAGAATATTACCGGCGTAATTAAAGTTGTCAAAAAGAACAAGAAGGCCGCCGATTCTACCGATAAAACAGAAACAGATAAGGAAAAGGCTAAACCGGTTGAGGAAGCTGTGGAGAAAAAGGAAACCCCTGCAGTTGCCAAAGAAACCGTCGCCGATGTTGATTCAGTGCAGACAGTAGATACAGCAGCCACAGTAAAAGCTGCTGAAGTTAGCAGCGCGAAAAAAGAAGACAGCAAGAAGACCGTTGCTAAACCCGCCGCCAAAAAAGCGGCTGCCGCCAAACCGGCTGCTGCCAAACCGGCTGCCAAGGAGGCGACTGAACAGCAAGTTGTCCAGCCTGAAGAAGTTAAAGAGACTAAGAAGGCCAAAGCAGTTAAAGAAATTAAAGAAATTAAAGAAGTTAAAGAAACCAAAAAGCCTGAAACAAGCGCAGAAACTGATGTTGCTGAGAAAAAAGTTACAGCAGCACCTGAGAAAAAGGCTCCTGCCGTCAGCGTGGAAGCAAAGAGTGAAACTCCCGCCGCCGCGACTAAGACTGAAGATAGTAAGAAAGCTGAAGATGTCAGCGCTAAGAAAACAAAGCCAGCGGAGGAAAGCAAAGAGTTGGAACATTTTGAAGAGGCAGCACGTATAGCGGAGCTGTCACGACCCCTGACGCAACAGGTTAAAGCGGTTGAACCGAAGAAACCTGTAGCGAAGAAGAAACAAGCTGAGCCTCAGCAGGTGAAACCGCGTATCAGGCCACAACAAGGAAATTACGTCGGCAAGGATGCCGATCGTCCTTTGGCTGAGCGCAGACAGGCTGAACGTAGGCGAGATCGCCAACAAGACGGACGCCCGCAGCAGGGTAGACCTGCAGACAGATCCAGACCTCAGGCCGGCAGAACAGACGGCAGACCTGCGGCAAGGACCAGTCCTGATCGTGGCCGCACAAGTCAGCGTCCATCTACCCAGCGCCCATCTACCCAACGCCCAGCTGCCCAGCGTCCACCTGTTGAGCCTGTGAAACCTGAAGTTATCGAGAAGGATATCTCTCGTAAGACATATGCTCAAAAGCATAAAGATCAGGAACGCAGACATCGCGCTGAACGTGAACGCGATCAACAACGTGAGCGTCAGGAAGCATTGGCTCTTGAGCGGAAACAGCGCCTTGAAGCAAGAGCTGAAAAAGAACGCAAAGCCGCACAAGTTTCAAAAGTTGTCCTGCCTGAAAGCTTGACCGTAAAAGAATTGGCAGAGGCTTTGAAGAAGACCACAGCTGATGTAATCATGAAATTAATGGAGCTTGGTGTAATGGCGACCATTAACCAAGAAGTTGATTTTGACACTGCAACAATTATTGCAGGAGAATTTAATATAGAGACCGAACAGTTGGTTGAAGTATCTGAAGAGGATATCCTCTTTGATGAGACCCCCGACAAAGAAGAAGATCTTGTATCTCGTCCGCCGGTTGTGGTTGTTATGGGACACGTTGACCATGGTAAAACCTCAATCCTGGACTACATCAGAGAGGCTACTGTTACCTCAGGTGAAGCTGGCGGAATCACGCAGCACATCGGTGCGTACACAGTGAATTTGAATGATCGCAAGATCACTTTCCTTGATACACCGGGGCATGAGGCTTTTACAACCATGCGTGCTAGAGGCGCACTGGTCACAGATATTGCGGTTCTGGTAGTTGCGGCTGACGATGGTGTAATGCCACAGACAATTGAAGCCATCAACCATGCCCGCGCTGCAGAAACTGAAATCATTGTGGCGATCAACAAAATCGATCGTCCGCAAGCGAATATAGATCGCGTTAAGACCGAGTTGGCCCAGTACAACATTATGGACGCCGATTGGGGTGGCGAAAACAGCATCATTCCCGTTTCAGCCAAGACCGGCGAGAATATGGATGAGTTGTTGGAGACGATCCTCATCACAGCGGACATCATGGAACTCAAAGCTAATCCGAAACGTCAAGCTAAAGGCACAGTTATTGAAGCTGAGCTTGATATTGGTAGAGGACCGGTTGCCACTGTAATTATTCAACGCGGCACACTGCGGACCGGAGATGCTATCGTGGTCGGATCCCAAATGGGATACGTACGCTTGATGCAAAACGACCGTGGTGAAAAAATCGATGAAGCCGGCCCCTCAATGCCGGTGGAGATCCTGGGACTGTCTGAAGTGCCTGAAGGTGGAGATATCCTCTATCAGGTGAAAGATGAAAAAATTGCCCGTGCTCTCGCAGAGCGCAGACAAGAAGAAGACAGAGAAGCACGTTTGCGTGCCTCCTCCCACATGTCACTTGAAACGCTCTTCAGCAAAATGGATGAGGGCGTCAAGATAGATCTTAACGCTATCGTTAAAGGCGACGTAAAGGGATCGGTTGAGGCCGTGCGCCAGTCCTTAGAAGGACTTTCAACCGATAAGATTCAGGTGCATGTCATTCATAGTGCTACCGGCGGGATCAACGAATCCGATATTCGTTTGGCTGAAGCAGCCGATGCGATCATTGTCGGTTTCAACGTTCGTCCTTCTGCTGTAGCGCGTGAACAGGCCGCAGCTTCTAACGTGGATATCAGGCTTTATAGCGTTATCTACGAAATGATTGAAGAAATCGAACAGGCCATGAAGGGCATGTTGGCTCCTGAATATAAAGAAGTTGTTACAGCTCATGCTGAAGTGCGTGAGATATTCAAAGTTACCGGTACCGGTACAGTTGCCGGCTCTTACATGCTTTCGGGCAAGGCGAATCGTAATGATAAAGTACGCGTTGTTCGCGATGCCGTTGTCATTTACGATGGCGAATTAGCTTCGCTGAGACGCTTTAAAGATGACGTGCGCGAAGTTGCTCAGGGCTATGAGTTCGGTGCCAGTGTGGAACGCTTCAACGATGTCAAAGTCGGCGATGAACTTGAGTTCTACACTATGAAGGAGATCGAAAATGTCTAGTAGACGAAGCATGCAGGTCGCAGACGAAGTGCGCCGCGTTTTGTCAGAGACCTTACGTAATAGAATTAAGGATCCCGTGCTGGATGCACGGGTGTCCTTTATAGAAGTGCAGATGAGCGGCGATTTAGCTCATGCAAATGTCTACTACAGCGTGTTGGGAGATCAAGAAAAACGCGACGCTGTCGCCTTGAGTTTAAGCAAATCTCTAGGTTTCTTCCGCCGTGAATTGGGACATAAAATGCATTTGCGCATAACCCCTCAGATTCATTTTCTTGAGGATCGTACAATTGCCGAGGGCTTTTACATGGATCAGTTAATCAATAAGGTTATTGCTGAAGATGAAGCCTCTGCTGAGCAAACTGATGAAAACGAGACGGACTCAGAGAATAAATAATGAGCAGTTTTAATCAAGACAGAAACGAAATCGCAGCTACCCTTAGTCGCTTGGCTGCTGTTTTATTGGAGTATAGCCAAAAAAACGCAAAGCTGGGGATTTTCCCCCATGCCAGAGCCGACGGTGACGCCTTGGGTGCTGCCCTGTCTCTTACTCTCGCCTTGCAGCAGCTGGGCGCGAGCGCGACGGTTTTTACAGATGAAGAGCTTGCTCCTTCTCTCAAGTTTCTGCCGGGAACGGACAACGTTTCTGTTTATCGCGACGAGAAGTCAGAGCAGCAGCTCGACTTTGTTATCGCAGTTGATCTGAACTCTCCCGACCGCCTTGAAAGGCGCGAAGAGTTTTTCATGAAAACGGAGCAATACGCGCTTATCGACCATCACGTGCGCAAGCAGGAGAACAAGGGACTTGAGCTGGTTTATACAAAGGCCTCCTCCACCTGCGAGCTCGTCTTTCGCCTAATAGAGGAGCTGGAGACTTTGTCTTCGCAGAAGCTTTTCAATGACGATATCGCCACCTTGTTGATTGCCGGTTTGATGACGGACACCGGGCGCTTTAGTTACAACAATACAACGCCACGTGGCCTCAGGCAGACCGCCTGGCTGATCGAAGAATTCAACGTGAATCTTTCGACTTTAACTCATGAGTTGTTCGAACGTACTACCGTAACTCAGCTCCAAATTAGAGGCGATATTTTTGCCTCAATGAGACTGGAGGCCGGCGGGCGTATTCTTCTAGCAGCAGTTTCCCGAGATATGATGGACCAGCGTGGAGCTAGGGATGACGATCTTGACTACCTGTCCTCCGAAATGCGTGAGGCAGACGGAGTCGATGTGTCGATACTTCTGCGCGAGTCGCCTGATCGAAGTGAAATCCAAGCGAGTGTCCGCTCTAACAGCTGCTTGGATGCAGCTGCCTTTTCCAAACATTTTGGGGGAGGTGGGCATGTCCGAGCTGCAGGATTTACTTTGGAGGATGTGAGCTTGGCAGAAGCCGAGACCCTTGCTCTCGCTCAAGCCGAAATAATGCTCGATCAATGTAAACTTTAATGATAAAAATGCTAAACGATCAGGGGATTATCCTCGTAAACAAAGACAGCGGAAAAACCTCAGCTGCAGTTGTCGCTCAACTGCGAAAGCTTTTGGGGATGAAGCGGGTCGGACATTGCGGCACTCTTGATCCGTTCGCAACAGGCGTTCTGCCGATAGTTTTTGGTCGTGCCACTGCGGCCGTTCCCTATATGATAAATTATGATAAAAAATACCGCTGCCAGATCCAACTCGGTGCTCGTACCGACACCATGGACCTCGAGGGCGAAGTCGTAGCGCGTGCACCAGAGGACTTCGATCTTTCCCGGCTAGCGGATCGTTCTTATTTGGAAGCTGTTATAAACAGTTTTCAAGGCGAAATTCAACAACAGGCTCCCCTTTATTCTGCTGTCAAAGTGGACGGCAAGGCTCTCTATAAATATGCCCGCCAAGAGGAAGAAGTAGAACGTCCTTGGCGTAGCGTGACTGTTTACGAGCTGGAGCTCCTGGATCTGTATTATGTCGAGACTGAGAAATTCCCCCGCCTAGATGTTAAGTTTTTTACATCTAAGGGTACTTATATTCGTTCGCTAGCTGATGCTATCGGTGAGAAGCTTGGCTGCTACGCCTACGCAGCAGAGCTGGTACGCACTGACAGTGGTCCCTTTGGACTAGATCAAACTGTCAAGGTCGATGATTTATTTGCGCGGTTCAATGAGCTTGGCCGTAGTTCTAAAGCGTTTTTGGATGCCATAACGACAGAAAACAAAGTCTTGCCCACTCTGGCAGCCTTTGACGCTTACCCAACTTACGCTCTCCAGCGACATGAAGCTTTGCAGCTCGCGCACGGGCAAAAGATTACGCTATCGGACCAAGAAACTTCTCACGCAACGATAACTTTCACGTATAATAATATATTGATTGCTGTGGGCAGTGTTGAGCAAGGCGCAGTCGAGGTTAAACGAGTTTTTGTGGACAGTGCTGCTAAATTTTTACATGAGGGAAGTGTGGATGAAGATATTTGAATCTCTGGAAAATATTGATTCTCAGCAGGAGCGCGGGCTTACGCTGGGAGTTTTTGACGGTATGCATATCGGGCATCGCCATCTTTTAGAAGAACTGATGGACGTTTGCCGCGAGCAATCTTTACGGCCGGCGGTTTTTACTTTTATTTCGCCCTTCGGTCCGGAAGAAAACCGGCGCTTACTGGAGATAGAAGAGAAATACGCGATTTTGGAAGAGATCGGTATCGAAGATGTTTTCGTTACTAATATGACGGAAGAGTTCCGAAATATCAGCGCTTATGATTTTTTGAAAAAATTCTTGCAGGAAAAACTCAATGTGAAGACACTTGTCGTGGGGGAAGATGCCCGCTTTGGTGCCGGGGCAAAGGGTGACGTTCATCTATTGGCGGAGTTTGCCGCCGCTGAAGATTTCTCTTATAAGGTAGCGGCCGATGTTCTCTATCGGGACGAAAAAGTTTCCAGTTCTCGTATCAGAAATTGCTTGTATCAGGGAGAGTTGGAGGCTGTTACGGAAATGTTGACTAGGCCGTATAAGCTCAAGGGTGTGGTGGAGCACGGGCGTGCAATTGGCTCGCGCAAAGGTTTTCCTACCGCTAATTTTCGCTATCCAGCCAAGCGTGCTCGATTGCACAACGGGGTTTACGCTACTGTTGCTCAATGTAGTGCAGGAGTTTTTCCTGCGGTTAGCAATATCGGAGTATCTCCGACTATTGAAGAGGAGACCCCCTTACGGGTCGAAACGTATTTGTATGACTTCGATGGCTTGCTCTATGGCGAGGAAATTGAAGTGGACTTTCTTTCTTTCATTAGGCCGGAGCTGCGTTTCGAGTCCATGGAAGAGTTGACCGAGGCTGTGCGGGCGGATCTGGAAAATGTGTGGCAATGGCATCAGTCGCGTGTGGTAAAATAATCGTCTGGAGGATCAGATATGAATAATTCTGCGGATTATCTTGTGAATTTTCCGGGGTTAGGTATAAATAATCTCGAAATTAGCCGAATTGTGTTTCAATTCAATCTCTTTGGTCGCGAAATATCAATTTATTGGTATGGGCTCTTAATTGCGCTGGCCTTTTTGCTAGCCATGCTTTTGGCGATTAGGCACGCGAAAGGACACGATTTAAAAAGTGATGATGTCGTCGATTTTTTCTTGGTCTTAATTCCGGCCGCGATAATCGGAGCTCGCGTCTACTATGTAGCTTTCGAGTGGTCACAATTCTCTTCCGATTGGCGTAAGATTTTTGACCTTAGATCGGGAGGGCTGGCCTTCTACGGCGGAGTGATCGGCTCTATTCTCGCCATCTTGTTGATGGCTATGTATAAGCGTATTCGCCTATCTAAGATACTTGATTACCTGGCGCCTTATCTGCCCTTGGGTCACGCTATCGGTCGTTGGGGAAATTTTTTCAACCAGGAAGCCTTCGGCGTTAATACAGATCTGCCTTGGGGCATGATCAGTAATGGGACGTCTGCATATTTAAACCGAATCAACCCGAATCCCGGAAATCCTTTGCCGGGACTTGATCCTTCTCTGCCAGTGCATCCCACCTTCCTCTACGAATTTTTGGCAAATATTCTTATTTTCGTTATTCTGCTCTTCGTGCGCCGTCGTTCCAAGCAGCCCATGACTACATTGGCCAGCTATTTCTTGCTTTATGGAGTCGTACGCTTCTTTGTAGAAGGTATACGAACTGACGCTCTGTTCACGGGTGGCGGGATTCGCATCTCGCAAGCTTTGTCTGCGGCTATGGTTATTTTCGGTGTTGTCGTTCTTGTAATCAACGCGGTTCGTAATAATTCGCGTAGAAAAGCTCTGGCAGCCATCAGCTTAAGTGCTGATCGGGCAGGCGAAATAATTTATGCGCCTGTATTGGGAACAGAGGAGACGGGGATTGAAGCTTCTGTGGAAGAAGAGGGCGAACAAAATAACAACGATGAGGAGTCTGAGGCTTAAGCTGCTTTACTTGTAATCATGCCTGACTTAAACACTAAGAATAAATCTTCCCGTATAGACAAATTTTTCCAGCTCTTGGATTACAGGATGCTGGTGCCGGTTGCTGTTTTAGTTATTATCGGGTTGGTTGTCCTTAATACTGTCTTGTCTTCAGGTTATGGTGCGGTGATTTTTGATTACCCCAATAACTTTTACAAACAGCTTGCAATTGTTTTGATCGGGCTTGTTGCGGCTTTTATCATTTGCCTTTTCGAAAAGCCCACGCTGAGGTTGATCGGCGCTTTGATTTACGGAGTGAGCATTGTACTCCTGATTTATGTTAAAGTAGACGGCTTCAGGCCGGTGGCCGGTGCAGATAGCTGGATTTATCTGCCCTTAGTCGGCTCCTTCCAACCCTCCGAATTAGCAAAAATTGGGGTTGCTATGGTGAGTGGTCCGATTTTTGCTCAGATTAAAGAGGGCGAAATCTCGAATCTGCAGGGTTTTGCCAAGGTCGGCTTGCTTTATGCCATACCGTTTTTATTAGTCATTACGGAAGTGGACCTCGGTACCTCCATGGTCATATTATTTATGTTCCTGGCGACTCTCTTTGTCTGGGGCATTAAATGGCGCTACATCCTTGCCTCACTAGCGGGGGTGACGGTTGTGGTTGTGCCGTTACTGTGGCAGTTTTTCCTCAGCGTCAGCCAAAAGAATCGTATTTTGACTTTCTTTTTCCGTGGGAATGACCCGGCAGCCTCGTATCAAATTGATCAGTCTCTTGCTGCTGTGGCATCGGGCGGAATTACCGGCAATAACAGCGGACAGTACGTTAACGTGCCTGTTAAGGAATCAGACTTCATTTTTTCCGCTATTTCGGAACAGCTGGGTTTGATCGGTTCAGCTTTGGTCATTCTTGTAGCGGGCTATTTCATTATCTATACGCTACGGCGGGCGGCACAGATAGAGAAGCAATCCTACTCCAGTGCCTACGTTATGGTTGCCCTGATCTCTTCTATTGCCTTCCATTACATCGAGAACATTGGTATGACAATTGGACTCTTGCCCATCACCGGCATTCCTTTGCCCTTTATCAGCTACGGCGGATCGGCCATGGTATCCAACTTTTTACTCTTAGGAGTTCTACTTAATATTTCTATGGATTACAAATTGAGCACAATCGATTAAGTCTGCCTTGATCTGCCGAAATAGAATATTTGCTCTGACAGCCACCTCACGTAGGTGGTTTTCCTTTGTCTAGTGTTTGTCTGTAAAACCATTCTTCAAACCAAGTTTTAGAGGGAAAAGGCCAAAAATGTTACAATTTTGCCACATTGGGGGGATTTTTGCCATTTTGTGGAGCTTCTTGACACAATAGTGGGGTTTAGTGGTAGAATATGAAAAAGATATTGGAGGAGGTGTCAAGTGGCTCGCTATATGCACGTAGTAGACTCAAAAGGTCGCGTCATCGTGCCGTCCAAAATCCGTGATCGTTTTGACGGAGTCCTAATTGTGACTGTCAGCTTGGATGACGGCTACTTGAACGTGTACACATCCTCCCAATTCGAGAAGATCCTCGAACAATTTAGTGAATTACAAACCAGTGAAGCAGAAGCCCGCCTTTTCCGTCGCCAAATTATTGGTGAAGCTGTTGAATGTGAGCTTGATGGACAGGGTCGCATTTCCATCCCCAATCATTTGTGGGATAGGGTTTTCGTGACAAAAGGGGAAGAAATCTGCTTTATCGATGTTTATACCTCAGTCGAGATTTGCTCTAAGGAGTTCTATGAAAAAGAACAAGCAGCAGCAGAATCTTTGTCTGAACTGGACTTGTCAGCTTATGGCATCCGCGGACTATAGCAAATGGCACCGTCCGGTTTTGCTAGCAGAGACGCTTGAAGCTCTCGCGCTTAAGCCTGACGGTTTATACGTAGATGTCACTAGTGGAGGCGGCGGACACAGCGCCGCTATTCTATCTCAGCTAAGTGCTGAGGGTCGGCTCATCGCCTTAGATCGCGATGAGAATGCGAGAGAAGAGACTGGTAGACGATTGGAAGCTATGAATACTGTAGGGAGCTATTCTATCCGTTCGTCAAAGTTCTCTTCTCTCTCGCAAAACCTCTCTCAGGAAGAAAAGGGGCATATTGATGGTCTGTTAGCAGATCTGGGAACTAGCTCTCATCAACTTGATGAAGGTGAGCGAGGTTTTTCTTACCATCAGGACGGCCCACTCGATATGAGAATGGATCAGTCGGAAGGAATGACTGCGGCCGAATTATTAGCAGATATTAATGAGGACGATTTAGTTAATATACTGCGGGATTATGGCGAAGAAATTCATGCAAGGAGCATTGCCCGCGCAATAGTCGAAGAGCGCAAGCATACAGCATTAGAAACGACAGGACAGTTAGCAGAAATAATTCGCCAAGCAGTGCCGCCTTCAGCTAGAAGAAAGAAACATCCGGCAAGAAGAAGCTTTCAAGCAATTCGCATTGCTGTTAATAGAGAAATTGAAGAAATTGAGTCACTCCTGAAGCAATTACCTGAGATTATGTCGTCAGGAGGACGTGTAGTAATAATTAGTTTTCACTCCTTGGAGGATCGTTTAGTCAAGCAGACATTCCTCAATTGGGAAGATCCTTGTGAGTGCCCCAGAGATTTTCCTGTTTGCATTTGCGGAAAGAAGCCTTTGGGAAAGAGACCGCAACGCAAGGTGGTCGAAGCCTCAGCGGCGGAGATCGCTGAGAACAAGAGATCACGCAGTGCGAAATTGCGTGTGTTTGAATTTGGAGGTGTCGCATGAGCTTATATGAATCTGATGGTAACCTCGCCCGACAAATGAGAAGCTACTCCGCCTATCAGCTTCCTACTCCACAGGAAATGCCGGAGCGACGGTTTGCTGAAGAAGAGGCGAAGCGGATTAAGAGGCGCCGTCAGCTGCAGCAGGAAGCTGAAATCAAGAAGACTTATCGTGCTCTTAGTCGCGAGAGAGTTCGCACATGCATTGGCGTTGTTATGGCTGTTGCCGCAATGACGGTGATGGTTGCTTTTATAGTGACCAGATATGCTCGTATTACTGAAATGAGTTTTCTTAACTCCGGAATGAAACAGCGGATTGAGAGAGTAGAAATGTCCAACAACGCTCTCTTCAACAAATTGTCTGAACAATATGATTTTGAATACATTAAAGATAAAGCTCAGAGTAACCTAGGTTTGCAAGTGGCAGGCAGCAATCAAATAATTTATGTGAACGGACATAATTCCGACAAGACACTAGTTGGTGATTCCGTTTCTGCTGATGAGAATAGTTTAGCAATGGGCAGATTGCATTCTTATCAAGAGAATATCGGTACGATTGAATACTATGTTGAGAGTATGCGCCCGTAAATGGGGTTCAACAGCGTGAAATACAAAGCAGATAGACGGAGAATAGTAAACTTTTTATGTCAGGGCGTCGAGACAAACTTACATCATTACGTAGATTTAAGAAAACTGATTCTAGATCTGTCGGCAGCCTGTCTTTAATTCTTATCAGCGTCGCCTTTATCTTATCGGCGGTGCTAATTGCTTCCCAACTCTATCAACTACATGTAGTCAGTAGTGATGAATTATCTGCGCAAGCAGCGCGCCAACAGCACTCAGTTAGAAAAATTGATTCCAAACGTGGTTCAATTCTGGATCGCAATGGCTACCCTATGGTTTCCTCCTCTTATGTCTATCGAGTCGGAATGACTCCTTCGGTCGTAAGTTCTCCTAAATCTAATATTGAGCAAGAAGATATTGCTGATATGATCATAAATACTCTTGATCTTGAGGGTGAGAAAGCGGACTCTGTTCGCTCTTTAATTACAGTTAAAGACGGTCTTTCCATGTCTGAAGCAGTTATGCTGGCGAGTGAGCGCGAAAGTACAGCGTATGTTCAGCTGGCAGCATATGTCCCGGAAAGCAAAGCTGAACGCTTGAAAAATTGGTTGACGGAGAATCGAGTCGGCGGCTTCCGCTTCGATGCCGAAGAGAAACGTGTTTATAACAATGTTGACCTTGCTTCCTCCATCTTGGGAATGACACGCGCAGAATCAGATGGCCTTGAGGGAGTTTCAGGACTAGAAGCAAGCTATGAAGACCTCCTTTCCGGCTCCACTACCTACATTTATCAGAAACGAAACAACTATGCTAATCAAGGGGCAGTGCCCTTTTCATCGAGTATTAAGCAGGAAGGCGATTCCAGCCATACGATTCACACCACGATTGACAACTCAGTTCAGTCAATTCTACATGAAGAACTCCTTTCTATTGCCGCAGCAACGGGCTCTATCAATGGTGTCTCCGGGATTGTCATGGATGTCTATACCGGAAATATTTTGGCTATGGACCAGATTCCTTCTTATAGGGCTGATGATCCTACCGGCCTCCCACTGGGCGTGGAAGCTGATATCTGGGAGGAGCTAGAGGAAGACGAGCAGGCTAAATATCGAAGTGAGCATCTCTGGACAAATCTTAATGTGGGAGCGTCTTTTGAACCCGGTTCGACCTTCAAAGCTGTAACGCTGGCGATTGCCTTGGAAGAAGGAGTAAGCGGTGAACACGTTATCTATAATGACGATCCTATTACCGTTCAAGGTCAGACCATGTACTGTGTCACTGGACATGGTCATGGTGACGAAACCTTGCGTGAGGCTTTCTATCGTTCCTGCAACCCGGTATTTGTCCAGGTAGGCAACGAAATTGGCATCGAAAAATACTACGAATACGTAGAGAAATTAGGATTTAAGGGCAAAAGTGGTATTGATTTATACGGTGAAGTGAGCGGGATTTTTCACACTAATCCCATGCCACTTGATTTAGCCAACCTTAGCTTCGGCGAATCTTCGACCGTAACTCCTTTACAACTGACTAATTTCTTCGCAACGATAGGCAACGGTGGGAATATGCTTACTCCACGCTTAGTAGGAGCATATACATCTCAGGCTGATGGTGTCTATCACGAAATTCCCGTAGAAAAGGGCAAACAGATCTTTTCAGACAAGACCAGCAAGCGTGTTTTGGCGTTGCTGGAAGATGTTGTTCTAATGGGTAATAAGACTTTTGGCAGTGAGGGTTTTAGGCTTGGAGGAAAGACCGGTACTTCGATGGATGAAACGAACGAAATTCCTACCTATTCCTTTGCCGGTGTCGCTCCCATAGATGACCCTCGTATTGCCACTTTAGTCGTAATCCGCGACCCGGGGATTACAAGCAGCAGTATTATAGCAACTCGCGCGAGCAATCGCATCTCAGCTCGTGTTTTGAATCATCTAGGGCTTAAACAAGAATACACTGCGACGGATTTGGCAAATTTGAAATACTCAGTAAAAATTCCGTCTTTGGCCGGACTGACAGTAGGTGAGGCGGCTGCAAAGCTTTCCAATTTGGGGCTTGCGCCTTCTGTGCCGGCTGATCAGTTTTTTCTAGATAAGCCTTTGGCGCAGAGTTTACCGGCTGAAGAAAGTATCTTGGCCAAAGGATCAACTGTGTGGCTTTACCCGGAGTTGGTAAATGAAGTAGAATGGGTGACTGTACCGGACTTTAGGGCGAAAAATTATCACGAGAGCATTTGGCTGGCAGCTGAGTCAGGTGTGGTTATTCAAGTTGTTGGCGACATAGATGGAGCCTGCATTGACCAAACTCCACAGAGCTCGTCAGGCGCTGACAATGCTAATGATGTAGCTGGAGCTCCGAACGGTACAAATACAAAAAATACTATGGTACCGAAGGGGACAGCGATTAAGCTGAGTTTTTCTGAAGATGTGAATGTAGAGGAAACAGAACCTGTCGTATACACTACTCCAGTGGTGGCAGATCCTGATCCTCCCGTCAACGCAGATGAAGAAGCAGCTGATGTGTCGCCTGAGGTCGAACCTGAAACAGATCCTTTGCCTTAGGCATAGGACTTTTTTCAGATTTAGGGAGATTGATAACAGTGGGTAGATTTTTACCAAGTCAAATGATGCAGTGGACAGGCGGCACTATTGTGCGTGAACCACGGCACGAAAATGATACTGACAGGTTTTACAAGAGTATTTCTACGGATACGCGGTCTTTGCAAGCCGGTGAGGCCTTCGTTGCCTTGCGTGGCGATCACTTCGATGGACATCGTTTTTTGGACGAAGCAGTGAGGCTAGGAGCGCAATTGCTGGTAGTAGAAAAAGATGAACCTTTGGTAAAAAAATGGATTGAAGATGTCAAGTCCGGTGAGTTGAATGGGCCAGACCTCCTTTTGGTGGACGATACCTTGCAGGCCTATCAGGATTTAGCAGCAGGCTATCGCAAGATGTTGAGCTGTTCTGTCATTGCTGTGACAGGCAGTGTAGGCAAGACTACCAGCCGTAATATGATTTGTCAGATGGTGCAGTCGCAATTAACGTCCGAACAATCCGAAGGTAATTTGAATAATGAGATCGGTTTATCCGAAACGCTCTTGTCAACTGAAGCTGATACTCAAGTACTCTTGACGGAAGTCGCCATGGATAGACCGGGCGAGATTGAACAGCTTTCCAAAATCGCGAGGCCAGATATCAGTATTATTACGCAAGTTGGCTTTTCTCATGCCGAATATCTGGGGACGATACGCGATATTTTAAAAGAGAAAACCTCCATTGTTAAAGGTATGAAAGACAATGGTTTATTAATACTCAACGGTGATGACCCTCTCCTAGAAGAGTGGTATATCACCGATCCCCCGACGCTGCCGGTCTGGTTTGTCGCCTGCAAAGAAAATATTTCACATTTGGAGCGTGACGGCAGCCCGGTGTTTTGGTGGGAAGACCTGGTTATTGATAAGAACGGAACTTCCTTTATTGCTCGCAGCAATCTGGCACCGGATGAGAAATGGCAGATAAGCCTGCCCGTCGCCGGCGAGCATTATGTGAATACAGCCTTATTCGGATTGGCGGTTGCCTATGCTTTAGGTCTTGATATGGATGAAGCTGCAGCCTCTACTTTGAATTTTGAAAATCTGGATGGCCGTCAGCAGGTACTTAACTTTGGCCCTGTAACTGTCATGAACGATGCTTACAATGCTTCGCCGGAATCTTACCTGGCAGCTTTAGAAGCAGTAGATTTCATGGCGGAGGAGCGTCGTCGCGTGTTGATTCTAGGAGGCATGCGAGAATTAGGGCGTTACACAAAAGGGGTTCATGAGACAGCGGCCAGACAGGCGCTGACTAATAATTTTGACCGCATAATTCTTATCGGCCAAGAGACCGAATATACCAAGAACAAACTGATGCAATCTGAAGCTGGGCGCAATGTCTTCGCAGGTTGGTACACCACAGTCGACGATGCCTTGCCGCGAATTCTCCAAGAGGTTAAAGCTGGGGATTATGTCTTACTTAAAGCTTCACGCTACTACCATCTCGAAAGGGTGGCGGAGGCGTTAAAGAGGATGTTTGCACCTGAAAAAGAGAGGACACAAGAGTGATCTTCTATCTGAGCACAAGAGTATTGACCGGCAATAGTATGCTTATATGGGCCTTATTGATGTTTCTGGCAACCGTAACTATTGGGGGCTTTGGTATGCCCCTTGTGAAAAAGCTGAACATCGGCCAACGCGTGCGCGAAGATGGACCGAAATCACATTACGTGAAAAGCGGTACTCCAACTTTCGGTGCCTTGTTTTTCCTTATACCGTTGTTCCTGATCGGATTTATTACAGCTCTGATTTATCCAGGTATGTTGACGACCAGCATGATTCTCCTGTTTATGCTCTTGTTTGCCTTCGTCGGGTTTATCGACGACTATATCAAGGTTCGAGTTTCGCGCGAAGGATTGAGTGTTAAGCAAAAGACAGTCATTCTTGGCCTGCTCTCGATATTGGCGTCCGCTTGGTTCGTATATCTGCGGCCGGAAGGCGCTTTTATGCTTGTTCCGTTCACAATGGAAAAGATCGTCTTCAGCGGTATAGGTCAGTTTTTATACTTCCTGATCCTGATCCCTTTCCTTTTTTATATGAGTAATTCGGTGAATATTACAGATGGCTTGGACGGCCTTCTGTCCGGGCTCATGAGCATTGCCTGCGTCTTTCTTATTATTATTCATCGCATACTGGTTATGGCCGGGATTTTGGCCCATCAGTCGCAATTTCTGCCGATGCTTATATTGGCCGGTTGTCTGGGCTTTTTGTTTTTCAACCGCTATCCTGCACGCATCTTTATGGGGGACACCGGTTCTCAATCCTTGGGGATCGGCTTTACTTTATTGACGGTGGCAGCGGGAACACCATATCTGGCAGTCGTAGTCGGCTTTATCTTCTTCTTTGAAGGATTGTCTGTAGTGATGCAAACGTTGTATTTCCGGCGGACCGGCGGCAGGAGGATCTTCCGTATGGCTCCGATCCATCATCACTTTGAGCTCAGCGGTTGGTCTGAACAGAAGGTAGTGTACGTTTTTTATCTGGTGGGTGCTATCTGCGGACTGATTGGCATATTATTCGTTGTCGGTGCTTTTTAAGAAAGGATACTTATGGCTAGCGATGTGCAAGATCAGCTTATAAGATTTCCGGGTTTAACGGATGAAGAGACCGGTGCAGAAAATTTAGAACTGCGTCCGGAAGATCTTGCCAGCCACAGAAGGATATCATTGCCATTTTTCTTTATTTGGATCAGCCTGATGGCCTTCGGCTTCATCATGATGTTCAGCGCTAGTTTTGGAGAAAGTTTTGTCAGTTCAAGTACCTATGTAAATGTTGTCGATGACGAGCTTGCCCTGAATGAGTTGCCGGAAGCGCTACAAACTGAGGTTATAGCCGATGCCACAGCGTTCGCGTCGCGTCAGTTGTTATTAGGTATCTCCGGTTCGCTCTTGGCTATAGGACTTGCCTTGATCACGCCCTTTCGGCAGTTGTTACGCCCCGGCTTACGCGAAATAGTCTATTTCGTAATTACCGGTCTTTTGCTCTATACGATGCTGCGAGGAATTACCAGTCAAGGCGCACAGCGCTGGGTAGCGATCGGACCGATTCAGTTCCAGTCTTCAGAATTAGCCAAAATCGGCGTGGTCTATTATCTTTCTACGTACTTCTTTGAGCGACAACGACAGCGCAGACGGCAACCCGACATAGGAACACCTTGGGAAGAGAAGAAGCAGACTGCCTTCAAGAAGATGAATCTCGAGACTTATCGCGACTTCACCCGTCCCTTTTTGCGCATATTGCTATGGGTTGTCCTCGTCGTGCTACAGCCCCATTTATCTGGAGCCATCATTCTGGTCGTTCTGGCACTTCTAATGTTTATTATGGGAAAAATCCCACTACGTTCTTGGCTCCGAGGCATACTCTTACATGTCATTCCGATCATGCTGGTACTTCTCTTGTTAGCTGCTTTATTGATTCCGGTGGTTTACAATACGTCGCTGCCGGACTTGATTTCAGATAGATTCGCTCACTCACAGCGCCGGATCGAATTGTTCCGAGACCGCGATTCTGTGGATGCAGACGGTAGGCGTCAGATAGAACAAGCAGAAATTGCTTTTGGAGTGGGGGGAATGACCGGCGTCGGTCTAGGACGCAGTACGCAGAAACTTAATTGGCTCGCAGAAGCGCATAATGATTTCATCTTCCCGATTATTGGAGAAGAGCTCGGTTTAATTGG
>LFRM01190719.1_pt1 | contig 20827 bp, 18 predicted proteins | sample 618341 | NCBI WGS metagenome assembly LFRM01 (sample SAMN03654438, study PRJNA283298) | anaerobic digester metagenome | isolation source: pool of bioreactors CSTR01a, CSTR02a, and CSTR03a thermophilic anaerobic... | place: Denmark: Kgs. Lyngby | collected 2014-05-21 | reverse complement strand
TTTCTACGAGAAAAGAGGCTGTTACAGGATGATTCTTCTGAATCATTCTGCAACAGCCCCTTTTTGCTATGAAAGAACACAAACCCCTCGCCCCCTTGCCTCACTTCCCCATCCCCCCATTCTTCGACCCATATGAAGGGATTTTCAAGGGATCAATCCCTTGAATAGGGGATCCAAGGGGACAAAGTCCCCTTGGTCATTCGTCCTCCAAATAGATGGAGCGTATGCGCTCATCTAGGGTTTTGAGGAACTGGGGAGGGGTGATGGCGTGCTCTTGCAGTTGGGTGAATAGATCGCTGCCTGAGGCTTCAAGGATGGTCATGGGGTTGAGGGGGCTGAGGTAAATGCGGTCGACGATTTGTAGGTACCAGTCGATGCCCTCTTGGGAGACTTCCCAGCGGTAGGCTTCAATGCTGGCGAGGGAGTCGGTTGCTTGCTGGATGTCGGCATTGATGGAGGCGGCGTCGCTTGGGTCGGCGGCGGCGAGCTGGGTAGTTAGCTTGTCGAGCTTGGCTTGTAGGGCGGCTTTTTCTTGGAGGTAGTAGCTGCTTTCGGTGGGCTCTGCTGAGGATTTGAGGAGAAGGAGCTTCATCTGGTTCTCCCAATTTTCAGCCATGCAGCTCAGGAAATCGGTGGCCTCTTGCTTATGGGTGGAGTAGGGATTGACGACGAAATAGGCGAGCTCGATATCGCTGCCGCTGACAACTGCCTGATTGCCTGGGTTTACGGCGAGGGGCAAGTAGCCGTAGATATCGCTGCTCAGCGGTACGTCAATGATCCTGAAGGGCGAGATGGGATTGCCGGTGCGCTCGAGCTTTTCGGCGTCATAGGCAGAGGTGACGTCCAGTAGATTTTGAAGTAGGGCGGCCATTTCGGGCGTGTTGTAGACGATGTCCTTGCCGTTGCGGGTGCACTCGTCGGCGTAGCGCTCCAGCAGCGGGATCAGCTCCAGCCCTGATTCATCGATGTTGAAAAAGGCGTTGGAGGAGTCAAACGCATAGTCGTCAAGCCATAGCTGGGCGAGGTTAAGCATCTGATCATAGGTGGCGGGGAGCTCGAAATCAAAGGCTTCAAAGAACGCAGGCGAGTAGCCGATCATGGTGACGTATAGCTGCTGGGGGAGGGCGTAGATTTTCTCGTCGCGCCTAAAGAACTGCTCAAAGGACGGATGCATATCATCCACAATCGCCTTGATCTGGCTGTCCGTGGATAAATCAATGCCGTAGCCCTTGGCGTGAACGGTGGAAAGCATGTTTTTATCGGTGAGCAGGTAGATGTCGACATCAGAGCTTTGGGTCGCCATGTCCTCGGCAAACTGCTCCTCGGCATTGACATTTGGATCGCCGACGAAGCTTAGGGTAACGTCGGGATGGGTGGTGATGTAGGTTTCGTAAGCATAGCCGCGACCGTAGGGTTGGCGCACGGCAAGGGTGGTCTGGTCGGCGACCGTATCCAGATTGCGAACGTCAATGCAGTTGTCCACAACCACGGCAATCATGCCATCGCCAAAGGCTGCGGCTACAAGCTTGTCGCCGCCCATCACGGGTGAGATGGGCTGGGGCGTGAGGTCGGCTGCGGTCATGCGGTAGATTTGGTTGATGTCCACGAGATAGAAGCAGTCGCGCTGCGTATCGTAGGCGGATGTGCGCACAGTCAGGTCAGTAGGGGCGAGCTCGGTTAATTCGCCGCTGTGCAAATCCAGCATGGAAATGGTCTTGGTGAGAACGTTATTCACCCTTTGGCTGGTGGTCACAAGCGCTTTGCCATCCTTGTAGGGCGTGATGGTATCAACGTTTTTGGTGAATGCCTCGCTCACCGCGCCATCCGCCAAGGACACTTTGTAAATTGCCTGCTTTGTGTCGTATGTATTGACCACGTACAGGGACTGGTCTTGGAAAAACAGATGGTTTCCGCTGATGTTCTCAGGCATCGCAAGCGTGACTTTGCCTACGAGCTGGCTGTTTTCGTCCAGTATTTGAATCAAGGAGGAGGTGCGGGATTGATAGCCATAGAGCCCGCTGCTATCGCTGAGCAAGCTGTCAACGCCTAGGTCAGTGTCCCAGCCGCCATTGACCTCCCCTGTGACCAAGGTTTCTTCCATGGCGGCAAAGTCCTGCTTGTAAATGCCGTCCTCATGCAGGATATACATCTCATCTTGGAATATGGCGATGCTGCCCACGTAGTCGTGAAAGAGAACAGTGCTATTGATCTGGGCTAGGGCTGTGGAGGATAGCGACATGGCTAGCAGGAGAAGGAAAACCGTTAGTTTGCGTGCTGTCTGTTTCATTGTGTGCCTGCCTTTCCTGCCTCAATCACTTCGTCGGTGCGGATGAGAAAGTCCAAATAGTAAAAAGGATCGCCCGGAAATTCTTGTATCGGGGTTTCTACCAAGCTGCCATCCACCGCATCCACCATCAGCGAGATGGACAGGGGATAGGTTTCGCCGAACAGTTTTTTGAGCTTCGCGACATTTTTGTCTGTGTACTCAGGCGTCTCAAATTGAAAGAAGTAAACGGGCTTTCCGATATCCTCTGGGGTATAGTAGGCGTTCATGTGCAGCCTGTACGTATTCACTTTTTCCTGTGACCAATTGGGTTGCTCCGCCGCATAAGCGACTGCCAGATCATACGCCTGGTCAATGGGCAGGCTGCCCTCGGCGGGCGTGGTGAGGTCCAAACGCACGAGCATCAGATATTTTTGCTCAACAGCGACGCGGTCAGCTCGCGGCTCAATCAGATCCGCTTCAGCCTGCATGGCATCCAGCCTTGGCTTCCATTTTTCCAGCAGCTCAGCCATCAGAAGGTAGCAATCCTCACGCCGCGTGCATACAAATAATTCTTTGCGAAGCTGAACGAACAAGCTGATTTTCTCGCTTGCTTTAAGCTCGCCCGCGATATTGCCGCTATTGTTCATCTCTACAACGAATAGTCCGTCCTCATCCTGCGGGCAGTCGATGAGCAAGGCACTCATTGCCCATATGCCTGTGTTTTTGTCATAGACAAGCTGGTGGGTTGTGAGCTGATCCCTTGAACAATTAAGGTTTGCTTCGATTAGCGCATAGATCATGTTTTCCGCTTCGGAGGATTCGAGTTTCTCCGCTAGGGCTGTGCCAGTAAATAGGGAGAGGATGCACGCTAGCATCAGGAAAAGCGATAGCTTCTTTTTCATGAGAACCTCCGTTTCTGTCGGTGGTTGTGGATTAGTTGCCCTGTCCTGCTTCGATAATGGCATCGGTGCGAATGAGGCAGTCTAAATAAAAATATTCTTCGCCCGGAAAGGCTTGTATCGGGGTTTCTACCAAGCTGCCATCCACCGCATCCACCATCAGCGAGATGGACAGGGGATAGGTTTCGCCAAACAGCTCTTTGAGTTTTGCCTTGTTTTTGTCGGTGTACTCAGGCGTCGCGTAATAAAAGAAATAAACGGGTTTTCCGATATCTGCGGGCGTGTAGTAGCAGGAGATTCGCATGCGATATAGCTCAATGGCTTCCATTGACCAATTTGATTGATTCATGATATAGCCTTTCGCCAGCTCCCATGCTTTGTCAAAGGAAATGCTGCCTTCGGCGGGCATCGAAACGCCTAGTTTGAGAACCTCCAGATCGTGGTCGACCAGCCCTTCAGGTGCAAAGGTATCCTCGGCAATGAGGGTGTCCAGCATAGGTGTCCACTGCTCAGTCCATTTTGCCATCATCATATAGCAATCATCACGAAAATTGCATTCCCGAAGTGTGTTGCTCATCTGTATGCTCAGTGAGATTTTCTCGCTTGCTTTGAACTCGCCTGCGATATTGCCGCTATTGTCTATCTCTGCGAGGAACAGTCCGTCTTCATCCTGCGGGCAATCGATGAGCAAGGCGCTCATCGTCCATATGCCTGTGTTTTTGTCATAGCCAAATGCATTGATTTTGAGCTGATCCCGCGAGTAGCCGAAATTTGATTCAAACAAGCCGAAGATGATGTCCTCCGCCTCGGAGGAGTCTAGTTTTTCCGCTTGGGCTGTGCCTGCGAATAGGCAGAGGATGCACGCTAGCATCAGGAAAAGCGATAGCTTCTTTTTCATGAGAACCTCCGTTTCTGTCGGTGGTTGTGGATTAGTTGCCCTGTCCTGCTTCGATAATGGCATCGGTGCGAATGAGGGCGTCCAAAAAGAAATACTGTATCGGTGCATAATCAAAAATGGGTCTTTCCATCAAGCTGCCGTCCATCGCGTCCACCATGATGGAAATGGTCATGGGCGCTTTGTCGCCAAATAGGTCGGTCAAGCGTTGGTCATACTCGTCCATCTCGCTCAGGGAGTGATCCGAGTAGGAATACTGCTTGAATTTGAAGAAATAGACAGGCTTTCCGATATCCGTTGGGGTATAGTAAGCGTTCATGTCCAGCGGGAACATCGCCGCCTTCTCCTCAGACCAGCCGTCAAGCTGCGCGATATAACGGGTTGCGATCCTTTGCGCTTCATCGATGGGTAGGCTGCCCTTCGCGGGCATGGTGAGGTCAAGGCTCATGAGCTTCACATAGCGGTTCGCTTTGACAAACGAAGGGCTACTGCTCTGCTGCGCCTCATCCACGGCGGCTTGCAGCTCGCCTAGTCGGGGCTTCCACTGCGCTACGAGGTCTGCCAGCAGAAGATAGCTGTCCTCCCCGTGGGTGCAGCGAATTAAGTCATTGGCGATCTGATCAAGCACGGAAACCTTCTCCGAGGGTTTGATGCGCTCGAAGTTGCCGTCTCCGTCCATATACACCATGATCAGGCCATCCTCATCGCTTGGGCGATTGATGAGGTTTGAGCTGAGCACCCATTGCTTGAGCACTTTATCGTAGAAGCATTCGTTGTTTTTCAGCTGGTCTCTTGTGTAATTCGAATGTTCCTCGAGCAGCTGGTACAGGCGATCCTCCGCGTTGGACTTTGTGATTTGATCCGCTAGGGCTGTGCCTGCGCAGAGGCAAAGAATACATGCTAGAATCAATAGGAGCGATAAGCTCTTCTTCATATAGGCAATCTCCTTTTACATTGGCAGCGTTAGGAAGCGTTGTTTTGTACGACTTCTAGAATTTCATCCGTGCGAAGGAGAAATTCCAAAAAGGTAAACTGTGCAGGGACACAATCCTCAATAGGGGCTTCGATCAGGCTGCCGTCCTGTGCATTTACCATGATAGAAACGTGCACAGGGTAGTGCTCGCCAAATTGCTCGATGAGCTTGCTGGAATTTTCGTATATAGACTCAAATAGGAAATAATAAACGGGCGTTCCGATGTCATGCGGCGTATGGTAGCAGGAGATGGACATCTCATACAGACCGCTTGTGTTCTCATTCCAGCCCTCAAGCTGCGCTAGATACGTCAGCGCTTGCGCGTACGCATCCTCGTAGGGAATGCTGCCCTCGGCTGGCATGGAGATGCCTAGCTCGAGCATGCCGATCATTTGATGGTCAAGATCGGATCTGGAAAATTCGGATGACCTTTCGAGCCATTTGTCCGACCACTCCGCCAGATACTCATAGCAATACATATGCCTCAAACACGCCACCATCTGTTCGCGTATTTGGCTGTTGATCTCTATTTTTTGGGATACGGTGATGTCGCCCAGAAGATTGCCCTCTGTATCAAGGTTTACCACGAAAATGCCGTCTTCATCCTCAGGGCAATCGATCAGCAATGCGCTCATCACCCAGCAATTGACGTTGGTAGACCATATCATCTGGTGGGTTCTCAGCTGATCCCTTGTATATTCCGTGTGCTCCTCGATCAGGTCGTACACGCGAGCTTCAATCTCCGATTCCTTTATGTCTGCGAGGGCTGAGCCTGTGCAGAGCGACAGTATACACGCTAGAATCAGGAGAAGCGATAGCTTTTTTTTCATCATTGTTTCCTTTCTATCGGTAGTGGATTAGGGCGTGTTGTTCCGTACGTATTCTAGGACTTCCTCTGTGCGAATGAGTGTGTCAAAATGGCGAAACTGTGTGGGCACCAAGTCTTGAATTGGGATTTCGACCAAGCTGCCGTCCTGCGCACCTACCATGAGAGAAACTTCCGCAGGGTAGTGCTCCCCAAAATGACTGGTTAGCGCATCGGAATCGTCATACTCAACGTGGAATTTGAAAAAATAAACCGGTTTGCCGATATCCGCTGGCGTATGGTAGCAGGAAATATGCAGATAATACAACGCGCTAATGCTTTCATTCCAATTGGGGATCTGCGCTAGATACGTCTGTGCATTTTGATATGCTTCCTCGTAGGGAATGCTGCCTTCTGCTGGTTTTGTAATGCCAAGCTCAAACATCGACCGATCAAATGGGTGCATATCATCCAGCGATAATTCATCTGACCTAGCCGACCATTTTGCCTTCCACTCTGCAAGCCTCAGATAGCAATCCTCATTGTTAAAGCAGGCAGACAGCTGATAGGCAAGCTGAACCTGTACAGATATTTTGTGAGGTACTCTCATTTCGCCCAAAAGATTGCCCTCTTTATCCAGATTTACGCTGAACAGTCCCTCCATATCCTCAGGGCAATCGATCAGGAATGCGCTCATTGCCCAGCAGTGGGTGTTGGTTGCCCATATGATTTGGCCTGTTCTCAGCTGATCCCTTGTATATTCCGTATGCTCCTCGATCAGGTCGTACACGCGATCCTCAATCTCCGATTCCTTTATTTCTGCGAGGGCTGAGCCTGCGCAGAGCGACAGTATACACGCTAGAATCAGGAGAAGCGATAGCTTTTTTTTCATCATCGTCAACCTTTCAAAGTGCGTTATTTCGTACGGCCTCTAGGAATTCATCCGTGCGGACAAAGAAATGCGTATAGCTAAATTGCGCTGGTCTGAAATCTATGACGGGGGGCTCTACCAAGCTGCCGTCCAATGCATTGACCATGACAGAAATCGACACAGGATAGGGCTCGCCAAAATAATCGCGGAGTGTCTCCGTGCTCTCATCTGAGTAGATCCAGTCAAAAAAGAAGTTATAAACGGGTATCCCGATGCCCTTTGGCGTGTAGTAGCCTGAGAGGATGATTTCAAATAATTCGGTGATGCTCTCATCCCAGCCGGTTTGCTGCGCTAGATACGCATGTGCCTGTTTGAACGCTTCCTCGTAGGGGATGCTGCCCGGCGCAGGTTTTGTGAAGCCAAGCCCAATCATCCCTCGATTGAACGGGTGCATATCATCCAGTGAATACTCACCTGATCTTGCCGACCATTTTTCGTTCCACTCAGCCAGCCGCAGATAGCCATCTGCTTCCCTCAGGCAGTCAATCATCTCCGTGGAAATTTGAACCAGCACAGTCGTTTCTTGAGGTAAGCCGATTTTGCCCACAAGGTCGCCGTCACTATCGATGTTTACATTGAACACTCCATCTATATTCTCAGGGCGATCAACCAGCAGTGTGCTCATCGCCCAATACTCTCCATCCTTAATCCACACGTATTGGAGCGTTTGCAGCTGTTCCCTTCTGTACTCCGTGTGCTGCTCAATCAGGTCGTACACGCGATCCTCAACCTCCGATTCCTTTATTTCTCCTAGGGCTGAGCCCACGCAGAGCGCGAGGACACACGTTACAATCAAGATTCGCGACAGGTATTTTTTCATGTTGAAAATTCCTTTCTTTTGCAAGCTGGTAGACAGCTGTCTAATGCCTCTTATTTACAAAACGACGCACCACCGCCAAATCATGCCAAAAAAGCCCGTAACAATTGCAACAAACAGGGGCAAAGCCCCTGCACCCACAGGGGCTTTGCCCCTGTACCCCACCAAAGGGATAGAATCCCTTTGGAAACCCGTGGCTGCGCTTCGCGCAGGTGTGGGCGGCTGTGGATATAATTGTTTTGGTGGAAATGGACAGGTGAAAAAGGGGCATAGCCCTGAGCTTTTCTGACGCTATGAGACCCCTACATGGTGCATAGGGGTTTCTTTTGACTGTAAAATTTTGTCGTTTGAATTTTCACTTTTGCAGCGTGTCAACATAGCATGTATTGGAGTTGCCCTTTCACTTCTGTGCAATAAAGCGGTTTCGTCTCTTTCAAACTATGCGGCTGCACCCCATTTGTGAAACGTGGCAAGGCTCCTCAAGTAAATGATTTAAATGACTACTCAAATTGGAGGGTTAATATGTCATATATGCAGTATCAAGAGCACGAAAATCGCTGCAATCCTTTCCGGCACGATTGTAGCCGCCGTGACAATTGCCAGCATGGTTCACAATGTGGCCGCTGTGACAATTGGCAGCATAGTTCACAATGTGGTGGCTGTGACAATTGCCAGCATAGTTCACATTGTGGCGGATGTGACAATTGTCATCACAATCCGCATTGCCCAGCTAACTGCAAAGGACCCAAAGGAGATCCCGGCAACCCCGGCCCCAGAGGATGCACTGGCCCAAAGGGTGACCGAGGTCCTACAGGCGCGACTGGAGCAACGGGAGCAACGGGAGCGACTGGTATAGCTGGTGCAACTGGTGCAACAGGTGTAACTGGAGCAACGGGCGTAACTGGTGCTACTGGCGCGACTGGTGCCACTGGTGTAACTGGAGCAACGGGCGTAACTGGTGCAACTGGAGCAACTGGTATAGCTGGTGTAACTGGAGCCACTGGTGCCACCGGCGTAACTGGTGCCACCGGCGTAACCGGTGCCACTGGTGTAACTGGAGCAACAGGTGTAACTGGAGCCACTGGAGCCACCGGCGTAACCGGTGCCACTGGTGCAACTGGCGTAGCAGGCGTAACCGGTGCCACTGGCGTAACAGGCGCTACAGGCGTAGCAGGTGCAACAGGTGTAACTGGTGCAACGGGCGCTACTGGTGCCACTGGAGCAACTGGTGCCACAGGCATAACAGGCGCAACTGGCGCAACGGGCGCAACTGGCGCAACGGGCGCAACTGGAGCAACTGGCGCCACCGGCGCAACAGGCGCGACCGGAACCTGTGATTGTCCATGCAGTTCTATTGGAGAAATGGTTTCAAACGGAGGCATGGAGTTATTCACAAAAAACATCCCAACAGGATGGACCACCACCACAAGCAATCAAGTCTCACGGGTTACCCAGCAAGGACGGGTACACTCGGGTGGCGCTGCGGTAAACCTAGCGAACGGGGCCAATTTAAGCCAGATTATATCCGTTAATCCCGGCTGTTTCTATGGCCTATCCTTTTTCGCACGTGCAGAGGGTGCCAATGTATCACTTCAAGCCACGGTCACCTTTATCGTCCCGCCCAGCGATGAAACGGTTGGTCTCACGATCGCGGTGCGTAATCAGGATATTACCGACAGTAACCGTGATTTTGGCTATTACCGAGGCGTTACCATCGCTGCTCCGGCAGGGGCAACCACTGCAGAAATTCGGTTCGAGGTGTCAGCAAACGGCGGACAATCGTTGGATTTGGATGATGTATCCTTTGGCGTAAGCTAATGGAGAACCGTAATCAGCATTTTTGAAATAAAAAAAGGGTACGGGAGCTATGTCAAATAGCTCCCGTACCACTACATATCGTTTAATCGAGACATTGGCTTCAAACTAGATTGGCAGAAAAGCTCACATGAATGGGCATAGCCCTGAGCTTTTCTGCCAGTATGTTTATTCTACTTCTTTAAGATCAAAATCATGTGCTTCATAGCGGTTCTTCTCCCAGCAGTTATAGCCGCGAATCGTTAGGCTTTCTTGCACATTTAAGTTGAGCGGCAACGTGCCGTTTGCAATGTACTGCTCGGGGCTTGAGCCTTCGACCAGTATAGTGCCGCCGCCTGCCGAGGAAATGTTATCGATGCGCTCGCCCGCTTTGTCCAGCATTTCAAACCATAGTCCATCATCGGTCGCAGCATATGCTGCTTCGTCAATCACCGTGTATGTCAGGTCATAGTAGAGCGACATCTCTGACTTGCGAATGGCGATGGAATCAATCCTAACGCCGCAATCCGTATAATCAGCAGTGTTTGTGGAGATATACCCGCCCTGCTGGCTCTGTGTCGTCATGGTGAAATTAACCGAAGCGGTCTCTTTTTTGTCGTGGTCATACTTGCCATCTGCGGTATAGGGAATGACGTTGCATTCAAGGTTGATCGCGAGCTCATTTTTGAACTCTTCCACCTCGCCCATCAGGATAAAGACAAGCGTGCCATCCTCTTCCATGAAGAAATCAATGGAGTTGACATTGTGATTCATGTCATTGGCGGACACATGGTAGAGGTTGGGTGTGCCTGCTTCGTTCGCTTGCTCGCGCATCGACAGGGTATTGCCCTTAAACAGCTGTCCCAAATCGCTGACGGGGTCCGATGGCATGGAATCTGTGCCCAGCAAAAAGCCCATATCATCGGTAGATTTGACCGCCACTGCGATGTACAGTGATTTGCCATCAAAGACCGTTTCGCGCACATGGATGGTTGCTTGCTCAATCGTCGTTGCTTCCTGCTTGATATCTGTTTGGAGGAATTTGGCAGCATTTTCGATTATATCGGGATTGGTGTTGAAGCTATTGGTTAGGTAATCGATGACCCCCCACTGGCTCACTGCCGCAATCGCCACGGTGGCGATGAGTATGATTGCCAGCGCAATCACTAGACCTGTATTAACCTTTTTCACTTTAATTTCCTCCTGCTCATTTTGCAATGTAAGGAGTGTTTGATCAATGCGAGTGGTGAATGCATCGTCGGGTGCGCCCAGTGCTCTTTTAAAATCTTCACTTGTTTTCATCCCTCAAACACCTCCTCTTGCAGCATGCTTTGAAGCTTTTTTCGCCCTCGTGCCATGCGGGACTTGATTGTGCCCTGCGGCAGCCTGAGAATTTTAGCCACCTCATCGATGGAATAGCCTTCGATGTAGTGAAGGATGATGGGGAGGCGCAGCTTTTCTTCAAGCTCCGTCAGCGTATCGCGCAGCTCCTTGTCCTGCGGCGTTTGCGGGATTGCAGCTGCAACCTCGATATCCTCCGCCAGTACGATTCGCTTGTTCTTGCGTTGGATGTTATGGCACTCGTTGAGAAGGATTCGTATGAGCCATGTCTGGAAAAAGCGCTCTTCCTTGAGTTGGTTTCGTTTCTCCCACGCCTTGAGCAGACATGCTCCTACCGCATCTTCGCGGTCACAACTTCGATTCAGTTGTGTATATGTCACGCGATGCAGCGTTTGAGTCATCTCTTCGATTCGAGAGGAAAAGTGTTCGCTCGTCATGCTGCTGATTCTCCTTTGTTTTTTGATCGATCATATGTTAGACCACGCAGGTAGGGGTAAAGTTCTCGCATAAGAAAATATATTATGTAAACAGTGTACCTTATTTCATGGGAGTAAGTAAATGAGGAATAATGGGAGGGGTTATGCTTGATGGAATAGTAAAAGCCCCCGACTTTGCGGGGGCTTCAGAGCGTTCAATAATTCAAAGGAGTATCGGAGGGGCGAAAAGAAATGAGCAAAAAGAAATGGGCGATAACAAATGAGCGATAACAAATGAGCGACAATAGAAGGGCGACAATAAATGGGCGACAATAAAAGGGCGACAGCCCCCCCTCCTCCGATTTGTAATCCGAAATCGAGAATAGATTATCAAGCACCAGCGGCCCTTTGCCGTAGCGTTTGCTGAGGTTTGTAATTTCGTACATTTGGTTTGCTCCTTTGGGCTTGTATGGCTGTGCCTGCTTTGGCTCAATTGGCTGTCGTGAACTGCTCGGTGCTGAGCTGATTATCCCACTGGTTGCCGTCGCAGCGGTAGTACATGCGCATCGCACTGCCGTCCACCGCTGTATAGTCGATCACAAAAACCTGCCCTTGATCAACCGCCATGGGGTAATTGTCATAGGGGAGGACATCGCCTGTTTTGGGACAATCTTTGAAATCATCATACGCGTTTTCCACACGCCAGAATTCTCGATAAACAAACGATGGATGCCAGCTGATATCCGCCTTGCCAAAATAGGAGGCGGTATATTCCTTGCCGCCTAGGGTGAGGGTGTCCGTTCTTTCGGGCTGCGTAAGGAGGGCGGGTATGGCTAGATTTTCGCTGTAGATGATATCGCCATAATGGGCGTTCAGCTGATTCGCCATGCAGGGAATGCTGCCCGTGGCGTAGTCCATGGCGTCAAGCCCTGTGTGCGCGCTGCCATAAATGCCCATGATGCGCTCGCCATCGAGTTTGTCAAATTCGCGGATGAAGTTCGCTGTCATGGTGCTCTCGCGGTATACATCCCCGCCTTGGCTGTAGTAATGCTGCCCCTGCTCCACGGTCTCCTGCGCGAGTGCGTATTGCTCGGAGTCCTGCATTTGATTGGTGGTGAGATAGTCCAGATACCTTGCGCCTGTGCTCAGATATTGATGTCCCACGTCTGTGCCGTGGAAAATCGTTTCGGGGCAATCCTGTTTGATGCTTTGATAGAATGCGACCACAGATGCGCTATAAACGGCAGTGCCCTCTAAATCAGCAAAGATTTCTTGGAGAATCCCGTCGCTACCGGACTGCATCCACAGGTTCAAGAACTCTGCGGTGTAATACGGATACTCGACAAATAAATGCCTCATCCCCTCATTGTGATAGAAATCATGCCAGAGCGCAAGCTCTTTGTCTAGTATGGTTTCAACACTATGTTCTTCGCCATAGAGGTAGATTTGGGTGCTGTCGTCCTGCGCATTGCTTGCCAAGCAGGTGGTCATCGAAAAAAGCATGACGAAGGCGGCGATAAGCGCGATAAATTTGCTGCTTTTCATGTTGTCACTCCTTATTGGTGTGTGGTGGGCTGGGGGAGTATGGCTGCTTGGTTGTGTTGTGGGAATGGTTGGTGTTGAGTAATTATCTTGATAATTATGATGATGATGTTGTTGGCGTTTGGTGCTTGGTTTTTTGCAGGCATGCTCAGAGTCGAGCGTTTGCAGCCTGCACGCTCTCCTTGTCCGCTTGGTAATAGAGGAACATATCGTCCTCGCCTATGGGCACAAAGCCGATCTTTTCCAAAATATGCTGACTGCGCTTGTTCTTGAGCACGGCATCGGCGAGCACGGTCTGCATGCCCAACTCATCAAAGGCATATGCCAGCGCGAGCTTTTCTGCGGCAGTGCCGTACCCCTTGTCCTTGACGGCATCGCTTTGCATGTGAATCCCGAGGGTACATTCCTTCTTGCCGCGGTCAATGCCCTTGAGCTTGATCTCGCCGATGGGCTTGCCTTCCAGCATGATGGCGAAGTATCTGCGGGAGGGATGGGTTTGCCTGTCAAAGAGCGCGTTCACGCCATCCTCGCTATAGACGAAGGGTTTGAATATGCTCATGTCCGTGTAAATGTCGGGGTCGTTTTCAAAGCCCTTATACAGCTCATGGCAGAGCTCGCGCGTCATGAGGCGAAGGGAGACGGAGGGACTTGGGCCCCTCAGCGCATCTATGATTTGCAGGGCGCATTCCTTTGGGGTGTGCGCGAAGGTATCGACGGTGATATCGTAGGCATCCTGCGGGTAAAGGTACTCGAGCGAGGAAGCCGCCGAGCCCGGGCAGCGGTCGCCGCGCAGGGCTTCTCGGCGGTTTAGTTCATCCATGGGGCCGGTGACTTTCGCAGTAAAGAAAGAGAACGGGCTGAAGGCGGATTCCAGCTGTTCAAAGATGCGTTGGCTGGTGATCACATGATCGATGATGATGCCGTCGGCTTCCTTAAGGAGCAGGAGCGCGTGATCACAAAGCGTTTGCGATATCTCAAACACATCGTCCTCGTAGATCACCTCGCCTGCATCCATCTGGAGAAAATCATCGATGGATACCACCGCAAAGTCTTTGCCACGCTCGCGAAGGGCGGTTTGCAAAGCCGCAGAGATCGTGGATTTTCCGCTGCTGGATGGCCCATTAAGAAGCACGGCTTCGCCGATTTGATTTGCGGCTTCGCCGATTTTATTATTTTCGTTGCCGATCTTCTTCTTTTCTGTACCGCTTTGATTACCTGTACTGCATTGCGTCATGGATGCACTACCTCACATGATTGATTTTGGTTGATTTGGTGATCAGTCCACAAGCCCAAAGGACTTGGGATAGGTCTCAATGCCTAGGATGTCGCCGATTTGCATCGCCCATTCACGAAAACCGTAGATGACGGAGGTCACGATATGGCCATGGCGTATGAATTTGAGGGAGTATTGCTCGTTTGCAGCCGTCCAATCCGTCATGCCCTCCAGCTGCTGGTCCGTGAAGCCTTCTTCCTTTAGATCGTCCTTTATGCAGCCACACATATAGGTCAGCCCCGAAAGAACGCCAGCCTTGATGAGGAAGATGGGGCCAATGGAAATGGCGGCTAATAGCTTTTTCTCACGGTGAAATTCGCGGATTTTTTCAAAGAGCAGTTCATTGTGGTAAATGGCGGGGGCTTCGCCTAAAAAGCCCGTGAAAATCAGGCCTTCGTATTGGCTCACATCCATATCGACTAGGGCGTGCTCTGCAAATGCGAGCAGCCCTTCCTCGCTTCGGTAGGTTTGTTTTTCCTCACCAAAGACATCGATGGAATAGCCTTCGACCATGGTAAGCATTTCGAGGGCTACGCCAAACTCAAACATTGAAAAGTTTTCATAGATCATAACGGCTAATTTTCTCATAAGGTGACCTCCCAATTAGGTTTTTTATGATAGCACAGGGGAATGGGATTTGCGAGAATGGCGAGGCGGAAAGCGCGTGGGTGTGGGCTTTCCGTCCGCCTTGATTGGGTTACTTCCTGATATCGGGGTTGTTTCTGATATGCTTTGATATGCCCTTGAACTTTTCCTGTTTGATCTTCAAATACGCCTCCTTGCTTTGGGTGAATTTTGCTTCGCGCATGAGGTTTTGGTAGCTTTTCCAACGCTCGGGGGAGAGGTCGCCGCTTCTGAGGGCGGCTTTCACGGCGCAGCCTGGCTCGCTTTCATGCTGGCAGTCGCCGAATTTGCACTGATTTACATACTGCATGACGTCGGAGAAGCTTTGGTCGATACCGCTGGATACGTCCCACATGCCAAGCTCGCGCATGCCGGGGGTGTCAATCACCATTGCGCCGCAGGGGAGCATGATCAGCTCGCGGTGGGTGGTGGTGTGGCGGCCTTTGGAGTCGTCCTCGCGGATGGCGCTGACCGCCATGCGCTCGCTGCCCATGAGGGCGTTGACGAGGCTGGATTTACCTACGCCGCTTGAGCCGAGAAATACGATGGTTTGCTTAGGCTGAAGATATTGCTCAAGTGAGTCCAGACCAAAGCGGCTTTGCGCGGAGATAACCACGACATCTGTGCCGATGGCGATGGACTGGATGTCCGCCACCTGCTCATCGTAGCTGCTGACAAGATCGGCTTTTGTGAGGACGATGACGGGGATCGCGCCTGATTGCCATGCGAGGGTGAGGTAGCGCTCCATGCGGCGCAGGTTGAAGTCGTAGTTGAGGGACTGCAATATAAACACGTAGTCGAAGTTGGACGCGACCGCCTGCTCAGCGTGACCTGATGAGGAGGGATCGAGCCTTGAAAAAAAGGATTTGCGGGGCAAGGTGCGCAGGACACGGCAATCGCCCATGCCGTAGTTGTCCACGAGGACGAAATCGCCTGTGGTGGGGAATAGCTCGCCGCCTGCAAAGTATGCAGCGGTTTTGAGCCGCCCGAAGGTCTGCCCGTGGGGACAGATGAGCTGGTAGCGCTCTTTGTGCACGGCGGTAACGCGTGCGGGGACAGCTTTGCTGGCTGAGGCTTCGCTGGCTGAGGCTGTGCTGGGTGAGGCTTCGCTAAGTGAGGCTTCGCTGGCTGAGGCTGTGCTGGGTGAGGCTGTGCTAAGTGAGGCTTTGCTAGCCATGGTTGAGTTTGATGATGCATCAAGTGCTGATGCAAGCTCGCCTGTGAGCATGGAAAAGTCAAAACCATAATTTGTCATAGTGATCATTATGTCCTCCGTATTGATAAAGTTGTGTGGTGAACTACGGATGTCAAACTGAACATAGGCAAAAAAAAGCCCAAATAGAGCAGCCTAAGCATGCAATATCTGGGTATAAAAATAACGACTTCTCAGTCGCCTTTCACACAATTTTCTTCATAACGAAGGGATATGCAGTTGTGATAGGTCACTTCATTTGGCATAGCAAAGCAGAATGAAAAAGGGGTGGGATAGCCTAGCCTGGGAAAACCATTGGGCTATTTACTTGGGTGCATTGACATAGATGCGTTCAATCATTTCAATGTCCAGATAAATCCATCATTTCCGCTTTGCGCCTATATTCAGTTTTATACGGAGACCACCGTCATCATTGCATTTTTCATTAAAAGTTTCTCCTTTAAAAAATCATTGTTTCGCTCGTGCGAACAGGGTCATTATAGCATAAAGAATGAGCAGGTGCAAGGGTTATATGGAATTTATGGAGCCGTGGGTGAAATAGGGGGATAGGGCATCGCGGGGAAGAGCGGGTCAGGCATGCGGGGGAATGCGGCGCGCCAATACATGACTTACGGCAACAAAAGCAGCGCAGCAGCCCGCGATGATTAGGTAGATGCCAGTGTGTTGTAAATTTTGATAAATGCAGCAGAGACAAGCGCAAAGTTCCCAAGCAAAACAAAACCCCCCGACGGCAGGATCAACCGATCCAATCCATTCGGGGGGTGGTGGTGCTTCGCACTTTTAATTTCGCACTTTTAGTTTCGCACTTTCAATTCGCACTTTTAATTTCGCACTTTTAATTTCGTACCTTTAATTCGCACTTTTAATTCGTACCTATTATTCGCGCGTATCATTCGCACATAAAAAATATATCACATGCGCTGTATGATAAGCACTGTAAGTTACTCACCCACTCCTTGACTGCGCAAAGCGCAGTCATAACGGGTCAAGGGGGCGATTAAGTGAGCGAAGCTCCCTAGAGGGTGTTGATTAAATCGTAAAGCTCGCGGTTGAAGGGCTTCTTCATGCTGAGGGCGTCTGCGAAGGGCATGCTGAAGACGCGGCCGTGGCGCATGCCGATGGCCTGATTGGTGACGCCGCGGTTGAGAAGCTGAACGGCGAGGTGACCGGCTTCAAAGGCGAAGGCGCTGTCGTAGGCGGTTGCCTGTGCGCCGCGCTGGGTGTAGCCGATAACGGTTGCGCGGGCTTCGATGCCGCCGCATTTGCGCTTGAGGATGCTGGCAAGGCGCTCGGAGGTGATGGCTTCGCCGGGGTAAATGGTCTTGCCGTGATCGTTTAGGAACTTGCGCCAGTCAAACTCCTTCATGCGATGGAAGCAATGCTCGCCAATGACCAGGGTTGCGCGGGTGTTGCCTTTGGCGATGAGCTCGTTGAGGCGCTTTGCGTAGTCATCCACGTCCCATTCCATCTCGGGAACAACGACCATTTCCGCACCTGTAGCCATAGCGGTACGCATGGCGATATCGCCTGCATTGCGGCCCATAACCTGCACAACGGCGGGGCGGTCGTGGCTGCGGCTGGTAGCGCGGATGGAGCGAACGGCTTCAACGCAGACGTTAACAGCGGTATCGTAGCCTAGGGTGGACTCGGTGAAGCCTAGGTCATTATCGATGGTGCCGGGAATGCCCACGCAGGGCATGCCAAGTTCGCAAAGGTGCATAGCGCCCTGGAAGCTGCCGTCGCCGCCGATGACGACCAGAGCGTCTACATCGAGCTTGCGAAGGTTGTCAGCACATTGACGCTGCACTTCAGGCTTTTTAAATTCGTCGCAACGTGCGGTACGCAAGAAGGTGCCGCGTTGATCTGCGATGTCAAGTACGGTTTCAATATCCAGCATCTGGATATCGTCGTCAGGATTATCGCTCAGGCCAAGCAGGCCGTTGTAGCCGCGCTTAATGCCCAGTAGTTGGATTCCGTTATAAGCAGCGCAGCGCGCAACGCTCATAATGGCAGCGTTCATTCCAGGGGCATCGCCGCCGCTGGTTAAAATACCGATCTTCTTAATCAAAAGAATCACTCCTTGTTAAAAACATGCGTGCGTTTAAGCCCGCAAGTGCTAGTATATCACAGGTTTTACTCGATGCAAGTGTAAGAAGAACTTGTAAGCGATTACATTTCGGTAGTTGTCTGTTTTGGTAGTTTCTCATCCGTTCCTACATGCTTTAGGTAGGCAGTTGGGCTCATGCCGACGATGTGCTTGAACTGCTTGCTGAAGTGATAGGGGTCGGGCATGCCGATTTCGATACCGGTTTGGCGAACGCTCATGCCTGTGCGGAGGAGGCGCTTGGCGCGCTCCATCTTCAGGAATTGCAGGTAGCCCAGCGGGGGAATGCCAAGCTCGGAGGTGAAACGCTTGCGGAAGGTTTCAACGGGCATGCGGCTGATGGCGGCCATGTCAGCGAGGCTGAAGGCATCGCGGTAGCGGCAGGCGCGCAGGGCGTCGACCACGCGCGCGATCTCGTGGCTGAGGGTGGCGGATGTGGCAACACTCTGTCCCGAATGCGCTGCAATCAGCCCCCATAGGAGCTGGTTAAGCTGGTAGCTCGCTTCGCCTGTGCCCGTGTGGCGAACCAGTACCTGTACGATCTGGCGAATCAGGATGACTTGGGAGGGGAGCATGCCCTGCTTGGCGGGAACGCTATTATACGCGTTCATCTGGCGAAGAAAATCGCAGGCCAGAGGGCCTTCAATCGTCAGCCACAGCAGGCGTGCGTCCTTGGCTTCGTGAATCAAGCAGCCGTCGGTATGCGATGGGATGACCACGCATTCGCCGCGCTTGAGCTGCATGCGCTGCTCGCGGTGCTCAAAGCCAATCGTTCCGTCGTCCACGACCAGCCATAGGGGTGCGTCGCATGTGGATAGGCGGTAGTTCTGCTGGAGCAGCATGGCACTACCTGCGGTCTTGATCCATACGCCGCTTTGCTCGACAAGGGGCATCGGCACTTGCGTCCCCTGTACAAAAATTCCCGGGTCGGTGCTTTCTCCCATGGGCTGCTGAGGCACGAACGTTACATAAGACATGATCAAATCTCCAATTTCTTTCGTTGCTTGTGAGTATGATTGCACATACATATTAATTTTATGAGAATGTTAGCTTTATGTCAAGTACAATTTGGAGATTTGTGGTTGGTAGCGTGCCATTTTTGCCATGACGGGGATAGTATGGAATGGGATAGGCTTGCACCCATCAGCTTTATCGCTGATTTAAGAATTATTGGAAAAAGGTCAGAATCCCGCTATTACGAATAAATTTGTTGAAATTGTAAAATGTTTGCTCCGATTGTTGGATGGAAAACATAATTTGTACAATTTAGCCATTGAAATGACCATTAAATGAGGTAAAATAAAATGGGGATCGAGTATAATTTGATCTTTTTGCAGATTCTTTGCTCGAATGCCGTCAATTATTGATGAACGCATAATTAAACGCCTTGACTGAATAAAGGCATTGATTTATACTTATGATATCTCTTTATTTCTGTTTGACATAGTCATCAATATTCGGTGGCGCTCCCAGTTTAATACAACTAAAGGAGGCTTTTTTATTATGCAGATACCCCTCAAGAAAGTGGCTAAATATGCAGATACTCATGCCGATTTACTCAGGCAGAACTGCGGTATTGACCCTGAACTTTACCAGACCTATGGCGTGAAGCGCGGTCTTCGAGACAAAAGCGGCCGAGGCGTGCTCGCCGGTCTCACCAATATCTCCGAAATCCAAAGCTCGATTGAAGTAGACGGCGAACGCATACCCTGTGACGGACAGCTTTTTTATCGCGGCTACAACATCATCGATCTCGTTGGCGCGGAAACCCGCGAACAGCGCTACGGCTTTGAAGAGATTGCCTATCTACTTCTCTTTGGCGAGCTGCCTACCTACGACCAGCTCAAAAAGTTCAGAGCAACCCTCGCCGATAGCCGCACCTTGCCCACTAATTTTGTGCGCGATGTCATCATGAAGGCCCCCAGCGCAGACATGATGAACACCCTCAGCCGAAGCGTCCTCACCCTCGCCAGCTACGACGACAACGTCGCTGATCCGTCCCTTGAAAATGTCCTGCGTCAATGCTTGATGCTCATTTCCGTTTTCCCCATGCTCGCCGTCTACGGCTACCACAGCTTCAATCACTACGAGCATGACGAGAGCCTATACATCCACCGCCCCGATGAAAACCTCTCCGCAGCTGAGAATCTCCTACGCATGCTTCGCCCCGATAAGCAATATTCCGAGCTTGAAGCCCGCGTTCTTGACCTTGCCTTGATTCTCCACATGGAGCACGGCGGCGGTAACAACTCCACCTTCACCACCCACGTCGTTACCTCTTCCGGCAGCGACACCTACTCCGTCATCGCCGCCGCCCTCGCCAGCCTCAAAGGCCCCAAGCACGGCGGCGCGAATATCAAAGTCGTTGAAATGATGAACGATCTTCGCGAAAACGTCGGCGATGTCAAAGACGAAGACGAAGTCGAGCACTATCTATTGAAGCTTTTGCACCGCGAAGCCTACGACAAAAAAGGACTGATCTACGGCATGGGTCACGCCGTTTATTCCATCTCTGACCCCCGCGCTACCGTCTTTAAAGGCTTTGTCCAGCAGCTCGCAGGCGCAAAGGGCATGGAAGAGGATTTCGCCCTCTATTCCATGGTCGAACGTCTCGCGCCTCAAGTCATCACCCGCGAACGCAAGATATTCAAGGGCGTCAGCCCCAACGTTGACTTCTACAGCGGCCTCACCTACAACATGCTCGGCATCCCCGACGAGCTCTTCACCCCCATCTTTGCCATCGCCCGCATCGTTGGCTGGAGTGCGCATCGTCTCGAAGAGCTCATCAACATGGACAAAATTATTCGTCCCGCTTACAAGAGCGTCCTCCCGCGCCGCGAGTACGTTCCTATCGACGCGAGGCAGGGGGTGTAGGCAGATTGTCAAATCAAGTGCAACAAGCATGAGAAAAGACCTCAAAAGGAGAAAGCCAGC
>LFRM01341444.1_pt1 | contig 20829 bp, 18 predicted proteins | sample 618341 | NCBI WGS metagenome assembly LFRM01 (sample SAMN03654438, study PRJNA283298) | anaerobic digester metagenome | isolation source: pool of bioreactors CSTR01a, CSTR02a, and CSTR03a thermophilic anaerobic... | place: Denmark: Kgs. Lyngby | collected 2014-05-21 | reverse complement strand
TACACCGTGAAGATGTTTGCGCCATCGATAGTGGCTGCCTCTGTGATCTCGCCCGGAATATTCTCCATGAACCCTTTGATCATGAAAGTTGAGAAGGGGATCACCCAGGCGACGTAAAATGGTATCAGCCCGTAGAGTTTGTTGACAAAATCCAGTTTTACGGCAAGCTCAAACTGCGGAATTATCATGGTCGTTCCGGGGATGATCATCGTGAGTACGATGAAGCCAAACAATACTTTTTTTCCTCGAAAACTGAACTTCCCCATAATGAAGGCCATTGCGGAGGACGTGATAGCGGCAATCGATACGGACGAAAGCGAGACGAACAGAGAGTTCAGAAAATTAATATAGAATTTGCTTTGCGAAAAGATGTATCGGTAATTCTCCACCGTGATCGCTTTCGGGGTGGGAAAAAAGCGCGGAGGATACTCATACAAGGCGCCGTTGGGCCGCAGCGAAGTGGAAAGAAGATACACCAGGGGCAACGTGCAAAACACTGCGCCGATCGTCAGCAGAGCGTATCTGAAAACATTCGCCCGCAGCTTTCTGCCGGATTTGCTCTGCATGCTCACGCTCCTCCTCCCATTTCCCTATTCTTCATGGCCTTAAACTGCAGTATCGCCATAAGCCCCAGTGAAAACGCCATCACAAAACTCAGTGCTGCCGAATAGCCAAACTTACCCGTGCTGAATGCCTTATAGTACATCCAGGTCAGCAAGGTATCCGTTTGGTGCGCCGGCTTGCCTCCCGTTATCATCTTGATGGACGTAAAAACGTTAAAGCCGCCGATGGTCAGCATGACCATGGCAAACAGTATCGTCCCCTTTATGGAAGGCAGCGTGACGTGAATGAATTTCTTCCACGCGCCGCCCCCGTCTATGTCCGCTGCTTCGTATAAATCTTGCGGCACCTGCTGAAGCGCAGCCAGAAATACGACCATGTTCCAGCCCACGCCTTTCCATATGCCCAGCATCATGGCGACGGACAACCCGCCCCATCGGCTGTCAAGCCACCGCACATTTTGACCCGTCAGATGAAGCACTTTTGTTAAAACGTAATTCAAAAGCCCTTCTGTGTTGAATACATAACGGAACACAAGCGAAGCGATCACCCAGCTTGTGACCACCGGAAGGTAGTTGATGACGCGATACGTTACACTGAAGCGCTTTATGCCGTTTAGCAGAACAGCCGTAAACAGCCCCAACATCATTTGTCCCGGCACGGTGATGAGGGTATAGACAATGCTGTTGACAAAAACGATCCAAAACGTATCATCCGAAAAAACGTTCCGGTAATTGGTCAGCCCAATAAAGGGCTGAGTTATCATAGAATCAAGCTTCCAGTCACAAAAGCTGACCCAGAACAACCGGAGGATCGGATATACCGTGAAAACAGAGAATATTATCAATCCCGGTATCAGGAGTGCCGCCATTTGAATGCGGTTAACCCGGGACTTTGTTTCCATCGGCGCACCTCCCTCAAAAAAGGGGTGGCGGAGCAAGTTGCCCCGCCACCGGGATCGTTATTGTTTCAGCAGGGCATCAAACCTGGCAGCGAGTTCATCCATTGCTTCCTGCGCTGTCTTATCGCCGTTTACAACGGCTGTGACCGCGACATTCAGCTCATTATCCATTTCACTCCAGGCGGCCACAGTGGGGCGCGCCTTGGCTGTTTGGATTGCTTCAATGAAAGGTGCATACGGTGCGTCTTTTACGGTGTCGCTTTGCAGCGCTGCCTTATTGACCGGTATTTGGCCGCATTTGGCCATTTCCGTTTCGGCAAATTCACCCGTCATGAACTTCATGAATCTCCAGGCCGCATCCTTGTTGGCAACATTGAACATTGCGATGTCTTCACCGCCAAGGACGCTGATGCTTCCGCCGTCACCCGCGGGGAATGGAGCGGTGCCATAGGCAACGTCCGGATATGCGCCGGTAAGTTCCGCTGTTTTCCACGGCCCTTCGAGCATCATGGCATAGCGGCCTGTTCCAAAGCCGTCCGTCATGGGAATATCGCCGCTATTGAAACCGGTCAGCGCTCCTTCCCTGTAGAGCACAGCGAACGTGTCGATTGCTTTTACAGTCTCTTCGCTGTTGACATATCCGGTTGCGACGGTTTGTTCAGTATTGGTCAGGCTCCCGCCAAAGCTCCAAATGAACGGGCAGAGGTTCCATCCGCTCAGCGCCGGTTCGTTCCAGCCCCAGGTCTGTTGGCCGTTTTCATTGGTGCCGGACAGCTTGCGGACGGCATCCACCCATTGATCCATCGTGACGGGCACATCAACTTCTGCTTTTTCCAGCATCGATGTATTGTAGAAGAGGATCTTGCTGTTTGTGTTAAGCGGAAGGGCGTAGTGATTGCCGTTTATGATCGTTGTGGACATGGCGCTGTCCAGTAAGGTGCTGCTTACTTCTTTGAAGTCGGGCATTTCCTCATCCAGCGCGACAAGAACGCCCATTTTCTGGAATTCGGGCAGCCAGGCGATATCGCAGCGTGCGACATCAGGCAGGCTTTGCGAACTTACGCTGACGAGGACCTTGTCATGCAGTTCTGCCCATTCGTGCGAAACGGCATTCACCTTTACGTCCGGGTTCTCCTTTTCGAACTTGGGGATCAGGATATTCACGAGCGTTTCATTTTCGGCAGACTGTGCGCTGTAATGGTGCCAGAAGTTGATTGTAACAGGGGAACTCTCTGCCTGAACAATGCCAACTCCCAGGCATAGTACGGCAGCCATCAGTACGGCAGCGATTCTCTTGTTCATGGTTTTCCTCCTATGTCTATTATGATCTCAACGGATTGCGGTGAAATGTCGACTTTTTCCGCCCAACCCGCAAAGTCCAGGCTCTGATGCGAGTCCCCGGGATTAAAGACCGCCAGGACTCGTTCATTTCCGCAGCGACGTTCAAAGGCAAATATGTACCTTTGGCTGTCTTTCAAAACAGTGTGGTAACTTCCGCTTCTGATCGCTTTACTCTTTTTGCGCAGACTGATGAGCTTTTTTAAGAATTCGTGGAGATCCATATCCCCGTTTTCCCATGCCATGGCCCCACGGCATCCCGGATCATTCTCACCCGCCATCCCAAGTTCATCCCCGTAATAAATGGCTGGGCTCCCGGGAAACATCAATTGGAAGGCAAAGGCCATGCGCAGTTTTGCTTTATCCCCTCGTGCTTCTGTCAGAAATCGGGCCGTATCGTGGCTGCCAAGGCAATTGTACATGACCTGCGTCGTTTCATCAGAGTACTTCATCAGCAAAAGCTGCACGCGCCGGTCCAGCTCGATTTCGTCTATCGCATTTTTGGCAAAATAATCGATCGTGATATCGCGGAACAAATAATTCATCGCGGTATCGAACTGATCATTTTTTTCGAGCATGCTGCCTGCGTCACCCCACGCTTCAGCAAGGAACAAAGCATCCGGGTATTTCGTTTTCGCCTTGTCGCGCCAGTATCTTACCGCGCTTGCGTCAAGCTCATCCGCGACGTCAAATCGCCAGCCATCAATACCCGCAGTGTCCATCCAGTGCAGGAGCACCGACAAAACATAGTCCCGCGCCTCCGGATCCACAACGCGCAATCGCGGCATGTAGGCATAATCTCCTACACACTCGTAGCTGTCGGCGCTTATGGTGACAGGAAAACGCTTGGGATAAAACCATTTCCGGTATCGGCTCTTGTCCCCATTTTCGATGAGATCCCTGAAGGGCACGAAATTTACCCCAACGTGATTAAAGACACCGTCCAGCAGCACGCGTATGTTTGCGTGGTGCGCGTCTTTTACCAAGCGAATAAGGTCTTCTTCCGTACCAAAATCGGGATCGATCTGGAAATAGTCAACCGTCGCGTACTTATGATTGTAATCAGCAAGAAAAATCGGTGTCAGATAGAGGCACTCAACGCCCAGATCCTTAAGGTAGGGGATCTTTTTTCGAATACCGTCCAGGTTGCCGCCCACAAAATTGTCGCGCGTGGGAGGCGTTTCCCATGGCGCACACGAACGGATGGATACGGGGTTGATCCCCGCGGCAAAACGTTCAGGGAATATCTGATAGTGAATGCATCCTCTTGACCATTCCGGCAGCGCTTTGATATCCGATTCATTCACCTGCAGCAGCTCGAAATGCCCGGCCGCAGGCGGGTCCTCGGTAAAGCCCAGGTCGTTGAAATAAAGCGTTTTTCCCGCGCGATTGGTAAGGACAAAATAATACTTGATATAATGCGCTTCTTCGGGGAATTTCACTTCCACCTGCCATTCCGATCGTTCGCTGTTTTCATAGCGCACGTGCATTTCCGCCATTTGCTTTGAGTGGGGGGTGCTTCTCTTCCAATAGCACATTTGACAGGCGGAAAGATCCCCGCTTGCAGAAAACAAACGAAATCGAACTCTGTTTCGTGCAAGCGGTTGCCTAAATGATGTGGAATTATGGTGGGTAACGGCTGAACAGTTCATTTAGCTACTTCCTATCGCTTGAGTCGCGCTGCAAAAGCACGGCACTGAGCAAAATCTGCTGATTGGTCGTTTTACGCTCTATGCGCTGAAAGAGCAAATTCGCGGTCTGCTCGCCCAACAATGAAGTATCAATGTCAATGGCTGTAAGGGCAGGATCGGTGAACTCAGCCAGGGGGTAATTATCGAATGTAACGATGCCAAGCTGTTGGGGAATGGGAATATTAAGCTTTCTCGCCGCCTGAATGACGCCGAGGGCGGCCATGTTATCGTTGCAAAGAATGGCGTCGGGCGCGTCTTTGGAAGAGAGCATGCTCATCCCGGCCAGGCACGCCTGTTCCGGTACGCTTTCACAAGTGACGATGATTCCCGGTGCGTCCTTCCTCAGAGCATTCAGATAGCCCTTTATGCGGCGCTCGACGAAACCCAGTTTTCTGTCCCCGCCCAGATACGCTATCTTTTCATAGCCTTTCAAGTACAAATGTTCAACGGCAAGCTCTGCGCCTTGTTCATTGTTGTTGTCCACCCAGCTTGCGCAAAGGCGGCCGGTATCCGGTTGGCCCAAAATAACCAAAGGAAAATCGCCGATTTTCTGTATCAGCGCCGGCTTGGCCGTAGAAGGGGGAAGGATCAGCCCATCCACTTTTTTTTGCAGCACGAGCGATTCGACCGCGTTTCCGGAATGACTGCCGCCATTGGCAATGATGACGTTATACCCGCGCAGCTGCGCTGCCCTTTCAATGGCAAAAAGGCTGCGGCTGAAGAATACGTTACTGAACGCCTCAGCGTCCTTGGCGTCCACCACGACACCGATGGCACCGCTTAGGCCGTTGGCCAGATTTCGCGCCACCGAATTGGGGTGGTAATCCAGCTGCTTCATGGCGGAATAGATCTTTTCTTTGGTCTCCTGCGTTATTTTCGCTTTGCCGTTTTGGACGCGGGAAACCGTTGAGTAGTGTACACCGGCCAGTTTCGCGACGTCATGAATCGTTGCTGCCATATCCCTCTCAATTCTTCATCTTCGTTTAGGCAACCGCTTGCATGGTCATATTCTATCCAACCTGTACATTCATGTCAAGCACTTTTTTCACCATCGGGTTCTTCATGCGCTGATGTGGTTTTTTCCTGTACTGCGACAGCATCGTCCACCCAAAACAGTATCCGAACCTTGATACCCGTGTTTGAGAAATTTCTTAATCGCCAAATTCTCTTCTATTGCGCCATTCACATTGGTCGCCGGGATAATTTGCCAAAAGCATGGCTCTTGGTTATCATTATGAGAGAATGATTCGCTCGGGATATCGGCACAGGATGCCGGAAAAACACCCCAAAGGAGGCCCATCATGCCGCGCATACCGTTTGAAATGGCTGTGGAACAACTGGAAAAGATTTTGCTTTCGCGAAATATGGATAAAGAGAACGCCCGGAAGATCGCCTGTGAAATGGCGCGCAGTTCCCTGGAGGGCACATATTCACACGGCATCAACCGCTTTTCGAGGCTGATCGACAACATTGACCGGGGCATCGTCCTGGCAGATGCGAGTCCCCAAAAGATCAACGGCTTTGGCGCGATCGAGAACTATGACGGGCAGCAGGGGCCGGGCATTACGAACGCGTCCTTCTGCATGGACCGCGCGATGGTATTGGCGCGCGAGCACGGCATCGGCCTTGTGGCGCTTGGCAACACTAACCACTGGATGCGCGCCGCCACCTATGCTTTGCAGGCCTGCGCGGGTGGCATGGCGGCTATTTGCTTCAGCAACACGATGCCCAATATGCCCACGTGGGGCGCCAAGGACGCACGCCTGGGCAACAATCCTCTTACCCTGGGCTTTCCCCGCAAGGGCGGCGATATTATTGTCGATATGGCGATGTCGCAGTTTTCTTACGGCGCTTTGGAAGTGGCGAACCTTAAGGGGGTTGAGATGTCCGCGCCTGCGGGGTTTGATGAAAAAGGGAACCTCACGCAAGACCCCTCCCGGGTGATCGCGTCCCAGCGTATCCTGCCCGCTGGCTACTGGAAAGGCGCGGCACTGTCCTTCGTGCTGGACGTTTTTGCCGCCTGCCTGGCGCTGGGCAACACCACTGCGGCTATCGGACGGCTCAACGGCGATGAGCATGGCTTGTCGCAGGTGTTCATCGCCATCGACTATCGGCGCATCGCGCCGACAGAGATGACGCAGGCCATTTTGGATGATGCCATTGATAATGTTCTCGCTTCCCAAAGCGACGGGAGCGGCGCACGCATCACCTATCCCGGTGAAAGGCGCATCAGGGTCATGGAAGAGAACACCGCCCGGGGCATCCCGGTGGATGACGTTGTGTGGGAAAGGATCCTGGCGCTGTAGGGGTGGAAGAAGAGGGTATTCGCAGGCAAATGGTCCACGCGAAACAAGGATGCGGAAAAAGCGCTGCATCCTTGTTTTTATGGAGAGGTTCAGATCTAAGAAAGAGCGTGTCGGCCCATCATGCTCATTATTCTGAAGGGACGGGATCGCCGCAAAAAGGCGCTGCGCTGTTTTTGCTCGGGTTTTTTTGGGTGGGGGGGACGCTTGGGCTTTGCCCAAACCTACCAAGGGGGCGAGCGCCCCCTTGGCACCCGCTGCTATGGAAGGCCCAATTGTTTTGATATGTTCTATTTCCTGATCAAATGCACCGAGAAGCCGGCAAACGTGTCTGCCAGGTAGACAAACCATGGCCGGCCGTTCTCCTTTTGAAGCGTCTCCAGGTCGAACCTGAAGCCGCGCTCTTCCAGCACCGCCATCGCGCGCTCCACGTTATTGCACCCCAGCGCGATATGCCCGTAATTGCCCCGATTCATTGACTTCATCACTTCAAACGTGTCGCCCACATACACTTTTTTGGCGTCATCCTTTTGCATTGGCCAGCCCGTGAGCAGGCTCAGCTTTTCCGCTGCGTCCTTGGCGGCATCGGCATCCTCGCAGTTGATCCCGATATGGCGGATCTCAAAGCCCAGCATCGTTCGGACCGCTTCCTTTGCCAGCTCCTCGATCTGTGCCCAATCCCCGGCCTTCACGGCCGCTTCTGGCACCATCCAGCTGCCGCCGCATGCCACCACCTTTGGGTGATTAAGGTACGCCGCGATGTTCTGGGGGTTGATACCGCCCGTGGGCACAAAACGGACGCCTGCATACGGGCCCGCCAGCGCCGAGATCATCCCCAGTCCGCCCAGGGGCTCCGCCGGGAAAAACTTGACCGTGCTGATGCCCAAGTCCAGTGCCAGTGCAATATCCGACGCGCATGAACAGCCCGGCAGTACCGAATAGCCCTTCTCCAGGCAGTGCCGCACGACCTTTTCATTCATTCCCGGGGTAACGATAAATTTGGCGCCCGCCGCCCACGCCCTGTCCGCCATGTCCGTCGAAAGCACGGTGCCCGCCCCCGGCAGCACCTCTGGAAGCTCGCTGTGCACCAGGCGGATCGCGTCCTCGGCAGCCTTTGTGCGGAAGGTTATTTCTGCCACCGGCAAGCCGCCTTTGGCCAGTGCCCTGCATAATGGGACAGCATCCCGTGCCTGATCCACCTTGATGACGGGGATGATGCCGGTAAGATACAGCTGCCTCAAGAGCGTGTTATCACTTTTCATTATTGTTATCCCTTCCAAATGTCTCTTTGTCCACGCTGACCGGTCAATACACATTTCCGTTTTCCCGGCAGGCACGCCATACGTTTTCAAAAAAACTGTCATCCTCCGGGATGGGCCGCACTTGGCGCCATGTGACCCAGATCCCTTCATTTCCGCGCTGGACCTCCTGCACAAGACTCCCTCGCTCTCCACTATCCAGGCTGAACAAGAACGCCGAGAGGGGACCGCCGGGGGTGCTGTTTCCCGCCGGGTCCAGGTACAGCGCGCTGCCGCGGCTCCTGCCGCCCTGTTCCAAATAATCCACCATGGCAGTCAGGTACATCTCCTGGCACAACAGCATGTCCCTTAATCGCAGCGCCATGCTGAGGCTCCCATTTTTCCCGATGCGCACATTGTCGGCAAACATCGCCAGATCCTTTTGTACCTGCTCCAGGGCTGCACGGATGCCTTCCCCGCTGCGCAGGGGGCCGCCATCCCGGCTCATGCGGGCAGCCGCCCTGTCCCACCATTCGCCGACATTCCCGGTTCCCTTTTGCAGGCGCGCCGCCAGCGCCAGGATCTCGGAAACTTGCTCTTCCGCGAGGCTGATGAAGACATTTTCATCCAAAGCGCTTCCCTGCCGGTGTGCGGTTATATATTGCGCTGCCCTTAAGCTGCCCACTTGCCCCGCGTTCAGGGCGCTGCCCCCGGGCCGGTAAACGCCATGCGTGCACGCGGCTTCCCCGGCCGCAAAAAAGCCTTCCAGGTTAGACTGCCACCAAGCGTCCACCCCGATACCGCCGTTGTTATGCTGAGCGCACAGGGCGATCTGCAGCGGCTCCTGTTCAAGGTCTACGCCTTTGTCTCGGTAAAAATCCAAAGCCGGTGCGTTCATGTGCCGGAGCCGGTCAAGAGGCGTGCCAAAGCACGCCCCGGCCCTATTAAGGTAGGCGAATGCTTCCGGATCCAGTCCCTCAAAGTTGATCTCTTCTCCAAACGGGTTTTGGCGATAGTCGAGATATACCTTGCGGCCGCGCGACGTTTCCCTAAAAACCATCAGGTCGATGACGGAAGAGCCCTTTGCTGCTTTGCGCACATCAAAAGGCCACTGATAACCTTTCAGGAAGAGATTGGAGAGCAGGCTGCCTTTGTCTTTGAAGTATTCCTGCAGGAACTCCTTTTCGTCTCCCCCCGACGTATCGGTGGAAAAGACCCGGGGCAAGGCTTGCATATAGGTGCCCGAGACGTTCCAGCGGGGCTTCACGCTCGCCAGCCCGTACTGCCACTCCGTCAGGTTTCGTCCCGTTGCGCCCGCTTCAAAGGCGAGGCCGCTGGCGCCATAGTGGCCATGGGGGTAGACGCTGTCCAAATACATCCCCGCCGGGCCGCCGGTCGCGTAAACCACGCTTTTGCAGTTGAAAAGCACAAAGGCGTTTTCCGCATCGCCCGGCCGGTTCAGATCCAGGCACAAAAGGCCATATACCTTGTGCTTATCTCCCAGTATGCGTACCACCTGCATGCGGTCAAAGACTCGGATACCCTTATCCTGAACCGACTGCTGCAAACATTCCGTCATGCGCCTTGAGGTATAGGGGCCAACGCTTGTGGCGCGGCGCCTGGGGTCATGGTCGGTCTTGTAGCCGATATATTCGCCCCAGCGGTTGCGCGGAAACGGCACTCCCAGCTCAACCAAATGCAAAAAGCACTGCGCGGAGAGGGCGGCTTCGCACAAAGCCACGTCCCCGTCGACCGCCTCCCCGGAAAACAGCGTGTCCGCCATATCCCGAACGCTGTCCGGGTCCCCGCCCGACAGGGTCAATTTGTAATAGGTTTGCTTATCGCTGCCCGTGTTGCGGGAGGTGCCCGCAAGCACGTGCTCCGTTACGATGGCAATATCCTTTTGCCCCAAGGAGTGGAGGCGGTCAGCCGCGTTATAGCCCGCGGCGCCCGTACCAACCACCACAGTATTGAAAGAAAACACTGCCAGGTTAGAGGAGCCAAGGCTCAAATTACGTCCTTCCATCCTGTCGCGCTCCTACAGGCGTTTGATGTGGAAGCCGCCATCCACATCAAAGTAATTGCCTGTGGTATACAGGAAATTATCCCCGGCGAGGACGGACACAACATTCGCGACATCCTCCGGCATGCCCCAGCGGGCAATGGGAAAGTCGCCGGACGCGATCATGGCGTCATACTTATTTTTGACGCCGCTGGTCATGTCTGTAGCGATGACGCCGGGGCGTATCTCATACACCATGATACCCTCTCCGGCCAGGCGGTCGGCATACAGGGTGGTCAGCATGGACACGCCTGCTTTGGACACGCAATACTCTCCCCGGTTGGTGGAGGAAACCACCGCAGAACAGGAGCTGACATTAATGATAGTGCCCCTCTTTTTCCCTTTTGCCTCCTGTTTTAGCATTTGGCGGGCGACCAGCTGCGTCAGGAACATGTTGCCCCGGGTGTTTATACCCATGACGTAATCCCAGCTTTCTTCCGTCATCTCCAGAAGGTCATTGCGTACTTTAGGGCCTACGCCGGCATTGTTGATCAATACATGGATATCTCCAAAGCGCTTTACAGTTCCTTCCACCAGTGCGGCGCGGTCTTCCGCGTTGGCGACGCTGCCCTTTAGGTAAAAAAGCTCTGCGCCCAGTTCCTGAATGCCCTTCAGGTTTTTTTCATGTACCGCATAATCCTGCGTGGCCAGGATAGCCAGGTTGAAGCCGTCCTGAGCCAGCTGTTTTGCGATAGCCAGTCCGATGCCGCGGCTGCCTCCGGTAACGATGGCGGTCCTTTTCATACAGTCCTTCCTTTCAAGGCTTCAGCAGCACTTTTATGGAGCGTGAGGAACGGTCCAGCGCCGTATCCAGCGCCGATTTTAGATCCTCAAGGTCAAAAAAATGGGTTGCAAGACGCTCAACGCCGATCTCCGCCGCCATTTGCAGGGCGGTGGGGAAGTCCCAGCAATAGCCTTGGGAACCCTGGATGCGCAGCTCGTTATTGATAAGGGGCATCACGCAGAAGGTGATCTGCGGCTTTTCAAAAATACCGACCACCGTCGCCAGCCCTTGTTTTCTAAGGGACGTGACCGCCTGCACAAAGGTCGATTCCCGACCGACACATTCGAAGGATTTATCCACACCGCGGCCACCGGTGGCCAGGCGGACGGTTTCGGAGAGGTCTTCCCCGTTCCCGGGGTCGACCGTGCGCGTAGCGCCAAGGATTTTTGCCATCTCAAGACGAAAGGGGTCCATATCCGTTACGATCACTTCGTGGGCACCCATGCGCTTGCAGAGGGCGGCCGTGATAAGGCCGATGGCGCCGGCGCCGATGACCAGTACGTTTTCGCCTAATCGCACGTCCGCGCGGCGCACCGCGTGGACCGCTACGGCGGTGGGTTCCACCAAAGCGCCTGCCTCATAGGACATATGGCCCGGCAGGGGAAAGACGCTCGCCGCTTTCACCGTAATGTAGTCCGCCATCGCGCCGTCGCCCCTGCGGTAGATGAAGCTCAGCTTATCACAGGACCCGTATTCGCCTTTAAGGCACGCCTCGCATACTCCGCACGCTTCGCAGGGCTCCGCCGTGACGCGCTGACCTATGGATAAATGGTGTACCGTGCTGCCCAGAGCGGCGATATCCCCCGAAAACTCATGCCCAATGGTGGCGGGCAGGGGCACAGTGGGGTGCGCGGCCTTGTAGGTATGCAGGTCGCTGCCGCACAGCGCGCTGGCCTTAATGCGGATGATCACTTCATCCTTCTTTGGCGCAGCCACCTCACGCTCAAAAAAAGCCACTTTTCCTTCGGATATGACCTGTCCTACACGGCTGATCATCATTTCGATTTTCCCCTTTCTTCTGCCTCTTCCCGGTAGAATTTATACAGCGGCGCGTAGACTTTTGCGTCCCGTACGACGCAGCCTGTGCGGCCGTGGTCGCGCATGATCTGGGTGCACTTGGAACACGTGGTGCAGGTTTTCTTCGCGTCCATGGCGCCCTTGGTCAGAATGTCCCGCGGCGCGTCGGGGTAGGCAAAGCTGGAGCGGCCCAGGCCCACGAAACTGCAGCTGCCTGAAATCAGGTTGGCAGCAGCCGCATAGGGAAGGTAGTGCCTAAGCCAGGTATAGCCGTTGCCCACCACAGGGACGCTCCCGGCCTCTTTCTGGATGAGCCTAGTGAAAGCAAAAAGCCTTGCAACGCTTTCCAGGGGATGCTCTTCAGGCACAGGGACGCCAAGGCTGCTCAAATCAAAGGGGCGGGTAACCTGGGGATAGATGTAGTAGGGATTTCCGGCGGAGTTGCTCAGAAGATCAACCCCTTCATCGCACAGCATCCTGACAAGCGCCATGGGTTCCTCAGGGTCGAACGCCCAGAGATCCTCTTTGCTGCATCCAAAACCATAGGGGTATGGATGCGCGTCAAAAACATTGAAACGGCAAGCGATAATGAAATCCTCTCCCTGGTCCTGCCGCACGGCGCGGATGATTTTCCTGAGGAAGCGGGTGCGATTTTCAAAACTGCCGCCATACCGACCCAGTCGTGTATGACTGGCCAGAAGCTCGGAAATGAGATAGCGGTGACAGCTCTTCACGTCCACGCCGTCAAAGCCCGCCTCTCGGGCGAGCCGTGCGGAAGCCACATACTTGGCGACCAGGTCATCCAAATAGCTATCCGTCACTACCGGCGCGTCCGCCTTGAGCCCTACACGCGGATCAAGGATCGGGTCATGCTGCGGTACCAGAGGCACAGGTTTGTGACCATGCGGACGGGAATAGCGTCCGGAGTGGGTCAGCTGCAGGATATTAACGGGACGGTGCCCGGTGCCGTTCATTTTTTCGGCCTCCAGGTTGGTTTCCTTAAGCAGGGCCGCAAAGTTGCCAGCATTATTCGCGGTAAGCATCATTTGCAGTTCGTTGGCACGCCCCTCTTCCACCACCGCGCAGGCTTCCCACCACAATAGGCCCGCGCCTCCCCCGGCAAATCGCAGGTAACGCCGGCGCACCAAGTCGCTCGGAGAGCCGTCATGCTCGGAATCACAGCCTTCCATTGGCAGCACGGCCAAAGCGTTGGGTGAAAAAAGATCGCCCACCTTTACCTGTTTGCTAAGCGGCGACAGGTCTTCTTGAAGCTCCAGCGCCAGCCCAAGCTCCGCAATCTTGTCGCGCAGGCTTTGGAGCGTGGGGAAATTGAATTTCTCATGGAGTGCCATAGAGATACCTCCTTGTTCAGCGGGTCGATTTGCGGACGATCAGCTTGGTTTTGAGCATGTCCACTTGGGGGGGCGGCAACGTACCTGTCCTTGACTTATAGTCGATCTGCCGGATCAGTTTTCGGGCAGCCAACTCCCCGATCTCATACAATGGCTGGGAAATGACGGAAAGCGGGGGCTCTATCTGGGAAGACGTGTCCACGTTGTCGATGCTGATGACAGAAACATCTTGGGGAATGGAAAGCCCGGCATCATGCAACGCCCGCAGAAGGACATACGCCTTAGGATCTGAACTGGAAAATACGCCGTCAAACTGGACCCCGGATCGGATCAGATCCATCAGCAGCCGATAAAAGCTGCCTGTGCCGTTTCTTTCGTGCAGAACCAGACGCTCGTCGTAGGGCAGGTCTGTTTCCTTCAGCGCTCGTTTATAGCCTTCAAACCGGTCTTTATACAGGGGGATCTCAGGCCGCCCCATGGCAAAGACGATGCGTTTGCAACCGGTTTTGACAAGGTATCCGGTCGCTTCATAAGCGGCGCCTTCATTGTCGATGCCCACTGCATCCATGGTTTCGTCATAAAGGCGGCTGGTCAGCACCACCGGGAACCCGTCCTTGTGCAATTGCCGGATATGATCTGAATCCGGCAGCATGGAGGCCACAATGAAGCCGTCAATAAAACGGGTCCTGAGCCTGGCAATGTAACGCTTCTCTTCCTCGATATCCTCGTCCGTATTGCACAGGATGACCGTGTAGCCCGCTTTGCGCGCTGCGTCCTCCACCCCCCTGACTATGGCCGGGAAGATCAGGTTCTGAATGCTGGGTACCATGAGGGCAATCGTATGGGTATGCCCCATTTTGAGACTTTTCGCCAGTTCATTTGGGTGATAATCCAGCCGGCGTACGGCGTCCGTCACCCGGGCTTTGCGTTTTTCACTGACCCCGACACTACCTGAAAGGACCCGCGAAACCGTGCTGACAGATACGTTCGCCAGACGGGCGACTTCTTTCATGCTGACCATTGAGTGCCTTTCTTTGGGGTTCAATCCCAGTAAACGGTTGCACCCCGGTTTGCGCCCGTCGTGTTCTTTTTGTAGAGTTTCAGCCAGCCGGAGGATGGTTTTTCCAGCCGCTGCCAGCCCTTTTTGCGCCGCGAAAACTCTTCTTCGCTTACATCAACAGTCAGGCTGCGCGCAACGATGTCGATGCGGATCCGGTCACCATCCCGGATCAGGGCAATGTTGCCGCCCTCATAAGCTTCAGGGCAGACGTGCCCGATTGCCAGGCCGCCCGTCGCGCCCGAGAAACGACCGTCGCTGACCAGGGCGATCTTGGTGCCCAGGCCCTTGCCCAGTACGGCAGCCATAAAAGTCTCCATATGCGGCATGCCAGGGGATCCCTTGGGGCCTTCGTAGCGGATAATCACCACGTCTCCCGCAACAATTTTATCCTCCAAAATAGCATGCCAGGCATCATCCTGGGAATCGTAAACCTTGGCAGACCCTTCAAAAACCCAGGCTTCCTTTTCCACCGCGCTGAACTTGACGATGGCGCTGTCCGGGGCGATATTGCCGTGGAGGACCGCCAGGCCGCCCTGTGCGCTGATGGGTGCCGAGACGTGCCTGATGACTTCTCCGTCCGGGTCCGGGCTGCCTGCGGCCATCTCTTTGATGCTGCCGAACATGCCGCCGGCGTCAGCGTGCATCAGGCCATTTTTGACCATTTCCCTGACCACGGCGCCTAAGCCGCCGCATAGGGCAAAATCTTGCATGGTGTATTTGGGGTGGTTGGGATAGATGGCGCTGATGACGGGGATCTCCCGGCTGATGCGGTCAAAGGTCTCCGGCGTGATCTCAAAGCCGCCCTGGCGCGCAAGCGCAGGAATGTGAAGCAGGCTGTTGGTGGAACCGCCGGTCGCCATCATGTAGCGCACCACGTTTTCAAAACTTTCCTGCGTCAAATAGTCGAGGGGACGTTTCTGTTCCCGGACGGCCTTGGCCAGCGTTCGGGCAGCCTCCCGAGCCTGCGCGTGCCACGCGGGCGTCTGGCTGCGGACACTGGCGTTGCCAAAGGGAGAAAACCCCAAAACCTCCGCCATCGCGCACATGGTATTGGCAGTCCCCATGAACGGACAGGCACCGGGCGTGGGGCAGGCGTTGCGAACGACGGCCTTGTAGTGTTCCCGGGTGACATCGCCCGCGACGAAGGCAGCGTATGCCTGTTTTGTATGCGTCAGGGTGAGCATCTCCCCGTCCAGTTCGCCCGGCGCCATGAAGCCCCCGGTAAACATGACGGTGGGAATATTTACGCGCAGCGCACCCATGAGCATGCCCGGTACCACCTTGTCGCACGTGGCCATAATGATCATGCCTTCCAGCATATTGAGTTCCGCCACTGTTTCCACTTCGGACGAAACCAGGTCACGTGACGGCAAGGTGTAGCGATCGCCTTGGGTGTTGCTGCAAATGCCGTCACAGATACCGGTAACGGGCAGTTCCAGCGCCAGCATCCCGGCATCGTATATTTCCTGTTTCATTTCGGCGATCACTTCCTTCAAGGGGAAGTGACCGGGATTCATTTCGTTCCAGGAGTTCACCAGTCCGATGACGGGACGCGAAACATCTTCTTCACTGACGCCCATTGCAAACAGCAGCGCGTTGCGGTGGTCCAGCGATTCTTCTTGCCATTGCCTAATCATTTTCTTTTCCTTTCAAAACCGTACCTATTATGCGCCCAGGTATGCCCTGCGCACCACGTCGGATTCAAGAAGGTCGCTGCCGGTGCCGCAGACAGTGACCACGCCGTTTTCCAGCACGCAAGCTTTGTCACAAATGGACAGGGCTTTGCGGGCATTTTGTTCCACCACGAAAATGGTGATGCCCATATCGCGAATGCGCTTGATCAGGTCAAAAACCTCATTTACGATCAATGGCGCCAGGCCCAGACTGGGCTCATCCAGCAGCATGATCCGTGGGCGCGACATAAGGCCTCTGGCGATAGCCAGCATTTGCTGCTCACCCCCTGACAAAGTGCCCGCAAATTGGTGCCTGCGCTCCCTGAGGATGGGGAAACACTGGTACTGGGTTTCCAGGCTTTCTTCCATATCTTTATGCAGATGGGCCCCTACCAGCAGGTTGTCTTCAATCGTCAGGCCCGAAAAGGTTTTGCGCCCCTCCGGCACATGAACAATGCCTTTTTGCACAATTTTATGGGGCTTCGAGGGAAGCTTTTCGCCCATGAACTCCACGTATCCCGACTTGGGTTTGACCAGGCCCGAAATCGTCCGCAGCAGAGTGGTTTTGCCTGCGCCGTTGGAGCCGATAATGCTGTAGATCTCTCCTTCATCGGCTTGGATGGACACGTTCTTCAGGGCTTCCACAAAGTCATAGTTGACCCAGAGGTCCTTGGTTTCAAGCAGAGGCATTCAGCCGTCCTCCTTTCCAAGGTATGCTTCGATGACTTGAGGATCGTTGCGCACCTCAGAGGGCTTGCCCACGGCAATGGTCTTTCCGAAGTTCTGCACGTGAATGATTTGGGAAATGTTCATCACAAGTTCCAGCCTGTGCTCAATGAGAAGAATGGCAAAGTTGAACTCGTTGGATAATTTGAGGATGAGTTGTGTCAGACCGCCCACTTCCATGGGGTTCAGTCCCGCTGCCGGCTCATCCAGAAGCAGCACTGTAGGTTCACAGGCAAGCGCCCGGGCGATCTCCAGCCGCCGGCGGTGTCCGTAGGACATGCCCTCCGGATGCTCGTGGGCTTGTTTTTCCAAGCCGACCATTTGGAGAAAATGCATGCAGAATTCCCGTCCCCGTTTTTCTTCCCGAAATCGTCCCGGCAAAGGGGCCAGCGAGCCCGCTACGCCATACTTGCTGCGCGGATCAAACGCGCACATGACGTTATCCAGAACTGACAGGCCCTTGAACAGGCGAATGTTCTGGAAGGTGCGCCCCATGCCCGCAAGCGCGATCTGGTGCTGCTCCAGGTGAGTGATATCTTTACCGTTCATCGAAATTTTTCCGCTGTCGGGCGGGTAGATGCCCGAAATGACGTTGAAAATTGTGGTCTTCCCGGCACCGTTGGGGCCGATGATACCATGGATCTCGCCTCGGTCCGCGGTGAGGGAAAAATCCCGGATGGCTTTGACGCCGCCGAAGCTTTTGTATAGGTTGTCGATTTTGAGCACTGCCATTCAGTCCACCTCCTGAGCGCGGGCGCCCTTGGGACGCTTGAACAAGCGCTTGATATGCTTTGGCGTCAGCTCCCACTCACCCAGCATGCCGGAGGGTCTGAAGTTGATCACCAGCAACACGAGCACCGCATAGATGATGGCACGGTAACTCTGCAGGAACCTGAGCACTTCCGGCAGCCCGGACAGCACGAAAGTGGACAATATCGAGCCTGTCAGGCTGTTCACGCCGCCGAAAAACACCATGATGATCCACTCGGCGCTGCGCTGCCAGCCAAAGAGCGTCGGATCCACGTAGGCCGTGTAGAACGCGTACAGGCAGCCGCCGTAAGCCGTTACGGCCACTGAGATCAGGAAAGCGATCATCTTGACGCGAGGCACGTTGATTCCCATCGATTTTGCCGCCAGTTCGTCGCTGCGTACGGCGATGCATTGCCGGCCGTACTTGGAACTTTTGAAAAAAGATATCAAAGTCACCACTGCGGCTGCGGATACGAATGCGATGAGCAGGGTGGTCCGCTTTGGAATACCCGTGAGGCCGGAGGCGCCGCCCGTAATGGTGGTGGCACGGTTAAGAAGCGCGGTAATGGCTTCGCCAAAGCCCAAAGTAACCAGGGAAATGTAATCTCGACGTAACCGCACTGTGGGAAGACCGACGATCAGGCCAACCAGTACCGCCAGCAAAACTGCCGCCGGCCAGGCGACAATGATGGGCATCGCCAGTTTGGTGACAAGGATGCCGGACGTATATGCACCGATCGCCATAAAGGCAGCCTGGCCCAGGCTGAACATTCCGGTCATGCCGGTCAGGACAAAGACGCCGGACACACTGACCACGGTGATGAGGATCTGGGTCAGGATGTGTGAATATAGTGACATTTCATTTCTCCTTACGCCTTTTCCTGGATGTTGGAGCCCGCAATGCCCCTGGGTCTTACTAAAAGGAAAACAAGCATGATTACAAACGTGAAGACAGGCGCGTAGCCGGATCCTATGATGGATATCAGGGTCGTTTCAAGAATGCCCAGCAGCATGGCGCCTATGATCGCGCCCGGAAGGCTGCCAAGCCCTCCGATGACCGAGGCGATGAAGCCTTTGACCACGATGGAACCCATAGTAGGGTAGAGGGTATAATTGATGCCCAGAAAGACGCCTGCCAAGCCGGCCAACGCCCCGGATACGATAAAAGCGAATTGAATCGTGCGCGTTACGTTGATGCCCATGAGGCTGGCTGTGTCCCTGTCAAAACTGACGCTGCGCAGGGCGCGGCCCGTCTTTGTTTTTCTGATCATGTAGGCCAAAAGCAGCAGCGCGGCCGCGCTGATGCAGAATATAATGATGTCAGACCGCGCAACAAAAAGTCCCGCGATCCGGTAGGGCTTGCCAAAAAAACGCGGGTAATTGTAGAAATTGGCGCCGACCTTGAGGACGACAATGCCCTCGTACAGCGTCCCCAGCGTGATGGAGGAAACAAAGAAGTATACCGGGGATGTATTGTGGGTCAGGATCCGCCTGAAGGCTACAAATTCCCCAAAGAGGGATACGGCGGCGCCGGTCAGGACACTCACCAGGATCGTAGGCACCAGGCCCCAACCATTGCCCGCGGCAATAAAATAACCCGAAAAGGCGCTGAGGGTCATTAAGGCGCCGTGAGAAAAGTTGGAAAATTTGAGCACATTGAATATCAGGGAAAACCCTGTCGCGATCAAAGCATACACTGAACCCAGGGCGATGCCGTTGATCAGGTATTGCAGTATCTGCATAGCCGGCCCTCCGAGTGCGGGAAAATGTCGTTTTGGAGTATCTTCCTTTCATAAAAGCTGCCCTGCTCTTAACGCGGGGCAGCCCGGACTGTTGGGAAGAGGTAGAAGCTGCAGCCCGCCCCGGCCATGGTGCAAAGTGGAACCGCGTCCGGGGCAGACTGCTAAGTCAGGTAGGATCAGTCGGCTGCGTAGCGCTCCAGCATGATGGGGGTGGAGCCTTCATACTTGAACATAACCATTTCAAGGCCCTTGGGCATATGGGTCGCGGGGTCGATGGTGATGTTGCCGGTCAGGCCCTTGTAGTCGGTTACTTTTTCAACGGCATCGCGCACATCGGCGGGGTTGGTGCCCACCTCTTCGAAAATGCCCTTGAGGATGTTGGCTACATCATAGCCGAGGAAGAATTTGTTGGTAGCGTCGATGCCGGTCGCCGTTTTGACGTTGTTGACCATGTCAATGATGGCGGGCTCGGTGCCGTCGATGTTGTTGATGAAGTAGATGCCGTCGGCCGGCTCGCCAAACAGGGTGTTGAAGGGCGGGCAGGCATCCAGGCCGCAGATCAGCGCGCCTTCAAAGCCCATGCTGCGTATCTGCTGGGCGATGAGGATCAGTTCCTGGGTGTAGTTGGGGATGAACACCGCTTCCACATCCGCGTTGAGGATGGGCTGCAGCAGCGTCCTGAAGTCCTTGTCGTTTTTCGTGTATGTGACCACCTGGGCCACTTCGGCGCCGCCTGCGGTGACGGTTTCAATGAAGGGCGCCTGGAGGGAAACGGAGTATGCGTTGCCTTCGTTGTACACAACGCCAAACTTCGTGAAGCCGTTCTTGATGGCGAATTCGCCCATGATGGCGCTTTGCTGGTGGGCGGCGGGCTGGAAGGCAAACATGTTCTTGTAGGGGGTGCCGTCGGGTTTCAGCTGGCAATTTTTGTCAATGGCAAACCCGAGGATCGGCACGTCGTTGTTCTCGCTCTCCGGGGCGACGGCCAAACCGATGTTGGCGACGGGCGGGCCGACGATAGCGCTGACACCATCACTGGTGACGGCGCGGGTGTAGGCGTTGATGGCTTCTGTTACGTCACCCTTGGTGTCGTAGAGTATGACGTTGATCATCCTGCCGTTTACGCCGCCGGCGGCATTGATTTCGTCAACTGCCCATTTGACGCCGCCATAGACCATGTTGCCAAGGCTTGACGTGGGGCCTGAGATGTCTTGCAGGCAGCCGATGTTGATGGGTCCTTCTGTTGCGAACACCGTGGACATGCCCAGCAGCATCGCAAGCATAAGAACCAGGGACAGCACCTTTTTCATGAGTTGTTCCTCCTTAAATATATGTGTTACGGAGTCTTGCTCCGCACAACAACCTATTTTGCAATCGATTGCAGAAATCCTCCAAAAACAAATTCACGCGCTCCACCCGCATACAAACGCAATATTCTTTCAATGTCAATTCCATATATAACGCAGCCTAAAATGTTTGTCAAGGGTTTTTTCTTGGGCGCTTCCCTCGGGCGGGTCAAAATCCAGAGTGAAACACTTGCAGAAGTGGGTGGAGCAGTCAAGTTGAGCCAGGAGGTACGCGCCGTCCCTGGCCCGCACAGAGGCGGCATTTTTCAGCCGATCAGAAATATG
>LFRM01292854.1_pt2 | contig 20839 bp, 32 predicted proteins | sample 618341 | NCBI WGS metagenome assembly LFRM01 (sample SAMN03654438, study PRJNA283298) | anaerobic digester metagenome | isolation source: pool of bioreactors CSTR01a, CSTR02a, and CSTR03a thermophilic anaerobic... | place: Denmark: Kgs. Lyngby | collected 2014-05-21 | reverse complement strand
TTCAATCTGAAATGTCCATGGACAATCAGTTGACGAGCTTCGCGTCTTGTGGCAGCAAAACCCATGCGGTAGACAACATTATCAAAACGACGTTCCAAAAGTTGGAGTAAATTTTCAGCTGCAACACCGGGCATTTTTTCTGCACGGTTAAAAAGCAGTTTAAATTGTTTTTCTTGCATTCCATAAACAAATTTCGCCTTTTGTTTTTCTCTTAATTGCATACCATACTGGCTTAATTTCTTTGTTGTTTGCATGGATTGACGTTTTGATTTTTTATTAATTCCCACGACTTGAGGTTCTAGCTCAAGACGTCGGCAACGTTTTAGAATTGGTCCACGTTCTCTAGCCATGATCCCTCCTATACTCTTCTTCGCTTTGGTGGTCTACATCCATTGTGGGGAATGGGTGTGACATCATTGATACTGTAGATATCCAGTCCCGAGGTCTGAAGAGCACGAATGGCTGCTTCTCTTCCGGATCCCGGTCCTTTCACAAAAACCTGCACTGACTTTAGGCCATGTTCCATGGCTGCCTTTGCAGCAACTTCAGCTGCTTGCTGAGCGGCAAAGGGAGTGGATTTTCGCGAACCGCGAAAGCCCAGTGAACCGGCACTAGACCAAGAAAGAGCATTGCCTTGAAGGTCAGTCAGTGTAACGATGGTATTATTAAAGGTTGATTGAATATGGGCTTGGCCGCGTTCAACATTTTTCTTTACGCGACGTCCTTTGCCACGTTGAACTTTGCCTTTGGCACCTTTTTTAACTGTAGCCATGCTGCCTCCTATTTTTTCTTCTTGGCCATGGTCTTTTTAGGACCTTTACGCGTTCTTGCGTTGGTTTGTGTGCGTTGGCCTCGTACAGGAAGATTTCTACGATGACGAATTCCCCGTAGACATCCTATTTCCTGGAGTCTTTTAATATTCATGGATACTTCGCGTCTTAGATCTCCCTCAACGGGGACATGCTGATCGATATAGCGGCGAAGTGAACTAACTTCATCTTCTGTTAAATCTTTTACACGTGTATCAGGACTTACCTGGGATTCCGCCAGGATACGCTTAGATGTGGTAGGGCCGATGCCATAGATATAGGTGAGAGCGACTTCGACTCTCTTATCTCTTGGCAGGTCTACGCCAGCGATTCTCGCCATTTATTCCTCCTACTTCTAACCTTGACGCTGCTTATGTTTGGGGTTTTCACAGATCACCATGACCCTGCCCCTGCGTCTAATAATTTTACATTTCTCACACATTGGTTTAACTGATGGTCGTACTTTCATACCTTCCTAACCTTTCCCACGCCATGTGATTCGACCCTTGGTCAAATCATAGGGAGATAATTCAACGGTTACTTTATCCCCCGGCATAATACGAATATAATGCATTCGAAGTTTTCCAGATAAGTGGGCTAGTATTTTATGTCCATTCTCCAGTTCAACTCGGAATTTTGCATTGGGTAGTGCATCAAGGACAACACCCTTTAGTTCTATGCTGTCTTTCGCCATCTAACTCCCTTTCCTTGGCATCAAGCGTTGCAATTCTTTTCGAAGCAATGCATTGTTTTTGCTCGCTCTTGCCTCATCCAATTTCTCGGTCATTTTATTGGTTCGTTGCAAATGAAGAAGTTTTTTCTTCTTCGGCTTTTCCAGTGGTCGCAGGTCCCCGTCGACCAGAAGAACAAAGTTTTCATCAATGTTTTCTAAAACGATAAGGGGTCTGCCTTTGTCACGGCCGGCCTTGCTAATTACGATATCTCCGGGTCGAATCATATTTCATCTCCCCAGGTCAAGAGCTCCGGATCCCCATCGGTGATAAGGACCGTGTGTTCATAATGAGCAGAGGCATGGCCATCCGAGGTACGTACGGTCCACCCGTCTTTTTCCAAATAAATCTCTCTTGTTCCTTCATTGACCATAGGTTCGATAGCCAGGACCATCCCGGAGCGAAGCCTAGGCCCCCGACCGGGTACCCCGTAATTGGGAATGGCTGGGTCTTCATGAAGATCCTTTCCAATTCCATGGCCGGTAAATTCTCTTACTACTGAAAAACCATTGGCTTCACAGTGTTTTTGAATCGCATGAGAGATATCGCTAAGCCTTTGTCCATCACGACAAAATTCTAGTCCTTTGAAAAAAGATTCTCTGGTTATGCGAACGAGCTTTTCAGTTTTTTCGTCAACCTTACCAACGAAAAGAGTTCTAGCGGCATCGGAATGATAACCTTGATATATAAGACCAAGATCAAGGCTCACAAGATCCCCTGCTTTAAAGATTTGATCTTTATTAGGAATACCGTGAATTACAACGTCATTAAGAGAAATACAGCTTGATGCAGGAAATCCCTGATATCCAAGAAAGGAAGGGATACCCTCCTCATCGAGGATAAACTGATGGATCAAAGCATCCAGTTCATAACTGCTCATACCTGGTTTGATGGCTTCTTTTGCCTTACGGTGAACCGTGGCAAGACGCCGACCTGCTTCACGCATAATCTCTATTTCTCTTGGTGATTTAAGAATGATCATTCTAAGCCCCTATCAAGGCTAAAACCTGTTGAAATACCTCTGCAGGCGTAGAAGCCCCGGGCACTTCCAAAAGGTTTTCTTGCTCTTGATAATAGCTAATTAATGGTTCTGTTTGTTTTTTATAAACATTCAGTCGGTTTTTAACGGTGTCTTCTTGATCATCTATTCTTTGATGAACTGCTTTTTCACCACAAAGATCACATGTGCCTTCTACTTTAGGAGGCTGGTTTTTCAAATGATAACTTGCTCCGCAGTTGCCACAAACCCTGCGGCCTGTGGCTCTTTCAACGAGCACTTTTTCATCGACTCTTAGTAGAATAACCCCATCCAGAGGCTTGTCCTTATCTTTAAGATAAGAAGAAAGCGACTGGGCCTGTACAATCGTACGAGGATATCCATCAAAGAGAAAACCATTATCGAGATCCGTAGCATCTAGTTCGTGACGAACCAAATCCAAAATAAGTTCATCTGGAACCAAATCCCCTCTATCCATGTAGGCTTTGGCTTGTTGGCCAAGCTCCGTATTTTGGGAAACGTTTTTTCTCAAAATATCACCGGTACTGATATGGGGAATGGAATAATGTTCAGAAATAAGTTTCGCTTGCGTTCCTTTTCCCGCCATGGGAGGGCCAAGTAAAATTAATCTCATCGCATTACCTCAAAAAGCCTTTGTAATGTCGCATTACCAGCTGAGCTTCGATTTGTTTCATCGTCTCAAGGGCAACGCCAACTACAATAAGAAGCGATGTTCCGCCAAAACGGATGCCTAAACTTGAGTAAGCCAGAAGCACGTTGGGAATACTGGCAATAATTGCTAGGAAAATCGCGCCAACGATAGTCAAGCGATTTAACGATCGACTGATGAAGTTTGCCGTGGGTTTACCTGGACGAATCCCGGGAATAAAACCACCGTTTTTCTTCATATTATCAGCAATCTCATCGGGATTAAATGTCACCGATGTATAGAAATACGTAAAGAATATGATAAGAAGTGCATTGAGTACGTTGTAGAAAATGGTCTTCGCATCAAAAACACTTAGAGCGCCCATCCAAAACTTGGAATTAGGAAAGAAGGGAGCAATAGTTTGTGGTATCGCCAGTATACTTGTTGCGAAAATCACGGGAATAACCCCAGTCTGATTCACCTTTAACGGTATATGACTGCTTTGTCCACCATACATTTTCCTACCAATAACTCGCTTTGAGTACTGTACAGGTATTTTTCTTTGTCCCTCTTGAATGTATATAACAGCTGCAATCAAAAGCATGGCACCGATAAGGAAGAAGAGGAGCGTAATCACATCAACTTCTCCGGCTTTAATACGAAGAAAAATATTGTAAAGACCTGTAGGCAAACTAGATATGATTCCAGCAAATATGAAAAGGGAAATACCATTTCCAATACCGTTTTCATTGATCTTTTCGCCCAGGAACATAAGAAATGCGGTTCCCGCAGCCATAGCAATAACAGCAACAAATTTACTCATAAAATCATTGACGATAAAAGCATTGGCAAAGATAGAGTTGCTTATAGCAAAGCCCTGTAAAAGAGCTAATACAACGGTGAGATAACGGGTATAGCGAGCAATGGTTTTGCGTCCCGATTCCCCTTCTTTAGCAAGTTCTTCTAGGGCTGGTATAGCGATCTGAAGAAGTTGCATAACAATAGAAGAAGTAATATAAGGGGCTATCCCTAGAGCAAATACTGAAAAGCGCTTAAAGGATCCACCACTCATTAGGTTGAAAAACCCCAGTAGTCCAGCATCGGTCTCTACCATGGATTTTAATTTAAAACTATCAACCCCAGGAATGGGAAGGTTTGACCCGATTCGAAATATGATTAGCATCACAAAGGTGTAGATAATCTTTTTACGTAAATCGGGAATATTCCAGGCTTTCTTTAGCGTATCCAGCATTAGATCACCTCAACTTTTCCGCCGGCCTTCTCAATCTTTTCAACGGCTGAAGCAGAGAACTTATGCGCATGAACATCTATTGCACGGCTGATCTCGCCTTCGCCCAGTACTTTTAAACCATCAAGTATTTTCCTGATAATTCTTTTTTCTAAAAGAAGTTCAGGGGTAATCGTGCTTTCTTCTAGATTCTCCAGTTGGGACAAATTAACAATGGCATAGCGTGTTTCAAAACGCTCATTGCTAAAGCCCCTCTTGGGGAGTCTACGGTAAATGGGCAGTTGTCCACCCTCAAACCCTATACGCACGCCACCACCGGAACGTGAATTTTGTCCATTGTGACCACGTCCTGAAGTCTTGCCAAGGCCGGAACCTTGTCCACGACCTACACGACGTTTTCCTTTTTTTGAGCCAGGAGCTGGCTTTAATTCAAATAATTTCATTCCTGTCCTCCTAGTCCAATTCTTCAACACTGAGTAGGTGCGAGCATTTTGCAATCATGCCACGAATAATGGGTGTGTCCTGACGAAGAACTTCTTGTCCGATTTTCTTCAGGCCCAGGGCTTCCACATTTTTTCGATGGACGGGTTTTGATCNNACGGGTTTTGATCCAATAGTACTACAAATCAATTTGATTTTAAGTTGTTTCATTTTAGTCCTCCCTGCCGAGGATTTCTCTAGTTGTCTTTCCACGAAGTTCTGCAACTTTTTTCAGAGTGGAAAGATTTAGGAGTCCATCCATGGTCGCATCGACCATATTCTTAGGATTATTGGATCCAAGGCTTTTCGCTCTTACGTCGGCATAACCGGCAAGTTGAAGTACGCTTCGCACCGGACCTCCAGCAATAACACCGGTACCCTTTGGGGCCGGCATAATGATGACTCGTCCGCTGCCGCTTCGTCCTTTAACTGCGTGGGGTACCGTTGTACCCAGCAAAGGAACATGAACGACATTCTTTTTAGCGTTGGTTACAGCTTTGCGAATGGCAGCAGGGACTTCAAGAGCTTTTCCGGTACCAACACCGACACGTCCTTTACCATCACCGACAACTACCAGAGCGGTAAATCGGAAGTTTCTTCCGCCTTTAACGACTTTGGTAACACGGTTAATGTAAACGACTTGCTCTTCGAATTCTGATTTGACTTCTCGTTTATCTCTCACCTTATCCTCCTAAAACTGTAGTCCGGATTCTCTTGCGCCTTCGGCAAGTTCCTTAACACGGCCATGGTAGATGTAGCCTCCACGATCAAAGACAATCTTCGTAATTCCTTTTTCCATTGCCTTTTTTCCGATGAGTTGACCCACAGCTTTAGCAGCTTCTTTATTGGCACCTGTTGAGAAATCAGCTTTTACTTCAGGATCCATACTGGAAGCACTAACAAGGGTTGTGCCCTGGACATCATCGATGATCTGAGCATAAATATATTTATTAGAGCGGAAGACACAGAGTCTAGGAACCTCAGGAGTGCCACTAATTTTTCCGCGTACACGCTTATGGCGATGCAGTCTTGATTTATTACGATTAATTTCTTTTCTCATAGCCTACTCCTTTCTATTTCTTCCCAGCTTTGCCTTCTTTACGGCGAACAATCTCGTCATGATAACGAATGCCTTTTCCTTTATAGGGTTCAGGCTCTCTCCATGCGCGAATCTTCGCAGCGTAGTTTCCAACTTGCTGGCGGTTAATACCGCGAATAATAATCTCAGTTTGTGTGGGTACTTCCACAGTAATCCCTTCGGGATCTTCCATTTGTATAGGATGGGAATAGCCCAGTTGAAGGTTCAGTTTATTGCCTTCTTTATTGGCTCTGTATCCTACTCCTTCTATACGGAGTTTCTTTTCATAGCCTTCGCTAACACCGGTAACCATATTTTGGATCAGGGAGCGATAAAGACCATGGAGACTGCGGTTGCGCTTATTGTCGTTAGGGCGCTTTACCAAAAGTTCGCTTTCAACCTGCTCAACACTGATGGCTGGGTCGATTTCCTGGCGAAGTACTCCCTTAGGTCCTTTGACTTCGATAACATGGTTGTTTACGGTTGCCTCGACACCGGCAGGCAGAACGATAGGCATTTTTCCAATTCTTGACATATCTTCCTCCCTTACCAGACGTAGCAGATGACTTCGCCACCTACGCCGTATTTTCTTGCTTCTTTATCGGTAATAATGCCACGGCTTGATGAAATCACAGAAATGCCCAGTCCACCTAGGACGGTAGGGATTTCATCGTTTTTCGCGTAAACGCGAAGGCCTGGCTTAGAAATTCTTTTTAGACCGCGAATTACGCGTTCTTTATTGCGGGAATATTTAAGCTCAATTTTAAGGACACCTTGCTTGTCATCTTCGATCGTCTCGTAGCCTTTTATAAAGCCTTCATCCAAGAGAATTTTGGCGATAGCTACCTTCATGTTTGATGAAGGAATCTCAACAGAAGCATGATGCTCTTTATTTGCATTACGGATGCGTGTGAGCATATCCGCAATAGGATCAGTTATGTTCATTATTATTCTCCTTTCCTACCAACTGGCTTTACGAACACCTGGGAGTTCTCCCTTATAGGCCAGTTCTCGGAAGCATATTCTGCAAATGCCAAATTTTCTCAACACAGAATGAGGACGTCCGCAAATACTGCAGCGCGTATAGCCACGAGTGCTATATTTGGGTGTTCTAGCTTGTTTTATACGTAATGATTTTTTTGCCACCTAATCCTCCTATTTCTTGTAGGGTAGACCGAGTTGGGTTAAAAGTTCTCTACCTTCTTCATCGGTCTTTGCCGTTGTTACAAAGACAACATCCATACCTCGAACAGCATCAACATCATCGTAGCGGATTTCTGGGAATATAAGTTGTTCCCTTACTCCCATAGAGTAATTGCCACGGCCGTCAAAGCTATTTGGGTTAAGACCACGAAAGTCTCTCACCCTGGGTAGAGCAATGCTTATAAATCGGTCTAGGAATTCGTACATGCGTTCACCCCTTAGAGTGACAACCAGTCCAATATTCATTCCTTCACGAACCTTAAAGTTTGCAACGCTCTTTTTTGCCTTTATTACAATAGGCTGTTGCCCTGTAATCTTTTTGATTTCATCTATGGCACTTTGAAGAACTTTAGTGTTTTCCTTGGCTTCTCCGATGCCCATATTGATAACAATTTTATCTAGTTTTGGGATTTCCATCACTGAACGATAATTGAATTTCTCCATCAGAGCCGGACTCACGACGTCTTTATATTTTTCTTTTAATCTTGCCATGGTTCCTCCTGATTAGTCCAGTGTCTCGCCGGTTTTTACTGAAACACGTACTTTTTTTCCATCTTCCAATAATTTGTAGCGAAGTCTTGAAGCTGTTTTTCTCGATTTGTCATAGTACATGACGTTAGAAATATGAAAGGGAGCTTCCTTGTGAATAATTCCACCGGTATTATCCCTTGCATTGGGTTTCTGGTGCTTGGTGATCATATTACAGCCCGAAACAATAAGTCTTTGTTCTTTTGGGTAGACTGCAAGTACTTCACCTGTTTTACCTTTATCTTTTCCTGCGATAACTTTTACTGTATCGCCTTTTTTAATTCTCAATGTCGACCTCCTAGAGCACTTCCGGAGCTAGAGAGAGTATCTTTTGGAATTTTTTTCCACGAAGCTCTCGCGCTACCGGTCCGAAAATACGGGTTCCAACGGGGTTAAGGTCTTCTTTGATAATGACTCCTGCATTGTCATCGAAGCGAACATAGATTCCGTCGTTTCTGTGAATCCCATGTTTTGTTCGAACAACAACAGCCTTTACGATGTCACCTTTTTTAACAACGCCACCGGGTGTTGCTTGTTTAACAGTACATATACATACATCCCCGACATGGGCATAGCGTTTCATTGATCCTCCCAGAACACGAATCACAAGGAGTTCTCTTGCTCCGGAATTATCGGCAACAACCATTCTTGATTCCTGCTGTAGCATGAATACCTCCTTATTTTGCTCGTTCCAGAATTTCGACCAGTCTCCAGTCTTTTGTTTTACTGAGAGGTCTGGTTTGCATGATGCGAACACGATCGCCTTCACGGGCATCATTGAGTTCGTCATGGGCTTTAAATTTTTGTGTTGCTTTTACTTTTTTTGTATAAAAGGGATGAGATACATAGCGTTCAAGTTTAACGACAATGGTCTTATCCATTTTGTCGGAAATCACCGTTCCGACACGGACTTTTCTTCGATTGCGTTCCACAACTAGCCTCCTACGCTCTCAGTTCTGTTTCGCGAAGGATGGTTCTCACACGAGCAATATCCTTCTTGACGCTTCTAATTTGCGATGTGTTTTCGAGTTGTCCCGTTGCTAATTGAAAGCGGAGATTGAAAAGTTCACCTTTTAGATCAACCAGCTTACCACTAAGCTCCAGCGGAGACATCTCACGAAATTCTTTAACTTTCATGGGAACCTCCCTCTTCTCCCTTAATGACAAATTTACATTTAATGGGGAGTTTGTTTGCGGCCAAACGCATAGCATCGCGAGCCAAATCTTCTTCTACTGCACTGAGTTCAAACATAACGCGTCCGGGTTTAACCACAGCAACGTGATGATCAGGAGCACCTTTACCGGCACCCATTCTTGTCTCAGCGGGTTTTTGTGTAACTGGTTTGTGGGGGAAAATCTTAATCCAGACTTTACCACCACGTTTAATTTTTCTATTTATGGCGATACGGGCAGCTTCGATTTGGTTGGCAGTAATCCATGCCGGCTCCAAGGCCACCAGGCCATATTGACCATAGGTAATTTCATTTCCGCGTTCAGCATTACCCTTCATGCGGCCACGATGTACCTTACGCCTTTTTTCTCTTTTAGGCATTAACATGGTTGCCTCCTTATTGTTTGTTCGGACGTGGACGCCTGCCACGACTTGTATTGCTACGACGACTTCCTCGGGGTTGACGTTTCTTAGCTTCTTGACGTACAAGAACTTGCCCTTCACCAGGTTGGGCTAGAATTTCTCCCTTGTACATCCAGACCTTTACACCGAGTTTACCAAAGGTGGTGTCCGCTTCGGCAAAGCCGTAGTCAATGTTTGCTCTCAGGGTAGAGAGGGGAACATTGCCTTCGCTATAGGATTGGGTACGAGCCATATCGGCTCCACCTAAACGACCAGAAACCATAACTTTGATTCCTTCGATGCCAGTGCGCTGGGCACGGCCGATGGCTTGTTTCATGGCTCGTCGGAAGGAAACACGGCGTTCAAGACTCTCAGCGATGTTTTGTGCCAGAAGTTTGGCGTCGGCATCGATGTTTTGAACTTCGGATACATCAATGTGGACATTTTTTCCGGAAAGCTTTTGAATATCACCGCGGATCATCTTAATGGTTTCGCCACCCTTACCAACAATCATGCCAGGTTTGGAGGTGAACACATTGATTGCAATATTATTGTTTCCGGTACGGTCGATATAAACTCTTGAAATACCGGCTTTATAGTAATTTTTGTCGATATATTCTCTGATTTTGTAGTCTTCCAGGACCAGAGCAGGCATGTCTTTAGTAGATGCATACCATTTAGAATCCCAGTCTTTTATGACGCCTACGCGAAGACCATGTGGGCTAACTTTTTGTCCCATAACTCCTCCTACTCTCTTTCTTCCACAACGATACCGATATGGCTCGTTCGTCGCAGTCTGGGCATTGCACGACCATGGCTTCCTGCCTTCCATCTTTTAAGATGAGGCCCTTGGTTAGCATAGACCTGACTAACAAAAAGATTCATTTCTTCCATATCGTGGTTGTTGACTGCGTTTGCCACAGCGGAATCAAGCACTTGAAGTAACATTTGGGCCGATTTTGTGGGGGTGAACTGAAGAATTGCTTTCGCTTCATCTAGGTTTTTACCACGAATCAGGTCACAAACAGGTTTTACTTTTGTAGAAGGAATACGTAAATATTTGGCTTCTGCTCTTGCTTTCATGTCTTCCTCCTATCTTCCTTTTACTTTTCGATCGCCGGCATGGCCCCTAAAGGTCCGAGTCGGTGCGAATTCGCCAAGTTTATGGCCAATCATATCTTCAACAATATATACGGGAATGTGTTTTCTTCCGTCATGAACAGCGATGGTATGACCAACCATTTGAGGGAAGATGGTAGAGGCACGAGACCAAGTCTTAATCACTTTTTTCTCATTCAGAGAATTCATTGTCTCTATTTTTTTCAACAGTCCCTTATGGGCAAAGGGGCCTTTTTTCATAGATCTACTCACGGATATCTCCTCTCAATTACTTCGTTCTCTTCTTAATAATAAACTTATTAGAAGCCTTGTTCTTATTTCTGGTCTTGTAGCCCAGAGTGGGTTTACCCCAGGGAGTAACAGGAGAAGGTCTACCAATGGGTGCTTTACCTTCACCACCACCGTGGGGGTGATCAACAGGGTTCATCGCTGAGCCGCGTACATGGGATCTAAAGCCCAAATGTCGTCGACTACCAGCTTTACCGTAGTTGATGTTCTCGTGTTCGAGATTACCAATTTGGCCAACGGTGGCTCGACATTCCATATGGATTAAGCGAACTTCTCCCGATGGCAATCTTACTTGGGCATATTTGCCTTCTTTGGCCATAAGCTGAGCATAGGTACCAGCTGAACGTACAAGTTGGCCTCCCTTGCCTGCCTTCATTTCAATGTTATGAATATGAGTTCCAAGAGGAATACTTCTTAGTGGAAGAGTATTTCCGATTTGAATGTCAACATTCTCCCCGGATTCTACTGTATCACCCACCTTAAGTTTGTTGGGGGCCAGGATGTATCGCTTTTCTCCGTCAACGTAGTGGAGCAGTGCGATGTAGCATGTTCTATTAGGATCATACTCAATGGTGGCTACCTTTGCAGGTACATTGTCTTTACGTCTTTTAAAATCAATAATTCTGTATTTTCTGCGATTTCCGCCGCCACGATGGCGCACGGTTATGTGACCGTGGTCATTGCGTCCGGCTGTTTTTTTGATGGGAGCCAGAAGGCTTTTTTCCGGTGTCGAAGTCGTAATCTCCTCGAAACTTGGAACAATACGATGACGCATCCCCGCAGAAGTAGGTTTATAGCTTTTTACTGCCATGTTTTACTCCTCTCTAGATACCTTCAAAGAACTCAATTTCTTTGCTCTCTGGAGAAAGGGAAACAATGGCCTTTTTCCAGTTTCTAGTGGTTCCTTCATGTTTGCCTTGTCGTTTTGGTTTACCTTTGACATTCATGGTATTAACGGCAGACACTTTAACGTTGAAAATTTCTTCGACTGCATCCTTGATCTGATATTTGTTTGCTCTTGGATGAACTCTAAAGGTGTATTTTTTCTCAGAGGTAAGTCCAATGCTGTGTTCAGATACGATGGGAGCAATAATAATATCATAAGCTGTCATTATTGGTAGACCTCCTCTAGTTTGTCAAGGGCGGCCACTGTGAAAATGACTTTGTCATAATTGAGCACAGTGTAGGTGTTGATGTTATTAACAGAGATGCTCTGTACCTTAGGAAGGTTTGAGATGGAACGAGCAACTTTAACATCATTGTCTTCAAGAACAACCAAGGTTTTCTCATTTACCTTTAGATTGTTAAGCACATGAACCATAGCCTTGGTGCTGGGGACCTCGAAACATAGTTCGTCCAGAAGCACAATAGCATCTTCTCCGGCTTTAGCGCTTAAAGCACTCTTAAGTGCCAGTTGTCTTACTTTTCTTGGTAGGGTATAACTAAAATCCCTTGGTTTTTTTGCAAAAGTCACACCACCGCCAACCCAAATGGGTGAACGGCTACTGCCGTGACGAGCACGGCCAGTTCCTTTTTGTTTCCAAGGCTTTCTTCCGCCACCGCGCACTTCAGCTCGGGTCTTATTGGCAAAGGAGCCTTGACGTTGATTGGCAAGGTAGTTTACGACAGCTTCATGCATCACATGAGTATTTGGCTCAATACCGAAAATGGATGGGGAAAGCTCTCTTTCAGCAACTTGCTCGCCTTTTTGATTTAATATTTGTATAGCCACAGTAATACTCCTTTACTTTACTTAGAAACCTTCACCGAGGGCTTCATGGAAATAAAGCCTTTGCGTGGTCCAGGGACAGCGCCTTTGACCAAAATAAGGTCGCGATCTGCATCGACGCGAACGATCTCAAGATTCTGGACCGTTACTTTCTCATAACCCATACGTCCTGGGCCTCGTTGTCCTTTGGCTACACGAGCGGGGGTTGAACTCGCTCCTCTAGATCCGGGTGTTCTGTGAAATTTGGAACCGTGAGATACAGGTCCTCGTGCTTCGTTATGGCGTTTAATGATACCAGCTGTTCCTTTACCTTTTGAAGTTCCGGTAACATCGATACATTGCCCAACTTTGAAAAAATCAGCCTTGATCTCTTGACCCAGGGTGTATTTTTCAGGATCATCAACAAGAAATTCAACAACGCGTTTTTTCGCTTGGACACCAGCCTTCTCAAAATGGCCTAGTTCCGGTTTATTTAATCGTTGTTTCTTTTCCTCGCCAAAGGCTACTTGTAGGGCATTGTAACCATCGCGATCCTTTGTTTTAATTTGTGTAACATAGATGGGGCCGGCCTCAACAACGGTGACGACGGTTTGAATACCGCCCTCATCAAATACTTGAGTCATCCCGATCTTTCTACCTAAAAGACCTAACATGTTTCCTCCTCATTTTACAGCGGATTGCACCTTGCAATCATACTAAAACATCTTATAGTTTAATTTCGATATCCACGCCGGCGGGAAGGTCCAATCGAGTTAAAGCATCGACGGTCTTTTTCGTCGGACTGGCAATATCTATAAGTCTCTTGTGAGTGCGCAGTTCGAATTGTTCTCTAGAATCTTTGTTAACGTGGGGGGAACGGATAACTGTGAAAATTTCTTTTCTTGTAGGTAGCGGAATCGGTCCTGCTACTTCGGCACCCGTTGCCTTGGCTGTTTCAACAATTTTCGCTGCTGAAGCATCAAGAATCTTGTGATCAAATGATTTTAGTCTGATGCGGATTTTTTGTCCTTCGTTCATTACTTCCTCCTATTGTTTGCATAGTACACTCGTTCTGGTGTACCCATTACTTTATGTCCCGCGTTTTCCTCAAGGGAAAACTGCTCCATCGAAAATGTCCCGGTAGGTTGGGTAACCTTCGACTTCATCACTAATCGGACATGCTAGATAATAATAATGCATATACCTTCTAAAGTCAAGGAATCAAGGCAATATAGCCTTTTAAAAATAATTGTGTTTATGTAACACTTTGTAGTTTATTCACACAATTAAATAGAAAAGAGCCCAAAATGTATTCAGGCTCTTTCGTATTTTGTTTAAGAAATTCTTATTCGATGATCTCTACAACGGAACCAGCACCTACGGTACGTCCACCTTCACGGATAGAGAATTTAAGACCTTCTTCAATAGCTATATGATAAAGAAGTTCGATTTCCATGATGATGTTGTCGCCGGGCATACACATTTCTTGTCCTTCAGGAAATTCAATAGAGCCTGTAACGTCAGTGGTTCTAAAGAAGAACTGTGGTCTGTAACCGGGGAAGAAAGGTGTGTGGCGTCCGCCTTCTTCTTTCTTCAGTACGTAGACTTGGGCTTTGAACTTTTTGTGAGGAAGGATGGAGCCTGGTTTTGCCAAGACTTGTCCCCGCTCAATTTCAGTTCTCTGAATACCACGCAGAAGAATACCAACATTATCTCCTGCCTGTCCTTCGTTCAGAGTCTTTTGGAACATCTCAACGCCGGTAACAATTAATTTCCTGCTTTTCTCGTGAAGGCCAACCAGTTCAACTTCATCACCGATTTTAACTTCACCACGCTCAATACGGCCGGTAGCAACAGTTCCACGACCTGTTATTGAGAATACGTCCTCAACAGGAAGCAGGAAAGGTTTGTCTATCGCACGTAGGGGCTCAGGAACATAAACGTCGATAATATTGAATAGTTCAATGATGTCATCTCCCCACTTGCTGGAAGTATCTTCCAGAGCTCTAAGGGCAGAACCACGAATAATTGGAGTATCATCGCCAGGGAAATCATATGCATCAAGCAGTTCGCGAATTTCCATCTCGACTAGTTCTAAAAGTTCTTCGTCATCTACCATATCACATTTGTTAAGGAAAACTACGATATATGGTACACCTACTTGACGGGAAAGAAGGATATGTTCACGTGTCTGGGGCATAGCACCATCGGCGGCACTAACAACCAGAATGGAACCGTCCATTTGAGCGGCACCGGTGATCATATTTTTTACATAGTCGGCGTGACCAGGGCAGTCTACGTGAGCATAGTGACGATTAGGTGTCTCATACTCAACGTGGGAGGTGGAGATGGTGATTCCACGCTCGCGCTCTTCGGGAGCTTTGTCAATTTTGTCAAAGGCAACAGCATTACCTAATTGATATCTATCATACAGGGTTTTGGTAATAGCGGCTGTCAGGGTTGTTTTACCGTGGTCAACGTGACCAATGGTTCCGATATTTAAGTGGGGTTTATTTCTTTGAAATACTTCTTTTGCCATTTTTTCCTCCTAATTACTTTAACACTTTAAGTGCAATGGACTCGGGTACTTGTTCATAGTGGTCAAACTGCATGGTGTAGTTTGCTCTTCCTTGGGATTTACTGCGTAAATCCGTGGCATAGCCAAACATTTCTGAAAGAGGGACTTGAGATCTAATTATTTGGGCACTTCCCTCGGCTTCTAAGCCTTCAAGACGACCTCTTCTAGAGTTAATATCACCCATAACATCACCCAAGTATTCCTCGGGAGTTGTTACATCAACCTTCATATATGGCTCCAACAGTGTACTTCCTGCTTTTAGAAGCGCTTTTTTGATAGCCATACTGCCGGCAATTTTAAAGGCCATCTCCGATGAGTCAACATCATGATAGCTTCCATCGTAAAGTTCGATTTCAATATCCACAACCTCATAGCCGCCAAGCATACCACTGGTGAGAGCCTCTTGCATGCCTTGATCAACTGAAGGTATATATTCTTTGGGGATCGTACCACCCACCACTGAATTGATGAATTTGTAACCGCTTCCCGGTTCGCCTTTTCTTACACGAATCTTAACATGGCCATACTGACCGCGTCCACCACTTTGGCGTGCATATTTTTCATCAATTTCGGCACTGCCGGCAATTGTTTCTTTATATGCAACCTGGGGGGCACCAATATTGGCTTCTACCTTAAACTCTCGCAAAAGTCTGTCTACGATAATCTCAAGATGTAGCTCTCCCATACCAGCGATGATAACCTGTCCGGTTTCTTCATTGGTAAAGGTATTAAAGGTTGGGTCTTCTTCGGAAAGCTTAGCTAAGGCTAAGCCCATCTTCTCTTGTCCGGCTCTGGTTTTTGGCTCTATAGCCACCGAGATAACCGGATCAGGGAATTCCATGGATTCGAGAATAACCGGATGATTTGTATCACATAGAGTATCACCGGTACCTGTGCTTTTAAGGCCAACAGCACTGGCAATATCTCCGGCATAAAGTTCTTTAATTTCCTCTCGGTCGTTGGCATTCATACGAAGCAAGCGGCCGATGCGTTCTTTTTTCGACTTGGTCGAGTTATAAACGCTATCACCGGATTTTAGAACTCCAGAATAAACCCTAAGGAATGTAAGTTTCCCAACAAAGGGATCCGTCATAATTTTAAAGGCCAGCGCACTAAAGGGCTCATTGTCGCTGGAGTGTCGTTCTTCCGCTTCCCCGGTATCGGGATTCACACCGTTAATTGGCGGAATATCAATGGGGGAGGGCATAAAATCAACGATTGCATCCAGCAGCATCTGAACTCCCTTGTTCTTGTAGGCAGTGCCACAAACAACAGGGACCATTTCACCGGCAATGGTGGCTCGTCGAATGGCCTTACGAAGTTGATCTTTTGAGATTTCTTCTCCGGAGAAGTAGAGCTCCATTAGCTCTTCATCGCCTTCAGCTGCTGATTCGATAAGTTTTTCTCTATATTCCACTGCAAGTTCTTTAAGGTCCTCTGGGATTTCAGTAACTTCAACCTCTTGGCCAAAGTCACCCTTAAAAACCCTTGCGTTTTGTTCAATCAGATCCACCATCCCAACAAAGCTTTCTTCAGCTCCGATAGGAATTTGAAGGGGAACAGGATTTGCACCTAAGCGGGATTTCATCTGTTCCATAACACGAAAGAAATCTGCCCCCGTAATATCCATTTTGTTTACAAAGGCTAGTCGAGGAACACCATAGCGATTTGCTTGTCGCCACACGGTTTCCGTTTGGGGCTCAACGCCCCCCTTTGCACAAAATACAGTTACGGATCCATCAAGGACGCGCAATGATCTTTCCACTTCTGCCGTAAAGTCGACGTGACCGGGAGTATCTATGATATTAATACCATGGTCTTTCCAGACTGTCGTCGTTGCTGCTGAAGTAATCGTAATGCCACGTTCTTGCTCCTGATCCATCCAGTCCATAGTTGCTGAACCATCATGGGTCTCACCTATCTTATAGTTTTTTCCTGTGTAAAATAGAATTCTCTCTGTAGTTGTCGTTTTACCGGCATCTATATGAGCCATAATTCCAATATTTCTTGTTTTTTCCATTGGAAAGTATCTTGACATAAGATTACCTCCTTTCAGCCCGCATTAGTATCTAAAATGTGCAAAAGCTTTGTTAGCTTCAGCCATTTTATGGACTTCGTCTTTTTTCTTCACAGCTCCGCCAGTGTTATTCATGGCATCAAGAAGCTCAGCTGTCAGACGTTCCTTCATTGTTCGTTCTTTTCTTCTTCTTGTATATTCTACCAGCCATCGCAGACCCAGAGTTTGACGCCTCTCAGGTCGTACTTCAATCGGAACCTGATAGTTGGCTCCACCTACACGGCGGGCTTTAACTTCGACAACGGGCATACAATTGGCTAAGGCTTGATTAAAGCACTCCAGTGGTGGTTTTCCTGATTTCTCAGAAGCCTGCAACATGGCACCATAAACAATATCTTGAGCAATACCTTTTTTTCCGTCAAGCATCACGTTATTAATGAGCTTTGTAACTACTTTGCTACCGTATACGGCATCGGGCAGCACATCTCTTTTAGGAACTTTACCCTTTCTTGGCACTTTCCTTCCCTCCTTAAAATACTTTTTTCATCGGTACTGAACCATAGTAAAGGCTTATTTTTTAGGCCTTTTAACGCCGTATTTCGATCTGGCCTGTTTTCTATTTTGAACCCCGGCTGTGTCTAATACACCGCGAACAATATGATAGCGTACCCCGGGGATATCCCGGACTCTTCCACCGCGGATTAAAACAACGCTATGCTCTTGTAGATTGTGTCCTTCTCCAGGGATATAAGCTGTCACTTCCATTCCATTTGTAAGACGAACTCTGGCAACTTTACGTAGCGCTGAGTTAGGCTTTTTAGGGGTAACAGTTTTAACCGAGGTGCAAACGCCTCTTTTTTGAGGAGCATTAAGCTTAGTCGCTTTATTTCTCAGTGTGTTAAAGTTTCTTTGTAGTGCAGGGGTATCGGTCTTGGTTTTCTTGTCTTCCCGACCCTTGCGTACTAATTGGTTAATTGTTGGCATGATTCCTCCTTTCCTAAACATTTTGTGAATATATACTTATATTTGTAAAACTCTGAGGAAGTTTTTCTCTCTCAGAAGGGATTAAATAGATATAGGTTCGATAAAATAATCATACCTTATGAATTCTATCACTTCTTAAGGGCCTCGTCAACAGGAAATGCTTCCCCAAAATAATTATTTTGGGGAAGTTATGATATTCCTATAGCGACTGATTCCCGTTCCAGCAGGAATGAGTTTACCGATTATTACATTTTCCTTGAGTCCGATAAGTTTATCTTCTTTACCTTTGATTGCTGCTTCGGTAAGAACACGAGTGGTTTCCTGGAAAGAAGCTGCCGAGAGGAAGGAATCGGTAGAAAGACTTGCCTTGGTAATTCCAAGTACGATTCTCTCACCGGTGGCCACCTCTTTGCCTTCTTGAATCATCTGATTGTTGATCCGCACAAAGCGTTGATAGTTTTCATTGCTTCCTGGGATGAAGTCCGTATCGCCCCCATCGATAATACGTATTTTTGAAAGCATTTGTTTTGCAATGATTTCAATATGTTTATCGTTTATGGCAACACCTTGACTTACATAGACTTTTTGAACTTCTTTAATAATATATTCCTCTACACCCTGTACGCCGGTAATGCTTACTATCTCGGCTGGATAGAGGGAACCATCGGTGAGTTGCTCGCCTTTTTGTACGTAGCTTCCATCCTTATATCGGATTTTTGAGCCATATACCGCCAAATAGCGTTCGGTCAGACCTTCATCGGTGGTAATAACAATCTCTTTACGTCTACCCTGATCCTCAATGGTGAGGACTCCGGCTTCTTTGGCCATAAGGGCTAGACCCTTAGGTTTCCTAGCTTCAAACACTTCTTCAACCCTGGGAAGACCCTGGGTGATATCGGCGCCTGCAACTCCACCGGTATGGAAGGTACGCATAGTCAACTGGGTTCCCGGTTCACCAATGGACTGGGCTGCAATGGTGCCAACGGCTTCACCAACACTTACGCTTTTCCCATCGGCCAGGTTTACACCGTAGCACTTCGAGCAAACACCACCTTCGCATTCACAGGTTAGCACGCTGCGTACCAAAACGCTTTCAAGGCCACTTTCTTCAATGTCTTTGGCGATAGCAGTACTGATCATTGTGTTTTTATCACAGATCAATCTCCCTCGTTTTGTTTTGATATCCGAAGCAGGAAAACGTCCTAGAATACGTTCGGTAAGCTCTTCAATAATCTCGTTTCCTTCTCGCAAAGATACTACTTCAACGCCGGTGGTAGTTCCGCAGTCCTCTTCTTTAACAATAACGTCCTGGGCCACGTCAACAAGGCGACGGGTCAAATAGCCGGAGTCAGCGGTTCGAAGGGCTGTATCGGCACTGCCCTTACGGGCGCCGGTGGTGGAAATAAAGTATTCGAGAATAGAAAGGCCTTCACGCAAACTACCTAGTATCGGCACTTCAACGGTTTTACCCGTGGCACTGGCCATGTTCCCTCGGATTCCACAAATCTGAGAAATTTGGTTGGCGTTACCTCGAGCACCGGACTGGCTCATAATATAGAGACTATTCATGGGGCCTAGGTTTCTAATTACAGCATTTTTAATTCTATCTTTGGTCTCTCCCCAAATTTTGATAACAAACTCATGGCGCTCATCATCGCTGATCAAGCCTTTACGATAGAAATCAATATATTTGGCTTCTAGTTTTCGCGTTTCTTCGATGAGTTCACCTTTTTCCGGTGGAACCACCATATCAGCCATACTAATTGAAACTGCTGATTTTGTTGAATATTTAAAGCCCAAATCCTTTATATTGTCCAGCATTTGTGCTGTAACATTAGAGCCTCTGATTTCATAGGTTTTACTAATAATGTTCTCGAGAACTTTTTGCGTACAGAGACGATCCATCTCCAAAGCAAAGGGCTCTTTTCTTCGATCCACTAGACCAATGTCTTGAGGGATTTTACTATTAAAGATAAAGCGGCCCACTGTACTTTCAACAAGGCTTTGACCTTTTTTATTCGTCATACGAAGTTTAACCAAAGAATGCAGTTTTACATCGCCATTTTCGTAGGCCATAATCATCTCGTCAAAATTAGAGAAAATCATTCCTTCGCCCTTGGCACCTTCTTCATGAATTGTAAGATAGTAGCAACCCATAACCATATCCTGAGTAGGAGTTGTAATTGGCTTACCATCTTTAGGGGCTAAGATGTTGTTAGAACTGAGCATGAGAAAACGTGCTTCTGACTGAGCTTCAACACTGAGCGGTACGTGAACTGCCATCTGGTCTCCGTCAAAGTCGGCATTATAAGCAGTACACACCAGTGGATGGAGCTTAATGGCCTTACCCTCTACTAAAACCGGTTCAAAGGCTTGAATACCTAGTCTATGGAGTGTAGGGGCACGGTTTAATAAAACAGGATGCTCTTTTATTACTTCTTCCACTACATCCCATACTTCGGGATGTTCTTTTTCCACCATACGCTTAGCACTTTTAACATGACCCACTCTATCATCACTCATTAGCTTTCGCATAACAAAGGGTTTAAAGAGTTCTAGAGCCATTTTCTTAGGAAGACCACACTGATAAAACTTCAGCTCAGGACCAACAACGATAACAGAACGTCCTGAATAGTCAACGCGTTTACCAAGAAGGTTCTGACGGAATCTACCCTGCTTTCCTTTGAGCATATCGCTTAAAGATTTAAGGGGGCGCTTTCCGGGTCCGGTAACGGGTCTTCCCCTTCGACCGTTGTCCACAAGAGAGTCAACGGCTTCCTGGAGCATACGTTTTTCATTTTTAATTATGATTTCCGGCGCCTTGAGATCCAACAGTTTTTTGAGGCGG
>LFRM01174842.1_pt1 | contig 20862 bp, 26 predicted proteins | sample 618341 | NCBI WGS metagenome assembly LFRM01 (sample SAMN03654438, study PRJNA283298) | anaerobic digester metagenome | isolation source: pool of bioreactors CSTR01a, CSTR02a, and CSTR03a thermophilic anaerobic... | place: Denmark: Kgs. Lyngby | collected 2014-05-21 | reverse complement strand
GCGGCAAAGATCATGCAGGTAATCACGCAACTGCACGCCAGACCACCTTGCATGTTGCCTACCAGGCTTTTGGCGAAATTGACCATTCTGGTGGATATGCCGCCCGCTTCCATGAGGTTGCCGGCCAGAATGAAGAAGGGAATGGCCACCAGCGGGTAAGAATCCAGTGAGGCGTAAATTTTCTGGGCGATAACCAGCCAGTTAATGCCTGCAACCTGGACACCGATAAGACTGGCAAGACCGATGGAAATAGCTACTGGTACTGTCAGCGCAAAGAACAGTAGCATTGAAAGAATCATTAATTGAGACATAAAATTAACCTGAATATTAAGCGGTAACGAATGCAATGGCCCTACAGGGGGGCGATTTTATCGTTGGATTCAGCCGATCCCTGTGACCAGTGAACAATCACGGCAATCAGGGCCAGAAATGAACCGATTGGAATGGCGGCATAAATCCAGGCAATACTGAATTCCAGACCGGCAATGGTCTGGAACCGGAAGCGATAGGCAGCCATGGCCCCCACCCAGGTCAGGATACCCAGGAAGGTGCTGGTAATAACCATGACCAGCGTCGCTAACCAACGTTTGTATTTTTCATTCAGGGCATTTTCAAGCATTTCCACTTTAAGCATGGCACCCTGGCGGCAGGCCAGTACCAGACCCAGCAACACAACCCAAATGATGGCACAGCGCGTCCAGACTTCGGTCCAGTCAGCGGGTGATTCAAAGATAAAGCGGCTGACAACTTGATGGAATGAGGCAATCACGGCTGAGAGCAGCAGCAATTGCGCCATGATGGACACCAGTCTGAAGACAGACTTGTCCAGTAATTGAGTGAGCGATTTCATGGTGATTTGAAGAGTTGGGGCTGAATAAACATTCAGCCCCGCAGGAAAAGAAAAAACTTATTTTGTATTCTGGATGGATTCAATCAGTTCTTTCGAGAATTTTTTGTGGAACTCAGGATAGACCTTGTGAACGATTTTGGCAAATTCGGCACGATCAATATCCTGGGTGATTTCCATGCCTTCGTTGGCCAGGGTTTCAAGACCGGATGCCTCGACATTGTCCACGAAATCGCGCATGCCTTGGGCAGCTGCCAATGCGGCTTCCTTGAGCTTGGCTTTTTCCTCATCGGTCATGCTGTCATAAACCATGGGGGAAATTACAATCACGGCAGGCGCATACACGTGTCCGGTCAGGGACAGGTGTTTTTGCTGGGAAGACAGCTTGGCGGAAACGATCACGGAAAGCGGATTTTCCTGGCCATCGATGGTGCCTTGCTGCAGGGCGGTTTGCACTTCAGGCCATGCCATGGGGGTTGGCAACATGCCCAGTTCCTTGAAGGCGGTAATGTGAATCGGATTTTCGGTCGTGCGGATTTTCAGGCCTTTCAGGTCTGCCGGTGTCTTGACGGCATGTTTGCTGTTGGTCAGGTGACGGAAACCCTGCTCACCCCATGCCAGGGCCACCAGGCCACGTTTGGGGAATTCAGCCAGCATGTTGTTGCCGATCTTGCCATCCAGTACGGTGCGTGCGTGATCCAGGTCACGGAACAGGAAAGGAATGTCGAAAACACCGGTTTGCGGCACAAAGTTCAGCGTGGCGCCAGTCGATAAAATGGCGGCATCCACGGTACCGATTTGCAGGCCTTCAATCACTTCACGCTCACCACCCAGGGCGCTGTTGGCAAACTGTTCAATTTTGATGTCACCATTGGTGCTTTTGCCAATAGACTCTTCAAAGGCCTTGGCACCGGCACCATAATGAGAGTCTTTAGACAGGGCATAAGCCATTTTCAGGGTTTTCTCGGCCATGGCTGCGCTTGAAAAACACAGGCTGCCAATAGCGGTAGCGACGAGAACTTTTTTAAACCATTGAGGACGCATATTATTTCCTTGAAATTTAAGATTGAAATTTTGATAAGTTATTTTGCTAATGATTTCAAAGCCAATCGGATGCCTTCTGAAACGGTAATTTCAACCGGCAAGGTTTTAAGCGCAGCTTGTGACTCCCGCTCTGAATATCCCAGTGCGATCAGGGCATTGAGAATATCGGTTTGGCTATGGTTTGCTGAATTTGTTTGTGCTGAATGAGTATCCCCCAGTTTGCCGCGCAGTTCAAGCAAAAGGCGTTCGGCGGTTTTTTTACCGATGCCGGGCACCTTAAGCAGCAAGGCGGCATCCTGGTTGGCGATGGCGTTGGCCAGGTCGCTTACGCTCATCCCTGAAAGCAGGGCCAGGGCGGTACGTGATCCGATGCCACTGACTTTGATCAGGGCCCGGAAGGTGCTTCTTTCCGCAGCATGGAGAAAACCAAACAGGGTATGGGCATCTTCCCGGACTGCCAAATGTGTGAACAGGGTCACTTTGGCCCCTAACTCGGGCAAGTCATACAAGGTGCTCATGGGGACATCAATATCGTAGCCGACACCGTTGACATCCAGGCAGACAGTGGGAGGCAGTTTTTCGATAAGGGTTCCGGTAAGACGTCCGATCATAATAATGCAATATAAAAAAAGGTTAACCAATCAGCCTGCCAGCCCGCATGCGTGATTGATGGCTTAGCTGGCTTTGCTCGTGGGATTTTAGCTTTTGTAACAGGGGATTTGCGTGGGCATGGCAGATGGCACAGGCCAGGGCATCAGCCGAGTCAGATGAGGGCAATCCATTCAGGGACAGCAGGTGTTGAACCATTAATTGCACCTGTTCTTTTTTGGCGTGCCCGTTGCCCACAACGGCCTTCTTGATTTGCAGGGCCGTGTATTCGCTGACATTCAGATTGCTGTCTGCCAGTGCGCACATGGCTGCACCGCGGGCCTGTCCCAGCAAAAGCGTGGATACCGGGTTGGTATTGACAAACACTTTTTCCAGCGCCGAGTCATCGGGTTGATGAGTCTGGATCACTTCACGAATATTGTCCAGGATGGCTTTGAGTCGCTGGTAAAGGGGCAGTTCGGTGGGAACGACAATGGTGCCACTGGCCACATATTGAATACGCATACCACTGGCTTCGATCACACCGAAACCGGTGCGTCGAAGGCCGGGATCAATACCAAGTATGCGCATTACAGATTAGTGACGGAAGTGGCGGGTGCCGGTAAAGACCATGGCAATACCGTGTTCGTCGGCAGCGGCAATCACTTCATCGTCACGAATACTGCCACCAGGCTGGATAATGCAGTTGGCACCGGCAGCAACAATAACGTCCAGGCCGTCACGGAACGGGAAGAAGGCATCGGAAGCGGCGGCAGAGTTCTTCAGGGACAAACCGGCATTTTCTGCCTTGATGGAAGCGATGCGGGCCGAGTCGATACGGCTCATCTGGCCGGCACCCACGCCCATGGTCATGCCATCAGCACAAAATACGATGGCGTTTGATTTAACGAATTTAGCCACATTCCAGGCAAACAGCAGGTCTTGCATTTGCTGTTCGGTTGGCTGTTTTTTGGTAACCACTTTCAGGGCACTGGTATCCAGGTCGAAGGCATCCGGGTCCTGGATCAGCCAGCCACCGCCCACGCGTTTGATGTCAAAGTCGTTTTTGCCATTGCCCATGGCCAGTTCAAGCACACGCACATTTTTCTTGGCAGCCAGCAGCTCCAGGGCTTCGGCGGTGTAAGAAGGCGCCAGCAGCACTTCCATGAATTGCTCGCTGATTGCTTGTGCGGTGGCCAGGTCGACCGTACGGTTGAAGGCAATAATGCCGCCAAATGCGGAAGTAGGGTCGGTCTTGAAGGCTTTCTGGTAGGCGGCAAGTGCAGATTCAGCCACGGCGACGCCACAAGGATTGGCGTGTTTGACAATCACGCAGGCGGGTGCCTCGAAGGTGCGGACACATTCCCAGGCAGCATCAGAATCGGCAATATTGTTATACGACAGTTCTTTGCCCTGTAACTGGCGATAGCGTCCCAGCAGGCCTTCGAGGGCATTGGGGTCTACGTAGAAGGCAGCTGACTGGTGCGGGTTTTCACCGTAACGCAGTTCCTGGTGCTGTTGAACCTGCACGGTTAACACGGATGGCCATTGCTTGCGGGCCGGTTCGGCGTTTTGTGCCGGAGCGGCATCGGCCAGGCTGGTTAAGTAGTTGGTAATGGCACCGTCGTAAGCCGCAGTGTGGGCATATACCTTGCTGGCCAGTTTCAGGCGCAGGGCATAAGAGGTTTGGCCATTTGCATCAATTTCCTGCAAGACCTGGTCGTAGTCGGCAGGGTCAATCACGACAGTCACACCACCGGTTTCAGTACCATGGTTTTTGGCCGCGGCACGCAGCATGGCGGGGCCGCCGATGTCGATGTTTTCAATCGCGTCAGCAAAGTTGCAACCAGGCTTGGCAATGGTTTCACGGAAAGGATACAGATTGACCACCAGCAGATCGATGGGGGCAATATTGTGTTCTTTCATGGTGCTCAGGTGGATGTCGTCATCGCGACGTCCCAGCAGGCCTCCGTGAATTTTGGGGTGCAGGGTTTTGACCCGGCCGTCGAGGATTTCAGGAGAACCCGTGTGTTCGGCAACTTCGGTAACGGCAAGACCGGCCTGTTTCAGCAGGGCTGCAGTGCCGCCGGTGGACAGTAATTTAATGCCACGTTGTGCAAGGGCTTGGGCAAATTCGACAATACCGGTTTTGTCTGAAACCGAAAGTAAGGCAGTTGAAAGTTTCATGTTGATTAGATTAAGTGATGTGTAATAAGTTTTTTACGCAGGGTATTGCGAGTAATGCCAAGCATTTCAGCCGCCTTGGATTGGTTGCTGTTGGCTTTTTGCATAACAACTTCAAGCAGCGGTTTTTCAACGCAGTTGTTAACCATTTCCCAAAGATTGCTCGGGTTGCTGTCGCCGAGTTCCTTGAAATACAGCTCTAGGTTGGTACGGACACACTCTTGAAGATTTTGAGTATTATTCATGGCGTAACGATATTAGTGGAATTATATTATTGGATATAAAAATACAAGGGGATTTTCAGTGGGCCGGGCTGGTTGCCGGTTGCTGCCCTTGGCGGATAATCAGCTGATCAAACCATTGCTCTACGGCCGTGTACTGATCATGACTGTTGTCGATTCGGTTCATCCTGTCACAAAAAGAGTCTGCTTCAGGCAGTTTGCTGATGTACCAGGCGATATGCTTGCGGGCCGATCGAACCCCGGTGTATTCACCATAGAAGGTGTAGTGATGATGCAGGTGTTCAAGCAGGACTGCTTTCATGTGCCCGTAACCGGGTTTTGGCAGCAACCGGCCGGTATCAAGGAAATGATTGATTTCCCTGAAGATCCAGGGGTTTCCCTGGGCTGCGCGGCCAATCATGATGGCATCTGCTTTGGTATAGTCTAGTACGTATTTTGCCTTATAGGGATCGGTGATATCCCCATTTGCAATAACTGGAATTGAGATGTTGGCCTTGACCTGGGCAATGGTGTCGTACTCGGCCTGACCGGTGTAAAGGTCGCAGCGGGTGCGGCCATGCAGCGTTAAGGCGGAAATACCCAGGTTTTCGGCAAGACGGGCCACGCGCAAGGCGTTTTTGTTTTCCCGGTCCCAGCCGGTTCTGGTTTTAAGGGTAACCGGTACGTTGTAGGGGGTACAGGCCTTGACCACACGTTCAATGATTTGGGCAACCAGCGGCTCATTGCGTAGCAGCGCGGAACCCGAAGCGACACTGCAGACTTTTTTGGCTGGACAGCCCATGTTGATGTCAATGATGCAAGCGCCTTTTTCTATGTTGAATACGGCGGCTTCAGCCATCATGTCAGGGTCAGCACCGGCAATTTGAACGGCGATGGGGTCTACCTCGCCTTCATGGTTAAGGCGTCGCGAGGTTTTGACACTGTTCCAGAGTTTTGGGTTGCTGGCTGCCATTTCAGAAACGGCATAACCTGCTCCCAGCCGTTTGCAAAGCTGGCGGAAAGGACGGTCGGTCACTCCTGCCATGGGAGCGACAAAAACAGGGTTGGGAAGGTGCCAGGGACCAATATGCATGCGTAGATTTTAACCAATTGGGCTGTCGCTGAGTAAAAAATGAGCGATTTGCCTGAAAAATTCAGTTTCTGAAGCCCTGTAACAAATGCATGGCCAGTGGCTGACGCAGGGGTTTGAGCAAGTCCATGCCCAGCAGGCTTAGGCCACAACCATGCTCTACCAGCGGATTGCCGGTTGAAAAAATACGCGGCAGGAAATCGGTAAGCTCACAGGTTATCATGCGGTCAAGTTTTCGGCTGCTGGCAAACTTGTCCAGGAAAGGAGCGGCAGCCTGGCTGGTGTCAAGCATCCAGGGTTTGAGGCAATGAACCAGGGTGGCCACATCGCGAAGACCCAGGTTCAGGCCCTGTCCGGCAACCGGATGAAGGGTTTGGGCGGCATTGCCAAGGGTGGCAATATGCCCGTTAACCGTGTTTTTGCTGGCGCTTAAATGTAACGGGAAAACAGCGCGTTTTTCAAGGGCGCTTAGCAAGCCCAGCCGCTCACCAAAATACCCGGTGAGGGTTCGGGAGAAAGTGGCATCATCAAGTTGGGCCAGTTCCCGGGCACGTGCTGGCGAAGTGCACCACACAATAGACTGGGCATCCTTGTAGATGGGGTGTGGCAGGACGGCCAAGGGGCCTTCCCGGGTGAAGCGCTCCCAGGCCCACCCCTGTTTGGGGAATTGTGCCCGTGCAGAGGTAATCAGCGCATGCTGGTTATATTCGCGGTGAATGCCCTTGGGTTTGATGCCGTCACATTGGACCGCGATGCGGGTGCGCCAGGTTTTCTCGCCCTGCGTGACAATAACCGGGGCCTTGTCGTTTTCCTGGGCGGCGCTGGCCAGCTCACCACTGAGCACCGTGACCGGCAGCTGTTGAAGCCGCTCTTGCAGTTTGCGATACAATTGCGCATAGGCAACCACGCTGCCCAGCATGGGTACATTGAAGTCTTTGTTTGAAATGAGCGTGCGACCCAGGCGGTTTTTTTGTGAAACATGAACGGTTTCTATGGTGGCGCTGTAGTCTGGCCAAAGGCGGTGTTTTTCAAGAAAGACCTTGCTGCCGTAATTAAGGGCCAGGACACGTGTGTCTTTGGCAGGGTCATGCCTCTTGTTCAGACCCTGAAAAAGGGCAATGCGTAAAGAACCCTGGCTGACAGAAGCCAGTGTACAGGCCAGTGCACAGCCGGCAGGACCGGCACCCAGTATCGCAATATCAAAATCAAATTCTTCCATGATGGCCATATTTTAGCGCTTCTTTTGAGCAGTTCGGCGGTAATTTCATTTTTTTGCGCTTTTGGTGATTATCCCGAAAACGGGGCAACAGCTATTACAATACGCTATCTGCATGATTATAATAGTTTAATTAATTTTTTTCGATCGGTGGTTTATGAATCTGGACCTGATGCATTGGCTGCAGCCATGGGAGTTTTCTCCTATTCTGGTCATCGCTTTTCTTGGCTGCGGTATTTTGTTCATGCGCGGCACTGCCGTGCACAAGGTTACCCGTACCCGGCAATGGCTGTTCTGGGTCGGGTTTTTCATGATTTACCTGTCTTTGCATACGCATATCGACTACTACGCCGAACGCATGTTTTTCATTCACCGCATACAGCATGTGGTACTGCATCATTTGGGGCCACTTATTGTCATGGCGGCCTATCCGGGCCAGGTTATGCGTGCTGGGCTGCCATTGCGGGCAAGGGTCTGGCTGAAAAATTTCCGTCAAACTTTTTCCGGCCGTTTCATTGAGGGCGTCCTGACCAATAAAATCTTTGTGCCGGTCCTGTTTGTCATGCTGGTGTTGGTCTGGCTGGATCCCACTATTCAGTTCTATTCCATGCTCGACTGGAAGTTGTACCGGCTCATGAACTGGTCGGTCGTCATTAGCGGGTTTATGTACTGGAACCTGGTGCTTGACCGTCGCCCCTCCAATCCGCCGCTGCTGACGGCTAAAACCTGGCTGGGCCGTATGGGGCAGTGGTGTGTCAAAGGAGGCTCTCCCGCCGTCATGTCACCCGGAGCCCGTGTGCTTTCCCCCATTTTGACCATGTTGCCGCAAATGGTGGCGGGCGCTTATATTGCCTTTACCTCGGTTGATTTATACCCCCTGTTTGATCTATGCGGCAGGGCATTGCCCATGAGCGCCCTGCAAGATCAAAGTATCGGCGGTCTTACCATGTGGATCCCGGCAGCGTTGGTAGAGTCTTTTGGCTTGCTGGTGGCCTTGGCCAACATGATGCGGCTGTCGGCCAAGGGACGTTTGCGTTCCACCTTCAGGGGAAAGGAAGTGGGGCGCCTGCCGGCAGGTGTGCTTTAGCCGCCCTGGCAGAAAAACTGCTCTAACCGGTGCGCTAACCAGTTAAAGTTTGAGGGAAAGGGGCCGGTTGAAAAACCGGCATGGCCACCTGTTTTGGGCAGGTGCAGGGTAACAGAGGCAGAAATATCCCTGATGCCGGGTAGCGAGTTTTCTGGAATGAAGGGATCGTTTCTGGCGTTCAGGACCAGGGCTGGAATGCGGATGTCTTTAAGAAATGCTTTGCTTGAACAACGGGTCCAGTAGTCAAGCGCGCCTTTGAAACCATGCACCGGAGCCGTATAGGCATCATCAAAATCAAACAGGGTTTTGGCCTGCTGTATTTTATCAATATCAATGTCATCGGGAAACTGCCGGCTTTTTTCCCTGATTTTCTTTTTCATGGTTTGTAAAAAATGGGGTGTATACACGAAACGCCCAAAAAATCCGGTTTCCAGCTGCTTTCCGGTTGCCAGCAGGTCCAGAGGCACAGATATGCCTGCCACAGCCTGAAGCCAGCTCAGGCTTTCCTGTTGTTCTCCGGCGTATTTCAGCAGGGCATTGCCACCCATGGAAATGCCACAGGCATGCCAGCGTGCGTTTGGCAGACGCTGGCGTACATGATTGAAAATAGTGTGAATATCAGTAGAGTCGCCGGAAAAGTAGGACCGGGGCAGTTTGTTGGCCTCTCCTGAGCAGCCACGGAAATGGGCAACCGCGACCACCCAGTTTTTTTGCCGGAAATAATGGCAAATGGCGCGGGCATAATGGCTTTGGCTGCTGCCTTCCAGTCCATGAAACAAAACCAGGGCGGGGGGGGCGCCGGTTAGGCTGCCAGGGTTTGTGGTTTGCCCTTTCTGACAAACAGCGGGGGCGACTGGTCTATTGCTTTCGGGGGCCAGCGGGTGCAGGCCTGGAATATTCCAGTCTATGTCAATAAAGTCATTATCGGTGGTAATGACTCTTTCACGGGCATAGAAGATTGAAGGTCGTGGCACGAATCGGGACGCAAAGATGGTTTGCGATTGTCCGTCGGGCAACCATTTTGGAGAAGGACAGGCACTAAAATCCAGCTGGGTCTTCAAGGGAAACGGCTATTTAAAAGTTTAATGGAGCAGCATGCTGACTGCCGGATGCAATTCGTCAAGGACGGTATCAGGAGGCGCCAGAGAGGCATGGTGAAGGATAATATGCCAGCCACTGCGGTTTTTTTGGTAAATATTGGTGACGTTGCAAAGCATTTCTTTCTGGCCCATTGATGTGGCAAGGTAATGTCGTTCGAGAATGGTATGAACAACGATCATGCCGTGGTGAAAAATGACCGGTATTTTTGCTTCGATGCTAAGAGGCCCTTTGGAAAGAATTTCTTTCCAGGAAGCCTGGATGGCCTGATGGCCCACCAGGCGTTCACCATTAGGGTGGATGCAGACAATATCTTCATCATCAGCCCAGGTTTGCATGAGTCTGTTCAGGTCTGCTTCGCGAAGCGCTTCGTAAAAAGACTGCTCAACCTCGGCAGGGCTGGTGAAAACACTGCGTTTGATGGCGCCGGGTGTTTTAGTGCCCATGCACTTTTTCGCCTTCTTTCAGTTTGTACTGGGTGCCACAGTATGGGCAACTGACTTCACCGGTTTTGGTAACATCCAGAAAAACACGGGGATGCAGGCTCCAACGGGGAGCGTTGGGGCCTGGGCAATGTAAGGGCAGGTCTTGTGCGGTAACAATAATGGGGTCTTGTGTTGCTTGAGATGACATTTTTTTCCTTCTGGGCATGCAATAGCCGAAACATTAAATTTTCACAAAAACAGGGCTTGGGTGCAAGCGTTGCAAAATAAGCCTGTTTCTGGATGAAACCTGGCTTTATTTTAATGAAAACATCCTGGCTTTGCTAGAATTCGCTTTACGGTTAATAATTTCAATCATTGTACAAGGAAGTCGTTTTGTCTGTGCAGTTATCTACAGGCGTGAAATCGCTGCCTCCACGGCTTTCAATCAAAAAAATGGCCTGGTTCATGGGAAGCAGGCATATTGCGCCCAATCTGTTTGCCCTGTCTGTGTGGGGGTTTGTGACAGGGGTTGCCATGGTTAATTATGGGCTTGCCGCCTGGCAAGCTTTGCTGATGTCTTTTTTGGTCTATGCCGGCTCGTTGCAGCTGACGGTGGCTCCGTTAATGGCCCTGAATGCGCCCTTGTGGGTTGTTTTTTTTGCGGCTATGGTTGTTAATCTGCGCTTTATTATTTTTGGCGCCAGTTTATATCCTTATTTCAGGCATTTTTCTGTTTGGCGACGAATTGTGGCCGGATATTTTTTAACCGATGTCGGGTTTGTCCTGTTCATGAACCGCTTTCGCGCGCAGCGGATTGGCCGTATAGGCATGTATTACGGCTACTTTATGTCGGCGTCTTTCCTGTTATGGCTGGTCTGGCAGGTTTCAACCGTTTTGGGCATTTATGTCGGCAGTTATATTCCGGGCTCCTGGTCACTTGAATATGCGGGCGTTTTTACTTTGCTGGCTATTGTCATTCCCATGGTCCGGACCCAACCCATGCTGGTCACGGTCGTGGCGGCGGGAGCCGCATCCTGGTTGGGGCAACAGTTACCTTTCAGACTTGGCCTGTTTGTGGCAATTGTGGTAGGTGTAGTGGCAGGCGTACTGGCCGAGAAGTATGGCAAGAATGCCGGAAAAGCCCGAAAAGGGGTGTGAATATGAGTGTTGAATATGTGTTGAAGGCCACTGCATTGATGGTGTTGTGCGCTTTTATTACCCGCGTGGGTTACTTGCTGATTGGCGGNNATTGGCGGTTATATACCGTTGTCTGATAATGTAAAAAGCGGCTTGCGTTATGCGCCCGTCGCCGCGTTGGTAGCCATTATCGTGCCCAGTCTGCTGCCCTGGGCGCAAGGCGAAACACCTCGCATAGGGTCTGAAATGTTTGCAGGTATTGTTGCCGGACTGGCGTTTTTTCGCTTCCGCAGTATCCTAGTGCTGATTGTTGCCGGCATGGGAACCTTATGGCTATTACGCTGGTTTTTTGGATAAATTCAGCCTGGACTTTCGTGAATCGGCTATTATGGGATGCCAGAGTAGTAAAATAAGCGGTTAATAGTTATTTTTTGCATTTTTTGCAAACACAGATATTTTATTTTATTGTTCAGGACCCAATGACGGATACCTCTAATGCCAATGCTGAAAGTGTGAAGTCTTTTAGTGAATTTGGTCTTCACCCCGATCTTTTAACGGCCATTTCAGCCAGTGGTTATACAGTCGCCACTCCTATTCAGGCTCAAGCCATACCCGCCATTATCGATGGCCGTGATGTAATGGGGGCGGCCCAAACGGGAACCGGTAAAACCGCGGCCTTTACGCTTCCGCTGTTACATCGTTTAATGCCCTATGCCAGCCACAGCACTTCGCCTGCCAGACACCCGGTGCGCGCGCTTATTTTAGCTCCTACACGGGAATTGGCCGATCAGGTGGCTGACAGCGTAAAGCGTTACAGTGAAAGTTGTCCCTTGCGTGTGGCCGTGGTGTTTGGCGGTGTGGATATTTCCGCCCAAAAAGAAGAGTTGCGCAAAGGATGTGAGCTGGTCATTGCCACGCCTGGCCGTTTGCTAGACCACATAGAACAGAAAACCATCAATTTGTCGCAGGTGAATACCCTGGTTCTTGATGAGGCGGACAGAATGCTTGATATGGGCTTTTTGCCCGATCTTGAACGCATTGTCAAACTGTTGCCAAAATCCCGCCAAAGCCTGCTGTTTTCCGCCACGTTTAGTGGTGAAATCAGGAAACTGGCGCGCTCCTTCCTGAAGTCGCCCATTGAAATCAATGTGGCGCCGCAAAATGCCACGGCCGAAAACGTAACCCAGATTGCCTACCCGGTATCTGGCAATAACAAGCAGGCCGCAGTATTGTATTTGCTCAAGTCCCGCAGCCTTAGCCAGGTCATTATTTTTGTCAATACAAAAATTGGCGCCAGCCGTTTAACGCGTGAACTTGTCAAGGAAGGCATTAAGGCAGAATCCATTCATGGCGACAAATCCCAGATCGAGCGTATCAAGGCACTGGATTCCTTCAAGTCGGGTGAAACCGCCGTGCTGGTGGCTACCGATGTTGCGGCGCGCGGGCTTGACGTTGCCGGTTTACCCTGTGTGATTAACGTTGATCTTCCATTTAATCCCGAAGACTATGTGCACCGGATTGGCCGTACAGGCAGGGCGGGGGCTTCCGGTGAGGCAATTGCCTTGTTTACCGAGCATGAGGAAAAACTGCTTGAGGATATAGAAAAGCTCATCAAGGTGAAAGTGCCCCGCGGAACCCTCAATATTCCCGAGGTATTCCAGCATCGTGGCCATGCCGGTACGGGGGGGGATTCACGCGGTCGTGGCAAAGGAGAGCGTTTTAAACGAACCTTTCCCGCTTCAAGACCGGCACCTATTGACGATTTTTTCTTCAAGCCTTACGAGCCTTCAGTTAAGGATCCGCAAAAAGAGGCTCAACGGCTGCAGCAGGAGCAAAAGTGGATGGAACACCAGGCCACGGCCAGGCAGCCACAGCTGGCGATCTTGTTAGGCGGACGCCCTAAAAATAATATCAAGCCTGCTGAATCAAACGACTGAACGACGCAGGGCCATCTGGCTGGACAGGGCTGTCGGGGCGGATATTTTGCAATATTCGCTCCAGGTGCCTGATGTAAGGCAGCATGGTGCCAAAAAAATGATTCTTTCCTTCTATTTGTATCAATAGCGTGGGAAAGTTCTCAATATCAATATCATCAAGCAGTTCGGGCTCTTCTTCTATGTCTACCCAAACAAACAGGTGCTGGGGAAAACGCTGACTTAATTCTGTAAATGACTCAAAGTATTCTTTGCATGTATCGCACCATTGCGCGCAATAGCATGCGATGAGCCAGGCATTGGGATTTTGCAGTGTATGTGCAATAGTGGAAGCGTGTTGACTTGGATGTTGAATGAACATAATCAATAATAGCCGGAAAAAGGCGGACAAGCATGAAAAACAACGCCGGCAAGGTGTCAGACGCTGTTTTTCCGCGGCCGATTGGCTTATCATCATAAAGCAATAATTGTTTTCAAGTCAAAATTTATGTGCTTTGCATAATCAATCATTTATGCAGTAATCTGGTATTTGAGCCAAGCAGCTCAAAAGGTGAGAAATATGAGTAATAACTCGACAAGAAAAATAGGTCTGTTCATTATCGGTGATGAAATCCTGTCCGGGCGCCGCCAGGACAAGCATTTGTCAACAGTGATTTCGATGCTGTCTGGCAGGGGCATGCAGTTGTCATGGGCCCGGTTTTTGCCCGACGATCTGGATACGCTTGTACAGGAATATAAACGCAGTTTTGCTTCTGGCGATATTGTGTTTTCGTGTGGCGGCATTGGTGCCACCCCTGATGATAAAACCCGGGATGCCGTTGCGTTGGCACTGGGCGTTGAGCTGGAACTGCACCCCATTGCCGCCAAGCTGATTACCTCGCGTTTTCAGGAGCTGGCCAAAGAGGGCCGCGGCAGCATAGATATGGGAACCCCCGAAAACCAGCGCCGGCTGGCTATGGGTGTATTTCCCAAAGGGGCTGAAATTGTACCCAATCCTTATAATAAAATTCCGGGTTTTTTTATTCAGGATCATACCTTTGTGCCGGGCTTTCCCGAAATGGCCTGGCCCATGATTGAATGGACGCTTGACCATCGGTATGAGCAATATCATAACCTTCAGCGTGTGGAAGAACATTCCATTCTGGCCTATTCATTGCCCGAATCCCGCATCACGCCGGCACTGGAGTTCATCGAAATCAACTGGCCGGGTGTCAAGACCTTCAGTTTGCCAACCGTGGCCAGGGATAATAATCCGCCCTTTGTGGATTTGGGCGTCAAAGGGCCATCACCTGCCGTTCAAGAGGCTTTTTCCTATTTGAAAGGAGAAATTCTCAGGGCCGGAGGGCGGTTCAGTCATTAATGTACCAGGCGCCCTTGTAAAATCAAGGTATGGAGGAAGCGATGCTCGTCTGCATAAAGATAAGCATAGCTTCTTTTTACATGCTGGGATAAAATATATTGCATTGCAACATTCAAAGTTATTGCCATGACTGCCAAGAGTCCAATCGTACCTCCGGTCAAATCCTCTTCTTCTGACATCACCATCCAGGTCCTGGAGCGGGCCATGAAACTGCTTGATGTGCTGGCCGAGCAGGATGAGCCTGTCTCCCTGAAAGAAATTGCCGCCTTGTCCAATTTGCATTCCTCAACAGCGCATCGTATTTTGAATGATCTTGCCGCAGGCCGCTATGTAGACAGGGTTAATAACGGCATGTACCAGCTTGGCATGCGTTTGCTTGAGCTGGGTTCCCTGGTTAAAGACAGGTTGAACGTGAGGGAAATTGCCCATGAACACATGCATGTGTTGCATCGGCTTACCGGACAAACCATCAATTTATCCATTCAGCAGGGCGATGATATTGTCTACATAGACCGGGCCTGGAGCGAACGTTCTGGCATGCAGGTGGTTCGGGCTATTGGTGGTCGTGCGCCTTTGCACCTGACTTCGGTTGGCAAGCTTTTTCTGGCAGCGGCCGAACCCAGGACGGTACGTGCTTATGCATTACGTACCGGACTTGGCGGTACGACCGGTAACAGCCTGACAGACCTTGACCGACTTGAAAAAGAGCTGGCTTTTGTGCGCCGTCACGGCTATGCCAGAGACAACGAAGAGCTTGAGCTGGGTGTACGCTGTATTTCTGCCGGTATTTTTGATGACAGTGGGAAATTGGTTGCAGGCCTGTCCATTTCTTCTCCTTCAGAGCGGATGCGTGATGAATGGGTTGAACTGTTAACGGATACCGCTGCCCGTATTTCGGCAGACCTGGGTTATGAGTGTCACAAAGAAGGCTATAAAGCAGGTAGGTAAAAAGTGCGTGATGTGCAAATTGCCTGTCATCAAGACTTAATAAAAAGCAATTACATTTCAATTAGTTAAGTTTTTTTGGTTTTTTTGTGATTATTTGTGCAACGCACAAATAAATACTTGACCGGCGACAGAAGTTGCGTATAATTTGAATTGTGCGGTGCAATATAAATAGGTTGGCAGTAATTTCCTGAAAATGATATTGCAACCGGCTGTTCAATTTATCATGTAGCAGCTTTTTACTTCACAAACTTATTTATTTCTACCTAGGACATACCATGAGCGCAATCCCACAACAAATTCTAGATCGTCAAAAATCAGCCATCAACACTTTCGTTGCCGTACAAGGTTCAATTTTTGGTGGCTTCGAGAAACTGGTTGATCTGAACATGAAAGTGATCAAAGCTTCTTTAGGTGAGGCTGCCGAGCATTCTCAACAGGTTTCTGAGTTGAAAGATCCACAGGAAGCGGTTGCTTTTGTATCTTCTTTGGCCCAGCCCAACGCTGAAAAAGCGGTTGCTTACACAAAAAATGTTTATGACATTTTGTCAAACGTTAGCAACGAGCTGATCAAACTGACAGAAACCCAAGTTGCCGAAGGCCAACAGCACATTGCTGAAACCATTGATCAGTTGGCTAAAAATGCCCCTACAGGTTCAGAAAGCGCGGTTGCTTTGTTGAAATCCTCACTGGCAACTGTGAACACTGCTTATGATTCTTTGAACAAAGCAGCCAAACAAGCCGTTGAAGTTGCCGAAGGTAACCTGACAGCGGCAGCCAATGCCACTATCAAGGCAACAGAATCTGCGACTTCTGCCACAACAGCCGCTGCCAACAACGTAGCCAATGCCGCCAAAACAGCCACTCGCGCTGCAGGTCGCAACTAATTTGCGTTAAGCAGACAGTAAAAAGAGCCCTTCAAATGGGCTCTTTTTTTTTGGAAAAATGCTTGCAAGATCCTGCTTTATGAAGGCGGACCCTGTGGCAATGGTTTATTTGCGCATGAAAATATCGCTCTTTCTAAGCGTATTTATGCAATCGGCAATGAGTTTTGGGCCCTGATAAATAAGGCCCGTGTATAGTTGCACGGCATTGGCACCGGCATTTATTTTTTCAAGAGCCTGCTTGCCTGAGTTAATACCGCCCACACCGATAATTGTAAAATCCGGTCCCATTTCTTTTCTGAGTGACTCAATCACTTTGAGTGACAGCTCATGAACCGGAGGGCCCGACAGGCCACCACTTTCTTCGCTATGTTTAAGCCCCTGAACCGCACTGCGGGAAAGCGTGGTGTTGGTCGCAATCACACCATCAATTTCGTAACGCGGCAAAATATGGGCAATAGCCTGAATTTGCCCGGCTTCAAGATCAGGGGCAATTTTCACAACAACAGGTACCCGGCGGCCATAACGGTCGGCCAGTTCCTTGCGTTTGTCAGCAATTTGCCGCAATAAATCACTTAACTCGTCGCCACCTTGCAAGGCACGCAGATTCTTGGTGTTGGGGGAGGAAATATTGATGGTGACATAATCGGCAAAAGGATACACACCCTCAAGTCCGATCAGGTAATCGCTGGCGGCATTTTCAATTGGAGTATCGGCATTCTTTCCGATATTCAGGCCAAGAACCCCTCTTTTTGCGCGCCATTCACTTTGTTGGACATTTTGCAGGAACGTATCCAGCCCATGGTTGTTAAAACCCATCCGGTTAATCAGGGATTCTGCCTGTGGCAGGCGAAACATGCGGGGTTTGGGGTTGCCTGGCTGGGCGCGGGGAGTTACCGTGCCCACTTCAATAAAACCAAAACCAAGCTGGCCAAGGGCATCAATGCATTCCCCGTTTTTATCCAGACCTGCAGCCAGCCCTATGGGGTTGCGCAGGGGCAAGCCCATTAAGGTGGTTGGAAGCAGGGTGTGGCTACCTTTAAGCAACTCGCGTGTGGCTTTGCAGTGGTGTGCTTTTTGCAATGACTTCAATGTCATTTCATGAGCCGTTTCGGCGTCCATTGAAAAGAGCAGCGGGCGAACAAAAGGATAAAGTTTGAAGGTATTGAACATGGCTGAGAAATAAAATGGAATCTGCCCATTTTAATGCTTATTTTCACTTAAAACTATTCCTGACCGGGAATATGGTCAATCCATTGTTGGTTTATATATTGCTGAAGAGGCTGGAATCTGGTTTTATAGGACATTTTTGGGCTTTCTTTTATCCAGTATCCCAGATATAACCAGGGCAGGCCAAGCTGCCTGCATTGTTCTATCTGCCATAAAATGCAATAGGTGCCCAGGCTGCCAGGGTAGTCAGGATCATAGAATGTATAAACCGAAGACAGTCCGTCATCACTGATATCAATAATAGACACGATGCGTAGCACCCCATCGGGGGAACGGAATTCAACCAGTTCGGTATTTACATGGCTGGAAAGCAGGAATTGCTCATATTGTTCGCGACCCTGCTCGTCCATCCCGCCGCCAGGGTGGCGCTGATGCTGGTAGCGGCTGTACAAAATAAAATGATCATCTTGCCATTGTATGGGAACTTTGCGGGCAGACAGGTCACGGTGGCGCTTTTGTATGCGTTTTTGAGTTGAGCTTGGCTGGAAAGCGAGCGTATTGATCCGAACCGATATGCACGCCTGACAATGGTCGCACTGGGGTTTATAGGTGAACAGGCCGCTGCGGCGGAAACCGGCCCTTAATAAGCTGGCATAGGCCTTTGCAGTAACCAGATGACCCGGCGCAACAACCCGGGAACGGGCTATCCTGCCTTCAAGATAACTGCAGGGATAGGAGGCCGTTAAGTAGTAATGCAATACATGAAGGTTGGGGTCATGAATCTCGCTCATGCATTAAATATACTCAAATACCCGGGCCGGGTTCAAGAGATATTGCCATCTGAATGTAAAATTCCCGCTTGCCAGGGAGGTGGCGTTTGGGGAATGGTTTTGTTCAGGTGTTCCATAAAAATCCTGCGTGAAACGGGGGCGGCACCAAGACTGCCCAAGTGCCTGGTTTGCTGCTGGCAGTCTATCCATTCAACACCATGGCGAGCTAAAAAAAAGACTGCATAGGCCAAGGCAATCTTGGAGCTGTCGCTTATATTGGAAAACATGGATTCACCATAAAACATCTTGCCCATTGACACACCGTAAAGCCCACCGGCCAGTTTTCCATCAATCCAGGTTTCAATACTATGGGCCAGTCCGGCCAGATGCAGGTTGGTGTAGGCGTTAATAATATCCTGACTGATCCAGGTGCCGGCCTGGTTTTGCCGGGGAGCGGCACAGGCCTGCATAACCTGGGCAAAGGCGGTGTCCACCTTGATTTGAATGAAAGGATTTGGCTGGGTTTCCTGTTTGGCAATTTGCCTGAGTTTTTTCTTCAGGCTGTGCGAGATGACAAAATCCTTGCACTTGAGTACCATGCGTTGGGAAGGGCTCCACCACAGAATGGGTTGTGGCTCGGAATACCATGGGAAAATGCCCTGTTGATAGGCGCTTGTCATGCGAGCCATGGATAAATCACCACCACAGGCCAGCAGTCCGTCCGGCTCTTTAAGGGCGAGCTCGGGGGGTGGGAACGGGGTTTGCAAGTCTAGCCAGAAAAGCGCCATTGTTTAGGACAAGGACAGGTAGTGGGTAGTGAAAACCCCACGCTCCTTGTCTTCAATGTAACGTTTAAGCGTCTGGGTAACGGTTCGAAAGGACAGTTCATCCCAGGGTATTTCATCAATGCCAAAATAACGGGCTTCAAGGCTTTCCGGGCCGGGATTCAGTTTTGGATTTTGGGCCTCAGCCAGAAAATACATATGCACCTGATTGACGTGCGGGACATCAATGACGGTAAAAAGCTGTTTTAGCGTAATGTCTGCTCCGGCCTCTTCCGTGGTTTCACGAATGGCGCCCAGGCTGCTGGTTTCGCTTAGCTCCATAAAACCTGCGGGTAATGTCCATTTGTCATAGCGAGGCTCGATCGCTCGACGGCAGAGCAGGATTTTATCTTCCCAGACCGGAATGGTTCCCACCACAACTAATGGGTTTTTGTAATGAACGGCACCGCAGTTTTCGCAAAGGTCTCTCACACGATTGTCATCGGGTGGGATTTTTCGGGACAGTGTAGAGCCGCATTGTGAGCAAAAACGTTGTTCAACCGGAGCGGGAAAGTAAAAGGAAGTTTCGTGATCAGTCATAAATTACGGGTAATTCGTGTATTCGTACAATGATACATGGATTATTGCCTAAGTTTGCAATGGCCGGTTAAAAATTATCTCGCAATGGGACAGGCAATAAAATGCATTTTTTCAGGGATCAGCCTGCTGTCAATTTGTTGCAAGGGGGCACTGTATTCAGGATGTTGTTCGTAACTCACATCCAGTTGTTGGCCTTGGTCAAGTTCAAGCAGATGTTTTTCTGACAGGCTACCCAGGCTGGCGCCATTATCATTTGAATGATGGATGGAAAAGTGTTCAATTACCTGGGCGGTGTCCCGACCACAAATAATGCCGGCACCAAGATTGGTTTGTGCATATAGAAAGCCCTGCTCATCGAGGTACCACGCTTGAATGGCTTTTACCGTTTGGCGGGTATGCGTGTCAAGGGTGTGACCATCTTCGGCAAGATGCAACACATGGGGCGCATGCGCAAGACTGACATAAACACGTTGCGGTCCATTCTGGAAAAACCATTCGCCGTTATCGGTGGCTGCATAATTGCGGTTGATAAAATCGTTGATTTGGGGGCTGCCAATGGATTCGCCGGGTTTGCCTGGTTGATAAGAGCCGGCAGGGTGAAGTTTCCATTTTCCGTTCAGGTCTAGTGATAACCAGCCATATACGGCAGGAACATCCGGCCACTTTTTGATGGCGTCCAACACGTTTTTGTCCATAGTTGTTCCTTCGCATTTTGTTTTTGCAGGCATACGGTGCGTATATTGTAGCTTTGTTGCGTGGATTGCGTCATGTGAACTGAAGCCGGGGAGGAAGTGATCAATGAAAAGGACTGGATCCCGGCTTAACAGGATTCAGTCCTTGAAAGGTGGTGTTCAAAAATGAATGCCTTTAGGCCCACAGGGGCACATCAACCACAGGTTAACAGGTGTTATTTAACCGCCTGGCGCTTCTGTTTTGATTATTGTGCCGCTTTCTTGATTGCCTGGCCACCAGCGGAAATATCCTCACCAACTCCTTGTACGGTATGGCAACCGGTAAGGGCAAATAAAGCAATAAGAGTTGTGATTAAATAATTTTTGAGTTTCATGGTGAAATCCTTGTTAAATATTATTTATATGAATAAGGATAGCCTATTTGTTTGGAAAAAAACATTTATCGGGTCAGTGATTGATGTAATAGGACGATATAAATTCACTATTTGTGGTATTTACGTTGACTGAAATCCCAATTTTGTTAACGGCCAGAGCGGTATGGTCAAGCAAAATCAGAGCCGGTTTCGGTTTTTCAGCTTTTCCAGCGCGGGCAGGCATATTTCAACGGCACGACGTCCTTCTTCAATGGCTTCGGCGGCACGGTGAAAGTCCAATAAACCCAAATGGGCCAGTTGTGGGGCAATAATGATATGTGGGGGTTCTCCGGCCATCCGGCTGCGGGTGATTTGCGCCTGCATGATATTCAGGCTGGACGCAATGACATCCAGTAAAGAGGGGGGTTTCTGCAGCGTGTGGGTTATGTCGGG
>LFRM01166555.1_pt1 | contig 20865 bp, 18 predicted proteins | sample 618341 | NCBI WGS metagenome assembly LFRM01 (sample SAMN03654438, study PRJNA283298) | anaerobic digester metagenome | isolation source: pool of bioreactors CSTR01a, CSTR02a, and CSTR03a thermophilic anaerobic... | place: Denmark: Kgs. Lyngby | collected 2014-05-21 | reverse complement strand
GCTATAGCTGTTAAAATTTCAAAAGTAGTAGGATGTTCGATTCCTTGTTCTACCATTGTATCAGCCCCTTGTTTAACAAGAGCCGTAATTCTAGCTAAAGTACTATCTGGAATATCTACATCATTTATTTGAATCCTTTCATTAAATCTTTCTAAAAACGGAGAAGTATATAGACCTACTTTATATCCAGCACTCTGTAATGCATGTGCCAAATATGAAGAAGTTGATCCTTTACCATTGGTCCCAGCTACATGTAAATAATTTAAGCCTAAATGCGGATTCCCCAGTAATTCTAGTAATTTGCCAATAGAAGCTAATCCAAGCCTAGATCCAAATTTGTCCTTGTCGTTAATATAACTTAAAGCTTCTTGATAGTTCATACCCCACCTCTTATTATAAGTTATTTTTTATACTTTCTAATCTTTCTAAAACTTTTTCTAACATATCTTCATATTTTTTCTGTTTTTCTTTTTCTTCTAAAATTATTTTTTCTGGTGCTTTTGAAATAAACCCTTCATTTGTCAATTTACTTTTTACCCTTTTTATTTCTCCTTCAAGCTTTTCTTTCTCTTTTTCTATTCTTTCTAATTCTTTTTCAAAATCTATTAAATCCTTAAGAGGCAAGAACACTTCACACTTATCTAAAATAACTGAAATATTATCTTTACCTAAACTAGTTTTATCCTCTAATATTTCTATATCATCTGCACTGGCTAAATTCATAAAGTATCTTTTCCCCTTTAATATATAATCTTTGATTCTCTCATCTTTTGTAACAAATATTTGTTTGGATTTTCTAGAAGGTACTATATTCGTTTCTGCTCTTGCATTTCTAATGGCTTTTATAGCTACCTTTATATATTCAATACTAGCAACGGAATCTTGGAAAGTTAAATTATCATTGTATAATGGCCAAGTAGCTAAAATTAGTGGCTCATGGTTTGATGGTAAGTGTTGCCAAATTTCTTCAGTGATAAATGGCATAAATGGATGCAAAATTTTCAATATATTTCTTAAAACATAAAGCAATACATTTTCAGCCATTTTCTTACTATCCATATCATCTCCAAATAATCGGGACTTTACCATTTCAATATACCAGTCACAGTACTCATCCCAAACAAAATCATAGATTCTTTGAGCTCCTAAACCAAGCTCATATTTATTTAGGTTTAATGTAACTTCTTTTATGGTTTCATTTAATTTAGATAATATCCATTTATCTTCTTCTTCCAGCTTCCCCATATCTAGTTCTTCTGCTAAGTTCGCTTCTTCTAAATTCATTAAAACAAATCTAGTAGCATTCCATAACTTATTAGCAAAATTTCTACTAGCCTCTACTCTTTCATTATAAAACCTCATATCGTTTCCTGGACTATTACCTGTAACTAAAGTAAACCTAAGAGCATCTGCTCCAAATTCATCAATAATATCTAGGGGATCTATTCCATTGTTTAAAGATTTACTCATTTTTCTACCTTGGCTATCTCTTACTAAACCAGTCAAAAGTACATCCTTAAATGGAACTTCACCTAATTGCTCTAAACTTGAAAATATCATTCTAACTACCCAAAAACCAATAATATCATATCCTGTAATTAAAACATCTGTAGGAAAAAAGTAATCTAGATCTTCTGTCTTCTTAGGCCATCCTAATGTTGAAAAAGGCCATAATGCTGAAGAAAACCAAGTATCCAAGGTATCTGGGTCCTGATAAATATTAGCACTATTACACTTTGTACAATTGTGAATTTCTGTCTTTGATACTATAACCTGATTGCAATCATCACAATAATAAACAGGAAGCCTATGCCCCCACCATAATTGTCTAGATATGCACCAATCTCTAGTATTTTCTAGCCAATGGGTATAAGCCTTTCCAAATCTTTCAGGTATAAAATTCACTTGTCCATTCTCATAGGCTTCTAGAGCTGCTTTTGCCATAGACTCCATTTTAACAAACCATTGCTTAGAAATTAATGGCTCGATAATTGTATTACATCTTTGACAATGCCCAACAGAATTTTCATGTACTTTTTCTTCCAATAAATATCCTTGTTCTTTTAAATCTTCTACTATTAATTTTCTAGCAACAAATCTGTCCTTACATGAGTATTTACCGTAGCCTTCACTAATAGTAGCATCTTCATTAATTACTATACATTGACCTAAGTTTGCCCTTTCTCCAACTTCAAAGTCATTAGGATCGTGAGAAGGAGTTATCTTCACTGCCCCAGATCCAAAGTCCATTTCAACATAATCATCTTCAATAATCTTAATCTCTCTATTAACCAAAGGTAAAATAGCTATTTTGCCAATTAGATCTTTATATCTTTCATCTTTTGGATTCACTGCTATAGCTAAATCTCCTAACATGGTTTCAGGTCTGGTAGTAGCTATTGTAATGCTTTCATCACTATCTTTTAAAGGGTATTTAATATACCAAATAAGTGCTTCGGTATCTTCATGATCTACTTCTGCATCTGAAATAGCAGTTGCACAACTTGGACACCAGTTAATTATTCTATCGCCTCTATAAATCAAACCCTTGTTGTAAAGTCTTAAAAACACTTCTAAAACAGCTTCTGACATAGAATCATCAAGGGTAAATCTATCCCTGCTCCAATCACAGGAAACCCCTAACTTTTTCAATTGATTCTTTATTGTTCCACCATATAAATGTGTCCATTCCCAAGCTTCTGCTAGAAATCCTTCTCTACCTAAACTTTCTTTTGATTTTCCTTCTGATCTTATTTTATCTACAACTCTAACTTCTGTAGAAATACTGGCATGGTCTGTCCCTGGTAGCCATAGTGCAGAATACCCTTCCATTCTTTTCCATCTTGTTAAAATATCTTGAAGAGTAGAACCTAATGCATGACCCATATGAAGGCTTCCTGTAACATTTGGTGGAGGCATCATAATAGTAAAGGGCTTTTTAGTATGATCTACTTCTGCTCTAAAGTATCCATTATCATTCCAGTAGCTGTACAACCTATCTTCAAAATCTTTAGGGTTGTAGGTTTTTGGTAAATTTTCTAACATATCCATATCCTCCTTTTCAATTTAGTCTATAATTGAAACAAAAAAACAAAACCCCTCATCCTAATAAAAGGACGAAGGGTTAATTCGCGGTACCACCTTAATTCCATGAGTTTCCATGGCACTTAAAAATTATAAGGGTATCACCCTTTAGACCTACTAAGCTCAGTCTAAATGCTCCAAAGCTACCTTCAATAAATATTGCCTTAGAATCTCTCAGTCATGGATTCCTTCCCTGTATAGGTTACTTATTTACTCCTCTTTATCCTAGCAACTATTAAATTATTGTATTAATTATATATTCTATCCTTTTATTTGTCAACTAGTCCATTATTCTTATTTTCACGCATTACAAGAAAAATTCTTAAATATTTATAAAATGCTAATATATTAAGTGTAACTGTTAATATAAGTAATACTGTTGATAATAAATCATTAATTTTAAAAACAATAGAAAGTATGGCTATATAAAATGATATTGTTGCAAACTTCCCATAATAGTTGGCATGAACTGCTGTGTTTTTATGATAAATTAATGAAATCCCACTGCCTATTATCATAAAAATTTCCTTGAAACCAATAGCAAGTAAAACCCACATTGGGATTAATTTTATAGAAGCAAAACTAATCAAAACTGCAAAACTCATTAATTTATCTGCAAATGGATCTAATACAGCTCCTAGATCCGTAGTCAAATCATATTTTCTAGCTATATATCCATCTAGCAAATCTGATATACCAGCTAGTAAGAATATCAAGCCTGCAATTAGGAGTCTATTTTCCATACTAGAATAAAACACTAAAAGATAAATAGGTATTAAAATAATACGCATAATTGTAATCTTGTTTGGCAAATTCATAATAGCCTCCTATTGTAAAATTTAGTTCCTCATTGTTCCTCTTATATAATATCCAAGGTCAGATTATAAGTCAAAGCTATTTCAGTGAAAGTTTATAAATTTAATGCTTACCTAGGTATAAAGCCTACCTTTTTATAGACTTTTCTTAAAGTCTTTTGGGCTTCATATTCCGCTTTTGTAGCTCCTTCTTTGTATACCTTTTCTAAATATTCTTTATTATTACGAATTTCATCATAACGTTCTTGAATAGGTTTCAGTGCATTGATAATAACATCTGCTAACTCTTCTTTAAAAACTCCATATCCTTTTCCTTCATATCCTTCCACGATAGATGGTATATCTTTTCCTGAAAATATGGAATATATGGTTAATAAATTTTTAAGCCCTAATTGCTGATCATTATATGCTACTACTCCAATAGAATCAGTAACTGCTCTCTTAACTTTTCTTCGTATAATTTCCGGGCTATCTAAAAGTAATATATATGCATTTTCATCTGAATCGGATTTTGACATCTTAGATTCTGGATTTTGTAAGCTCATTATTCTTGCACCAAACTCTTTTATTTGTGGCTCAGGAACTATAAAGGTATCGCTGTATTTAAAATTAAATCTTTGTGCCACGTCTCTAGCCAACTCTAAATGCTGCTTTTGGTCATCTCCTACTGGTACTATATCTGTTCCATAAAGGAGTATATCTGCAGCCATTAAAACTGGATAGGTAAATAATCCTGCATTTAAATTTTCATCTGATTTTTGAGATTTTTCTTTGTATTGAGTCATTCTATTTAATTGGCCCATATAGGTTATTGTATTTAATACCCAACTTAGTTCAGCATGTGCCGGTACATGAGATTGTATAAATAAAGTAGATTTCTCTGGATCAATACCTACTGCCATATATAGAGCTAATACATCTAATGTGTTTTTTCTCAGATCTTTAGGAACCTGTGGAATTGTGATTGCATGTAAGTCTACAATGCAATAGTAAGCATTATAATCCCCACTATTTTGTAAGTCTACAAAATTCTTAATAGCTCCTATATAGTTACCTATTGTTAGAGCTCCAGATGGTTGTACTCCACTAAAAACAACTTTCTTTTTCATATAAATCCCTCCTAAATAATTAAAAACCTTTCATCTCTATAAAGAGACGAAAGGTTATCTTCCGCGGTACCACTCAATTTGCCAATTAGGCCTACTCTAATCATATAAGGATGATTAAACCTATACCCTACTTTTTCAGGTATATACTCACAAGCCCATTCACCATATAAGTATTATTAGGCTTCCACCATCCCTAACTCGCTATAAACCTTTTATACAGTTACTCTTCTTGTTCATTGTTACTATATATTATACCTTATTCTACATTTAAGTAAACATAATATTAAATATTCTGAAAATCAAATAAATATGTTATAATTTAATTATTATTTGGAGGAAAATACTATGAACACAATTAAAAAATATATATTATCAATTACTGCAATAACTTTATTAGGAGAAATGTATTTTTTCCCTTTTCAGGGAAATTTCAGATTTTCTGCTGGAGTAATGGCATTATCATTGGTTCTTCTATTGGAAGAAGATTTAAAGGAAATTAATATTGGAATTTTTACAGGTTTATCAGTCTTAGCATTGCGTAGCACATTGTATTTCTTTAGAACTCCTAATATCAATTTTGCAACTTCAATTTTAGCTGTATATCCAGCTTCTTTGTACTATAGTTTGTTTGGAATTATCGCTTTTGTAGTTGGCTTAAGAAAAAACAAAGATATTCCCATAATTACTATTATAAGCCTCTTCTCAATAGATGTTGTATGTAATATACTTGAAGCAATAATTAGTAAAAATCTAAATGCGAGCTTATTTAATTACATACTTTTAGTAGGATTAGTTAGAAGTTTTGGCTCTTATTTAATATATATAATATTTAAAAGTCAAGAATTATTAATCAGGAAAAAAGAACACCAAAAAAGGTATAGTCAGTTGAATACAATGGTTTCAAATATTCAAGCTGAAATGTTCTATTTAAAAAAATCTATGACTGATATTGAAAATGTTATGAGTAAAGCGATGGCTCTTAATTCAGCATTAGAAGATAATCTGCTAAAAAATCAGGCATTAGATATTGCAAGAGAAGTCCATGAGATTAAAAAAGATTATTTCAGAGTAGTCAAAGGATTTGATAATTTTATAAAGCAATTTGACCATAAAGATACAATGAGTATTAAAGATATTTTTACCATAATAGAAGATAATATTTTAAGATTTATAGATGAAAGCAATAAAGAGATAAAAGTTGATTTTAAAATAGAAGATAATATAGAATTGAAAATATTTTACCCTCTTTTTACAATTTTAAATAATTTAATAATTAACTCTATCGAAGCTACTAAAGAAAATGGCACTATAAAACTAGTACAATCACTTAAGCAAGATAATATTGTTTTTAGACTATCAGATACTGGTTCAGGTATTGAAGCTGATCTAATTCCCTATCTTTTCAGCCCTGGGTTTACTACTAAATTTGATTCTAATACTGGACAAGCATCTACGGGAATTGGATTATCTCATATTGAAAATATATTAAATGAACTAAATGGCACAATAAAAGTAAGTTCTGTTGTAAATAAAGGTACTGATTTTGAAATTATGATCCCACTAAATTCATTAGGAAGGTGATATTTTGACTACTACATTTCTTATTTTAGATGACGATATTAGTATTGTGAAAATCTTAAAAACTATAATTACTAATAATCTAGGAAAGGTTGTTGCAGAACTAGACAGTGGCTTACATGCTGTGGAGGAAATATTGTTTTATAATCCTGACATACTATTAATAGATTATTTATTACCCCATAAAGATGGAGTACAAATCGTTAAAGAAATAAAAGAAAAGGGATTTACTGGCAAAGTAATTATGATTTCACAAGTTGAAGACCAAGAAATGGTTTCTAAAGCCTATAATGAAGGAGTCATATTCTTTATTTCAAAACCTATTAATTTTATAGAAGTAATTAATGTAATAAAAAATGTATCTACTAATATTGAACTAGAGAATTCTATGAATTTAATAAAAAGTGCCCTTAATATTTCAGCAGACAATATTAATATTCCATTAAAAAGAAATATAACAAATGAAGTTGAAGAAATCTTGACTGATTTAGGAATAATTGGGGATTCAGGTGCCCAATTATTAATCCAATTAATCTTAAAAGTAATTGAATATAAAAAGTTGTATAATCATTCAGATTACAAGTTACAAGATTTATATGTAGAAATAATTCACCAATCAGAAGATAAAGCCATTAATATTAAAACACTAGAACAAAGAATCCGTAGATTAATAATAAAATCGCTATCCAATTTGGCACAAATGGGAGCAGATGACTATTACAATCCAAAGTTTATTGAATACTCTAGCCTTTTATTTGATTTTAAACAAATAAGACAGCAAATGAGTCATATAGAAAATCCAAAAAATCATCGTGGCAAAATTAATATAAAGAAATTTATAGAAGGTATCGTTTCAAAAATTAAGTTTTAATATATATTTAAGTTGTTTTATGTAGTTTATTGTCATATCTTGAATTCTCCTCTTATAATTATATTAATATAGTAATAATGGGAGGTATACATATGGTTTTACAAATGGATATGGTTCAATCAATGGCTTTAGGCGTTGTTGTTTTACTTATAGGTTCTTACTTAGTTAGGAAAATCGATTTCCTAGAAAGATTTTGTATTCCAGCACCGGTTGTGGGAGGTACTTTATTTGCAATATTAGCATTAATTATGCATTTAACAGGCATTATAGATTTCCAAATGGATGACACTCTTCGAGTTGTAGCTATGACAGCTTTTTTTACTACTGTGGGTTTTAGTGCTAGCTTTCGACTACTAAAGAAAGGTGGAATAAAGGTATTCATATTTCTTGGACTAGCAGTAGGTTTAGTTACACTACAAAACATTTTAGGTCTTGGATTAGCAACTTTATTTGATTTAAACCCCCTAATTGGCTTAGCAACAGGAAGCGTTCCAATGACAGGTGGTCATGGTACAGCAGCATCTTGGGGTCCTGAGTTAGAGAAGGCCGGAGCAATAGGTGCAGAGGCAATTGCAGTAGCAGCTGCTACTTTCGGGCTAATCGCAGGCAGTATGATGGGTGGACCATTAGGTAAAAGATTAATCGAAAAGAACAAACTTTTAGAAAAAAAGGGAAGTTTAGCTAAAAACGGAGACAGAATAAATATTTCAAATCTAAGTGAAGAAGAAAGTAAATTAGTACCAAATAATTTTGCTGTTGGAGCTTATCAGATTCTAATCGCTATGGGTGTTGGAACTATTATTTCCTCTTTTATTGTAGAGAAAACCGGTTGGACTTTTCCCCCTTATATTGGAGCAATGTTGGCAGCAGCAATAATAAGAAATTTATCAGATATAACTAATATTTATGAAGTTCCAACTATTGAAATAGATGTAATAGGTAGTATTGCACTATCCTTATTCTTATCAATGGCATTAATGGCATTAAAACTCTGGGAATTAGCCGATTTAGCAATTCCATTTATAGTTATGCTAGTTGCTCAAGTATTGCTAATGGCTTCATTTGCATACTTTGTCACCTTTAATGTTATGGGTAGGGATTATGATGCAGCTGTTCTTGCTGGAGGACATTGTGGTTTTGGTCTTGGTGCTACACCAAACGGTATTGCAAATATGACTGCAATAACAGGAAGGTTTGGGGCATCTCCAGTAGCCTTCTTTATTTTACCACTAGTAGGAAGCTTATTTATAGACTTCTTTAACGTAGCTGTAATAACATTCTTTATGAACTTATTTGTATAACACTCATAAATTTAACCCGCTAAAATAATTTTTAGCGGGTTTATTTTTAAATTAAATGCTTATAAGCCATTATGGCATATAAATGTGCTAATGGGTTTTTATTTATTTCCCCACCAAAACTAAAAAATATTTCTTTAGCCCCTACTGCATAATCAAATTTACCGGTTAAATTATATAAAGAAAGTAAATTTATTAAAGCCATAGAGTTTCCTGAAGGCACAACACCATCATATATTTCCTTTGGATCTAATACTAGTTCTCCAAATTTATGGTTGTAGAAAAAAAGCCCTTTATGATCTTTTTCACCAAATAGTTCTAGCATATCCTCTGTTAACACTTTAGCTCTTTCTAAATAATTTTCTTCATTAGTTACTTTATATAAATTTAATAATCCAAATACAAAGAAACTATAATCTTCTAAAAACCCTGGATTATAACTATATCCATCAATATGAATAGATAATAAATTACCTTCACTATCTGTTGAATTTTTTAGAATAAAGTCTGCAGCTTCTTTGGCTTTCTTTATATAAAAATTATTTTTAAATACACCACCTGCATAAGATAAACTTGCTATCATAAGTCCATTCCAAGAGGTCAATATTTTTTCGTCTCTGTGTGGTGGAATTCTTTTTTCTCTAAATGTAAATAACATTTGACACATACTATCTAAGCTTGGATCTAAATTATTTAAATCTTTTCCAATTAGATTTGGAATATTTAAGCCTTTGAAATTTCCTTCAGGGGTAATATTATAGTTAATAGTGTACATAGCACCCATTTCATCTCCTAAGAGATTGTTTATTTCATCAAAGCTAAATAGGTAATACTTTCCTTCTTCTCCTTCAGAATCGGCATCTAAGGCTGAATAAAACACATTTTCATCTGACATCATATCCCTTATGACAAATTCATATATTTTATTTGCCACTTCCTTATATAATTCTTTACCTGTTAATTCATAAGCCTTTGTATACACTAATGATAATAGTGCGTTGTCGTATAACATCTTTTCAAAATGGGGAACTAGCCATTTTTGATCTACTGAATATCTAAAAAACCCATATCCAATATGATCAAACATTCCACCCTTATACATATTCTCTAAAGTAATCTCTGCCATATTGAGAGAATTCTCATCTTGGAACTTTTCTGCATAACCAAGTAGAAATAACAAATATTGTGGCATAGGAAATTTTGGCTTGGTGCCAAACCCACCATTTTCTGGATCAAATATTCTGTTAAGCACCGTGTTACTTTCAAGGTCTATATCTTCATCTATATCCCCTGTTGCATATTTTTCATATAGTTTTTTTACTTCTGTTAAAATATGATAACTTTCATCTAATACCTTTTCTTCATCATTTATCCAAATCTCATTTAACTTATTTACTAGCTCCATTATACCCATGATTTTATCACTACTTTCTTTAGGAAAGTAGGTTCCAACATAAAATGGTCTTCCAATTGGTGTTGCAAATACATTTAAGGGCCAACCACCTTGTCCAATCATAGTTTCAGAAAAACTCATATAAACTTTATCTATATCTGGTCTTTCTTCTCTATCTACCTTTATAGGGATAAAATATTGGTTTAATAATTTTGCAACTTCTGGGTCACTGAAGCTTTCTCTATTCATTACATGGCACCAATGACAGGTACTATAACCGATACTAATAAATAGGGGCTTATTCTCGGCCTCAGCTTTACTCAATGCTTCCTCACCCCAGGGGTACCAATTTACTGGATTGTCCTTATGTTGTTGTAGGTACGGAGATTTTTCACTTGCTAACCTATTCATAGTATCTCATCCCTTTCCTCTTTAGTACTTCTATTATACCCAACTTACATGGAAATATCGAATCGAAAAAGATATAGGATAAAATTATATATATATCCTTTAAATTAATCTATAAATTATCTTCTATCCATTCTTTTAATACTACTGCATTATTCATAGTTTCATTTTTCGCAGCATACAAAAGTGTTACATTCCCTAGATCCAACTTTTCTTTAATTAAGCTTAAAAATTCTTCTTTTATATCATTTTCTTTTAGTTCTTTTAAATAATCTTTTTCAAAATCTTTGAATTCTTCATCCTCATGATGAAAATCTTTTCTCAATTTATCTGAAGGTGCAATTTCTTTAAACCACTGATCTAGTTTTGCCTTTTCTTTAGATACTCCTCTAGGCCACAACCTGTCAACTAATACTCTAAAGCCGTCTTCTTTACTCCATTCATCATACATTCTTTTAATTTGAAGCACTGATTTCACATCCTTTTAATTATTATTTATTCATAAACTCTAAAATTTTCTCTGCTGTTAAGTCCTGTTGTTCTTGTGCAGTAATTGTTGCTATTCCATCCTTATTCTGTTGACCATAACTTCCATAAAATGCGTGATTACCACCCTTGATTTCAATGTACTTTGAATCTTTAGGCCCATATGATTTGTTCTCTTCAAAGCTTTGTCTGTTTAATATTTTATCTTCTGATCCGTAAATAGAAATCATTTTTAATGCTGAAACGCTTAAATCAGCTGAAGGATATGCCCCAAGTAAAATTAACCCTTCAACCTTTTCAATATTTTTACTAGCGTATACAGAAGCCATGGCTCCTCCTAAGGAGTGCCCTGATAAATACCAGTTCTTAATATCAGGGTAGTCATTTATAGGTTTATCTGCTGCGTTTTGCTTGAAAACAGCTAAATTAAATGGCATTTTTAATAAAAAACAAGTATAACCTTCATTAGCAATCTTTTCCATTAATGGTATATATGATAAGTATTCTACTTTACCTCCTGGGTAAAATATAAGGGCTTTATCACTTATAGTATTAGGTGAAGTAAAAACAACCATATCTTTCTTTTGGATAAATTCAACTTGACTATTTTCTAAAGCTTGCAAAGCTTCAGGTTCAGCATGGTAATAATCCAATGTATAAATATAAAAAGCACTTAAACCCATTAATATTATAATAAGTACAGATAATAAAATCTTTTTCAAAATTCCTTTACCCCTATTCACAATATCACCTCTTGAATTTTTCTGTATTATAATAATACCCATTATTTATATTACTATCTTTGTATTTATATAAATATAATCGAAAGATTCATAAACTGGCATAAGATTAGCTTGGTTATATATTTAATGATTCATATATTTTCAAGAATAATAATAAATAATGCACCCCTTATGGGTGCATTGTGATTTTATTGCATATCTTTAACAAAATTTAAAACTTCTTCAGCATGGCCATCTACTTTTACCTTTCTATATTCCTTTACTAATTCTCCTTCTGAATTAAATATAAATGTTGATCTTTCAACGCCTATACCTTCTTTGCCAAACATTTTAGTAGGTACCATTACATTAAATTGTTCATGGACTTTTTTATCTTCATCACTTAAGAGTAAAAATGGTAATTGGAACTTATCTCTAAATTTGGCATGAGATTTAAGACTATCTCTACTTACTCCAAGTATTTCAGTATTATTTTCTTTGAATTGATCATACAGATCTTTAAAGCTATTAGCTTCGCTATTTCAACCAGGGGTATTATCTTTTGGGTAAAAGTAAACTACCACATTTTTTCCCCTGTAATCACTTAAAGAAATATCTTTACCATCTGTTTCTATTAAAGTAAATTCATAATTTGACATAGTACATCCCTCCTAGAATACATATACCCCTTCATTTAGGATCTTTAATCTATATTAAGTAAATAAAGTGAAATATAGTAAAACTAGTGCGCCTAAAATAATTCTATACCATCCAAATACTTTAAAATCGTTATTTTTAATATACTTTATTAACAATCTTATGGCAACTAAGGATACTAAAAATGCTACTATCATTCCAGTTAATAGAATTATGATTTCTGAACCTGTAAAGTCTAAACCAAATTTCCTTAATTTTAAAGCACTAGCCCCAAACATAATGGGAATACTCATAAAGAATGAATATTCAGCAGCAATATGTCTAGATGTGCCTAATAACATGGCTCCTATGATTGTAGCTCCAGATCTTGATGTTCCTGGGACCAAAGACAATACTTGAAACATACCTATTCCTAAAGCGGTTTTAAAACTTAAGGATTTAAAATTATTAATACTAGGTTCTATATATTTATTCTTATTTTCTATAATTATAAATAAAATTCCATATACTATTAACATAATAGCAACAGTCAAGTAATTATAAAATTTATCATTAAACCAATCATCTAATAAAAATCCTAATACTGCTGCTGGCAAAACACCAATAATTACTTTATACCAAATAAACATAGTATCCCTTTTTTCTTTTAAAGACTTTCTAGGCGAAAAGGGGTTTAGCTTGTGAAAATAAATTAAAACTACAGCCATAATAGCTCCTAATTGAATTACTACAAAAAACATTTCCATAAACTCAGCTGAAGCATTTAATTTTATAAACTCATCCAGTAAAATCATATGCCCAGTGCTACTTATGGGTAGCCATTCTGTTATACCCTCTACAATCCCTAATAATATTACTTTAAACAATTCAAAAATAAACATAAGATTAACCCCCAAACATATTTACAATATCTCAGGAACTATTATAACATATTAGAAGTTGTTTAATTTAATATATTATACTTTAAATTGGGTATGAATATTTATAACCATGTGAAAATCTAAGAAAGGAGAATTTTATGGAACTTATTATTAGAAATGCTCAATTACGAGGTCAAGATGGATTAGTAGATATTGGAATTAATCAAGGCATATTTAGAGATATATCACAAAAAATTGAATCCAAAGGTAAAAAAGAAATTGATGCTAAGGGTAATCTGGTAACTATTCCCTTTGTAGAATCTCATGTACATCTAGATTCTGCCCTTAGTGCAGGAAATCCTAGATATAATAATAGCGGTACACTTTTAGAAGGCATTGAAATTTGGGGTGAAAGGAAACTTACACTAACAAAAGAGGATATAAAGACAAATGCCAAAAACACATTGAAATGGCTTATTACTAATGGAGTATTAAAAGTAAGAACCCATACAGACTCCACAGAAAAAAATTTAATAACTTTAGAAGCTCTTTTAGAAGTAAAGGAGGAAATGAAGGGTTATATAGATATTCAGGTTGTAGCATTCCCTCAAGACGGCATCTTTGCATATAAGGGTATGGATAATCTAATGGAAGTATCTTTGAAAATGGGTGCAGATGTTGTAGGAGGTATTCCACAAGTAGAATTTACTAGAGAAGACGGTATAAAATCCATCGAATATATATTTGAATTAGCAAATAAGTATAATAAATTAGTAGATATTCATACTGATGAAACTGGGGATGATCAATCTAGGTTTACTGAAGTTATAGCTAAGTATACTATAACAAATGGTATGGAAGGTTTAGTTACAGCCAGTCATACAACTGCAATGCATAATTATAACAATGACTATGTATCAAAATTAATGGGATTAATAAAGCGAGCACAGATGAATATAGTAACAAATCCATCCTCTAATGCATTACTACAAAATCGTTTAGATGGATATCCAAGAAAGCGAGGACATACAAGAGTAGACCAACTATTGAGTAATGGAATTAACGTAAGTATAGGTAATGACAATATAATGGATCCTTTTGGACCCATGGGCAAAGGAAATATGCTTCAGGCAGCTAATTTGCTTATGCACACAGCTCATTTAAGTGGCAACAGGGAAATGCCTCAACTATTCGATATGATCTCTGTAAACGGCTATAAGACTCTTGGTTTAGATCCTAATAAGATTGAAATAGGTAATAAAGCTGATTTTATTATTCTAGATGCAAAAGATGAAAAGGAAGCAATAAGGCTTACCAGTGAATGTTTATATGTAGTAAGAAAGGGAAAAGTTATTGTAGAGACTGAGCCAGCAAAAAGAAAATTAATAATAAATAACAGAGGTTATAATATAGATTTTAAAATCTAAGATTCTCATGGTAGGTCATCTTCAGAATCCCAGCATAAAATAATCCCCTTCAAATTTGAAGGGGATTATTTTTACTTTCTGATATCCATGTTAATAATGCCATCTTTTATTTCTAAAATTCTATCCGCTTTTTCTGCTATTCTTTTATCATGTGTTATAACTATAAAAGTAGATTTGTATTCTTGATTTATTTCTTTTAATAAATTATAAACTGTTTCTGTAGATTCTGAATCCAAATTTCCTGTAGGCTCATCACCTAAAATTATCCTTGGATTATTAATTAGGGCACGAGCAATCGCTGCTCTTTGTTGCTGACCACCTGAAATATCTGTAGCCATATTATTTCTAACTTTCGTTAGCCCAACTATTTCAATTAAATCATTAGCTCTTTTCACAGCTTCTTTTGTTTCTTTGCCATTTTTTATTAAAAAAGGCATCATTACATTATCAAAAACTGAAAATTCAGGCAGCAAATAATGAAATTGAAATATAAAACCTATGGTCTCATTTCGTAATTCAGATAATTGATTTTTATTTAAATTTCCAGTGGAAGTACCATTAATAAACACTTCTCCATTGGTTGGTTTGTCTAATGTGCCCATTATATTCATTAAAGTGGATTTGCCACTTCCTGATGCACCAATAATAGAATTAAATGATGATTCTTCAAATTCCAAGTTTACATCAAATAATACTTGAGTTTTTATCTTTTCCCCATATATTTTATCAATATTTTTAAGTTCTAATATATTAGCCATTCTTTATCACCTCTATAGGATTAAGCTTTGAAGATTTTCTTGCTGGTACAAATGCTGCTATTGTTGAAGCAACTATAGCAATAATAACTGAAATAAGGATAAAAGTATAATCTAAATAAAATGGAACTAAAGGTGTACCATCTGGATTCTTAACAAAGTTTGAGAATACAAATGTTAGTCCAAGTCCTAATGCTGTACCTAAAATAGCACCAATAACCCCTAATATTAAACCTTGCAATAAGAATATTAAACTAGCATCCTTATCTTTAATCCCCATAGCTTTTAAAATTCCAAGTTGTTTTGACTTTTGTACTACAGATATAGCTAATACTGAGGTAATTCCTAATAATACAGCTAATAGTACAAATACCTGAATCATATAAGAAGAAGCAGATTGGCCAGTGAGTCCTGAAAGCAATTCCTCATTTTGAGCCTTCCAGTTTAAAACACCTAAACCATTTGCTTTAATATCAGTTAATAGTTCTTCGGCAATTATATCTGCATCAAAAACCTGTTTTATTTGAGTTTCTATAGATGAAACTTTATTTTCCTTATCGAATACTTGCTCTGAGGTATTAATTTCCGTTATTATCCAAGATTTATTTAAACTAGCAACTTTAAAGTCGTAAATACCAACTAATTTTATATCTACTGTATTTCTTTCAGGAGTAGTAATACTTATTTCTTCGCCTATTGAAATACCAATTTCTTCAACTAAATCTTTACCCAAAATAACCTCCATTAGTGAAGATGGTAGATTACCTTGAATTAGTTTTTCATCAAATCCATATATATCATCCGCTTCTTCTAATTTAAATCCTCTCATAAGGACTGGATAAGATTCTTCATTATAGAATAAAAACCCAGATGAATCTAAGGATTCTGAAACTGCTATAAATCTTTTGTCGTCTTTTAATTTTTTTACAAGTGTTGGATTTGTATCAAAATATTTATCCCTACCTTCTGCCACTATTGTCACATGAGATGAATTTCCTATGGTTTTGTCTATCAAACTTACTTGTAGCCCATCTATTAAAGAACCTATAAATATTTGTACAGATACTCCTATGGCAATACCCAATATAATTAATAGGGTTTGACCTTTACTGGCTTTTAAAAATCGGGTGGCAATCTTATATGCAAGTTTCAATTTGACCCCACCTTTCTACTTAAATTTAAAATTTCTTCAAAACTCTTCAATAAAAAATCTCCCCCTACATCTTTGTAGGTATTTGGATCACTATTAAATGCATTTCCTCCTAATAAAAATATTATTTTATATTCAAATGCATTTTTGATTTGTTCAATGGTTTTTTTAGTGGCAATTAAATTGTAGTAATTAGTTACACTGATTGATAGGTATTTTGGTTTAATAGACTGGATGGCTTTTAAAATAGTTCTCTCCGGTGTATTTGCACCAATAAAAGTAGTTTCAAAACCTGCTATTGTAAAAAAATCACTAACCATTCTTGCTCCTAAATCGTGGTCTTCAAATCTAGGACACATAACAATTACTTTATCTCCATTTTTATTGCCTATTTTATCCCTTTCTTTTAAAACATAGGGATAGGAGTTTTCTACGATTGTTCTTATAATTCCACTTCTTAAATGTTCTTTCCAGATTAAATTATCTTCATCATCTAGATATTCTTTTATTATATTATTTAGTGCAGGTCTTAAAACTGATTGATATAAATCTACAACACTAATATCCCCATTTTCTAAAGAACTAATACATAAGTCTAGGGCCTTTTCCTTGTCTTCCTGTTTTAAATAATCTAATAGTTTTTCATACAATTGGACCATACTATCACCTCTTTTTTTATTTGATGCTTTATATATAAAAATAATATGAATCCTGTAAATACTCACTATTATACTTTATAGCTAGTTTATTTAAATGATTCTTTATTGATTGTTTTTTACCTGTTCCATTTTGGTATTGGTCTAAAAGCTTATCAAATCTTCTCTTTTCTACTTCAGTAGCCAGGTTTTTAAAATATCCCCATATATGCTGAGCTGCATTAACAGAATTACCAATGTTATCTTCTGCTTCCAAAGAGTCCTCTATTAATTTATAAAACTGGTTCACAGGATATGATTTTTTATCCTTTAATAATTCTCTAATATTGTTATAATTAATTGGAGAATTTTCAAGTACAGTGTATTTATACTTGCTCCATTCCAACTCAAGTTTTTCTATATTATTCACTTCTCTAGCATTAATACATTTTACAGCTGACAAGTTTTTATCTTTTACTTCAAGCATAATATCTAAGTCATTGTCTAAAGCTATTGCAAAATTCATAAAGTCTTCTAATTTAATAGTAAAAGAATGAGCCCCTGCCCTTTTGTCCTTATCTTGTTGTGAGTAGTGTATCTTTTGAGGACCATGACCTTTTGTCCAAGTCTCTCTTACTTTGTCTATCCAATACTTATCTGATTTAGATGCATCCGTAGGCAGCACACTATTGTGTAGGTTGTCATATATAACTGGTATATTCAACTCTTTTGAAATACCTAATACATCTTCAATATTATAGGATTTATCATCATTTTCTATTACTAGCCTTTGCTTTATATTACTGTCTAAAGTTTTGTAGTTTTCTATAAACCTATCAATGGCTGATTTTTTATCTCCGTATACTCCACCAATATGAAGAATAATCTTATGTTCCTTATTCACATTTAAGCTATCTAAAAATCTATTATGATATTCTAAATCTTTTATTGCCCTAAAAACTACATCTTCATTGGGAGAGTTTAGTACTGTATACTGACCTGGATGCATAGAAACTCTCATACCTGCATTATTAATCTTGGCTCCTATAGATATAAATTTTTTTTCAAATATATTCCACCATTTAAGTAGATTTACAGGACTAGAACCAAAAGGAATTATGTCTGAACTAATTCTAAAGAGGTTAATATTGTTATCTATATTATAATCTATTATCTTATCTAAAACATCTAAATTGTGTTTTATTATGGACAAAAGATTTTCATCGCTGGCATTTTTCAATATAGTCGTCTTAAAATTTGTATCTCTTACACCTAAAGTTAGGCATGCATATCCAATTCTCATAAATACACCTCATTTTAAATTAATCAATCTATTTTATCTTTCTTAATCATACCCCTTTAAATATATATCACTCAATTATTTTCTATGAATATGTTGGAATGTCTAGGGGTATAAAATTTTTAATAAGTTACATATAATTAAAGGACGGTGTTTATATGTCAAAAGTTATGGATTTTCTAGAGAAAAAGTATGCTGAAGAAAAATGGTTCTTATTTTTAAAACAATTACTTTTTAGATATGATGATGATGGAGTATCAGAAATGGGAGCTCAGTTAACATATTACTTAATATTATCAATATTCCCTTTTTTAATATTCTTTTTAAGTTTATTAAAGTTTACACCCTTAGCTGATGCAGGGGTTTTAGAAAGGTTGTTGGCAGTTCTTCCAGGAGATACTCAAGAAATATTATTTGATATAATATCAGGTATAATGGAAAATGGTAATATTGCTTTATTATCATTTGGTGCGGTAGGAGCATTATGGTCTTCATCAAAAGGAATCCTAAGCATTATTAAATCTGTAAATAGAGCATATGATCTGGAAGAAGATAGACCATTTTTAAAACTTAGGATCTTATCTGTTTTATTTACAATAGGTCTATATCTTGTATTAATTGTTGCTTTTTCAATATTAATATTTGGTGAAGTATTATTTAATTTAGTGTTTGTGTCTTATACTTGGCCTTCATTAGTAATATGGAAAATATTAAAAGTTTTAATACCATTAGTATTTATGGCATTAATCTTGTCCTTGCTATATAAGTTTGGTCCATCAGTAAAGGATGGAGTTAAAGTTAAATTTTCTGAAGCATTACCAGGCGGAATTTTTTCAAGTTTAGGTATAATAGTATTTTCTGCAATATTTTCTATTTATGTAAATAATTTTGGAAACTATTCTAAATCTTATGGCAGTATTGGCGGTTTAATTGTACTTTTAATTTGGCTATATGCTATAAGCATAGTAATTGTATTAGGGGCGGAAGTAAATGCTACAATAATCACAATGAGCAACGAAAGTATACACGAAAATGAAATAGAAGCTGCTGAAGAATAAAAATTGCAGCTTCTAACTATAAATTATGAGCTGCATGTTTTTAATCTATACTCTTTAAGGACTCAACCATTTCTATATTCTTTAATTTATAATACATTGCTAAATTTACAAATACTGCAAAAACTATTGTTAACCCTGCTGCAATTAAATAACTCTTAACATCTAATGTCAATCCAAACATTATGCTATCCATTTCAACAGTAGTCATTATATACCGGTGTAAAAATACGCCCATAATCAATCCTGCTAAAATACCTATAATAGTTAAAATTGTGTTTTCTCTATATACATAGGCTGATACTTCATTATCATAGAAGCCTAGTACCTTTATGGTAGCAATTTCTCTAATTCTTTCGCTTATATTTACATTTGTTAAGTTATACAAAACCACAAATGCTAATGCACCTGCAGAAATTATCATAACAATAACTACAAAGTCTAAACTCTTAATGGTATCTTCAAAATCCTCTGATATATTACTATTAAATCTTACACTGGATACTCCCATATGCCTCATTAAATCCTTTGATAATTGTTCTTCTAATTCAATTGAAGGATTATTTAAATTTACTAAGGATTCATTGTAGATTATCTTTTCATCAAATATCTTTTCATAATATTCAGGTGATATATAAACATAATTAAAAGTATAGTTTTCAGTTATTCCTCTTACTTCTACTGAGCTCTCTAGATTTTCATTGTTCTTCAAAATAATATTATCACCAATTCTTATACCCAAGCTTCTACTTACTTGCTCTGATATGACTATCCCTTCCTCCTCTATAGCGATTGGTGTCTCTGTTTTTCTATCTTGTAATATAATAAATTCCTTAAAATTTTCAATATCATTTGGAGCAATTATTGAAATATCTTTTGATTCTCTATTAAATGAAATTGAACCACTTTCTTGTAAGATTAAAGCCAGGCTTTCTACTTCCTTATGGTGTTCCAAATATTTAAATGCAGTAGAATCTAAGCCTACACTCATATCATAATTATACAATACCCCAAACTGCCTATCTACTACTGTTCTAATAGAGTCCTTGATACCAAGCCCTGCAAGCATAAGAGCTGTACATCCAGCTATTCCGATTACAGTCATAAAAAATCTTCTCTTATATCTGAAAATATTTCTAATTGTAACTTTATAACTAAAACTTAACTTGCTCCAAATAAATGGTACCCTTTCAAGTAAAATTCTCTTGCCCATTTTAGGAGCTCTTGGTCTCATTAACATGGATGGATTTTCCCTAAGTTCA
>LFRM01058730.1_pt1 | contig 20874 bp, 19 predicted proteins | sample 618341 | NCBI WGS metagenome assembly LFRM01 (sample SAMN03654438, study PRJNA283298) | anaerobic digester metagenome | isolation source: pool of bioreactors CSTR01a, CSTR02a, and CSTR03a thermophilic anaerobic... | place: Denmark: Kgs. Lyngby | collected 2014-05-21 | reverse complement strand
TTTTTTTATAGGATGTGGATCGCTTTGTGGATGAGCGCCATCGCCGCTTCCATGAAGGCTTCGGACAGCGAAGGATGGGGGTGGACAGTTTTCGCCATCTCGTTCACGGTTCCCTCTAGTTCCGCTGTAATCGTGCCTTCGCTGATCATTTCCATGGCGTTTTCCGCGACGATGTGCACGCCGAGGATTTCGCCGTATTCATTGTCCGCAATGATCTTTACGAAACCTTCGCTTTCGCCGTCAGCCAGGGCTTTTCCGAGGGCGGAGAAGGGGAATTTTCCGACGCGATAGTCCAAGCCCCGTTCTTTTGCTTCCCTTTCGGTCAGGCCCATCATCGCCACTTCCGGAAAACCGTAAATTCCGGCGGGCATCCTGTCATAGTCGATTTTGCTGTCCTTGCCCATGATGTTTTCGACGGCAACGATCGCTTCCCGGGAAGCAACGTGGGCGAGCATCAGTTTGCCGTTCAGGTCGCCGATGGCATAGACATTGGGAAGGTTTGTCCGCATTCTTTCATCGGTTACGACCGCGCCCCTTTCGATGTTTATGCCCAAAGCTTCCAGGCCGGCAGTGTTTGGGCGCATGCCGACGCTGAGGAGAATTTTTTCGCCGGTTGCCGTATGGGCGTTTCCGTCCTTTTCGTAGCTCACTTCATTCCCGTTGAGCGCAGTGACCGTCGCTCCGGTCTCGATTCTGATATTGTTCCGTTTCAACGTCCTAAGAAGCAGGGCGCGGGCGTCGTCGTCGATGTTGGCAAGGATGTTGTCCAGTTTTTCGATGATCGTGACTTCAGTTCCGAAACTTCCGAAAATCGTCGCGTATTCAACGCCGATGACGCCTCCGCCGATGATGACCAAACTTTTCGGGATTTCCCTGACGGAAAGCAGTTCTTTGCTGGTCACAAGCGCTCCCCTTTCAAGCGCTTCCTTCATCCCTGGTATGGGGGGAAGGATCGGGGATGCGCCCATGGCAAGGATGAGATTCTCGCCTTGAAGGACTATTCCGTTCACTTCCACTTCTCGGTTGCTCAGAAATTTCGCTTCCCCTAGGATGACGTCAACGCCGTTTTTCTTCAAAAGCATGCCGACGCCGGCAGTGAGTTTTTGGACGATTTCGTCCTTTCTTTTGATCACTTTCTCCCAGTCCGTTTTGACGCTTTCTTTACCAATTTCTATACCGTATTTTTCCGAATTGTCGAGTAGGCGCCGGATTTTGGCGCTCTTGATCAGGGCCTTGGTCGGAATGCAGCCGATGTTCAGGCAGACTCCGCCCAGGGCTTCCTTTTCAACAAGCGCGACCTTCGCGCCGAGTTGCGCGGCTTTGATTGCCGCGACGTAACCGCCCGGACCCGCTCCGATGATGATGATGTCGTATTTCATTGTTCCTCCTAACTCAGCAAGAGAAGCGTCGGGTTCTCAAGGTATTCTTTGATTCTGATCAGGAAACGTCCGGCATCGGCCCCGTCGATGATGCGGTGGTCGACCGCAAGCGACAGGGGGAGAATTTCTCCGATTTTGATTTCGTCGTCAAGGACAATCGGCTTCTTATGGATTTTTCCGACGCCCAGGATTGCCACTTCCGGATGCTTGATAATCGGGGTTCCGAAGAGCGAGTCAAAAGCGCCGAAATTGGTGATCGTGAAGGTTCCGTTTTGGATTTGGGAAAGTTTAAGCGTCCTGTTCCTTGCCGCTTCCGCCAATTCCTGCAATGCTTTTGCCAACTCAAAAACGCTCTTGTTTTCGGCGTTTTTGATGTTGGGGACGACCAGACCCTCTTCCGTATCCACGGCGATGCCGAGATTGACGGAATCCTTATAAACTATTTCTTCGGCTTCCTGGTCGAAGCTCGCATTGAAGATCGGGTATTTTTTGATCGCAAGGAGCGCCGCTTTCATGATGAAGGCCATGTAGGTGAGCTTGATGCCCTTCGCTTCCGCTATCCCCTTTGTCCGCTTCCTGAACTCCACGAGCGCTCCTACGTTCGCTTCGTCCATCAGGACTGTGTGGGGAATGGCGGCCTTCGATGTCGCCATCGCTTTTACAATCGCCTTCCTGGTGCTGGAAATCGGCACCCTCTTTTCTCCGCCGGCTGCTTCCGTTTTTTGTTCGGATTCCGCCCTCAGTTTCAATATATCCTCTTTCAGAACGCGCCCGTGTTCGCCCGAACCCCGGACATGGGAGATGTCGATGCCGAGTTCCTTCGCCAGCATCCGCGCTACGGGCGTGGCGAGCGTTCTTTTGGGAGTTTCCCGGGTTTCATGATCCCGGACCGGTTCGATCACCGCATCGGAGACTTCGATTTCGCCGATGACGCCTGCATCTTTCTTTGTTTCCGCAGGAGCTTCGCCCTTGCCGTCGTCAATCAGAACCAGGGTGTTTCCGACGAGGATGGCCTCGCCCTCCTTCGCTCCCTGCTTGGTTAATGTCCCGGATACGGGGGCGGGTATTTCCGCGTTCACCTTATCCGTTTCTATGATGACCAAGGTTTCGCCTTCGGAAACGGCTTCACCTTCGTTTTTCAGCCATTTCAGGATCCTTCCCTCATGGATGCCTTCGCCGATGTCGGCGAATTTAAAATCGTACATTCTGACCTCCTTATGCTTTGAGACTGAGCATTCTTTTGATTTCCCGGGCAATCCGTTTCGGATCCACCATGTGGTAGTGCTCGCCGCGCGCCAGGGGGACGGTGATGTCGAAACCGGTGAGGCGGGCGGGCGGAACCTCAAGATGATAGAATACTTCCTCGTTCACGCTCGCGATGATCTCCGCCGCGGGGCCGAAGGATTTCACGGCTTCGTGGACGATGAGAATCCTGCCGGTTTTTTTGACGGAATCGATGATTGTTTCTTTATCGAAGGGCGCAATCGTCCTTAAATCAATCAGTTCCGCATCCGCATCGCCCAGGAGCTTGAGCGCGTTTTCGGTTTCGCGGACCATCGCTCCCCAAGCGACGACGGTGATTCTGCTTCCGGGGCGGACGATTCTGGCCTTCCCCAGGGGGATTTCATATTCCTCTTCCGGAACTTCCTGCCTGAAGGCGCGGTAAATTCTTTTCGGTTCCATAAAGACGACGGGATCATTGTCCTTGATCGCCGCGGTGAGGAGACCCTTCGCGTCGTAGGGAGTGGAAGGGATGACGAGTTTCAGGCCGGGAATGTGCGCGATCAGCGTTTCCAGGCTTTCCGAATGGTGTTCCAGGGCGCGGACGCCGCCCCCGTAGGGCATGCGCACGACCATGGGGAGGAACCAGCGGCCCCGGGAACGGTTCCGCATGCGCGCCGCGTGCGTCACGAGTTCGTTGTATCCGGGGAATAGGAAACCGGAGAACTGGATTTCCGCGACCGGCCGGAGACCGCCCACGGCCATGCCGATCGCTGAGCCGATGATTGCGGCTTCCGAAATCGGGGTGTCGAACACGCGCTTTTCGCCGTGCTTTTTCTGAAGGTCTGCGGTCGTCCTGAAGACGCCCCCCGCCAACCCCACGTCTTCCCCGAAGAGAACAACGTCATCATTCAGGGTGAGCTGTTGGTCAAGCGTGTGGTTGATCGCTTCCAGCAAATTCATCAATGCCATCATTGCGCCTCCCTTGCCAAGTATTCTCTGAGACTCCGGAGTTGTTTTTCCAGCTCCGGTGTCATTTTCTCGTAGGTGTAGCGGAAGATGTCTTCCGGCGCGACCGCGCCCCTGGCTTCGACTTTCTTGAAGGCTTCAAGGACTTGGTCGTTCAGTTCTGCCTGCAGTTTTTCTTCCCTATCGTCGTCCCAGAGACCTTTTTCGGTCAGGTAAATCCGGAAACGTTTCAAAGGATCGCGTTCAAGCCATTCGGCGGTTTCTTCCTCAGACCTGTAAAGGTCGGGGTTATCCGAAGTGGTGTGGGCTCCGAGCCTGTAGGTGAGAGCTTCGATCAAAGTCGGTCCCTCGCCCCTTCTCGCCCTTTCCGCGGCTTCTTTGGTCGCCGCATGCATCGCGAAGAGGTCGTTTCCGTCAACTTGGATGCCGGGGATGCCGTAGGCGATGGCTTTCTGCGCAAGGGTTTCGGATTTGGTCGCTTTTGCCCTCGGGGTTGAGATCGCCCACTGGTTGTTTTGGATGACGGCAATCAGGGGCGCGTCGAGCACGGCTCCGAAATTCATGCCTTCGTGGAATTCGCCGTGGCTGGTGCCGCCGTCACCGATGAAAGTGATGACGACCTCGTCGGTGTTTTTAAGCCTGCGCGCATAGGCGAGCCCGACGGCATGGTTGATCTGCGTGCCGATGATGATGTTGACGGGGAGCGCCCGCACGTTTTCGGGATATTTGCTTCCCATTTCATTCCCGTACCAATAGAGGTAGGCGGTTTCCAAATCAAGCCCGTGGGCAAGCAGGGCATTGAACTCGCGGAAACCGGGCACCAGCCAATCTGTTTTCTTTAGGGCGAGCATCGGTCCGATTTGGGCAGCTTCCTGGCCCTGATTCGGAACAAAGGTGAGCATGCGCCCCTGGCGCTGGAATTGGATCGCTTTTATGTCCGCAATCCTCCCGAGTGCCATCTGCCGGTAAATGGCGAGCAGTTCTTCGTCGCTCCATGCCGGCTCGTAATCTTTATTCACAATCTTTCCTTCCTGGCCGAGGACCCGGAAGACTTTCTTCTTGAGTGGATCGTATTTTTTAAAAAGCATTGAAACCTCCTGTTCCTTAAGGATCAATTTCATTATATATTAGACTTTATTTTCGTTCAATTTATTTGCATTCACGGTGCTTTATGTAAATCGGTTGCGGAAAAAAAAGGAATAGATTATAATATAAGCGTAAACAATAAACAAAAACAGGAGGTTTTATGAACAAGGACTTGATTGCGTTTTTAAACAAACAAGTGGCGAATTTTGGATTGCTTTATATGAAACTGCACAACTATCACTGGTTGGTGAAAGGGCGCCACTTTTTCAATCTTCACGAAAAATTTGAGGAATACTATGACGAAGTGACAGAACATTTTGACGAACTTGCGGAAAGAGTATTGATGCTGAATGAAGTTCCCGCCGGGACATTGAAAGAATTCCTGGAGCTTGCGACTCTGAAGGAAGCCACCGGGAACGAAACGACGGATGGGATGATTGCAGCGATCCTCGCCGATTTCGAACAGTTGGACAAGGAATTCGGCGAAGGCCTGGAACTGGCGGAAGGGGCCGGGGACGACGTGTCCGCCGACATCTTCACCGGCATCAGAGCCTGGCTGCAGAAAAACATCTGGATGTTGAAAATGTTGCTGGCTTAATGGATTTGCATCCCCAGGGATGCTTTTTTCTTTTATTTTCGGATAATCGGCTCTAAAAATCCTTTCCCATCGTTTTTTTCCTCCTTCGAGAACAAAACCCCGCAATTGAAAAGAAGCGAGGAGGAGCGAATTTACGGGTTCGGTAATTTCCAAGAAATTGAAATTTTGGCATATAAATCGCGGGAAAAACTGTAAGATAATAAAGAAGCCCGGAAAGCAAAATGCTTTTATTTTCGTCCCGATGTGCTATAATATTGTTGAGAGTTGGTGGAATTCCGGCTCTTTTTATCGGAAAAACTTTATTTTTTTAAAAAAATTAGCAATCACCACTTGACATTGCTAATTTTCATGATATAATATTATTAGCACTTAGGTAATAAAAGTGCTAATACGACATATAATTATTACGGAATAAAATTATAAAAGGAGGTAAAAATGAAAATTATCAAAAGAAGGAAAAACTTCTTCGACAGTCTGTTTGATGATTTCTTTGACTTTCCGACGTTCCCGCGCAGGGATCTGATGAGAACGGACATCAGAAAGGTGGGGGATAACTATCAGATCGAGGTTGAACTGCCCGGTTTCAGTAAGGAAGACATAAAAATCAATTTGGATAACGGTTATCTCACCATCTCCGCCAGACGTGAGCATGCCCGCGATGAGCAGGGCGATGACGAGACAATCATCCGTTCCGAACGCTATTTCGGAGAGATTTCCCGTTCCTATTATGTCGGGGATGTGAGCGAAGACGACATTTCCGCCAAATACAACAACGGTATTCTGACAGTGTTGCTTCCTGCGGAAAGCAAGGCTGAGAAGAAAAAATACATCACAATCGAATAATAGGAGGTATGGCTATGATGTTGAAACCATTGCATGACAACGTCATTCTAAAAAAAGAAAAAGTTGAAAAGAAAACCGAGAGCGGCATCATCCTGACCGGCGACGCGAAAGAGCAGCCGAATATTGCGGAAGTTGCTGCCGTCGGTGAAGGAACCTATGTCGACGGCGAACTCAAGCCCCTGACAGTGAAAGTCGGCGACAAAGTCGTTTACAAAAAGTATTCGACGACGGAAATCAAAATCAATGAAGAAGAATATCTGATCATCGCGGAAAAAGATATTCTTGCCATCGTGGAGTAAGGAGGAGAAGATTATGGCTAAGGAACTAAAATTTTCAAAAGATGCGCGTGATTCCGTATTGAAGGGCGTTGACATTCTCTGCAACGCGGTCAAGATCACTCTCGGCCCGAAGGGAAGAAACGTTGTCTTGGATAAAAGCTATGGCTCGCCTTTGATCACCAATGACGGCGTTACCATCGCCAAGGAAATCGAGCTGAAAGATCCCTACCAAAACATGGGAGCGCAGTTGGTCTATGAAGTCGCCAACAAAACCAACGAGGACGCGGGCGACGGAACGACCACGGCAGCCGTGCTTGCGCATTCGATGATCCACAAAGGGATGGACAACATCGAAAAAGGCGCCAATCCGGTTCTGATGCGCGAGGGCATTGAACGGGCGGCGAAAGAAGTTGCCAAGAAATTACTGGAGAAATCCCGGAAAATCGAAACCAATTCCGACATCGCGAGCGTGGCCACGATTTCCTCGGGAAGTGCGGAAATCGGCGAAATCATCGCCGAGGCGATGGATAAGGTCGGACGCGAGGGAGTCATCAGCGTCGACGAATCCCAAGGTTTCGACACATATTTGGAGGTTGTGGAAGGGTTGCAGTATGACAAGGGCTATGTTTCCCCCTACATGGTGACAAACCGCGAAAAAATGGAAGCCGTGTTGGAAAATGCCCTGGTTTTGGTCACTGACCAGAAGATTAATAATGTAAAAGACATCCTGCCGGTGTTGGAACAGGTATTGAAATCCAACAAGCCGCTCCTGATTATCGCGGACGACTTTGAAACCGAAGTCGTGAGCACCTTGATTGTCAACAAACTCCGCGGAACCTTCAACGTTGTTGCGACCAAAGCTCCGGGCTTCGGCGAGAACCAGAAAGACATCCTGACCGACATCGCCATTCTCACCGGCGCGAAATTCTACGCGAAGGATCTGAACATGGATCTGCAGGAGATGACGATTGATGACCTCGGAGTCGCGAAGAAGATTGTCGTGACGAAGGACGCGACGACGATCATCGGCGGCGAAGGCAAACAGGAGGACATCAAGGCAAGAATCGCGGAAATTCGCAGACACATCGAAAACGCCACCGGCGAATATGACAGGAAACGCTATAGCGAGCGGTTGGCTAAACTGACGAGCGGCGTGGCGATTGTAAAAGTCGGAGCGATGACCGAATCCGAACTGAAAGAAAAGAAACTGCGGATTGAGGACGCTCTGAACGCGACCAAAGCTGCTGTTGAGGAAGGCATCGTCCTGGGCGGGGGCGCGATCCTTGTGGAAATCTATAAGGAATTGAAACCCGTCTTGAAATCCGATGTCGTCGACATCCAGAAAGGAATCAATGTCGTCCTTGAAAGCCTGACCGCGCCGATTTATCAGATTGCGGAAAACGCAGGCTTCGATCCGGACGAGATTGTGGAAAAACAATTTGCGGAAGAAGCCAATGTCGGTTTCGACGCGAAAACCGGAAAATGGGTCAACATGTACGAAGCCGGCATCGTCGATCCGACGAAGGTCACCCGCAGCGCCATTCTGAACGCCGCTTCGATTTCGGCACTCCTCATCACCACCGAAGTCGCGGTTGCGGAAATCAAAGAAAAAGAAGACACACCTGCCATTCCGCAAGGCATGTATTGATGAAAAAGCCACCGCAAACGGTGGCTTTTAAAAATGGAGAACGCCATGGATTCAACTGCGAACCATGCATTCAAAGGAGAGCCCGACTCTCCTTTTTTATGTTTACTGTTTCTACGAAAGGTGTTATAATATTGGTAGAGGAGAAGAAAGAAGAAGAAAAATGGATTTTATCAGCAAATTTTTTAAAGAAGGTTTTGAACACGGCGATTATAGTTACGGCCTCACCCATCTCTTATCGATCTTTTTTGTGATTGCATCCATAGTTTTATTCTGTTACTGTTTCCGAAACAAGAGCGAAAAATACATTCTCGGAAAAATGAAAATCATTGCTTTTGTTTGTTTGCCCATTTATTTTCTCAGAAGAATCATCGGTTATGACGGAAGCACGTCTTTGATTGAACATTTCTGGCCCTTCTATCTTTGCAACATCAACACTATTTTTCTGTCCCTTTCCATCATTTTTAATGTGAGACGGGGCAGGGATTTCTTCGTGGTGACCGGTTTGATCGGGGGGATTTTCACTTTCTTGATTCCGGACGGAATCTTCACCGACAGATATCTCACTTTTTCGATCCTGGACAGCATCATGAGCCATTACGTGATCGTCGTCATCCCCGCGGTGTTGCTTTTGACCAGGACCCATGTCCTCCATTACAGGAACATCCACCAGGTTTTCATCGGTCTTTTAATCGTGGTGTTCAATGCGGAAGTTTTGCAGAAAGTTCTTTTCAATAAAAATTTTGATTATCTATTCTTTGATTCGGACATACCCTTCACGATTACCGGGGTTCCCCAGTTCATCATCATTTCTTCATTGGCAATTGTGCTGATTTTGCTGATCTATCATTTGGATCAGGTGTTTGTAAAAAGGAGACTTGCTTATAAAGGATGAAACATCCTTTATGATAAATCATCCACAAATTTATCATCCCTTAGTCCCATGAAAACGGGTTGCCTCAGGCCGCCCGTTTTCGTTTTCATCATGTAGCGGACCCTTCCTACAAGTTTCGGTAGCATCCAGATTGCGTTTTTAGGTTCCGGAAAATGGGGCTCCGCCGGGTGCTTTTCCGAAAACCTCACTATTTTGTCTTTGAATTTTCCGGTCACGACTGTTCCTGCTTTTTCAAACTTTCCCTCTTGGTAGCGTCCCAGAACCAAATCAATTGTGTGCTCCTTCGGAACATATCCCAGAATGACCAAGTCCTCTTCCTTATAGACCTTCATTTTCAGCCAGACGGAACTCCTCTTTCCTGGGTAGTAGGGACTGTTCTTTTCTTTTGCGACGATGCCTTCGAGATTCATTTTCTTCGCGGCTTGGAACAGTTCCTTGCCCCTGTTTTCGATGTATTTGGAGATTGCGAGCTGTTTGCTTTCTTTCACGAATTGTTCAAGCAGTTTCTTTCTTTCGATCAAAGGTTTGTCAATTATGAATCCGTCCTTTAAATATAGCAAATCAAAGGCAACATACACAACGGGGTTCATTTCCGCTTGGATTTTTATTTTCAGGGGGTCCGTCATCATGGCTCTCTTCTGGAGCGCATAAAAATCCGGTTTTCCGTCCTTCACCAAGAGAATTTCCCCATCGAGCAGAACCTTTTCCTTTGCAGATGAATGCAAATCCGCAAGTTCCGGATAGGTTGCGTTCAGGAGTTTTCCGCGTTTGTTGACGAGATCGGTTCCATCGTCGAGATAAGCAAGGGAGCGGATGCCGTCGAATTTTAATTCGTATAAATGATCGGCGCTGTCAAAAACTTCTTCGCTTTCCCGGAAGAGCATTGGGGAAAGGTTTCTGGCATCGAAATCAAGCATGGACTTCGGGGGCGACTTCCTTCAGGCTTTCCCGGAGGGCCGTCATCAGATCCAAAGCCGGATTGAATTCGCCTTCCTCGCGGACAAAGACTTCCTTTCCGGTGATTTTGGCTCTGATCGCGGCTTCGATTTTTTCCCGGTACTCATCCCTGTATTCTTCGATCTTGAAGGGTTTGGTGAGAGCGTTCAGGAGCGTGACGGCAAGCTCGAGTTCCTGTTTTTCCAAATGCATCTCAGCCTCGGGATAGGGATAGGGAAGCAATTCTTCATGGAAGTGGAGCGTGTTGAGGTACATCTTTCCTTCTTTGACGCGGATGGCGATCAAAGTTTCTTTGGTCCCGAGCACCGTTTTCGCTATCCCGCATTTCTTTTCCTTTTCCATCGCTCGTTTCAGAAGCTCAAAAGCCCGTTCCGCCCCTTTTTCCGGAACCACGTAATAAGCGCGGTCGTAATAGAGGGGGTCGATGTCGTCAAGTTTCACGAACTGTTTGATTATGATGGTTTTGTCTTTTTTTGACTTGAGTTTTTCGAAATCCTCCGGAGTGAAGATCACATATTTCCCCTTTTCATACTCATACCCTTTTACGATGTCGCTCTGTTCCACTTCCCTGCCCTCGCAATCGACGCAGGTTTTTTTGTATTTGACGCGGCTTAACGTGTTCCTTTCAACAAGATTAAACCTGATGCCGCCGCTTCTCACGGAAGTGTATAAAGCGATCGGGATGTAGATCAGGCCGAAACTGATCGCGCCTTTGTAACTGATTGCCATTTCCGAACCTCCTTTGCTTATATTATTGATGCTTCCAAAAAAAATATAAGATGATTCGAAAAAAAGCGACATTTGATTGTTATATAAATAGAGGATGAACAGAAAGGAGCGGCTCATGAACAATTATCAAGCAAAAATAAAGGATTTGAATTGGAAAATTAAACTTTCCAAGTTCAAACGCGATGCTTATTCTTTGCTTGGCCACTCTGTAAAAGTCCGAGAAAGCGAAAAAGCCATCTTTGAACTTGAGACGAAATTGATGAAAATCAAATTGGATCATGCAGTGTGATGCCCCGATAATATAAAAAGGCGGAGCCGGAAAACGGCTTCGCCTTTCTTTATCAATCATAGTAACCGGAATTGTTCCGAAAATAGGAGGGTGTCACTCCGGTGGCTTTTTTGAAGACTTTTGTAAAATAGTTCAGGTCCGCATATCCGCAGAGATTCCCGACTTCATAAATCCTGAGGTTGGTTGTGAGCAGAAGATGTTTCGCTCTGGCGATTCTCACGGTGTTCAGGTAATCAATGAAGTTGATGCCGACTTTTTGTTTGAAGAGCCGGCAGAGATAACCCGGCGAGAGATAGAATTCGTTCGCCAGGACATCAAGCGTGAGCGGTTTTGCGCAATTCTGTTCAATGAATTTTACAATCCGTTCAACCAGATAATTCTTCAGTTCGCTTTGGTCGGGGCTCGTTCCGAGCTTCACGGGCAGCTTTCCTTCCGCCTTTGCGCCCCGGAGGACTTTGAGCAGGGCTTTGACCGACTGGCGGGTGTATTCATAGATGCAGATGTGGCATTCCGGCAGGGCTTGCCCCAGGACGTCATAGGGCGTTCTGAGCGATATCAGCATCACCCTGGCCCCCGACTGCAAGAGATTGGAGTAGAGGACCCTCTGCACGAGCGTGAGGTGGGAATCCGAAAGGGCAAGCACCACTTTCTTTCCCTTTGCGAATTCCTGGACATCGTTGACGTTGAAGTTTTTGTTGTCAATGGAAAGGTGGGGAATCTTGAATTCTTCGCCCAAGATTTCCGCTATGTCCAAATCCTCCACGTTCTTGTCTTCGGCTATCGAACTCACATAATTGGTGACGCCGACGGCGACGGTGTTTTCGTCGATTCGGAAGGGCTCACCCGAGGCGATGGTGATGCTGGCAAGGCTAGCCGCTTCCGCTATCTCCCGGTTTTTCTCGGAGTCGATTTCCGGCTTCATTTTCCGGCAGTATTTTTCTTTGTATTTGAGGATTCTTTCGACCGCTTCGTCCACGGAATGAAGAAATGCCGCATCGTTCTTCGCCGCATCAAGGAGGGAATTCCTGACAATGAGTTGGCGGCCGAAGGAATGGCTCACGGTGAGGATGTCGCAGCTTGCCTGAACGGCAAAGATGACGGCTCCCGCTAAAGAATAGGCCCTGGTCAGGGCATCCATTTCCAAGCAGTCGGAAATGACGAGCCCCTTGAAGCCGAGTTCTTTCCGCAGGAGGTCATGAATGACTTTCTTGAAAATCGAGGCCGGAAAACGGTCGTCGAGTTTTCTGTAGAGGATGTGGGCGGTCATGATCTCATCGGGAAGGTAGGAGCCCATGTAGGGCAGGAGTTCATTGGTCCAAAGCGAGTATCAAGGCAATGCCCACCTGAAAGATGAGAACGAGGCCCACCAGAATCAAGGTGTTGATCAGGGATGTCTGGAATTTTTTATCGGTGAACATCGTGATGTAATTACCGAAGCCGATGAATTTCGGATTCTGGTCCAAAATACTTTCGAAATAAGGCTTTTCATTACTCCCTCTTTGCTAATAAATCATGCTAGGTTAATAAAAAGAAAAAAAGTATTTTGGTAAAACTACCAAAATACTCATCATTAATTTCAAAAAAAATGGTGCGGCTAGTGAGATTTGAACTCACACATCAATTGCTGATACTACCCCCTCAAAGTAGCGCGTCTACCAATTCCGCCATAGCCGCATTTCACGCACTATATATTATATCACAAAACAAAAAGAATGCAATAGTTTTTTAACCAAACCAGGCGTTTAATTTTTATAAATCGAATACAATGATAATGCATCAATAACAATGTTTCATATCCGACACCGGTGCCGTGGCATAGCCCAACCTAGCAAGGAAAAGAATATCTTATATCCTCGCACTAACATTTTCAAGGATTATAAGATAGTTTTTTTGCACTATGAATAGCAATCATATTTTCTTAAGGCATTCAAGAAATGCAAATGTGATTTGCATTATTTCCTGCCGATGTTGACTTTTTATTAATCGAAAGATAAAATATTTATGACGAAGATTATTCACTATCAGCACCTAACATTTCTTTGGTCTTAACCGAAATAAAACAACTGGTGAAAAAAATGAGGAGGAAAGAGCGTTTGAAGCGCTCATGCATTTTATGGGATTCAATGATTATCAGGGCGACGGAGATAGAAATAATGGTCTCGCCGCCGTCCTTTCCAGCTTGCTCTTTGTCGGAAGCGCGGTTTTAATCTATTTTTTGAAATTAAAGGATGCATCCCATCTAGCCGAAGCGATTGTCTTGTGGGTCATTTCGGGAATATTTTTCCTGGCAGGCATCGTTCTCTTCATCCACGGTTTGGTTGCGCTTGCGGGAAGTTCCGGAAAACCCCGGAATAGCGGTGGGAACGCCTTCATCAATACCGATCCTCTCGCCGGAATCCTGGCCTTCATCCTCAGCGTGGTTTTCACGCTCACAGCCATTTTCTTTTGGTATCCCCTGTATCAAAGCGGCGAGGACGAGGTGGGGGTCTGGTTTTTCAGTGTATTCGCGTTCTTGCTTTTCTTTTATGCGCTTTCCGTCCTATTGGTAAACATCAGAAGGAAATGATGCCCGAAAGGGCTTTTTTTTCGGCATCTTCGCTTTCGTATATTTTTATCGCCTTGAGAAAAAATAAATCTGAGGTGCGACATGAATTATACGATTATGCTCGGAGAAGTGAAAGGGGACGTGGATAAAAAATGGCAGCCGGACTTGAAGGAATTGTTTGAAGCCGCTTTTTCCTATCTCAACCGGGTTTTCAAAAAATCCCTGAAAAGCCCTCCTTCATTCCGGAAGGAAGAAATCCAGGGGGTGTTTGTTGAGGGGGCGGCGGCTTATTTGTATTACAGGCAGTTAAAAATGCTGCTTTTTCCGCTTTCGGTAAGAATCGGCTTGGGGGAAGGGAAGCATTACCAGATCAGTTCGGAAACATTTGAAGGCCCGGCGTATTTCCATGCGGAGCGGGCGCTTGCCCTGGCCCGGGCGAAGGATGCGGGCGCTGTTTACGTCTCCTTCAGGAAAACCGACAAATATCTGAATGCGATACTTCTGGCGAGCGAGCATTTGGAAAGGAGGCAATCGCTTGGTGGGAACTTGGTCCGCTTGTTTTCGGAAATCTATTTTCCCCTGTATAAAAAGAACGCAATGGAGTTTTCGGAATACGGCGAAGAGAAGAATCTGCTCAAAGCTTTGAGGCTCAAAGAAAAGTTTTTCGAAATCCTATTGGAAAACAAGCGTCCCTTTCCGGAATTCATGCTTCCAAAACTTTCGGAATGCAAACTGATTGATCTGGAAGCCCTTTATGCCAGGGAAAAAGAAGAACTTGTCAGTTGTTTCTGGGAGCGCGGCTTTTGTACAAAGATCGCTGCAAGCCTAAAGATGAGCAGGCAGAACGTGAGCAAGCACCTGGATTCCGGCATCATTTTCCAAAGAAATCTTGAGGGAAGCGCCGCCCTTTTCCTCACGGAAAGGAAATGATTGGCGGAAAACTGAAAAATGTGATTGTAAAAAGGAAGAAAATGTAATAAAATGGTCGAAGTTAGTTAATTTGCGAAGGAGATGAATTAAATGGATTTGAAAACGCTTGTAATCATCCTTGCCACTGTTTTTGTTGCCGTGCTTTCGTTTGTTTTTGCTTTTTGGCTTTACCTCTGGGTAAAAAAGCAGCCTGCCAAAAACAAAAAAATCGCTCACATCGGAAAATTGATCAAACAGGGAGCCAATGCTTTCTTAAAGAAAGAATACATGTCCCTTTTGAAATTTGCCGGAGCGGGCGCGGTCTTGATTTTTGTTTTCCTGCCGAAACCGCTTTGGTCGGAAGGCGAGAAGCTTCTCAATCACGTGGTCATGACCGCTGCTTTCATTTTCGGCATGATTTTTAGTGCCGCGGCCGGCAAAATCGGCATCATGGTGGCGACCATCGCCAACCAAAAGACTGCCGAAGCCGCAAAATCCGGCATCAGCAAGAGCTTCCTGGCGGGCTTCAGGGGCGGAGCCGTGATGGGTATGGCCGTCGTCGGTTCGAGCCTTTTCGGGATCGCGCTGCTCACGCTCGTCATCGGTTATCTCACAAAGGACTATTCTGCCCTCATCGGCTTCAGCTTCGGTGCTTCGGGCTGGGCTTTGTTCGCGAAAGCTGGGGGCGGCATCTATACCAAGACCGCGGACATCAGCGCCGACCTTGTCGGTAAGGTCGAGCTGGGAATTCCGGAAGACGATCCGCGCAATCCCGCGGTCATCGCCGACAATGTCGGTGACAATGTCGGGGACGTTGCCGGAATGGGGGCTGACCTTTTCGACTCCAACGTCGCTTCGATTGCTGCTGCCCTGGTCATGGCGGCTTCCCTCGGCAGCAAACTGGGCGAAAGCGCCTTTTTGGAAATGGTCTTCGTCTACGTCGCTTTGGGACTCCTTTCTTCGATGCTCGGCGTGATGTTCGCGCGCATGGGCAGGGATGGGAACCCGACCAGAGCCCTGAACATCGGTACCTATCTCACGACCGGGCTTTTTGCTGTCCTGACAGCGGTTGCGACTTTCTTCTTGGAATTTGAATGGCGCGTTTGGGGCGCCTCGGTCGTCGGTCTCCTCGTTGGCGTCATCATCGGCCTCACGACTGATTACTTCACGAACGACTTAAGAAAGCCCGTGCGGATGGTCGCGAAAGCGAGCAAATCCGGGCCCGCATTCACGATTCTCTCCGGTGTCAGTTATGGTTTCCTGAGCGTGCTTCCGGCAATGATCGGGATTGCGATTTCCGCGCTCGCCGCATTCATGCTCTGCAAGCCGCTCGGAACGGCCAGCGGGCTTGAGGTGGAAGCCGGCATGTTCGGGGTTGCGATGGCGGCTGTGGGCATGCTTTCGATCGTCGGCATGATTGTGAGCAACGATGCTTACGGCCCGATAGTGGACAATGCCAGGGGGCTTGCGGAAATGGGCGGCCTGGGCGAAGATGTGATTGAGACGACCGACAAACTGGACTCCGCCGGAAACACAGTCAAAGCCGTCACCAAGGGCTTTTCGATCGGTGCCGCGGGACTTACGGTCATCTCCCTTCTCTTTGCTTTTGTAATTGAGGTAAACGATTCGGCCGGCGCTATAATCATCCAACACTTTGACATCATGAATCCGATCGTTTTCTTCGGCATGATTGTCGGCGCAGCGGTTCCCGCAGTCTTCAGCGCCCTGCTCATGCTCGGGGTTGACAGGAACGCTCAGCGGATGGTTGAAGAAATCCACCGTCAGTTCGAAGAGATTCCGGGACTGAAAGAAGGTAAAGAAGGCGTCGAGCCCGAATACGATAAATGCATCATGATTGCGACCACAGGCGCGCTCCGCGAACTGCTTCCCGCAGGCCTCTTCGCGATAGCCATCACGCTCGTCGTCGGCTTCGTCGGCGGAGTCACCGCAATCGGCGGTTTCCTTGCCGGGAACATCGTAAGCGGACTCCTGATATCGCTCTTCATGAGCAACAGCGGCGGCCTCTGGGACAATTCCAAGAAATACATCGAAGCCGGAAACTGCGGCGGGAAGGGCAGCGAAGCCCATAAGGCCGGAGTCGTCGGCGACACCGTGGGCGATCCTTTCAAGGATACAGCTGGTCCCAGCATCAACACCCAAATCACGGTCGTGAGTTTGGTGGCGACGCTGTTTGCGGAACTGTTCCTGATCATTTCGCTCTTCTCATGAGTTATAAGCCATAGCAGTTTATTCCTTGGCAATCAAGCCCCTCTGCGTTGAGGGGCTTTTTGGTCTTCATTTTATTTTTTTATTGATTATGTGTCAAAAAATGGTATAACGTATTTGCGTAAAGCAAATTATCATTGGGAGGGTTTATGAGGAAATTTGTCAGTTTTATTTTTGTACTGTTGTTGTCTTTGATATTTGTGGGATGCACCGAAAAAGCCCAGGAACCGGAGTTTCGCGTGCATGACAATCACATCCAATGGAAATACAAATCGGAGGACAAGTGGACCGATCTGATTTCGCTGGATGATTTGAAGGGCGAAGACGGAATCGACGGCAATGCGCCCACGGTAGAAATCAGCGAAGACGGATTTTGGGTAATAAACGGCCAAAAAACTGACGTCAAAGCAAGGGGAGAAGTCGTGGAAAAGGAAACCCATACGGTTCAGTATGTCTTAAACGGCGGGACGCTTCCGGACGGCAATGAAGAAGTTGAAATACAAGAGGGAGATCCTGTGCCCCTGCCGATTCCGGTTAGGGAAGGGCACTCTTTCGTCGGTTGGTTCGACGAAGAGGGACATCGGGTCAAGTCCTATGACGTGGTGAGTTCGGACCTGGTGCTCTATGCCAAATGGGAAATGGAACTTAGCGAATTGGGAGCCTTTCTGAAAGCTTTCATGGGCGATAACCACACACTCAAGATTTATTATACTAGAGAAGTGGAGGGGGTGGTTGATGAAAAGGAAAGCATATTGAATAAAAAAATGACTGATGGGAATTTGATTAATTATAACTTGGAAAATCCCGATGGCGAAAATGTCTATATCTCCGTTGATGAGAGCAACGCTTATTTATTAATTGCGGATGTTGAGACTCTCAATTTTTTCTTTGACATTTTTCCCGCGAAAGAACTGGACAATATCCTAAGCTTTGCCTTCAAAATTAACACCGACGCCTTAAGCGAACGCGATTTCTACAAAAACGAAGAAGGCATTTACATGTCCCATATTGAAAGTGAAACTATCGTTGACCTCACCGGGAACGATTACGCTGACACCGCATTTTTCTACGGAATCGTAGAAGTTGATTTGGATGCGAAAAAATTGGTTCTGGAAATCCATTGCTACCCGGGGGATGAATACATAAGGGAAAGATATGTTATTTACATAGCTGATGTCGGAACGACCGAAGTGGACATTCCCATCGAAAATGCCGTTGTCGTCATGAAAAAAATTATAGATACATATAGAGAAATGATCGCTGACGATATGCTTTCCGCTTTCGATGAATACTATGATTTATTGTTTGCCAGGTTGGAAGAAGTGACCGACATCTGGGAATTTATTGATTTATATAATGAGATGATTAATGTCGATCTTGACTTTGAATTCGATGATTTCAAAGAATACAAATATAATAAAATTTCGATGCTTAAATATTTCATTGAACAAAACAAAGCAGTGGCGACGGATGAGAGCGTTGCGGAAATGGAAAGTATTTTGGAAGATGCCCTTGAAGAATTTGCCTCAGCAACCGCTTTGGAATTCTTCGCGCTGTATAATGAATATCGGGCAAGTCTTGAAGAGGCATTTGTGATTGATCCTGAAAAACAAGCCCTTGAGGAAGCGCGTGCGGATAGCATCGAACAAATCTATGACATTTATGATGAATTCCTGGATTACATATACTATTTTGAAAATCCGGGTTTCAAGAATATTCGTGACAATTACCTCAGGCAAGCTCGGGAAAGCGTTGATGCGGAAGAATTGGAAGCAATACCAGCAAACTATAGGGAAGAACTGATGGCGCTTGATCTGGTGTATAACTCTGAAATCCTGAGTGAAGCAAAAAATTACGCCAGCTACGAAGCCACTGAGTTTTTCTATGGAATTGCTACTAATTTTAGGGATGCATACTCGGACGAATATGATGGTGTATTAGATGAAATCGCAGACGCGACCAATCCATTAAAATTGGAAGGCATCCTCGAGGAATTCAAAGCGGAGGTGATTGGAGGTCTCAGAGAGGATTACGATGCGCTCGGCAAAGAAAAATATGATTATTATAAGGCAGTCGTGATTGATGAAAAAATCGGGGAGTTGGACACTCTTTATGAAAACTTTTTAGCCGATTTGGAGGAAGCTAACAAGCTTTGGAACTTGGATGAGGCATACTGGATATTTATTGATGCATCTTCCCTGCTTCCGACCGATTACCTTAAGGAAAGTGGTTGGAATTACTCACTCCTCCTTGAAGAAAAGTACTTTGAGCTTTGCATCATGGCAACGGCGGAATCCCTCTCTGCCATGGAAGTCGCTTATGCGAGCGCGCTCAACGCAATCAAGACCGCGGAGACAATCGCTGATCAGGAGGCAGCATATTATGCCGCGATTGCGGAACTTGAAGATTTGTATGAAGAAGACGAAGCTAAGGTCCTTTTCAGCGAATACATTGCTTTTGCCGTGTTTTTAATGGAAGCAACGATGTCTTGGTATAACTATATTTCTGAAAATGATGATTATTATGAAGCAGTTATGGAGCATACCGAAGAATTCATTGCTTTGGTAGAAGCAGCAGAATCCCTGGAAGCTGCCGAAGCGCGATACCAAGAATGGTTCCTCGAACTGATTGACATGCCCTTCATCATTTCCGAAAGCAGATTCGTTGCTAATAGAGCAGGCCTTGTCGATGGTTTGACGGACCAACTCAATGACGTGCTTGATCCCGCTTCCGAAGCATACCAGAGCCTCTACGCTTTGATTGAAGAAATCGGCTCGACATATTATCTTCCCACAATTCTCGAAAATACCTATGATTTCTTTATGCAAATCCAAGAGTATAAATAAAGCGCAATAAGCGAACCTCCCAAAGCAACAAATGCTTTGGGAGGTTTTTTCGTAGGGGTTAATAGAAAAAAGCATGGTTGCGTCCATGCTTCAGTCATTTCTTCCTTTTCCGAATGGAAGTCAGAATCAGAATTGTAAGGTAAATCACGGCGATGCCGAGAAAGACGGCCAGAATTCCCTGCCAGGCAATGTCAAGACTTTCTTTTATTGCTAGATACATTGGCATCCTCCTTAAAACATGAAGAGCGACAGAATCACGCCGCCCGCGAGGACGGAAGCGATTTGCCCGGAGACATTTGCGGAAACGGCATGCATCAGGAGATGGTTTTCAGGATCCGCCTCAAGCCCCATTTTCTGCACGACCCGCGCGGACATCGGGAAGGCGGAGATGCCCGCCGCTCCGACCATCGGATTGATTTTCTTTTTCGTAAAGAGATTAATTGTCTTAGCGAAGAGCACGCCCCCGATCGTATCAAAGACGAAAGCGCCGAGGCCGAGCCCCATGATCATCAGTGTCTGCCAGGTCAGGAATTCAGCGGCTTTCATTTTGAAAGCAATTGAGATTCCGAGCAATAAGGTGACGATGTTCACCAGGGCGGTCCGTGCAGTCTCCGCGAGCCCCTCCAGGACGCCGCATTCGCGGATGAGGTTTCCGAACATCAGGAATCCGACAAGGGCAAGGGACTGGGGAGCAATCAGGCCGGCGATGATGGTGACTGCGATCGGAAAGATGATTTTCGCGGTTTGCGAAACTTCCTTCGGATTGTAGGGCATCTTGATTTTTCTTTCCTTCTTGGTCGTGACAAGCTTAATCGCAAAGGGTTGGATGATCGGCACCAAGGCCATGTAGGAATAGGCTGCGACGGTGATGGGACCGATGTATTGGGATTTCAAGACATTCGCGACCAAAATCGAGGTCGGACCGTCGGCTGCGCCGATGATTCCGATCGCTGCCGCATCGCTGATGTCGAAGCCGATGGCGCTCGCGATGATGATGGTGATGAAGATTCCGACCTGGGCCGCGGCCCCGAAAAAAATCAGTTTCGGATTGGAAAGCAGCGGGCCGAAGTCAATCATGGCGCCGATGCCGATGAAGAGCAGCAACGGAAAGAGTTCTCCCATCTCGAGGCCAAAATTATAGAGAATCTGAATCACGCCATGCGCCTGTTCGCCGCCGATCATTTGATTGAGGACCCCGGAAAAGGGGATGTTCACCAGAATCGCCCCGAAACCGATCGGAAGCAGGAGCGCGGGTTCCATTTTAAAACGGACCGCGAGCACAATCAGGACCAATCCGATCGCGAACATGACAATGCTCTGCCAGCTCAATTCCTTAAATGATTTCAACAAAAACTCAACAAAATTCATTTCGTCTCCCACGCAAACAGATATTCCATCCTATTGTACAACCTAAGCGGTTTTTTGTCAAGAAAGGTACAAGCCGCCATTTCTATAGTAT
>LFRM01129875.1_pt1 | contig 20876 bp, 19 predicted proteins | sample 618341 | NCBI WGS metagenome assembly LFRM01 (sample SAMN03654438, study PRJNA283298) | anaerobic digester metagenome | isolation source: pool of bioreactors CSTR01a, CSTR02a, and CSTR03a thermophilic anaerobic... | place: Denmark: Kgs. Lyngby | collected 2014-05-21 | reverse complement strand
CTGTTTTGATCGATTGCGGCATGGTGTGGATTACGAAAGCGCAGCGATGGGTCAGCCAACTGCAACGGCTCCACGTCAAAATGTTGACTGTTGGTACGCTGCATCAATGGCTGCTTATGTGCATGCTGGTCGGCTTGCGCAGATAACACGCTGGCGAAATCCAAATCACGCGCTTTATAGTGTGGCGTATCAGCATTGGCAATATTATTAGCCAGTACTTCAGCGCGCTGAGCTCGAAAGCCAAGTGCTTGCTCATGGATACCAAGGGCTTTACTGAAATTGATGCTCATAACGCAACACCTGCTGTGTAATTCATCTTACTTATTACAAAGCAATACTTATGCCAACAATTAAAACCCATATAATTCAATGGGTTACAAAAGCAGCCTGTCAACTATCTGACTAAAAAAGAGGGGTTTTGAAGCGAGGATGCTCTGAGTAGAGCAAAAATCAGGCAGCACAGGTTTGCTGCCTGATAACGCAGCCAGAATAATTAGGCTTGCAAGGTATAGCGTAGAATTTCCACCACTTGAGCCGGCGTTGTTGTCCAAGCCATGGCAGCAGCATCCACTTCTTTAAGTGGGTGGATAATACCTTCTGCGTGCAAAGTCACAAAAGGCTTACCCAGCGCTGCGCAATAACCGGCATCAAAGGCGGCATTCCACTGCTTATACTTATCGCCAAAACGCACCACCACTAGATCACTTTGTTCAATCAGGGTTTTAGTGCGGATGGCATTCACTTTAGCGGACTGATGGTCGCGCCAAAAACTCTGTTCCTGTGCGCCTAAGTGATCACCAGCAGCATCACTCGCCGCATGGTCAGTCACCGCAGAAGTAAAGGTAATATCTAAACCTAAAGCCTGCGCACCCTGCTGAATCTCTTCACGCCATGAGGTGTGGATTTCCCCGGAAAGATATACGGTAAAACTCATTTCTCTTCTCCTTTAATAAGGTAAAGACGTTGATAAAAAAACGTCTTTACTCATCACTGTGTCAGTTAATCGTCGCTGATTTCAATCGATGGCATCGCCGTACTTTGCTGATTCAGCGTACTCAAACGTGCGCCGACAGTACGCGCCAACTGCTGGTAAATCTTCGCTGCTTGGCTTTCAGGGTTAGCACTGCTGGTCGGTTCACCGCCATCACACTGCAAACGAATATCCATGGATAATGGCAAGGACGCTAAGAGTTCAGCATCATAACTGGCCGCTAAACGCTCACCACCGCCCTCACCAAATATATGCTCAGCCTGACCGCAACTTGAGCAGATATGCACAGCCATATTTTCCACAACACCCAAAATAGGGATATTTACTTTGCGGAACATCTCAATACCTTTGCGCGCATCCAGCAAAGCTATATCTTGTGGCGTGGTGACAATCACAGCTCCCGCGACCGGCACTTTCTGCGCCAAAGTCAGTTGAATATCGCCTGTACCCGGTGGCATATCTACCACTAAGTAATCCAGTTCATCCCAAGCGGTTTGGGTAATCATTTGTAGCAAAGCACCGGATGCCATAGGTCCACGCCATACCATGGGCGTGCTATCCGTGGTCAGAAACGCCATCGACATCACTGAAACGCCATGCGCTTGAATCGGTATAAAAAACTTCTCATCACGTACTTTAGGCTGAGTGCCACTGGGCACACCGAGCATAATGCCTTGGCTGGGACCGTAGATATCAGCATCTAAAATACCCACACGCGCGCCTTCTCGAGCCAAGGCCAACGCTAGATTCACTGCAGTGGTTGATTTACCCACCCCGCCTTTACCTGAGGCGACCGCAATCACATTTTTCACCCCAGCCAAGGTTGCGACATCGGTTGTCCCTTGGTAGGGCTGAATTACAGTGTCAATTTTTACTTCAGCACTGCCTACACCTGGCATTTGCTCCAGACTCGTCTGCAGCATCTGCGCCCAGCCGACTTTAAAGCAATCAGCTGGATAGCCCAACTCAAGCTGTACCGAAACGCGGTCACCTTGAATATCAATAGCGCGTACACAACCAGCGCTCACTGGGTCTGCGTTTAAATTGGGATCAATCAGACGGCTTAAGGTTTCTTCAACCGCAGCGCGGGTTACTGCACTCATGACGTTCTCCACTGTAATCAATAGACTGAATAATACGCATTCTAGCCTAGTCTGACGGCTAACACCTTAACCCTGCGCAGAGTTGCGCTGCGCAAAGGATGAAAAAAGCAGCTATTACCTATATAGTAGTTGGCTTATTTCTATTCACTTTTAGTAGTTAGGAAGACCATGAGCGAAGCCCGCAAAATTTTAGTGACCAGCGCCCTGCCCTATGCCAACGGCTCCATCCACCTTGGCCATATGCTTGAATATATTCAGACTGATATGTGGGTTCGCTTTCAGAAAATGCGCGGCAATCAATGCATCTATGTATGCGCTGATGATGCTCATGGTTCAGCGATTATGTTGCATGCAGAAAAAGAAGGCATCACACCAGAACAATTGATTGATAATGTCCATGCTGAGCATAGCGCAGACTTTACTGAATTCCTGGTTGATTTTGACAATTTCTATACCACGCACAGTGAAGAAAACCGTGAGCTGTCTGAGCAAATTTATAAGCGTCTAAAGACTGCTGGACATATTGCCACGCGTTCAGTGACCCAGTATTTTGACCCTGAAAAGGGCATGTTTTTAGCCGACCGTTTTATTAAAGGCACCTGTCCAAAATGCGCAACACCGGATCAGTACGGCGATAACTGCGAAAAATGCGGCGCCACTTATCAGCCAACTGAACTTAAAGATCCACGCTCAGCGATTTCTGGTGCCACACCGATTTTAAAAGATTCTGAGCATTACTTTTTTAAGCTGCAAAACTTTCAAGACATGCTGCAAGAATGGACTCGTAGCGGTAGCTTGCAAGAGTCAGTGGCGAACAAACTGGCTGAATGGCTCGATAGCGGCTTGCATGAATGGGATATCTCCCGTGATGCACCCTACTTTGGTTTTGAAATTCCTGACGCGCCGGGCAAATATTTCTATGTCTGGCTGGATGCGCCCATCGGTTATATGGCCAGTTTTAAAAACTTATGCGCGCGTCGCCCAGAATTAGACTTTGATGAGTTCTGGAACAAAGGCTCAACCACTGAGCTCTACCACTTTATTGGTAAAGATATTATTAACTTCCACGCATTGTTCTGGCCAGCGATGCTCGATGGTGCTGATTACCGTAAGCCTAGCGCAGTCCATGTACATGGCTACTTAACTGTTAATGGCGCAAAAATGTCTAAGTCTCGCGGTACCTTTATTAAGGCGCGCACCTACTTAGATCATCTCAACCCTGAATATTTACGCTACTACTACGCCTCTAAACTGGGCCGCGGTGTTGAAGATTTGGATTTAAATCTTGAAGATTTTATTCATAAAGTTAACTCTGACCTCGTAGGTAAAGTAGTGAATATTGCCAGCCGTTGTGCCGGTTTTATCCACAAAGGCAACGACGGCATGCTGGTTGCTGATATGCCTAACCCTGCATTATGGGAGCAGTTCCAGCAAGCCACACCGGCCATTGCCAAAGCCTATGAAGCGCGTGATTTTGCCCGCGCCATGCGTGAAACCATGGCTTTGGCCGATGCAGCTAACGCTTGGATTGCTGATCAAGCGCCATGGTCAATGAATAAAATTGAAGGCCAGCAGGCGCAAGTGCAAGCCATTTGCTCGCAAGCGATTAACCTATTTAAACAACTGATGATTCTGTTAAAGCCTGTACTGCCTAAACTGGCTGCTGATGCTGAGCACTTCTTAAATGTGCCCGCCTTGAGCTGGAATGACTTAGGTCGGCCTTTGGGCGCACATCAGCTCAAGCCATTCAGCGCATTACTGACGCGTGTTGACCCTAAACACGTGGAAGCCATGATTGAATCTTCTAAAGAAGACTTATTAGAAATGGAAAACTCAGCTAGCACTGCAGCCGTTGAGAGCAATGGCGAATTAGACAAAGAACCCCTTGCCGCAGAAATTGACTTTAACGCTTTTGCCGCAGTGGACTTGCGTATTGCCTTAATTGAAAAAGCCACCTTTGTTGAAGGAGCCGATAAGTTATTGCAACTGACGCTGGATCTTGGCGGCGTAAAACGTAATGTGTTCTCAGGCATTAAAAGCGCATACCCAGACCCATCTGTTTTGGAAGGCCGTTTAACTTTGTATGTCGCTAACTTAGCCGCACGCAAAATGAAGTTTGGTGTCTCAGAAGGCATGGTATTAGCTGCAGGGCCTGGCGGTGAAGAAATTTACTTACTGAGCCCTGATGCAGGTGCTCGCCCAGGTCAACGTGTGATGTAACTCACTAATCAGCATAGCCCAGCACTGTGCAGGCTATGCTGACTCAGTCTGACTTATGGTGATCACAACATCAGTGCATAACAGCCTTGTCGTCCTGACACAGCATAATTGAACAGTAAAATCTAAATCCCTTATACCTCTGCGTCCCAGCGAGATATTGTTATGTTTACGCGCGTACTGCCCACCCTGTATCTAGCTTTGAGCCTCCTGTGTACCTTGTCATTCAACGCTCAGGCTAAACAGGTCGCAACAACCTATCAATTCCCCCTGCATAACGCTTTTGAAGCCACAATTGCCGGCACCCCTTCAGCCTTACAACCACAGCTGCCAGATGATGCCGATATCAATCAACATGATTACAATTTACGTCTGCGCCCAGAGCGTGAGTACACCCTGCCCAGCAATTTCTGGCCAGTCAAAACCTTTAGTTACCGCTTAGCTAAACAATCCGGTCCAGCGCCACTGATTTTTATAATTGCCGGTACCGGTGCTCATTACTCAAGCAGCAGTATGGAGTATTTAAAAAAACTCTTTTATGGTGCGGGTTTTCATGTGGCACAAATTTCATCGCCCACTGCGTATGATTTTATGGTGGGCGCATCACCTTACGCTACGCCAGGCTACTCACCACAAGACGCCAAAGATATTTATGCCGTGATGCGTGCGATTAAAAAGCAACAGCAAGACCTTAAAGTTACGCACTGGCACTTAACAGGTTACAGCTTAGGCGGTTTACACGCAGCATTTGTCAGCCATCTTGATGAACAAGAGCAGGCTTTTAATTTTAAGCGTGTGCTGCTGCTCAATCCGCCAGTCAATTTATACTCATCGGTTAGTAATCTAAATAGTTTGGTCAATACCAAGGTACTAGATACAGCAGACACTCGCACTTTTTACCAAATGATGCTTGATAAACTGACACATTACTTCAATAGCAAAGGACGTTTTGACTTTGATGAGGCGGTATTATTTGATTTTCAAAACTCACCACAGAAACTGACCGAGAACGAATTAGCCATGTTAATTGGTAGTGTGTTTCGTTTTATCGCTGCCGATATCAGCTTCACTTCCGATTTAATTAATCGCCGCGGTATGATCACACCCATTCAGAAAAAGATTTATGACGGCACTACTCTGACGCCTTTCTTTAAACAGGCACTACTCTGCGATTTTGAATGTTATATCCAAAAGCAATTGTTACCGCTATGGCGTGTGCATTTTAAGGGCGCATTAAACGCTCAGCCGCTTGTCGAAGATTGCGACTTAAATACACTGATTCATGACACCAGTCTTTATGCTCTAAGTGACTATCTAAGTGATAGCCAAAAAATCGCTGTGATGCACAATGCGGATGATATTATTTTAGGCACAGGCGATATCGGTTTCTTAAAAGATCACCTAGCGGAACGCTTGACCCTATACCCCTATGGTGGACATTTAGGCAACTTAAATTACCGTGAGAATGCGGCAGATATATTGGAGTTTTTCCATGACTAAAATACAGAGTTTACACCGTGCTTTAGTCATAGCTACAGTGCTCTTCGCTGTGCAACCCACCAGCTGGGCTCAAGAAGCTGTAACGGATGCTGATGGTTTTAAAAACCCTTTACAACGCTTAGAGTTTAATACTAATCCAAATCAACATGAGTTTGAGCGCGCCACGCTAAAAGCCCTGCATATCAGCGACCCGTTGGAACAGTGGAACCGCCGCGTGTATCACTTTAACTACCGTTTTGATCAGTGGGTATTTCTACCTCTAGTTAAAGGCTACACCAAGGTTACGCCGCACTTTTTACGCGAAGGTGTGAGTCACTTTTTTAGCAATTTGCGCGAAATTCCGACCTTAGCCAATAGCATTTTGCAGTTGAAAGGCCATCGTACTATGGAGACCACGTCACGTATTTTATTTAATACGATTTTTGGTATCGGTGGCTTGTGGGATCCAGCTAGCAAAATGGGACTGCAAAAAAACAATGAAGACTTCGGCCAAACATTGGGCTACTACGGTGTGCCTCACGGTCCTTATCTGATGCTACCCTTCCTAGGCCCCTCCAACGCCCGCGATACCACAGGGGCTGTGGCAGATTTCGCTTTGGATAAATCAATCAACTGGCTGAATATGGCCAAAGAAAGCCAGCGTAACCCTGAAATTTTCGGTTTACAGATTGTCGACCAACGCTATATCACTAAGCTGCGTTACGGCCAACTCAACTCACCCTTTGAATACGAAAAGATTCGCTACGCCTACACCAAATCGCGTGAGCTGAAAATTGCAGAATAGTTGGTTTAGGCTCGCTGTGAATATATGTGCGTGCCGTACTGCACTCTAGTTATTCTTCCGTCGACGAACCCATCCTAGATTCAACTCAGGCGCTACGACATGCACAAATCTTGCTGCATGTTCTTAAGAAACATAGGCATCTGTGCGTGCCGCACTACACCGCTCTAGTTAAATACTCTTAAAAAATGCAGTCTTTGAAAAGTGTCAGTTCTCTTCAAAAAACCGGCGCACAGGCCCAAACGAACGACGGTAAATAGGCGTTGGCCCTAGTTCTTGCAAGGCTTTGAGATGCGCTGGGGTTGGATAGCCTTTGTGCTTAGCAATACCGTAACCGGGATACTGGGCGTCTAAAACAGTCATTTCACGATCACGACTGACCTTGGCTAAAATAGACGCGGCAGAAATCTCAGCAATTAAGCCATCACCCTGCACGACTGCTTGCGAGGCCATACTCAATTGCGGACAACGATTACCATCAATCAAAGCCAAGTCAGGTTGAATAGACAAACCTTCCACTGCACGCTGCATCGCCAGCATTGTCGCTTGCAAGATATTGAGACGATCAATTTCTTCCACTTCAGCACGGCCAATACACCAAGCCAACGCTTTCTCCTGAATCTCAGTAAAGAGCGCTTCACGCTTTTTCTCAGTGAGCTTTTTGGAATCATTCAAACCCGCAATCGGACGTAATGGATCTAAAATCACTGCAGCAGTGACAACCGGACCACACAACGGTCCGCGCCCCACTTCATCCACACCCGCCACCAGCTTGCCAGTGCATTGCTGGCTGAGTAAGTCCAATTGCATCAGCTACGTCCCACTAATTGTAAAACACCTTGCGCGGCACGCTCAGAAGCACCACAACGTAACGAAGCATGCAGCTCAGCAAAGCGTTGTGTTTGCTCAGAACCATCAGCTAATTGCGCCAGTACAGCACCAGCCAAAGCCTTAGGCGTGGCAGCATCTTGAATAAACTCAGGTACCAACATCGCATTAGCCAATAAATTCGGCAATGAGATATAAGGGCTTTTAACCATTTTCTTTAGCAACCAGTGACTGACGGGAGCCAGTTTATAGGCCACCACCATAGGCTTTTTAAACAGCATCGCCTCTAAGGTTGCGGTACCCGAAGCAATCAGCACTGCATCACAAGCTTGCAAAGCAGTTTGTGATTGACCATCTAGAATCTGAATGGGTAAGTTGGGCATTTCAACCAAAATAGCTGCTAATTGTTGGCGACGCGCCTGATTCGCCGCTGGAATAATAAAGCGTAACTGTGGTTTTTTAGCCAAAAGATAACATGCCGTTTCTACAAACAACGCACCCAGCTTAGCCACTTCGCCACCACGACTACCCGGTAACAAAGCCACCACCTGCGCATCTGCAGGTAAACCCAACTGCTCACGAGCCGGTAATGGATCATGCTGCATAGCAACGCTGTCAGCCAAAGGATGACCGACAAATAATACAGGTACCTGATGCTCTTGATAAAACTGCGCTTCAAAAGGCAGTAAAGTTAGCATCAAATCACAGCCTTTGCGGATTTTAAATACGCGCTTTTGCCGCCATGCCCAGACTGAAGGGCTGACGTAATGCACAGTTTTAATCCCAGCTTCACGCAATTTCAATTCAATGGTTAAATTAAAGTCTGGCGCATCAATGCCAATAAAGACATCCGGCTGCTGCTCTTTGAAGGTAGCGATTAATCGTTTACGCCGTGATAGTAACTCCGGTAAACGTCCAAGCACTTCTACCAGTCCCATAATGGCTAAACGCTCCATTGGAAAGTACGAAGTTAAACCTTGTGCTTGCATTAATGGGCCGCCAACGCCAATAAACTCAACCTGTGGGCAATGCTGACGTAACGCCTGCATTAAACCTGCGCCTAGAATATCACCTGACGCCTCACCCGCCACCAGAGCAACTTTAAGCGGTCGCTGCACCTGTTCAGTCATCAGCGAGTAATACCACGCGAGGACTGGCGAATAGACTGACAAAACACCGCTACTTCCGGGAACTCAGTTTCACTCTCAGTTAAGGCGTGCAAGGCTTCATCCACAGTTAAACCTTGGCGATAGACTGTTTTATAAGCACGGCGCAAGGCTTGAATTGCCTCTGTAGAAAAACCACGACGGCGCATCCCTTCAAAATTCATACTACGCGCCACAGCAGGATTACCCGCAGCAGTAATAAACGCAGGAATATCTTTACCCACAGCCGTACCCATAGCGGTAAAACTGTGCGCACCGATATGACAATACTGATGCACTAAGGTATAGCCAGACAAAATAGCCCAGTCATCCATATGCACATGCCCTGCTAAAGCTGTGTTATTCACCAAAATGCAGTGGTTACCAATCACACTATCATGACCAATATGCGCATAGGCCATAATCAAATTATGATCACCTATGGTCGTTTCAGAGCGATCTTGCACTGTACCACGGTGAATAGTTACGCCTTCACGTATCACATTATTATCACCAATCACTAAGCGCGTCGCTTCACCCTGATACTTTAAATCAGGGGTGTCTTCGCCAATCGATGAAAATTGATAAATATGATTATGACAGCCAATTTTGGTTGGGCCTTTAAGTACTACATGTGAAGCAATAATTGATCCCGCACCAATTTCAACCCCAGGACCAATAGTCGTCCAGGGACCAACAGTCACATCATCCGCAAGCTGCGCTGACGGATCAATAATGGCTCGAGGATCAATTAAACTCATATTTTTCGTTCCGCACAAATGATTTCAGCCGAACATACGATGATATCGCCCACACTGGCCTTGCAATTAAACTTCCAAATACCGCGCTTAGCACTGATAAAACTCGCTTGTAAATCAAGACGGTCACCCGGTACAACCGGCTGGCGAAAACGCAATTTATCAGACCCCACAAAATAATACAGGGTGCCGTCATCAGGAGAGGCATCCATCATTTTAAAACCTAAGACACCCGCCGCCTGAGCCATAGCTTCAATAATCAGCACGCCCGGCATAATTGGATACTGCGGAAAGTGGCCATTAAAAAAAGGCTCATTGATGCTTACATTTTTATAAGCTGTAATCGTCTTCTGCTCTAAATCAATCGCAGATACGCGATCCACTAATAAAAATGGATAACGATGCGGGAGAAGCTGACGAATTTCATTGATGTCCATCATATATAAAAGCCTTGATCAAATAAGTGAGGCTGTGAATACCCTATACACAAACCTACCACCTGTAACTGAATGGCACTTAATGCGCTAAATTAAAGCAGCTTAGCTAAAAAGGTCGATAAAGCATCAGATGATATATCCATATCAGAGGTCACTTCTGAGTATGTTTTTCTAAAGCGCGAACACGTTTTGCGAGCTGATCCAATTGGCGAAAACGTACCGCATTTTTCTTCCAATCAGCCGCAGGTTGCATTGCCGTACCAGATGAATACGCACCCGGCTCAGTAATTGAATGTGTCACCATGGTCATTCCTGTAATAAACACACCATCACAGATATCAATATGACCTACTAACCCCACACCACCAGCCAACATACAGTTACGGCCGATATTTGCACTGCCTGAAATACCCACACAAGCAGCAACAGCGGTATGGTCACCAATGTGCACATTATGCGCAATTTGGATTTGGTTATCTAACTTAACGCCGTTACCAATTAAGGTATCGCTCAACGCACCACGGTCGATCGTAGTATTAGCGCCGATTTCAACATCATCACCAATGGTTACACCACCGATTTGCGCAATTTTATTCCAGATACCTTGATGGTTGGCAAAGCCAAAACCTTCACCGCCAATCACTGCTCCAGATTGAATCACCACGCGCTGACCAATAGTCACATCATGATACAGCGTGACACGTGCTAATAAGCGGCCATCTTCAGCAATAGTAGTGCGCGCACCAATAAAACACTGCGCACCGACAATCACACCAGCAGCAATCACTGCATGCTCTTCAATCACTACGCCAGGACCAATGCAGGCCGTTGAGTCAATTAAAGCACTATCGGCAATCACGGCACTGGGATGAATCCCAGCCTTAGGCTTAGGTGTGCGATCAAAATAATGTGATAACTTGGCATAGGCCAAGTACGGATCAGCAGCCACTAAACAGTTGCCTGAATAGTCAGCTGCATCCGCAGCCGACAACAGTATGGCACCGGCATGGGTGTGATCAAGTTGCTTGCGATAATGCGTATTAGCAAGAAAACTTAATTGATCGCTAGATGCATCCTGTAAGGTTGATAAACCGACAATGACTTTATCTGCATCACCACGCAGCTCAGCGCCGAGAATCTCGGCTAACTGAGCTAGAGTAAATTGTGTCTGGCTCATATCAACGCAACTGATTCATGCGCTCAATAACACGCAGCGTAATCTCAAGTTGTGGTTTAACGTCAACCACTGCACCACGCTCAAGCACGATGTCGTAATTACCGCTTTTCAAGACTTCTTCAACTGCTTTATCGAGTTTTGGTTTAAGTGTTTCTAGCATCTCTCGGTCAGCTAACGCTTTAGCTTCGTTTAAATCATTGGACTGTGACTGGAAGTCACGAGCCTTTTGTTTGAACTCAAGCTCTAAGCGCTCAAGCTCAGCCTGCTGCATCCGCTCACCATCTTTCATTAAACGATCTTGAATACGTTTGGCATCACTTTCTAATTTTTTCAACTTAGTCAGCTGTGGGCCAAACTTCTTCTCAGCATCCACTGCATACTTTTTCGCAGCGTCTGACTCGAGTAATGCCATTTGATAGTTTAAAACAGCAATTTTCATTTCTGCAAAGACAGGGCCGCTGATTAAAGCTGTTGTCAGTAAAACAAGTTGAGTTAATTTACGCACGATGCACTCCCAAAAATGCTGCTATATAAAAGATTAAAGCCTAAATTAAAATGTTTGACCCAGTGAGAACTGGAACACCTGAGTATCAGCGTTGTCTGGTTTCTTAATTGGCGCGCCAAGACTAAAGCTTAACGGTCCTAATGCGGTAATCCAAGTTAAACCAACACCGACAGAACTGGCTAAGTTATCGTATTTAACACCACAACCAGACTCATTACGTCCCTTTTGAGCTGAGCTGCAATGTGTATCAAACACATTACCCACATCCCAGAATAAAACAGTGCGCAACGAGCGTTGATCTTTAACAAAAGGCATTGGGAATAGTAACTCAACACCCCCTTGAATCAGCACATTACCACCAAATGGTAGGGGCTTTTGATCATAATCTCTTTCTGTACCAGCACGATCACCTGTACTTGGCGTACTGCGTGGTCCTAAGCTACTGTCTTTAAAGCCACGTACCGAATTAAAACCACCAGCATAGTAGTGCTCATAAAAAGGCAGCTTAGAGGTTGAGCCGTAGCTTTCGGAGTAACCCAGATCAGTATGGAAGCGCAGTGTGTAATTAGTAGTTAAAGGTGCGAAAATTTGACCGCTGTAATCTAAACGATAAAAGGATAAATCACTGCCTGGTACTGTACTTTCCAGCACTAAGCTTTGTGAAGCACCACGCGTTGCCATCAAACCACGGTTTAATGTTGAACTCGACCAGCCTGCTGATGCTTTAAAGTTTGTATAGTTTTTACCTTCATCATCGATAAAATCCATAATTTCTTCAACAGTATAACGACCGGTTTTAAGTTTATCTTGCTGCCCACTTAAGCCAAAATTCAAGCGTGATGTCTCACTGATGGGGTAACCCACATTGATACCACCACCTAAGCTATCGACTGAGTAGCTGGACACATCCACATCAAGCTTATCGTAGTCAGTAGAACGATAAAAACCATTGTAGCCCAAGCTCACACCATCAATGGTCCAGTAAGGATCAACAAAACTGAAATTATAGTTACTTTGGTATTCACTACGGGTTAAGCCTAAGCTCACCTTATTACCAGTACCTAAGAAGTTACTTTGACTGATCGAGCCACCCAGAATTAAACCGGCATTCTGCGCAAAACCAACACTTGCAGTAATAGAGCCTGAAGGCTGCTCTTCAACGCTGTAGTTCACATCAATCTGATCATCAGTACCCGGTACTTGTGGTGTTTCAACATTCACTTCTTTAAAATAGCCTAAGCGCTCTAAGCGCGTTTTCGACTGATCAATTAAGTAGGTTGAAGCCCAGCCACCTTCCATCTGACGCATTTCACGGCGTAAGACATCGTCTGATGTTTTGGTATTGCCGCGAAAGTTAATACGATTCACATAGGCACGCTTACCTGGATCAACAGCGTAAGTCAGGGATATTGTATTATCTTCATCATGAGTTTCTGGAATACCGTTGACGTTAGCAAAGGTATAACCTTCGTTACCCAGTCGACGAGTAATAAGTTCAGAAGTGGTAGTCATCACTTTACGTGAGAATACTTGTCCCTGACGAGATAACAGTAGAGCGGTAATCTCTTCTTCAGGGACTTTTAAATCACCTGAGAGTTTTACATCTCGAATTGTAAACTGCTGGCCTTCATCGACGTTAACCGTGATATAGACGTTCTTTTTGTCCGGAGTAATAGAAACTTGCGTGGATGTTATATCCATATTGATATAACCGCGGTCAAAGTAATAAGAACGCAAACGCTCTAAGTCACCAGATAATTTTTCCCGCGCATACTTATCATCATTACGGAAAAAAGATAACCAATTTTTAGTTTTCAGCTCAAACAAGTCTTTTAGGTCTTGGTCTTTAAAGACCTTATTACCCACAACATTAATATGCTGGATGGAGGCCACAGAACCTTCCTTCACCTTAATTTTTAAGGCTACACGGTTACGTGGTTGCTGAATGACTTCGGCATCAATACTGGCTGAATAACGACCTTGGGCCACGTACTGGCGCTGCAACTCATTACGCACACCTTCTAAGGTTGCTTGCTGAAAAATCTCACCTTCAGCCAAGCCAGACTGCTTTAGACCTTTAAGTAAGTCATCTTTACTGATGGCTTTATTACCTTCAATCTCTAAACTGGAAATTGAAGGACGCTCAAGCAAGGTCACAATTAATATATCGCCATCACGGCTTAATTGAATATCTTCAAAAAAACCTGTTTTAAACAACGAGCGTGTTGCTTCAGCAAGCTGACGCTCGTCGACTGACTCACCCACACTTAAGGGTAATGCACCGAATACACTGCCAGCCGATACACGCTGCAAACCGTTCACACGGATATCAGAGACAGTGAAAGGTGCAGCGTGAGCTTCAGATAGTATAAGCGCGGATATCACCGCAGGTAGCAGCAGACGTTTCATGCAGACCTTTCTATTTCATTGATATATATAAAACCCGCTGTAATACAGCGAATCAGTATTTTTTACAAACGTGCTAAATCATTAAAGACCGCAAGCAACATAACACAAAGCACTAAAGCGATACCGATCTGCATGCCATAACCTTGTAAACGCTCAGACAAAGGTCGACCGCGCACTAATTCAATCATGTAAAATAACAGATGTCCGCCATCAAGCACAGGAATGGGTAACAAATTCAGCACACCCAAACTGATACTTAAATAAGCCATAAAGTTCAAAAAGCTTCTTAAGCCACTTTCAGCAGAAGCGCCGGCCACTTTAGCAATGGTTATCGGACCACTCAAGTTTTTTACTGAGAGTTCACCAAACAGCATCTTTTTCAAAGAGCCTAAAGTGAGCACACTCATAGTCCAAGTGCGCTGCGCTCCAGCTAATACAGACTCTAAGGGGCCCGAACGAACATCACGCAACATCTCTGCAGGCCATTCGCCGCCGGCGACGCCCACGCCTAAATAACCACGTTTACTTTTATCGGAACCTTGCGCTGATAGCACTACAGGTAATTGAATAGCTACACCTGCGCGCTGAATACTTAATAGCACTCGAGCATCAGGTCGAATCTGTACATAATTAACCACCGCTTGCCAATCGCTGACAGCTTGATCATCGATCGCTACAATAGTGTCATTCAACTGTAAACCAGCCGATTGCGCAGGCCCTTGCGCATCCAATTGCGCAATCACTGCTGGCACTTGCGGACGCCATGGCTCAATACCTATATCTTGGATCGGATTAGGCTCATCAGCACCATAGAGCCAACGGTCCAGTGCCACACTGTAAGTTTGCGCAACCGTGCTACCAGGCGTTAGGGCAACAATATTGACCGTACCACTGTGACCAATACGCTGAATCAACTGCAGATTGACATCAGCCCAGCCAAGGACAGATTGCCCATCAACAGCAATAACTTCTTGACCGCTCTGCAATCCGGCACGTTCAGCAAGACTCCCTGCCACGACATCACCAATCACAGGCTTCACCTGCTGACTGCCAAGCATTGCTAAACACCAAAACAACACAAAGGCCAAAGCAAAGTTTGCTACAGGCCCAGCAGCTACGATAGCAATACGTTGCCCTACTGTTTTACGGTTAAAGGATTGGCCTTGCTCTGCGACAGGCACTGCGGCCTCACGCTCATCGAGCATTTTCACGTAACCACCCAATGGAATCAGAGCAATTACAAACTCTGTGCCGTATCGGTCATGCCAGCGTATTAAAGGTGTACCAAATCCAATCGAGAAGCGTAAAACTTTAACGCCACAACGGCGTGCGACCCAGAAATGTCCATATTCATGGATGGTTACTAAGACACCTAAAGCCACTAAGGTGCCAAATAACATATACATACCACTCATGCCTGCATACCTAATGTGATCGACTGTTTGCTTAACCATGTATTAGCGTGTTGGCGGGCGGTCTGATCAATTGCAACAATACCCGCAAGACTATCAATGTGCCCGTCGGTATTTAAATTCAACACATCTTCAATCAATTGCGGGATTTGCGTAAAACGAATGCGCTCATTTAAGAAAGCAGCCACTGCGATTTCATTTGCCGCATTGAGTACTATAGGCGCCACCCCCCCCGCTTGCGCTGACTCAATAGCTAAGCGCAAACAGGCGAAGCGCTGTAAATCTGGAGCAATAAAATCCATCCGCGCTAAAGCACATAAATCCAAGGGAGCGACACCTGAAGTAATACGCTCAGGCCACGCCATTGCATGGGCAATAGGTGTGCGCATATCGGGGTTCCCCAGCTGCGCTAAGACTGAACCATCAACATAATCAACCAACGAATGGATCACACTCTGCGGATGAATCACCACTTCCACTTGCTCAGGTCGTGCGGCAAATAACCAGCAGGCTTCAATCAACTCCAAGCCTTTATTCATCATACTGGCCGAATCAACAGAGATTTTCTGCCCCATCGACCAGTTCGGATGCGCACAAGCTTGCGCCGGGGTGACCTGTTCAAGTTCCGCATAGCTGCTATTGCGAAACGGGCCACCTGAGGCAGTTAATAAGATCCGGCGCACCCCCACGGGGGCTAAACCTTCAGCATAGTTACACGGCAAACACTGAAAAATAGCATTATGCTCACTATCAATGGGTAGCAACTGTGCCCCATGCTCACGCACGGCCCGCATTAATAATGCACCGGACATCACTAGCGCTTCTTTATTGGCCAGCAAGAGCTTTTTACCTGCAGTAACAGCTGCCATAGCGGACTCCAAACCAGCAGCCCCCACAATCGCTGCCATCACTGCATCAACCTCAGGATGAGCTGCAACCTCACATAAGCCCTGCGGCCCAACCAGCACAATAGTAGCAACACCTGCAGCGCGCAAATCACTCTGCAAGCGCTGCGCATCATTTTCCTCAGCCACCACAGCAAAGCGCGGACGGTATTGCACACACAGTGCTTTTAACTGCGCGATACGCGTATGCGCAGTCAAGGCAAAGACTTGATAGCGATCAGGATGCTGACCAATAACATCCAGGGTGCTACTGCCAATAGAGCCGGTAGCACCCAGCACAGTAATGTGCTGAGGTTTTGGCATCACAGTATTCAAGATAAAGTCCAGCCAGTTAATAACAGCAATAAAGCAAAAATAGGGGCAGCCGCAGTAAGACTATCAATACGATCCAAGACACCCCCGTGCCCAGGCAAGAGTTGACTGCTGTCTTTAATATCCATCTGACGCTTAAACATACTTTCGGTCAAATCGCCCACCACAGAAAACAGCACAATCACCAGTGCACCTAGCAACACAGCCACAAACTGGCTAGCAGCAACCTGTAGATACAAGGCTAAACCGCAGGCAATGCATAAACTGGTTAACAATCCACCCAACAAACCCGCCCAACTTTTACCGGGACTGACCAGCGGTGCAAGTTTACGTTTACCAAAGGCGCGACCAAAGAAATAGGCACCAATATCAGCCCCCCAGACCAAGAGCATTAGGCTTAAAATTAGCATATTACCTTGTGGTAAAGTCTTTAAGACCTGTAAGCCTAAACCAGCAGGCACGATAATCACCAACCCGATCAATAGCTTACCCAGCTTGCCACCCCAGCAGGCGATACTGCGGGGAAAGCTGACAACCATAGCAATGGCTAGTAACCAAAACACAGCTGCCACATAAAGCACCGGCATTAATAATGCTTCACTGCTATTGACTAGTAATAATGCAACCACAGCCACTGCAGCATAAAATGTGCGGTGTAACTGTGCAGGAAAGCCCGCTAAACGTGCCCATTCCCAACCGGCTAACGCAATAATAACGCTAATAAATGCTAGAAAGGCTTGTCCATTTAACCCAAAAAAACCAATCAGCGCCAAAGGTGCTAGCCATAAGGCGGTGATGATTCGTTGCTTGAGCATTATCTACGCCCCTCTGCGGCCACTTGTTCGCAAGTTTTACCAAAACGACGCTGTCGTAAGGAAAAATCTGCCAAGGCTTCACGCATCGCTTGATGCTTAAAGTCAGGCCAAAATAAACTCGAAAAGTACAGTTCGCTGTAAGCAAACTGCCACAACATAAAGTTACTGATACGACGCTCACCACCGGTTCGAATACATAAATCAGGCAGCGGTTGTGTTCCAGTACTTAAACAATTCTGTAAATGCTCTGGGGTGATAGCATCAGGCTCTAACTCACCAGCCTGCACGGATCGTGCGAGCTGCTGAGCGGCCTGAACAATATCCCATTGACCACCATAATTGGCAGCAATTTGCAGAATGAACTTAGAATGGTGCGCTGTACGCTGCTCTGCCTCTTGCATCGCCGCCTGCAAATCAGGATGAAAACGCGAGCGATCGCCAATAATACGCAAACGAATACCATTTTTGTCGAGCTTCTTAGCTTCACGGCGTAAAGCCAACAAAAACAACTCCATTAAAGCGCCTACTTCAGCCGCAGGACGCTGCCAATTTTCACTGGAGAAGGCAAACAGTGTCAAAACCTCAACACCCGCCTCAGCGCACACTTCAACAACTGCACGAACAGCATCAACACCCGCTTTATGCCCTGCCACGCCGGGTAAAAAACGCTTTTTCGCCCAGCGATTATTGCCGTCCATGATAATCGCGACATGGCGCGGTACGATACCTAGCGCATCCTGCATTGTTTTGCTCATTACAGCAGCCCCTAAGCTCTAAGTCACACTGCCATCAAGTCAGTTTCTTTATTCGCTAATAATTTATCGATTTCTTCAACAGCATGGTCAGTGAGTTTCTGCACATCATCTGCACCACGACGCTCTTCGTCCTCACTGATGTCTTTATCTTTAGTCAGATCTTTCAGCTGCGCCAATGCATCACGGCGAATATTGCGCACAGCAACACGCGCATTCTCTGCTTCTTGACGTGCTTGCTTGGTATAACCTTTGCGCGTCTCTTCAGTCAAAGCCGGCATAGGTATACGAATGGTCGTACCTGAAGTGGCAGGATTGAGGCCTAGATCAGAAATCATAATGGCTTTCTCAACCGCTTGGATCATGCTTTTATCAAACACAGTCAAAGCTAAGGTGCGCGAGTCTTCTACGTTGACGTTAGCAACTTGATTCAATGGTGTATCACTACCGTAGTAGGACACCATTACTGAATCCAAAATACCTGGGTGGGCTCGGCCTGTACGGATTTTTGCAAAAGCAATCTGTAACGACTCAACAGATTTATGCATACGGGCTTGTGCATCTTTTTTGATCTCATTGATCATTGCTTGGTTCCTTCAATCAGAGTGCCTTCAGCGCCGCCTAAAACAACGTTGAGCAGTGCGCCTGGCTTATTCATATTAAATACACGTAACGGCATATTATGGTCACGGCATAAACAAATTGCAGTCAAATCCATCACTTCCAACTTGCGATCAAGCACTTCGTCGTAGGTCAGATAGTCAAACTTTTCTGCATTTGGGTCTTTAAAAGGATCAGCAGTATATACGCCATCAACTTTTGTTGCCTTAAGAACCACATCAGCATTAATTTCAATACCGCGTAAGCAGCCTGCAGAGTCTGTAGTAAAAAATGGATTACCGGTACCCGCAGAGAAAATCACTACCTCGCCCTGCTTGAGATGACCTACAGCTTTACGACGGTCGTAGTGATCCGTTACGCCAACCATAGAGATCGCTGACATCACCAATGCAGGAATATTTGAACGCTCTAATGCATCACGCATCGCCAAAGAGTTCATCACCGTCGCTAGCATACCCATATGGTCGCCAGTGACACGATCCATACCGGCAGCAGATAATGCTGCGCCACGGAACAAGTTACCACCACCGATCACCAAGCCCACTTGCACACCAATACCGATCAACTGGCCAATCTCTAAAGCCATACGGTCCAGCACTTTAGGATCAATACCAAAATCCTCAGTACCCATCAGGGCTTCACCACTGAGTTTTAGTAAAATTCGTTTATAGCGCGGTTGGCGTCCACCGACTTGTTGGGCCATGATATGTATCTCCTGCAGATGTGAGTTAACGTCTGTGGCGCATTCTAACCACAGTTAAGCGAATAGTAATGTTAGTGTGCGCACATATTACAAGACAGCGATCTAAAGCACAGTCTCTTTTTGCAAAAAAGGCCGCACGCAATTGCGGGCAGCCTTTGATTGTTACCTATGAAAGCTTACTTCTTTGAAGCAGCAACCTGCGCAGCAACTTCAGCAGCGAAGTCTACTTCTTCACCGCGATCGATACCTTCACCCACTTCAAAACGCACAAAAGAAACGATGGTTGCGCCCGCTTGTTGAACAAGCTTGCCCACTGTAACTTCTGGGTTTTTAATAAATGCTTGCTCAACCAAGCTTGCTTCTGCCAAGAACTTATTGATACGGCCTTTGACCATATTTTCAACAACATTATCTGGCTTGCCTTTGATCTTATCTTCATTCAACGTCATAAAGATTTCTTTTTCTTTGGCAATTTCTTCTTCAGACACTTGTGATGGATCTAAGAACTGAGGGTTGCTTGCAGCAACGTGCATAGCAACGTCTTTTGCCAGCTCAACATCACCACCGTTCAGCGCAACAATTACACCGATACGGTTACCGTGCAGGTATGCACCCAGTACATCACCTTCAACACGCGTCAGACGACGAATATTGACGTTCTCACCGCACTTAGAAACCAAAGCTTCACGTGCTGACTCTTGCTTAGCAATCAGTCCTGCTGTGTCTAAAGCGGTATCAGCAAAAGCGATATCTAAAGAATTGGCTACGAAGCCTTTAAAGTCATCTTGCAGAGCCAAAAAGTCAGTCTGTGAGTTCACTTCAATGATCGCAGCGCTTTTGTTATCGTCAGCTACTTTAACTGCAATAGAACCTTCTGCAGCAATATTGCCAGCTTTTTTAGCTGCTTTAATTGCACCAGCAGAACGCATATCGTCAATGGCTTTTTCAATATCGCCACCAGATACTTCGAGGGCTTTCTTACAATCCATCATGCCCTGGCCAGTACGTTCGCGCAGTTCTTTTACCATAGCAGCAGTGATCTGAGCCATCTTCACAATCCTCTTTAATTCAGTCTTTACAGCAGTTGCAAACTGCTGATTTAATCAGGAAAAAAAGGGGCCTTAGCCCCCTTTTCTTGTCACAGGTTCGTTGACAGAGCCTTAGCCCTCAACAACCTCAACAAACTCTTCAGCTGTTGTTGCGTTGCCTTGACGTACGCGTAGAACGCAGTCAGCCGCTGCACCAAGGTACAATTGAATTGCACGAATCGCGTCATCGTTACCTGGGATGATGTAATCAACACCATCTGGGCTGCTGTTAGTATCAACGATACCAATAACTGGGATACCCAATTTATTAGCTTCGCTGATTGCAATGCGCTCGTGATCAACGTCAACTACGAACATTGCGTCAGGCAAACCACCCATATTTTTGATACCACCAATGCTGCGCTCGAGTTTTTCTAAATCACGAGTACGCATCAAAGCTTCTTTCTTAGTCAGCTT
>LFRM01119256.1_pt3 | contig 20876 bp, 18 predicted proteins | sample 618341 | NCBI WGS metagenome assembly LFRM01 (sample SAMN03654438, study PRJNA283298) | anaerobic digester metagenome | isolation source: pool of bioreactors CSTR01a, CSTR02a, and CSTR03a thermophilic anaerobic... | place: Denmark: Kgs. Lyngby | collected 2014-05-21 | reverse complement strand
GCAACCGCCAGCCGCGTGAGCTCCTCACTGCCGCTCAAATAGGCGGCTTGACGCCGGTTGCCTCCCAAAGCGGCCATGAACTCCTTGATCTTGCTCGGATCACCGCTACTGTCTTTGACCCCGGCCACCGCTGAGGCCAATCTGGCCACCACTGCCGGCGAGAGAGCCGCCTGGGCATGCGACGGGATGTCGTATAGCAGAACCGGCAGGGGAGAGGAGTCTATCAACTTGGCAAACCAAGCATACGCTTCGTCATCGTCATGAACGGGGAAGTAGTAGGGCAGTCCCGCGACGCAACAGTCGACACCTGCCGCTTTGGCAGCCTCGATGTGACTGCGCACGGCTCGAAAGCCCGAGTCGGTCACGCCGGCATAGACTGTGATGCGACCGGATGCAAACTCCGCTGCCTGTGCAAAGAGGCTGTGGCGTTGTTGCGGTGACAGACGCGAGTATTCGCCCGTGGTTCCGGCGACAAAAATGCCGTCGATGTCAGCATTGATCATGTGCTCTATGAGTCGCTGCAGTCCTCGGCTGTCAATGCACTCATCATCCGTGAGAGGGGTAATCAAAGGGACGACGATACCTTGCACCTGCATGAAGACACCTCCAAGGCAATAGCCGTATAAGATCCGAACCGGTCGTTCACAGTTGCCTTGGAGTTCTGTCCGCTGGCGCTTATTTCCTGCAGTGTCACAGTTGTGCATACTAGATAGGCAGGGAGCTTCTGCCTCCGCCCCGGGGATATAACGGAGTGTGGCAGGGGGGAGACGACGGTGAAGCTGTATGCATGTGACCGGAAGATCACCGGATGGCAGTGGTGCGATCAGCCCAATCTACCGGGCTGTTGGTTTGGTGTCTTGAGGGACTCCGATGAATTCGAGTGCTTTCTCGCCTCACGTCCGTACCTGCGCGGTCTCATACATGCGCCCGGAGATTGGAGGACGCATCTTCTCGTGGTGGCCGCTCTCGGTGAAGCACCCACGGGAGGCTATGCGGTGAAGATTCACGAGATAGTGCGCCGAAGCGGTGCACTGCAGGTCATCGTTTACCTGCGAAGCCCGGCTCCCGGCGATTTCGTCTTCCAAACGATAAACTACCCCGTTGACAGCGTACACGTGCGTCGGGATCGGGTGCCTGAGGGACTTCCTTGGTTGTTCATCGATCAGAACGGACGACTGCTGGGCAGCGATGAACTGTGAGGGCAAGGCGCGCCGTGCACCTTGCCCCGGTCACATCCAAGAGCCAATCACGCGAATTCCCGTCCGACGTTATTGGCCCACAGATCGAGGAAGTCAAGAAGCTCAGAAAGGGAAGGGCTATACTCGTAGCGAACATAAAACCCTGATGTGGCGGCGCCCAGGATCAGGCAGTCTTTCGGATAGAGGTTGAGTACTTGCCCGAGGCAGAAGCCGGCGTTGAAGTTGTCGCCTGCTCCCGTGGTCAGCCTCGGGTGTGCGGTATACGGACCGTCAGCAATACAAAAGACTCCGTCCAAGACACAAGCCGCCTGGTCCAGGGGATGGACTACGATACCGTAGATGTCCATGTTTTCGGCGATCGCCTTGGTGATTTCATCTAGCGGTGCGTTCGCCGGATCGTAACTGAGTCGGAGTCCGAGGGCTTCGGCTACTTGTGTGGCCTCTTTGCGGTTGAGACCGAGGGTGGCCCGACAAGGCCCGTTGAAGCGTTGAATGGTTCTCAAGGCTTCTGCGATCTCATCGGGAGAACGTTTCTCAGGATCCGAAAGGTCGAAAAAGATCATCGGCGGCTCGTCGTAGTTGATCACGGAGAAGACGTCGTCAATCAGATGCTGCCATATTTCGGTCATGTAGGGGATCATGGTCCAGTTGACCGTGGCGATCAGCTCAGTGCGGGAGAACAGGTCGATCATCTCCGTCAGAGGGATGGCAGTGACTAGACTCTCCCAGTTGATATTCTTAATGGACTCGAGCTTCCCTAACATGATTGTGCCGTCACTGAACTCCAAGGCATCCGTGTGTCCCGGTTGAGCAATGGAGATGACTCGGGCCTTGAGAGCCAACTCTCTGAAAACGGGATGCAAGGGTCGGCCAAGCGCACCGATATATGTGACGTCCAGTCCTAAAGCGGCTAACGCGTTGGCCATGATAGGACCGTTACCCCCCAGTTTGATGACCTTGGGGACAAGCTCGATGTTCGTGGAAAGGCCGGCGGCTTTGCCGATCCGCTCGCCAAACTCGGCGATGGTTTCTATCCTTTTATAGGTGTCTGGCGACGTGCGTTTGTCAACTGCTTCGCTGATCTCATCAACAAATCCGTCGAATCCGATCACGGCTTGGGTTCCTCTTACTTTTGCGCTGCTTATGGCATCTTTGGCACGCATTATGGCCTTGACCTGATCCACGCTCATCGGGCAATCCCTCCTAACACGGTCTTATGTGGTGGGGTTTGTCTACTATACAGTTCTTGCGTTCTACCGTCAAGACGGACTCGAATGAAGTGTACACACATTTCCGATGCGCATACATGGCGAAAGCCCTTTGACACTGCTCACACCGTATGATAGCCTACATTGAAAATGACAAGAATATGACACGGCATCCTTTTACAGGCAGGGGGATATTGTATTGATGACATCGATGACATCTAATAAGAAGCTCCTCGAATGGGTTAAGTCGATGGCGGAACTGTGCGAGCCCGATGCCATTCACTGGTGTGACGGATCGCAGGAAGAGTATGATCGACTGTGCGATCTTATGGTCAAGCAGGGGACGTTCATCAAGCTGAACGAAGAGAAACGTCCTAATAGCTATCTGTGCCGTTCACATCCCGACGATGTGGCGCGCGTGGAAGACAGGACCTTCATTTGTACTCGGCGTCCTGAAGATGCGGGCCCGACGAACAATTGGGTAGATCCGGTAGAGATGAAGGCCACTTTGACCAAGTTGTTCAAAGGTTCCATGAGAGGGCGGACCATGTATGTGATCCCGTTCAGCATGGGTCCTTTGGGTTCCGATATTGCCCACATCGGAGTCGAGCTGACCGACTCCCCGTATGTAGTCGTCAACATGCGCATCATGACGCGCATGGGTAAAGCGGTTTTGGACGTACTGGGAGACGACGGCGATTTCGTGCCTTGCCTGCATTCAGTAGGAGCGCCGCTGAAGCCCGGTGAAAAGGATGTCCCCTGGCCCTGCAATCCACAGCATAAGTACATCGTTCACTTCCCCGAAGAAAAGGCCATCTGGTCATACGGAAGCGGATATGGCGGCAATGCCTTGTTGGGCAAGAAGTGTTTTGCCCTGCGCATCGCCTCTTATATGGGTCGCGAACAAGGCTGGCGGTCGGAGCATATGCTCATCGTAGGCTTTGAGTCACCCGAAGGCGAAAAGACCTACGTGGCGGCCGCCTTCCCGAGCGCATGCGGAAAGACCAACCTGGCCATGCTCATTCCGCCTGAGCACTACAGAAAGCAAGGCTGGAAAGTCTGGACTGTCGGAGACGACATTGCTTGGATCAAACCGGGTAAAGACGGGCGGCTGTATGCCATCAATCCGGAAGCCGGTTTCTTCGGCGTCGCACCCGGGACGTCCATGGAGTCCAACAGGAACGCTATGCTGTCCATTCGGGCCAAATCGATCTTCACCAACTGCGCTTTGACGCCCGACGGAGACGTCTGGTGGGAAGGCATGACTGAAGAGCCTCCGGAGAAGCTGATTGACTGGCGCGGCCAAGAGTGGACACCTGATTGCGGTCGGCCTGCAGCCCATCCCAATGCTCGCTTTACCGCTCCCATTTCTCAGTGCCCGGTAGTCGATCCCGCCTGGGATGACCCGCAGGGCGTGCCGATCAGCGCTTTCATCTTCGGCGGACGACGGGCTCATAACGTCCCCTTGGTCTTTGAGGCCTACAACTGGGGACACGGCGTCTATCTGGGCGCGACTATGGGCTCGGAGACCACCGCTGCCGCCGCCGGTGCCGTGGGCCGCGTGCGCAGAGATCCTTTCGCCATGCTGCCTTTTGCGGGATATCACATGGGTGATTACTTCGCTCACTGGCTCAGCATGCGCAAGCGTGTCGCCGATCCTCCGCGGTTTTTCCACGTCAACTGGTTTCGCAAGAACGACGAAGGCAAGATCGTTTGGCCCGGTTTCGGAGACAACATGCGCGTCATGAAGTGGATTGTGGATCGTTGCCACGGACGGGTGGGCGCCGTCGAGACTCCGTTGGGCTGGATGCCTAAGCCCGGCGATCTTGATCTCGAGGGTCTGACTGACTTCACAGCCGAGGATCTGGAGTGGGTTCAGTCCATCGACCGCGAAGATTGGAAAAAAGAAGCCCACGAACAGGACGAGCTGTTTATCCGGCTCTATGATCGGTTGCCGAAAGACCTGCTCTTTGAGCGCGAGCTGCTCATCTCACGTCTGTAGGATCGAATGCAACGAGGGGGGCCCAACGTGCCCCCCTGTTGAACTTACGGCGCGAAATAGACGATGCTGACCACTTCGGAACGATTGCTCTCCTGGCCCGTTCGGTCGACAGCTGTGACCACAACCTCGACGGTCCTGCCGTCGCGCAACTGCTTGGCCGGGTACGTATAGGATCGTGTGCCGGCGTCGACCTCCTGTACCAGATTGAACTTGTCGAGCGGGTTTTGACGCAGATAGATGCGATAACCATCGAGATCGCCTTCGATATCCGGCACCGGAGGCCAACTGATCAATAAACCTTCATCCGTGACGGTCAGTTGGACGTCTGTTGGCGTTGGCGGCGGGTTGTCCACATTGCCGATGACCACGCATTCGCCGGTCACGGGATCCCACTGCAACGAAATTGTCTTTCCAGGCAGGATGGTGATCGTATCCCAGTGGCTTTCGTAGACGCGATCCTTGGCATAGAAGGTCGCTCCGTACAAGGCGATGCTGTAGTCGTAGGTCCCGGCTGGCAGAACCTTGGTCGCCGTCAGGGTGCCGTCGGGCTCTTTGGTCATCGTCGTGTAGCCGCCCGGATTGTTGTATAGGCGTCCCTGTTGCGCCCCCTGTAACTGCGGATGCGCCTGCGGGTTTACCGAAACGACTAGAGTCCCGGGCAGAGGGCGCAAGACGAGTTCGAGAGTGGCAACGGCGTCGGGCAGGATGGTCACCTCGCCTTCGGCCTCGTAGATGGGTTGGCCGGACTCGTCCGAAACACGCAAGACGACGTTCCACAGGCCCGGAAGCAGATCGGCGACCGTAGCGGTTGCTTTTGAGTCGACTACAGGCACTTGTTGTACATGTTGCCTGCCATCCTTGCTCACGATCAGGGTTACCGAAGAACCGTTGACGGCCAGATCAGGAATGGAGGACACGTTGGCCGCTACCATCAGTCGCCCGTGCAATTGTGATTCCTCAGCGGCATTGTCAAAGCGGTTCAGACTGCGCATGGGCAGCAGACTGCATCCGCCGGAAAACATGGCCACGGTGATGACAGTCACTGCCACCCAGATACTCTTTTGCCATCGATCTTTTGACCGGCGCCATGCACGCAATATAGAAGATGCACCCATGTGCTTCGGCCTCCTGTCTCCCTCCGGGCCATGGCCTGTATATCATAGAGGATCGCCGGGAGGATGCCAATAGGCCTTATCGTGCGCTGGGCGCCGTTTGAGCAAAACAGGCTCCGGACGGATCTGCGGCGTGCTCCCTTGTACGCCCGATTCGTCTTGTGAGCGTCATGAATGATGGACAGCTAAAGGCTTTTGCACTATGATGAAGACTGAAAGTTGGAAAGCATGTTCGTTGCAGAAGGGGGAAGCGCATGGCCAAACGCCGGCTCGACCTCAGTTATGAGTATAAGTATGGGTTTCGCGACAGGGAAAACTACGCCTTTAAGAGTGAAAAGGGCTTAAGCAAGGAGATCGTAGCTCAGATATCGGAGATGAAAGGCGAACCGGCGTGGATGCGTGATCTGCGTTTGCGCGCCTTCGATATATTCATGAGCAAACCCATGCCCACCTGGGGAGCGGATCTGTCCGGGGTCGATTTCCAAGAGATTCATTATTACGTGCGAGCCAGCGAGAGACCCGGTCGAACGTGGGAAGAAGTGCCGGTAGACATAAAACACACCTTTGATCGTCTGGGCATCCCGGAAGCGGAGCAGAAGTTCTTAGCCGGTGTCTCCGCTCAGTACGAGTCAGAGGTCGTGTATCAGAGCATTCGTGACGATCTGGCACGTCAAGGGGTCATTTTTTGTGACACAGACACAGCCCTGCGCGAGTACCCGGATCTGTTTCGCGAGTACTTCGGTACTGTGGTTCCGGCTTCCGACAACAAGTTCGCGGCACTGAACTCCGCCGTATGGAGCGGTGGCAGCTTTATCTGGGTCCCTGAAGGTGTTCGCGTCGAGATTCCGCTGCAAGCCTACTTCCGGATCAATACGGAGAACATGGGCCAGTTTGAGCGAACCCTGATCATTTGTGAACCCGGCAGTTTTGTGCACTACGTGGAAGGGTGCACGGCGCCGCAGTATTCATCGAGTTCCCTTCACAGCGCCGTGGTCGAGATCATCGTCAAGAAGGGTGCCCGATGCCGTTACAGTACGATTCAAAACTGGTCCAAGAACGTCTACAACCTGGTGACCAAGCGCGCTCATGCCCACGAAGACGCCACGATGGAGTGGGTAGACGGCAATATGGGCAGTCTGGTGACCATGAAATATCCTGCTGTTTATCTGTTGGGCCGCGGTGCCAAGGCTGACATCCTTTCCATCGCCGTGGCCACTGCCCAACAGCATCTGGATGCCGGAGCAAAGGTCATTCATGCTGCCCCCGACACCTCATCGACGATCATCTCCAAGTCTATAAGCGCTGCCGGCGGGCACAACACCTATCGAGGCCTCGTTCACATCGCTCCCAACGCGAGAGGCAGCCGAACCAAGGTAGAGTGCGACACCCTTATTTTCGATGAGGATTCGAGAGCGGATACCATCCCGCGCATTCAAGTGCACAACAATGAAGTGACCATGGAGCATGAAGCCACCGTATCCAAGATCAGCGAGGAGCAGCTTTTCTACCTGCAAAGCAGGGGTCTAAGCGAGACTGAAGCGGCCATGATGATTGTCATGGGCTTTATCGAACCCTTTGCCAAGGAGTTGCCCATGGAGTATGCAGTAGAGCTCAACCGTCTTATTCAGCTTGAAATGGAAGGATCGGTGGGCTGAGAGGCGGAGGAATTTCTGTGCGCGGATGGGGTACCAGGCTCTTTGTGATCTTGTCGATCTTGGTTTTTGCCTTTGATCTCTTATTGCGCGGCGCTCTATTGGAGTGGGGAGCTAAATCCGCCGCGATTTGGGCGGGGGAGTATTATCGGTTACTCACCGCCAATTTCTTGCATGCGGATCTTCGCCATCTCCTGTTCAACATGTACGCCCTGTTTATCTTCGGCAACGCAGTGGAGAGCATCCTCGGCTCGCTCCGTTTTTGCATAGTGTTTATCTTAGGAGGGGTTGCCGGCTACGTGGCCAGTCTGCTCGCGCAACCCCAATCGTTGGCTGTCGGTGCATCTGCGGCTGTTTTCGGTCTGATCGGCTATACGGTTCACTTCCGGTTGCGACGCCTGCCCAAACGGTACATGCGGCTCGATACGGAGCTTCTGCAGATTTTGGGTATCAATTTCGTGATAGGCCTCCTGGTGCCGCGTATTGATCACGTGGCGCATATAGGAGGCTTTTTGGGCGGCGCCTTGGCCGGTTCGCTGGTTGGCCTGCCTAGCCCGGGAGGTCAAAGACGCTCTTCTGTTGTTGAGACGACTGTCGCCACGATCCCATGGATACTCATGGCGACCCTGTTGTTCACCCCCGAATGGTTCTTTTCCACAGCGCAAACCATTTCACCGACCGTCGGTGCGTACCTCGATGATCGCTTCGGTCCATATCTTCAGCCGTTGCGAGCCGATGCCCCGGCTTTGATGTGGACCTACAGTGACAGGCGTGAGATCGACTGGCAGCCTGTAGGTGAGGTCTTGAAGATTGACGGACGAAGAGCGGCGCATTTTGCCGTCTTTTGGCGTTGGGATAAAGGCCGGGGCACGTTAACGGAGGGGATCCCTTTCGCCGTCTATTGGGAACGCCTGGATGCCGACGGACAGGTAACGCTGTATCACACAGACATAGGCAAAGGCTATGCACCTGACCCCGATCCGACTTTGATCTACGCCAGGGCCAGTTTTCCCATCAGGTCGGGGAGGTGGCAGGTGCGACTGGTAGTTGACGGACGTGAGGTATGGCGAACGCAATGCGCTGTGATAGATGAGGGGGGAGGAATAGAGGTATGAGCAAGGTTGTCTATCTGAACGGCTCGTTTGTGGACTATGCAGAGGCAGTAGTACCTGTGGAAGATCGGGGCTTTGTTTTTGCTGACGGCGTCTACGAAGTGATTCGCTTCTACGGAGGAAAGCCGTTTGCGGCCGAAGAGCACCTGGCTCGTCTAAGACGCAGTGCCGAGGCCATCAAGTTGGATGGGCTGCCATCGACGCAGGAGCTGATGGAAGCGGCATTGGAGACCGTAGACCGCAACGGATGCGTGAATGCGACGCTGTACCTGCAGGTGACCCGGGGCCCCGCACCGCGCAAGCACGAGTTTCCCGCTTCCGAGGTTCCCGTGACGGTCTTCATGATCGCTCGCGAGGTGCCGCGTCCCGATGCCGAGCGTGTCAACCGTGGTGTGGCCTGCATTACGGTACCCGACATACGTTGGCATCGCTGCGATATCAAATCCATAGCTCTTTTGCCAAACGTATTGGCTAAACAACAGGCGGCCGAGGCCGGTGCCGCTGAAGCTATCTTCGTTCGGGACGGAATAGTGACCGAGGGAGGAAGCTCGAATTTCTTCATGGTCCGTGGAGAGTGCTTGTTCACCCATCCGGCCGATGAGCACATCCTCGCCGGAATCACCCGTGATTATGTACTCTCTTTGGCCCGCAAACTGCAGATAGAGGTGCGGGAAGAGACATTTGGTATGTCTGAGGTTGAGAACGCGGACGAAGTCTTTATCACCAGCACCGGCATCGAGGTCTTACCCGTCACGACCATTGACGGCAAGCCCGTCGGCAATGGTGTACCCGGTCCTGTGACTAAGCGCCTGTGGCAGGCCTTTGATGATTCCATTTCCAAGTTGTAACATCGTCGCGGGGCGAGATTCGCCCCGCTTTTTAACGTTGTCTATTAGACGACTTGCAGCTTAAGGCTTAAATCGAGGGCAGGAGCCGAGTGCGTCAGCCAACCCATGGAGATGATGTCGACTCCGGTGGCAGCTACCTCAGGCAGGCGCTCGAGTCGCATGTTGCCGGAGGCTTCGACGAGAGCTCGCTTGTTTATCCGGGTGACGGCCTCGCGCATGGTCTGCAGGTCCATGTTGTCCAACATGATGATGTCAACACCGGCGGCCAGCGCTTCATCTACTTGGTCTAGACTCTCGGTTTCTACCTCAATCTTGACCATATGGCCGACGCGCTCGCGAACCCGGCGTACCGCTTCCGTGATGCTACCGGCCACGGCGATGTGGTTGTCTTTGATCAATACGGCATCATCGAGTCCCATGCGATGATTGAGTCCGCCTCCGACTCGCACCGCGTATTTCTCCAGAGGGCGCAAGCCCGGTGTGGTCTTACGAGTGTCGACAATACGGGTACCATAGGGAGCCACCGCCTTGACCGCCAGTGCGGTAGCGCTGGCGATGCCGGACAGACGCTGCAAGAAATTCAGCGCCACGCGCTCGCCGGACAAGACAGCTGATGCCGGGCCTTTTAGGCGCAGTACACCGTCACCCGGATTTACGTCCGTGCCGTCCGGCGCGTCAACGATTATTTCCACGCTGGAATCGAGCAGTTGAAAAGCGAGTCTGGCGACATCCACACCGGCGATTCGTCCGGATTCTTTGGCCGTGATCCTGCCCAGTGCCTGGCGGTCGGACGGCACTATCGACTCGGTCGTCAGATCACCGTAGCCAATATCCTCTTCGAGACAGCGCCGAATTGTTTCCTCAAGCCAGATGGGATTCACTTGCTTCCTCCCCGGTCAATCATATTTGGATTTGTGGCAGAGACAACACGCATTCCCTCACGATGGACGGCGATGCGGCGCTGTTGCCACTGTTGTCTCTGAACGGGGAAGTCCTTTCGGTAGTGGCCTCCCCGACTCTCCTCTCTCATGAGGGCCGCCCCGGCAATGGCTTTGGCCACCGTCAGCATATTGTAGGCCGGAAAGGTGTGCGCCGCGTCTTGCGCCGCCAGAGAATCGATCCTTGCTATCGCTTGCTCAAGGCTCGAAGCGCTGCGCTCAATGCCGACATTATCCCACATGATTTTCTGCAGTTCTTGGATGAGTTCCTTGGCGGGCGTGGCCTGTGAGGGCGATGGGGGAGATGTCGGGTCAACAGCAGGCTTGGCCATGGTATGCGCACGGGCGGTCAGGAATGGAGCGTTCTTTACGGTCTGCGCCACACGTTCGGCAAAGACCAGCCCTTCGAGAAGAGAATTGCTGGCCAAGCGATTGGCTCCGTGTACCCCCGTACATGCTACCTCTCCGCAGGCAAAAAGCCCGGGGACCGAGGTTGCTCCGTTTAGGTCCGTCCGGACCCCTCCCATGATGAAGTGAGCGGCCGGAGCGACCGGTATGAGTTCCCGGCGCGGATCGATTCCCCGCTCCATACAGATGGCGAAAATACCGGGAAAACGAGAGGGGAAATTCTCACCCAGATGAGTGGCATCGAGATACACCTGGCTGCCTTGTTGCATCTGGGCAAAAATGGCACGAGCCACGACATCGCGGGGAGCCAGCTCCTGCCAGGGATGGACTCCGGACATAAAACGTATCCCTTCAGCGTTCAGCAAGCGCGCTCCTTCGCCTCGCACCGCTTCGGAAATCAGAGGCATCTGGGTAGCCTCAGTGGCTAAAGCGGTGGGGTGGAACTGCACAAACTCCATATCGAACAGATAGGCCCCGGCCCTGAGAGCCATAGCCTGCCCATCACCGGTGGCGATCGTCGGATTGGTCGTGTGGCTGTACAGTTGACCACATCCGCCCGTGGCCAGCACCGTGGCTCGGGACATGCACCACCACGGTGAGCCTTCTTTGGGCAGCATGATCGCCCCTACACATCGGTCGTCACTGATCAACAGCTCCAGAGCCAGACATTCCTCTATGATCGTCAGGTTGGGTACCTGCCGGGCATGTGCGGCCAGAGATTCTATGAGTTCCGCTCCGGTGGCATCACCGCGAGCGTGGACTATGCGGCGATGGCTATGAGCGGCCTCTTTACCCAACATCAATTCCCCGGAGGGCAGGCGGTCAAAGCGCGTTCCCAATGAGATCAGATCAAAGATGCGCCGGGGTCCTTCGGATACCAGTACCTCCACTGCCTCTTCGAGGCACAGGCCAGCACCGGCTTGCAGGGTATCGCTCAGGTGATCCTGCGGAGAATCCGATTCACTGATGGCGGCCGCAATGCCGCCCTGAGCGTAATACGTGTTGCTGTCAGGAACGCGCCCTTTGGTAACGAGGATCGTCGACCCGTGGGCGGCGGCTCTTACCGCCGTATAGAGGCCGGCGACACCGCTGCCAATGATGAGAAAATCAGTTTTTCGACGTTCGGTCATGTCGCTCAATCAGTCCTATCCGATAAAGTGCGCCGCCCAGCCGCACAGGTCTGACTGACTAATGGCCCACCAAGCGGACTGCCCGGACCATGCATCACAGCGCCACGGAAAGAACGCCACTTTGCGAAGGGGCGTAGATGGTAGAGCCGTGTCGCTCTGGCAATGATGATCGCACCACCGTGCCGAAAGGCGACGGCGATGTCTGGTGCTCGAAGGGCCCGGGAGTGGTTGAGTCGGCAAATGTCTACGCACATGATCGACCCTCGCAAGGCATTTCGGCCTGCGAAGGTCGATCAAGACAAGTGTCCAAGGCGGCAGCAACGCTCATTTCGGCAAATATGTCGATCGAATCAGGTGCTCAACAAACGTCTCTAGAGATTCTCACAGACCAGATCGCCTACTTCACTGGTCGTGTATCCCATGCGACCGGCAGCCATGCTATCTAGCATCGGGCAGACTTTCATGATGGCTTGTTCCACAGCCGTCGCGGCCTCGCTGTTGCCCAACGTATCGAGCATCATCCCCAAGGCCGAGATAGCGGCCAGAGGGTTAATCATGTTCTTGCCGGTATACTTGGGAGCCGAACCGCCGATCGGTTCGAACATCGACACACCCTCGGGATTGATGTTGCCTCCGGCAGCGATGCCCATACCGCCCTGAATCATGGCCCCAAGATCGGTGATGATATCCCCGAACATGTTGTCGGTAACGATGACGTCAAACCACTCAGGATTTTTAACCATCCACATCACGGTGGCATCAACATGAGCATAATCCCGCGTAATGTCCGGATATTCGGCATCACCCAGCTCGTTGAAGACACGTTCCCACAGATCGAAGGCATAGGTCAAGACATTGGTCTTGCCGCAAAGAGTCAGCTTACGCTCCTTATTGCGCTTGCGGGTGAGCTCAAGAGCATAGCGCAGACAGCGCTCAACACCGAATCGTGTATTGACTGACTCTTGGATGGCCACTTCGTTGGGGGTTCCCCGACGCAGAAAGCCACCGGATCCGGAGTAGAGGCCTTCGGTGTTCTCGCGGACGACCACAAAGTCGATATCCGCGGGGCCTTTGTCCTTCAGCGGGGTCTCCACGCCCGGATAGAGCTTCACGGGACGCAGGTTGATGTACTGATCCAACTCAAAACGGAGGCGCAGCAAGATGCCCTTCTCCAAGATTCCAGGTTTGACTTCGGGGTGTCCGATGGCACCCAGATAGATGGCATCGAACTGTCGCAACTCATCCACGGCGGAGTCAGGCAGCACCTCTCCGGTGCGCAAGTATCGTTCACCGCCAAAATCATACATCACGGTCTCATACCGGAAGCCGAACTTGGACGCCGCCGCTTCGAGAACTTTTAACCCCTCGCGAACAACTTCCGGACCGGTGCCGTCGCCTCCGATAACTGCGATCTTGTACATGAACAGCCTCCCCACTTCAACTTAGCGTCATCTGGAAGAACGCTTGAAAAAACAACGTTCTTTGATATCGCTTGTTCTCCTGCCGACACTCCTCGCATTGTCAGCTTTGTGTCAGCCAACGGCGCATGAAGGGCCAGACGCCCGCCTTGTAGTAGCGGTGGCCTCCATCGCCCGTGTACAGCTCACAACGCTCACTTACGCCTGCGACGGTGTAGGCTTCTTTCACCTTTTCGAAGGCCATCTTGGTGGCTTCATAGGGGAAGATGGGATCCGTACGGCCCGCCACGGCCAAGAAAGCACGAGGAGCGACCAGACTGGCGACATCGTACATCTCCGCTACGGCCATCAACCCCGGCACATAATTGCACTCGCAGTGCCGGATGGAGCCGATGGAATGCTCGAAAGTGCAAAAATATGAGGAAGGAGCACACACCGTGATGCGCTCATCACAGGCCCCGGCAAACAACGAAACCGTACCTCCGCCCGAATTGCCCGTCACGGCCACACGTGTAGCATCGATCTCGGGACGTGTCTTGGCATAGTCGATCAAGCGCATAACATCCCAGACGCGCTCGCCAATCAAGGTCCTGCCGAACATAAAGGCATGCATCTGCATGGTGCGACAGGAGTTGTTGGCATCCTTTTCGATTTCCGGTTGCCGCCGAAGATCCGCAAAGCCGCGCATGTCAGGGGCAATGGCCACATAGCCTTCGCGGACGGCCTGGAGGGCTACATCGCGTTCGCCGCCTTCAATACTCTCGCGTTCTTCTTCGGTCTCCCATATGCCCACATAGGTCTTTTTTGCCGCTTTTCCATGTCCGTGAGGCGTGATGACAAGCGGCACGGGGCCGTCTTGGCTCTTGGGACGCAACAGATAGAACGGTACCCAAAAACCCGGTTCAGTCTCTAACTTCCACTCTTCACGAATATGATCGTTAAGCTCTTCAACGCCCACCTGTTGGGCCTGCGGGTCTGCGCTGCACCTGGCGGCGATGCGATTGAGCCCGAGGAGCTTCCACAGGTAGGGACGGAAATCGCGCTGCCAGGCCTCAAGTTCTTCTTTCGTCTTTGCCCGGCAGGCGAAGGGGCGGTAGCTTTCTGCCGCAAGAACGTGAACGTAGTTGTCAGGTGTGAGTCGGAAGGCATCTTCCATGGCGGCCATGTCTCCTCTCCGTGAACTGCTTTTCGACATCAAATTGGGGTTCTAGTCCGGATGTCGAGATCCTGCCGACGGACGCAGGAGAACGAATTCTTTCCAGGAAATGTCTCGATGTCGGCGTGAAACGCTGTCGATCACTTTCGAAACGCCGTTCTGGAGCAGTATTGTTTGTGAAAGGAGAGCTCGAGTAGACGTGGATGCGATTGCCGCGCGCAAGTCTAGACGCCGTTGGCAGATAGCGGGGCTCATAGGCGCATGGCTCGGGCTGATCATCTGGCTTATGGTTGGCTACGCACCGTTGGATGAGTGGGGGATCGAGGCCTATCGTCCCTTTCTCCTCCCGGCTGCCGCGCTGCTGACGCTGTGGTGGCCGATAAGCGGGGCAGTTGACTGGCTGCGCCTGCGCCGGGTCAACAGCGGTGCGGTTTATTTCCTGTTGGCCGTGGGCTCGGCATTGCTTGGAGAATGGTCCGATGCCGTGCTCATTTTGGGTATGGGCACACTGGTTTGCGCACTGCAAAGCTTGATGTTGGAGCGCGCCCGTCAACCGGTGACGATTTGGCAGGAGGTCTTGAGCGCCATCGAGAGCGGACCCAATACCGGATCCACGGGGGACGATCAATCGGATAGGATCCTCGTTCCGACGAACAAAGTGGTGCCCTTCGATGGCTTTGTGGCCGATGATCAGGCTGTCGTGGCCTCCTTTTGGGCGGAATCCTTTACCGCCAATCTCGAGCTCGGCGATCCGGTTTTTGCCGGTGACATCAACTTGGGTGATCCGTTTCATTTGACGATCGCCCGCCGCGATAAGCAGACCGTTCTTTCCCGAGCGGTCAGCGCCGGACAGGAGGCACTGACTGAGGCGCTGACCACAGACCCCTTGATCGTGGCGCTCAACCGGTGGTCTCAGATGTGCACCGTCGTCGCCGTAGGGCTGGCCACGGTTCTGCCTTTGTGGGGAGCCTCGCTTCAAAGCACCTTGCCCAAAAGCATGAGTCTCGTGGCGCTTGCCGTCCCCGGGGCATGGGCCGTGGCGGCGAAGCTGCCTTATATAGCCACGGCAGGCGCGCTCTTGCGCAGGGCTATCATTCCCATCGGTCAACCGATACGGGCGATCTTAAGTCAGATTGGCCGAATACGTCTTTTTGCTTTGGTCAACGTGACGAGCATCCACAGTCGTCAAGCCTTGGTCGTAGATGTGCTGCCCGTGAAACCTCAGGCGTGCTCTCCCAATGAACTGCTCGCAGTGGCTGCGGCGACAGAGACAGCGGCACGTGCCGGCCATCCGTATGCCAGGGCAATCTGTCGGGCAGCGCGCAATGAGAAGATTCCTTTGCCCGATGCGGAGCAGGGAAAGCTGTGGCCTAGGCTGGGGGTATCGGCGCTGGTGGACGGGCATCGTTGCCTGGTAGGGAATGAAGCGCTGATGCGTCAACACGGATTGGACGTCACATCCGCCGATCATCTGGTAGCTCGAACAAGAGAGAACAACTGTGAGCCGGTCTATTGTGCGGCTGAGGATCACGTCTTAGGGGTGATCGGCATCAGTGTGGCTGAGTGCCAGGAATGGCCGCGAACGCGCGCTCGGTTGCACAGACTGGGCGTGAAAACCGTCCTGCTCAGCGGCAGCGATACGGACAGGCAGCGAACCGCGTGGCTGGCGGGAAATGATCTGGAGGTCACGTTGTTGGGCGGTCAGGAGATTCCGACTTTACGGACTTGGGTAGGACCGGGAGCGGCGGTCAGTGCCGTGGCCGATGTGGAAGGCGAGTCTTCGATTCTTCGTCAAGCTGACGTGGGCATTGGCCTGGGCCCGGAGGCGATCTTGAAGGCGGAAGGGCACCTCGCATTGCCGAAACGAAACCTCGGGGATCTTCCTTGGCTCATTGTGCAGGCGAGGAGGCTTCAAGAAAGGACGATCCTTGGTGGTTCGCTGGCCGTGCTCTCCCGTTTGGTCTTGACGGTTATGGTCTGGCGAGGTTACTTGGATGCTCCCCAAGTGGTGCTGCTCGACGGCGCTTTAGCCGTGCTGCTGATCCTGTCCGCCTGGCGCTTGCTGGGCCGCAAGACATCTGACGTCATCGCTGCCAATGTGGAAGTCCGATAAAAAACCCCGTCGCCTAGTCCGATCGTCCGGCGACGGGGGGGTTGTCTTCAGGATTTCGACTCGCAAAGAGCGATACCCTGGCGGATGCGCTCCAGACAGGTCTCACGGCCTAAGATCTTCATGCTTTCCACAAGCGGGGGACTGACCAGGCTGCCCGTGATGGCTACTCGCAGGGGTTGAAAGGCGTCCTTGGCCTTGATTGCAAGGCGGTCAGCAACGCCGCGAACTGCCGCCTCCAGAGCGTCGGGTTCCCAAGGCGTATCCGCCAATTCCTTCTCGAGAGTCATGAGCACCTGTCGCCCCTGTGACGTCAGGGTCTTTTTCACCGATTTAGGATCGTACTTCGGCGGACCAAAAAAGAAGTCGCTCATATCATTGATCTCAGACAAGACCTTGATCCGCTCTTGAGACAGGGCGACTATTTCCTTCAGACGCTCCATGTCAACGCCGCTGAGGTCATCGGGCAGATGACCGGCCCGCTGCAGAAACGGGATGCAAGCTTGAGTCAGCTCGTCAATCGACATCGATCGGATGTAGTAACCGTTTAGCCACTCGAGCTTCTTCAGATCGAAGATCGACGGCGCCTTTGAGACCCGCTCAAGAGTGAACTCTTTGATCATGCGTTCTCTGCTGATCTCCTCGGAGCCGTCCGGCGGCGACCATCCCAAAAGAGCCATGAAATTGAGCAAGGCATCCGGCAGGAATCCCTTGTCCCGGTAGTCGCCAACGAAACTGTCGCCGTGGCGTTTGCTGAGTTTCGTGCGGTCCGCTCCCAGGATATGGCCGACGTGGGCAATAATCGGAGGCTCGACCCCCAGGGCCTGATAGATCAGGATCTGCTGAGGCGTGTTGCTGATATGCCCCTCACCCCGAATGATATGTGTGATCCGCATCTCGATGTCATCAACGGCGACGGCGAAGTTGTAGGTGGGGATGCCGTTGCTGCGGACGATGATCGGATCGGACATATCATCGGTCGAGGTCTTTATCTCTCCTCGTATTATGTCCTCGAAGCTGACAATCTCCCCGTCGGGGACACGGAAGCGAATTGTGGGCCGGCGGCCCTCACTTTCGAAAGCGGCTCGTTGTTGCTCGCTCAGATGCAGGCAACGGCGGCTGTATAGGTATCCCACGCCTTTTTTCCGGGCCTCGGCTCTTTCGGCATCCAGTTCTTCCGGCGTGCAATAGCAGTAATAAGCATGGCCGGATTCCAGCAGACGCTTGGCGTATCGCTCGTAAATGTCGAGACGCTCCATCTGACGATACGGCCCATAAGGACCACCTATGTCAGGGCCTTCATCCCAGTCCAGCCCGAGCCAGCGCATCTCGTTGTAGATCACTTCTTCCCACTCGGGCTTGGATCGTTCTTGATCCGTATCCTCGAAGCGAAGGATAAACACTCCATCTTGACTGCGTGCAAATAGCCAGTTGAACAGGGCTGTGTGTAGATTGCCGACGTGAATGGGCCCAGTGGGAGATGGGGCCATGCGCACGCGGACCTGTGTCTGATGTGCCAATAAAATCACTCCTCAAAGCACACGGACGGCGAATCGCTGTTGTGATCATCACGGAGAATCAGACTCCGCATATCCCCGCGAAGAAGCTCGTTCTTGCGGCAAGCATCCCGAAAGACCTTTGCAGCCATCCGCAAACCGGCTCGGCATCAGCGAGTCTAAGGCTAATAGCGGCGACTGTCGGCGCACATGATCGACCTTCCCGATTCAAGATGATCGATCAAACGAGTGTCGAGGCAGCTTACCATGCATGATTGTACCACAACGAGCCGCTGATACGGGTCTGAAACACGACCGACATCCTCTTTATTTTGTAGTTGTTTTCTTAATCCGGGTTGCATGGACTACCCATTCTCCCGTTAATACGCGTGCTGCGCATTGACGGGAGGGCGCTTCTTGGGTTGGCAAAGGGGCCATAGCATTTATGATTCCACGGACTGACAAAATTACTATGGTAGATTTCAATAATCAGTGATCCTCATGTTATTAATGCCTCTGACATCAATAGTCGAGAACGAGAGTGTCAAATAGGAGGAAATCTACGTAGACGGAGGGAAAATACTATGGTAGCACTTGTAGCGATCAAGTTCTTAAATGGGGAGGTAATACCAGAATGAGGCGTCGGACAGGCTGGGCTTTGGTGGCATGCGCGCTGATTGTCTCGATCTGCATGCCTGGAGTGTGGGCCAAGGAAGAGATAGTCTTGAGGTGGACCACGTGTTGTGGACAATTGGATCGCCACGAACTGTTCCAATCGTGGGCACGGCGCTATGAATCCCGCAATCCCGGGATCAAAATAGAATGGGAGTACCCGGCAGGGAATTACGGAAACGTGATTTTGACGCGGATCGTGGGAGGAGCCGGCCCCGATGTCATCTGGATCGGCGGAGCATTCTCTCAGCTGGCGGATCTGTTCACCCCTCTGGATGACATGCGGACCAGGGCGGGAGGACCGCTGCGCGAGGTTATGCCTTCGGTCTTTCCTCTGTTTACCTGGCAGGGGCAATTGGGAGCCGCTCCTTACGGAGCAAACACCGTCCCGTTCTTCCTCAACCAGCGGATGTTTGCGGAAGCAGGTCTGCAGATTCCCTCGCCCAGCTGGACCTGGAGTGAGTTTATTGAGTTGATCAAGCGTCTCACCGTGGATCTTGACGGAGACGGTCAACCCGATCGTTGGGGCTTTGATTTTCGATCCGGCGGATATCGAGAGACCGCATTGTCCTGGGGAGGTCCTCCGTTTACTCCCGACGGACGCAAAGTGGCTTTCAACAATCCCATCACTGTGGGAGCCACTCAGATTATGGCCGATTTGGCGAGCAACAAATACGGGCCCTATCAGCTACCTGCCGGACGGGGTGATTACGCACAGGTGGCCGCATCCGGTGACGTAGCCATCATGGCCGGAGGCGTCTGGGCAGTGCCGGCCTTGCGTCAACTTCCAGAAGACGAATGGGAGGCCATTATCTTCCCGGCTTACGAGTATCAGGGTCAGCGCTATCACAGCTCTTACATGTCCGGTGAAGCGTGGGCCATCTCTAAGACGACTCGCTATCCCGAAGAGGCCCGCAGATTCGTCGAGTTCCTCCTGGACAAAGAACAGATGCGCGAATTCGCCCGTCTCGGAGGCATCATCCCGACTCAGCAGTCAGTGGCTCGGGAGTTCTTCCATCCGTCTACTTCGAAGCCACAAAACATGGCAGCTTTCTTAGACTGTCTCGAAGTGGGTAAGCCCATATACAACACTCACCCGGCCGGTACTGACATTATCTCTCGCTCTGCTCCGGTCTGGAACGAGCTTTGGGCGGGCAGGATGCCGGCCGCCTCGGCTTTAGAGCAGATGGAGGCCATCGGCAACGCCGTCTTAGCCGAGTGGTGGGCTACAAGAGAGCAGCAACGATAGTCAAGTTGCAGCGTGACCTAGGTGCTCGATCGAGCACCTAGGTCTTGGTTAGACATCTTAACCTGGCAGGTAGAGCATTCTGCGGACAGAAACTTCGTTCCGGGAAGATCGAATGGAGGCATACAATGGCGCACGGCGGACAGACCATTCGCGTCGGGGTTGTGGGAATCAGGCGGGGTCAGACTTTGATGCGTCAAGCATCTGCGGCCGGGATGGAACTGGTGGCGATTTGCGACACATGGGAAGAACGACTCAAAGAGGTCGGTGCACGATACAATGTGGCCACCTATACGGACTATGACGCCTTCTTGGAACATGACATGGATGCGGTCGTCACCGCCAATTACTTCCATGAGCATGCGCCTTTGGCGATCAAGGCCCTTCGTGCCGGCAAGCACGTTCTGAGTGAATGCACCGCCTGCCGTACACTGGCCGAGGGCGTCGCTTTGTGTCGCGAGGTTGAGCGCAGCGGATTGATCTACATGTTGGCGGAAAACTACGTCTACACCGCACCCACTCTCGAGATGCACCGTTTGTACCAAGAGGGCGCCTTAGGTGAGGTCATGTACGCTGAGGGAGAGTACAACCATCCCATGAAACGAGAAGACTGGATGCGTATTTCTCCCGGTCTGCGTCACTGGCGCAACAACCTGGCGGCTACATACTACTGCACGCATGCTTTGGGACCGCTGATGCATATCACTGACACGATGCCGGTTTCGGTAAACGCTCTGGCCATCCCCTGGCTCAAACGGGATCCTTTGAGTGTCAGGCGACAAGATGCCGGAGCGGTCATCCTTTGTCGGATGGATAACGAAGCCGTGTTCCGCCTTTTTGGCATCAATGTTCCGGGCCACAGTATCTGGTATCGGGTTCACGGCACACGAGGCCTGGTCGAACTGGTGAGAGGGAAAGGCTACTGGGGTACGGGTCAGATTCGCCTTGCCCATGATCCATGGAATGTCCTGCCTGGGGAAGAGGAGGAGAAGGTGTACACTCCCGAGTTTCCCGACTGGGCGGAAAAGGCCAGACAAGCAGGACACGGAGGGGGAGATTTCTTCACCAGTTACCTGTTTGCCGAAGCGATTCGAAAAGGTGAACAACCGTACTTGGATGTCTATCGGGGCGTAGCGATGTCGGCGGTCGGTATACAGGCTTGGAGATCG
>LFRM01112269.1_pt2 | contig 20878 bp, 17 predicted proteins | sample 618341 | NCBI WGS metagenome assembly LFRM01 (sample SAMN03654438, study PRJNA283298) | anaerobic digester metagenome | isolation source: pool of bioreactors CSTR01a, CSTR02a, and CSTR03a thermophilic anaerobic... | place: Denmark: Kgs. Lyngby | collected 2014-05-21 | reverse complement strand
GCTCCAGAAGCCAACATTCCTCATTTCGGGCAACCATGACAGCGCCGAACAGATCGCCTACTGCCACCAAGTGCTCAAAGGCAGCGGCATTTACGTGTCGCCTGCGTTTGATGGCAGGGTTGAACCGCATACACTTTTTGACGCGCATGGGCCCGTCACCCTGTGGCTGCTGCCGTACATCAAGCCCTACCTCGTTCGGCAGTTGCTTGATGATGAAAGTATCCACACCTACAACGATGCGGTGTTCGCCGTACTATCCAAATTGCCGATAAACAAAGCCGCGCGCAATATTTTGCTCATGCACCAGTTTGTGGCGGGCAGTGAAACATCCCAATCTGAAGAATTGAGCGTCGGCGGCCTGGACAGCATCAATCCCGGCATGCTGGAAGTCTTCGACTATGTGGCACTGGGCCATTTGCACAAGCCGCAGCGCATCCACCGCGATCACATCCGCTATAGCGGATCCCCTCTCAAGTATTCTTTATCCGAAGAAAACCACATAAAAGGCGCGCTGATGATTACCTTGGAAGAAAAAGGCAGCGTAGGGTTTGAACTGTTGCCCTTTGAGCCTTTACACGATATGCGCACCATCAGGGGAACACTTAACGACTTGGTCACGCGAGGTGACAGTGAAGACTACGTTTATGCGGAGCTGAGTGATGATGTGCCGCCTTTTGATCCTTATGGCGCGCTGAAAAGCAAATACCCCAACTGTATCGGCTTCACATTCGCCGGCTCGCAGGACGATCCGTTGAGAGAAAAGGAAGCATGGGAGCAATTTGACGACAGCAAGACCACTATGGATCACTTTATCACATTCTACATGAAGCAGCACGGCGGCGAAGCACCGGGCAGCGCGCACGTGCTATTGCTCAAAAAGGCCATTGAGGAAGCGGAGGAATACCATGCGGCCCCTTAAACTGACCATGTGCGGCTTTGGCCCCTATGCGCAGGAAGAGACGATTGATTTTGCGCCCTTTGGCGCCAACGCCCTGTTCCTTGTAACCGGCGATACAGGCAGTGGCAAAACCAGCATTTTTGATGCTATTTCGTTTGCCCTGTACGGCGAAGCGTCGGGTGGGAAAGCCCGGCGGGAGAGCAAGTCTTTTCGCAGCCACCATGCCGCCAACGACACAGAAACCTACGTAGAATTATCATTCAAGCACGGAAATGACGAATATACCATTTTCAGGGCTCCCGAATACGAACGCGAAAAAAAGCGCGGCGGCGGCGTAACAAAGCAGGCCGCAAAGGCGGAGTTCTTGAAAAGTGACGGCTCTATCCGCGAGTCCGGCATCACCAATGTGGACAGGCGCGTCGTAGAGCTGCTGGGGCTGAGCGAAACGCAGTTTTCGCAGACCGCGATGATCGCCCAGGGCGATTTTCTCAAAATCCTCCATGCGGGGAGCAATGAGCGCATCGTGCTTTTCAGGCAAGTGTTCGGTACCGAAAAGTACGATACGATCACGAAAAAACTGAAAGACTATAACGATGCCGCCAGATGGCGGTGGGATAAGGCGCAGGAAGCGTTCCAGCGGCTTTGTTCGCTCATCCTGATTAGCGAAACGGATGCCGCCTATGAGGAGCTGGTGCCGCTCCTGGGTCAGCCGGACCGCGCGGAAGAACTGCTGCGTTTGCTTAAAGCGCAATCAGAGCAGGATGCGCTGACTCTACGGGATAAAGAAAACAGACTGAAGCTGTTGCGCGACGAGGATACGCAGCGCGCCATACAGTTGAGCCGCGCGCGGCAGCACAACAACGATGTCGACGCCCTTCAAAGCACCCGAAAGATGCTCAAGTCGCTGCAGACACAATCAGAGCACATCGATCTATTGCGCCGCGAGATCGTTTTGGCGGGACAGGCTCGGGAAGTGCTGCTGACAGAGCAGCGTTACACGGCGGTTGGAAAGGAACTATCCGCGAAAAAAGACGAACTTGATGCCGGTCTGGCACAAGAAGAAAAATATGCCGCACTTGCGAAAGCAAGCCTTGAAAAGTTGAACATCGCAACAGAAAATAACCGGGAAAGAGAACAGCTTTTGCTTTCTTCCGATACCGCCAGCACGCTTTCGCTTAAAGCAGATCACGGGCGCAAGCTTGATAAAGATCACGGGCTTAAGGAAAAGGAATTCCTTGACGCAAAAGAAATGGCCAAGGCTGCCGAACGCAGTTACCTTAAGCAGCAAGAACTGTACTTGATGGATCAGGCAGGAATCCTGGCTGACCAGCTTGTCGACGGAAGGCCCTGCCCTGTGTGCGGCGCCACGATTCACCCTTCCCCCGCTCCGCACCAAGAGGGAGCACCCGACAAGCTTTCGGTTGAGCTGTTGAAAAATAACTGGGATCGCTTGAGCAGCAAGCTGCAGGTCGCCGCCACGCAAGCGGGAACCGCCCGGCGGGTTTTCAATGATGCCATGGCGGAACTTAGGCTAAGTCTTCCCCCGGAAACCGGGGAGCTGACGCTTGACCAAATGGAGGAGCACTTTCGAAAAAGTGCAGAAGAGCTTGCCGCCAAAGCCCGGGATCTGAAGGCAGCATTCGAGGATGCGTCGCGTGAACACACGGCTAACGACAAATTGTGGACGCAGCGGTCATCTGCCGATGCCGTTTTGAAAGATGACTGTGCGCGGCTGGCAGAAGACTTGATCCTGGCGAAAAGCGCTTTTGAAGGTGCGCTGTCAAGCCAAGGCTTTTGCAATGAAGCGGAATATATGAAAGCCAAAGGCTTGATACCGTCGCAGAGAAATAAAGACGCGCAAGTACGCGAACACGAAAATAGGGAAAATGCAGCAATGGCCGGCATCAGCGATTTGCTCGTCCGGCTTGATGGCCGCTTTGAAAAAGAAGATACCGAGGCTCTGAGCACGGCGGCGGGCATTGCCCGGGCTGAAATCGCCTCCCTTGAAGATGCGGAAAGGGCGCAGAGGCGTAAAGTTGAAACCAACGAGCAAACTGCCCGAGAGTTGGAAAAAAACATTAGGGAACTTAGCGAGACTCTTAGGGAACGCGCAACCACAGACGACGTTTACCGCACCGCCAGCGGGCAACTGGCGGGGGTGCCTCAGAAAACCAAGTTTGAAACCTATATCTTGCAGTACTACTTCCGCATGGTTCTGGAACGCGCTAACGCGCGGCTGGAGGACATGAGCGGAAAAAAGTACCGCCTCTTGTCGCGTGAAGAGGGCGCCGGCCAGCAAAGCGGTCTGGAACTGGACGTGTTTGACTTTACGACCGGCCGCGCTCGGGACGTAAAAACGCTGTCAGGCGGAGAGTCGTTCATCGCGTCGTTGGCGCTGGCGCTGGGTTTTGCCGACACTGTCCAGGCACAAAACGGCAGCGCCGCGTTGGATACCATGATGATCGACGAGGGCTTCGGCACGCTGGATGATGAAACACTAAACGCCGCCATTCGCGTGCTGAGCGATTTGGCGCAAGGACAGCGTCTGGTGGGCATCATCTCACATGTGGAACAGCTTAAGGGCCGCATTGACCGCCAAATTATCGTTGAAAAAACGGGCCATGGCAGCCATGTGCGCGTCAGAAACATCTAGACGCTACTTTTTTTCGTTGGTCAAATTGACCGGAAGGTCGGTTTCGGCAAAGGGATTGTCCTCAAGATAGGTACCCAGGGTCACGACTTTTTCTTTGGATTCCGGCCCCGCCAAACGTTCCCTGCCGGAGTTGAAGAAAGCGGGCGGATCCTGTGACAAATCGATCTGCACTGTCTCCCGCATACCGGTGAGGGCATAAACGGTGGTGTGGCGTGTGTGCATACGACGCGCATAGTCATTGGCAATTTCCGCGCGACGTCCCCAATGCATGGGGAAAAATACGCGGGGTTTGAGCGCCATAATGATGTGGTTCGCTCCGGCATCATAAAAGCCGCCCTGATTTGGATCCAGCGGAAACATGCAAATGTCCAGATCATCATGCGGAATACTCTTGACGGTCGCGTAAAAATCCGCCTCCGCCCGCGCAATAGCCTGCGGCGTGTTTTCTTCCCGCCAATGCCAAAGATTTAGATCGCCCGCATGAAAAACACGCACGCCGCCTACGTTAGCAAGAAAAGAAACGCCGGCATCGGTCGAACCGCAAACGCGCACGCTGACACCTGCAATGTTTATTTCGTCATTCTCCTTAACGAAATGCACTTTCCGGTCTTTTGGCGCCGCATCCTTCAAATCAGATGACAAAAAATAGGTGATGGGAAAAGAAGGTTTCCACGAAAAAATCGTGTCATCATAGTGTTCTGCCGAATTGCGGGGAACAAAAACAAGAATATTGCCGAAACCGGCCAAATCCTGGTCGCTCATGCGGCTGTTGAGCGGCATCTCGTCTTCGGGCAGCTCGCGGTAGCTGAATATCAGCAGCGTTTTGCCCACCGCGACCGCAAAAGAGGACTGACGAAAAAAACTGACGGTTATTATGCTGGACAATGGTGATCCTTTCAATCGAACACTTCGGTAATCACTCTGCCCTGACACTCCGGGAAGGGCAAGGCGGCAGCTTTGGCAAGCGTGGGAGCGATATCCACAAGATTGGCGCGGCTCAGCTTTAGTCCCCTTCTGAACGGCGGTCCGCAAAGCCACAACAGCGTCTGCGCCTCCTTACGGTTAACACCAAAACCATGTGTAGCTTTGTGCGTGGGAACATGGCCGACATCCACGATCTGCGTGCCCTCACGAGCCTCCACTGCCAGCAGCACATCCTTGGGCGCATGGAGCGCGCGGAGTTCTTCACGCCCATAAACATGGGACAACTTGTAGGCATCCAGGTTATTGATCAAATGGTCATAGACGCCGCGTGCATCTGCGCGTTCCGCACGGATGTACGCGCCAAGCCCCAGCGTGTGCGAGCGAGCGGGCACACCGTTCAATTCAAACAGAGCATTTAGATTGACGGCATCGTGGATGTCCTGCTGCCCATGGTCGGACACCACAGCGATGACGGTATCACCCAGTTGGGCGCGATACTTGAGGGCTTCCACAACGCGGCCCACTGCTTGGTCAAGCCGCACAAGCGCCGCTTCGCTTTCCACGCTTTGCACGCCAAATTCGTGGCGCATGGCATCGCAATCCACAAGGTGCAGCGCAATCACGTCCGGCATGTGCATGTTCATGCGGCGCTTGGAGGGCTTGACGTCTTTCTTGGCCCATTGAGGTGAACGCGGCGAATACTGGCGCAGAATAAGGTCCTCACACAGCTTGGCGGCAAAGCGGTCCAAGTGTGGCTGCTTATGTGAGGGGCGCGTCCTACCCCACTTAAGTTCGCTTTGTATGATCCACTTCTTACTGCCGTATTTGAGGACTTTGAGCGCCTGATTTTCCCATGGAAACGCAAGAATCTCGGGAATATTATACTTGATGCCTTTGCTGTGCCCCGTTGTCGGCCACAAAATGGCGGCTGTCTCGCGCCCGGCGCGCGCAGCAACAGTCAACAGGGTAGGCACCTGAATATCCTTTTCATCCCAGTGCCAAGGACGGAGTTCCGCCGCATCCTCTGGTAAATAGACCTCGTTATGGCCGATACCGTGCCGGTCGGGATAGCACCCGGTAAGGATGCTCGCATGGATGGGGTAAGTAAGCGTAGGATACACAGTCTGAACGCGATCGCAAAAAACGCCGTTTTCGGCCAAAGCTCCCAGATGGGGCAGGCTCAGCATCGTTTGCGCATCCCTGTGCGAAACGGCATCCAGGCTTATCAGCACAAGGCGCACGTTGCCAAGACCTCCCGCTTATCCGTTGATCATGCGGTTCTTGAGCTCGTTTTCCATCTGAAGAAGTGTCTTTTCCGCCTCGATTCGCTTCTGTCTTCCCTCAGACTGGATGCGCAACACTTCGTTCATGGTGTCGATCAGGGATTGGTTGGTATGCACCAATGTCTCGATATCCACAATGCTGCGCTCGGATTCCTTCGCGGTCTCGATGGTGCCCATTTTGAGCTTTTCTGCGTTCTTTTTGAGCAGCTCGTTTGTCATATCGGTCACTGCACGCTGCGCCTTGACCGCCTGCTGTGTATGCTGCAAGCCCAGCGCCAGCACCATTTGATTTTTCCACAGAGGGAGAGTGTTGACCAAGGTCGACTGAATGCGCTCGATCAGCAGCGCATCGTTGTTTTGCAGCAAGCGGATCTGCGGTGCCATCTGCAGGCTGATTTGGCGTGTCAGCTTCAGATCATGCAGCTTCTTTTCGAACCTGTCCAGAGCGGCGTCCAGATCCCCCGCCTTCTGCGCGTCCATAGCATCATTGCTCTGCTTGGCTTTGTCGCGCGCTTTGACCAGATCCAAAGCCCTGACTTCCGCCAGGCGCTTTTCCCCGGCCGCGATATACATGGTAAGTTCTTTGAAATAGTCAAGGTTCATGTCATACAGGTGATTGAGCATGGACACGTCCTTGAGCAACTGCACCTGGTGGTTTTCCAGCGTAGCAGCTATATTTTCTATGTTGCCCGACACGTCATCAAAACGCGCGCGCAATGATTCCACGTGCCTTTCCGCGCTGACGAACCAGCCGCGAATACCCTTTGGTTCCTCCGCCGAGTCCTCAAACACTTTTAATTGGCCAATGAGGCTTGACAACATATTACCCACATCGCCCGAATCCTTGTTCTTGACGCCTTCCAGGATGGTATCGGCGAAATCTGACACCTTCTTCTGTGCGTCCGCGCCATAAAGCATGACGTGCGCAGGATCCTCAATGTTGATTTTGGCAGCGAACTCTTCCACCGTCTTTTTTTCCTGCTCCGTAAGAGCAGAATCAAACTGCATGGCGATGGCTTTTTGCGCGTCGGGCGCTGCAGGGACATCCTTCTGCGCGGCCTCTAGTTGTTCAAGCTGCTGTACGGCGTTCTCCACTTGGAGCTTGTCACCCGCCTCCGGGGAAAGGGTCAGTACCGGCACGCTGGACGCGCCCACATTTTGTTCGGTCATAGAGTTACTCCTCCTTCATTTGCTGGGCCTGCGCAGCGCCGCCGGACTCCCTGGTCATGGTCCGATCGTCACGCAAGAGGCTGTCTTGTTTCAACAACGTTTCGAGTACATCAATATCGCTGGAAATATCGAGCATATCGTTCTGATAAAGGGTATCGAGCTGTTTCTTGAACGCCGACAGCACGACTTCCATGGCGTCCTCGATCTTCTTTTTGGTTTTTTCGGCGTTATTGCCCTGGATGTTCTGCTCATCCATTCGACGGTAGCTGGATAGCATCTTGAGCGTAGTAGGCAGATAATAATCCATAAAGCGGCGAATTTGCGGCGCTTTGGAGGGTTGCTCAATAACGGTGCGGAAGATTTTGTTGGATACGGACTCCATTTCGTCAATCTGCCGGGACAGCACGGGATCGGGAATGCGGTCGTTTTCCTTGCGGATCTGCCGCAGCATATCCTGCCCGCGCTTGACCAGAAGATCAACCGCCTCATTGCCGGTGATGGGCAAGTCTTCCTTGGTAGGCGCTTTGATGGATGTGTCCAGCCCCGAGCCCATTACATAAGCAATATACCCGGTCAAAGCTGATACGCCAGCCATGAACAAAAAACTACCAAAGCCAAACACGCGAAAAATAGCGGAATAGATAACGGCCGTTACACCGGCGGTTACTATGCCGGTGACGATACCCCTAAAGGGTGATTTGGCTTGCCTGTACTTTTTCGCCTTCTTAGCCATTGCCGCCTCCAAAGTGCTCGCGCGTTTTTGCTGCCTGATAGCTTCATTCCCAACGCAAAGTATAGCATAGGAGCATAAGGACTTCAAATTAATTTTCCCTAAGAAATGCAGGCTGGACAACCCGCACCCTTGTGATATACTGATTAAAATTCCATGAGAGGGTTCACAGAAAGGAACACTATGGCTCTTATCGGACTATGTGCCAATTGGAATGCGCGCAGTGGACGCTCGGACATTCCTGCGGACTATGTCATTGCCGTTATCTTATCAGGAGGAACACCCGTGGTGCTGCCGCTTGCGGGCGATGAGCGGGTTTGGAAAAAGATGATCGACGCGGTAGACGGCTTGGTGTTTATAGGCGGAGGCGATGTTGACCCTGCGCTTTTTGGGGAAAAAAGGCATCGTAAAACAAAGAACGTGGTGCTCCACCGCGACAAACAGGAATGCTGGATGATGCGTTACGTGAAAGAAAAGGGCAAACCCCATCTGGCTATCTGCAGGGGCATGCAGGTGCTTAACTGCTTAAGGGGAGGGACACTGTATCAGGACATAGCTGAAACATACCCTACTTCCATAAACCATTCCCGCTCTGATGCGCCTGCCGATACGATCCACGAAGTCACCATTATGCCTTCCAGCCTGCTTGGCAGTGTTTGCGGACACGAAGATCTGCCAGTTAACTCGCGCCATCATCAGGGTGTATCGCGCTTGGGCGCCGGGCTTGCCGCATCGGCGATTTCGGAAGACAAATTGGTGGAAGCGCTGGAATATGAGGATGGCAGTCCCTGTATCGCCGTACAGTGGCACCCGGAAACGCTGCACAAAGATAATCCCCGCCATCTGGCCGTCTTTGAGTGGCTGGTAAAGACCTCCGAGCAGCTAAAATGAAAATAGCTTTGGTCGCGGATCTGCACGGCAATATGACTGCCGTTTCCAGGCTGGAGGAAGACCTGAACCGCCGGCGGCTTAGCCAAATCTGGTGTTTGGGCGACTTGGTGGGCAAAGGGCCCAGCTCCGACCGCACATTTGATTGGGCGGTCCGCAACTGCGAATACATCATCAGAGGCAATTGGGATGAGGGTGTAGGCAATAAGCAATTTGGGAATGACGATTTCTACCACGATCAGCTGGGCCCACGCAGGCTGGAAATGCTTAGGAATTTTCCCACAGAAAAGGGCATCATGCTCAGCGGCAGACGCATACGATTGATGCACGGACGGCCCGTTATGCGTTCTCTCCACTTCATTGAGGATAACGACCGCTTGTGGGCACCCTTCTTCCTCCCTGATTGGGATGTGGTGGGCTATGCCGATTGCCACCGGCAGGGTCTCAGGACGCTGAATCACGGCTTGGTATTCAACACGGGGAGTGTGGGCAATAGTCTGGGACTTACAAGCATTCAATACGTCATTATGCAGGGCGAAGAAAACGACGCGTCGGCGCCGCTTGATTTCACCCTGGTCAATCTTCCCTATGATAGGGATGCGGCCGTGGAAGAAACACGGCAGCAAAAGGGCCTTCGGCACCCCGAAATCTTTATCGCGGAAATTATGACGGGAAAATACGCCCGGCATTTAGTGGGTGGCATGTGATGACAGGCACAAAAGAGGCGGCCACGCGGCCGCCTCTTCCGTTAGTGGGTTTTAGGGTACAAGGGGTTGCATACGCAGTTCGTACTCCACGATAACGCTCGCGGATACGGAAACGGCGCCGGAAACGATGGGCGTGCTTCTGCCGCTGTATGCCATATCCATCATGGGCTGTCCGCCAAATGGACCATAGTAATAGCCAGTCTCTTCAACGCCTACAACATTACCCAATTCCCGTCCGGTGGCGGCGGCCAATGTCCCCGCGCTTTTCGCGGCGGATTCCACCGCCAGCGTCAGCGCTTCCTGATAGGCTTCTTCGCCTTTGCTGTTGGTGAATTCCAGCCCGTAGATGTTATTCGCCCCGGTTTGGGTGGCTGTGTCAATGATTTTGCTTATGGCGCTCAGATCGCGAATGGTAACTTGAAGCATGTTGTACACTTCGTACTGTGTGGTGGTAGTACCGCTGTCAAAAGCGGGCGAGTAACCGTCGGTGTAGGTCTGCACATTATAGGAGCTGGTAACGATGTCTTCTTCTTTCACACCGGCGGCAGCGATAGCGGCAATGACGTCATCCATAATGAGCGCATTGTCCTGCTGCGCGGCGACAGCGGTCTTTTGGCGGGTGGTGACGCCGATATAAATGGTGGCGGTATCGGCTGCCAAGGTGACAGTCGCCTGGCCGTTTACCTTGAGGGTGTTAATTGTACCTGTTTCTGCCGGAGCGGGCGCGGTAATGGCAAGCATCATCACGGCCGCGAGCATGAGGAGTGCAGGTCTAAGTTTTCTCATTTTTGTTTCTCCTTTTCTTAATAAACCATCTTGCGAGGATAATCACGACACTAGCAATAAGGATGAACGGCATCATGACGATGATGAAAACAACCATGTCGCTGAGCAGCGTTTGTACAGATGTCCACATCGTCTTCAGCGCACTTAGGATGCGATCACCAAGCGTTGCGTCCTTGATATCCACGATGTCGGCATCAAGTTCTTCCTTGAGGTATACGTTGACGGTGGCGTAATCCACCTTGCTGTCAAGCCCCTGCAGAGTCCCGGACAGGGAGTCAATCTGATACTGCGTATCAGCTATGGAATCTTCGATCTGCAGCAGTTCTTCAATGGACACCGCTTGCTTTAGCATGACCTGCAGCCGTTCCATTTTTGTCTTTTGCGTCTGCAGTCGTGTTGCCACGTCCGTATACTGATCGCTCACATCCTGGGAAGACTCCGAGACGGCGACGGAGCGGCCGATGCCCTCCACTTCCAACATGAAAGCATCCACATGGTCTTTGGGGATCCGCAGCGTCAAAGTCGCATAGCGGCTGAAATTGCTTTCCGTGGAAATATCAGAATACTCCACATAGCCGTTGATATCCGCCAGTGCCGCGCGAAGTGCGTCAAGGTCCTTTTCAAACTCGCGTGTAGACAATGTGACGGAGATCGTGCGAATGATCTTGGCGCCCGTCTTGGCAGTTGCCACGGGCGGAGACGCTAATGCGCTTTGCTCCGCCTCGCTCCACATTATACCCGCGTCTTCCACGCCGCGTGCCCCGCCCGCGGCGGGGGCAGGATAGTTTTGGGGAAGGTGGTAATCTTCGCCGCCTTGGACGGCGCTCTTGTTTTGCGATGGGGGATCAAGAAAGTCTTTGGTCAGCGCTGTCCCCCCAAAGAGCACGATCAGCGCGGCTGCCAAGGCCAGCCATTTTTTGCTGCGGGCGTTGAACCAGGGTTTGGTTTGCATAGGAAGAGCCTCCTTAATGATGGCCTGCCGCCAAGAAGCTTTGAAGGAATCGGGTACCTCGCTTCCTTCGTCCAATGTGCGGCAATCCTTGAGATACGTGTAGGCAAACAGACAATCCCTGCAACCTTCTAAGTGCTCAAGCTGCTGAGCGGATAGTTTTCCTGCCTTCACGTTCTCTTCAAGGAGGGCTCTGAATTCACTGCAATTCATCTTTATCCCTCCTCTCACCATTAAGACGGGTTTCGTCCAAAAAAAGTTCCCCATAATCAGAAAGTTGCTTGAGCAGCATTTTGCGAGCGCGATTCAGGCGGCTGCGCACCGTGCCAATGGGGATGGAAAGCGCTTGTGCTGCTTCCTCATATGTTAAACCTTGCAGGTCACACAATACCACGACCGCACGGAAAAGATCCGGCAATTCTTCCAGTGCTTTGCCAAGCGCTGCCTTGCGTTCATTTTCCTCAAGCGCCATATAGGGTGACGGCGCGTCGTCCTCTTTTTCCCAGCCTGCGTCCATCAGATCATCCAGTGACGATTCAGGGCGCTTGGCCCTTAGCGCATCCATACAAACCCTGGCGGCAATGGCATACAGCCATGTCGAGAGTCTGGCTTCGCCCCTGAACGACAAAAAGGCGCGGTATGCGCGCAACAGGGTTTCCTGGGCGCAGTCTTCCGCGTCATATTTGTTGCCCATAATGCGAAGGCATGTGAAGTAGATCTGTCTTTCGTAAGGTGCAACCGCCTCCTCAAAGGCCGTTGGATCCGGTAATTTTCGGCCGAACAAGGCACTCGCCTCCCTTCGAACAGCAAACGCCGTCAAAAGGGCAATTCATGCAATTGCCAGACTTATTTTCCAAACAAGCTCAAGAGCCGCGTCCACACAGTTTGCTCCAGGGCTGCCGTCTCTGGGGTCTGCTGGGTTTCGGCGACTATGACACGTGGGGCGATGCCATCCACCATAATGACGTACTGCACCGCGGCAATTTCGCCGTTCCTCTCATCTGCGAAGGACAAAGGGGCAGACTGTTGGCCGCCCAAGAAACTGTCTATAAAGCCGCCGGCCGCGCCCTTTAGAGGTGAATCCCCCAAGCTCTTTTCAGCGATTTCCTTATACATGGCAGTATCTGTCACCATGCGCACGCCGGCTATTTGAATGCCCGCCATGCTAAAATCACGGACTCTGGCGGACACTGAGAAGGTCTTGTCTTCGATGCCCGGCATCACGATAAAGGCCAGCGTCCTGTTGACCCCTGCCGCTGCTATGGTACCATCCGGCGCCTTGATGTCAAGAGCCTTCATGCCATCCAGTGTGAGAGTCAGCTGCAGCGTAACACCCTCAGCGTGCCGGCGTAACTCAGGATTTACGGACACCTTCACCGCCATTTCCAGCACGCCGTCCGCGCCGGAAAGGTCTTCAGGCGCGACCGGTTCGCCATCGAGCGCGTAAGTCACGTGAACATCCCACGGAATCTTGAGACTCTTGGGGCTGCCTTGATACTGCCATCTTCCCGCGGGCATTTCAAATGCTATGATGCCTTCTTCATAATCAACAGCGTCCAACCCGGACAAATTGGTAACGGCGCTGTACTGACCGAAATCCGCGATGCCGGCAGGCTCCGGGGATTCAAAATCATTCACGATATAGACACCCGATACATCGCCTGAGGAAGTCAGCACCGCGTAAACGATCTCTCGTTTGGATACCTCCGCCGATGTTCCGGACAGAGCAAACAGCAATATTCCGCACATGAGCACCGCGGCCAACCTTTTCACAAATTTCATAACAGAGCACTCTCCCGCCTAATTCGCGTCGTCTTTTTGATAAGTCCATCACAGATAATCAGTAAATTGGGCAGAACAACCAGCACCATCACAGCCGAAATGAGGGCGCCGCGCCCCAGGATAGTACCCATTTGGCTAATCACGCCGTTGCTGGAAATGCGCCCCAGCAGCAGCCCCGCGCTGGCCAAAATGAATGCAGGCGGCAAGATGGAACCGGTTGACATGGAAAGGGCGTATTGGGCAGCTTCCCGCTTTTCCATCCGGCGCCGTGCTTCCAGATAGCGCTGTGTCAAGAGTATTCCGTAGTCCACTGTGGCGCCAAGCTGGACGGAGGATACGATCTCATATCCAATATAGTTTAGTTCCTGCCCAAAGAAATATGGCAATGAGAGGTTGATCCAGATGGCCCCTTGGATGACAAGCAGCAAAATGAATGGGACGGACAAACTCCTGAATGTCAGGAGCAATATGACACCGATGGCGATGATGCCGCCCAGGAGCACCTCAGTGTTGTCCTTTGTGATGGTGTTCTTGAGGTCCAGGTTCACAACGTTTTCCCCAATCAAACGGTAGGTATCCCCGAAGTATGAAGCGGCAATGCTGCGCACACTTTCCACAAGGCGGAACGCCTCTTCCCCTTCTTCGGGAGTATCGGCGGCCAGGATCAGTCGGTCATAGCCGCCGCTTCTAAGCTGCGCCAGCGCATCCGCCGGGATAACCTCAGGCGGTATGCCAAGGCCAACCTCCGTAGGATACGATACGACGCCCGTAATGTGCTGCGTCGCCTTAAGCTTCTCCCCCAATTCGCTCACACGTGCCAAATCGCCCTGCGGTACCATCAGCAGCATCTGCTGACTTCTCCCAAACATGCGTTCAATCTCCTGCGCTTCATATTTGACGCGGGAACCCGGCGCATGCATGCCTCCGGAACCATAAAGGAAAGTATTGCTCTTTTGCCCGAGGTAAGCCGGCACCATAAGAATGATAAGGATGATGCTCAGGGGCAATCCGCGCTTTATGACAACTCCGGAAAACTTCTGGAACCGCGGCATGAAGGAGCGATGAGCGGTCTTGTCGATCCATTTTGCAGCGCTGATGGCGAGGGCCGGCAAAAAGACCATGACGGTCAAATAGCTGAACAGGATGCCTTTGGCCAAAACAAAGCCCATGTCTTTCCCCAGACCGAAATCCATCAGGGTGAGTGCCAGAAAACCAAATAACGTAGTCATGGCGCTGGCAGCGACAGCGGGTGCGGACAATACCATTGCCTCCACCATGGCGCTCTGGTTATCCATTCCTTTTTCACGGCATTCGCCAAATCGGTGCAGCAAAAAGATGGCATAGTCGATGGACACCGCCAACTGCAGCACCGCCGAACTGGCGCGGGTGATGAACGAAACAGAGCCCAAAAACACGTTACTGCCTTCGTTGAGCAGGATCGCCACCAAAATGGACAGCAGGAACAGCACCGGCTCAAACCAATGCCGCGTGGCAAACAACAGGATGAATATCACGATGGGCAAGATGAAGGGGATGATGCGCGCCACTTCGCGCATAGAAACGCTTATGACGGTCGCCTGGTTAGCCGCGTCCCCTGCCATAATGGCATCCGGGAACAGCCCTTTGATATCGGAATACCCGGTCGTGTAATCGGTTGAGTCGATCGCCACCTGATACAGCGCGCCGCCCTCTTGATACCACGGAACCAGGGCCTCCTCGGGAATCGTTTCCTCCGGGCGACCTCGCAGATCCATGGTATCGTCCAGCCACAGCACCCTTTTAACGTGGGGACTCGCGGCAATCGCCGCTTTGGCATTTACGGCTTGACTGAGACTCACGCCCGGGACATACACTTTCAAATTGGGGACATCATCGCCCACCAAGCCCATGGCTTTTGTGGACGGCGCGTCCTTTGGCAAGTAGGACGCCAAATCATAATTGACGCGCACGTTGAGCATGGCGAAAATGCTGACAGCGCATAACAGCACTGACAGTACAATAATAGCGCGACGTTGGCGAACAACCGCCAAGCTGAATCGTCTCATGAAACCCCCTTGATTATAAATGGACACAATAGCAGTATATTTTGGCAGGCAAAACGGCGCAAGCCATAAAATGGGCAGCCTGTCGCTTTCCCGACACGGCCGCCAAAAGTGTCTATCTAAGTCTTTTCAGAAGCCGTCGGCAGCGGGCAGGTCCAGCGCCAGCGGCAGCCAGTTGGCAAAACATGCTGCCTGCGTTTGCAAAGCAGAAAGCGGTGAAAACAGCAGCTGCACAGCTTGGCTGCCGCCGAGCGAAATATCCGCGGCATCCGATGTTTCTTGAACATCCGAGACGCCGTCCAGGACTTTCATCAGCCATCTGCCTTCGCCCGCAACGTCGATGACAGCTTTTGCGTCCCGCATGGGGTACCAGCTGCTCTTAAAACGAAGGGCGGCCAACAGCACTTTCTTCCAATTGATGGGCCGAATCATGGCAGAATCACTTACTTCAAAGCCTTCGGCGATACCGCCCAGCAGTGTAATGATGTCTACCTGATGCTGGGATACCCGGATGAAGAATCCCGCCCCGCCTTTCCTCCCGTCCCAGGCCTTTAGGACAGGCGGCAGGCATTCTGCGAAGAATGCCCACTCCGCTATATCCCCATCCGGTGTCTCTGTCAGGTAACCTTGAACCAGATTGTTTTCCAGCACAAGAAGAGGCTTGTGTTCCCAGCTTTTGAGGATCACGGGAAACGCCGCGCGGCTGCGCTCAGAGACCATGGAAAGTGTTTTATAGCGGGCGTAGGCTTCATCGATTTGTGTATCGCTCGCTTCCTCAATCGGCAAAAATGTAATGTCCTGCGCATGTGCTTCTTTGAGCGCGTGCCGGACATTGTCCCGGCTGATGCGGAAGCGCAGGGCGGTCCCGCCCCGTTCGTAGCCAAAATAGTTGTACCGCTGCCTGCGGCCGCCCAGCAGCATCACGTCCATCTTTTCTTCCCTGGCTCTATCTTCCAGCATGAGCATCAGTTTTTTCATGTGACCTTCGCCGCGGGAATAGGGGTGCACCGATACAGTACCCACGTATCCCGTTTTTAGCGACACGCCTGCCATCATGCGCAGCGTCCCCGGCAGCAGTGCTGCCATGGCGCGAACGCGGCCGTTTTCCTCCGCTACGGCATGCAGCGGGGCAAATGCCGGCTGATCATACACTTTGGGCAGCAACTTCCTGAAATCGTGCGGACGGTGCGAATAGCTGAACACGAAATTGGCAAAGTCCAGCAGATCCGCCTCTTGGCCAATGCCGGCAAAGTGATAAGAAGCCATGTTGATCCTCCTCCTGATAAGCTGATGAAATCATACAGCAATTGCCACACGATATCAACAATAGCTGAATGTAAAAGGTGGAGACTTACGTGTACAAAACGCTGCTTTGGCGGTATTATGCAAAGGTAAATTTGCGCTGAAAGGAGACCCCTTTGACAAAAAAACCTGCTCGCCGCGTCGCTTTATGTGCGCTTGTTCTTGTCCTCGTCGCGGGCCTGGGCGCCTCCATTTTGGGAAGCCGACGGGCTTTGCCGCATGCCAATTCCTCAGAACTGACCGCTGCCGCCCAAAACCTTGACCGGCTTACTTATGAATTAATTTTCCGCCCCGACAATAACACACTGGCGGTCACGCTTACATGGGATTTTGCCAATCGCGAAAACGTCCCCCTTGATGACTTGGTGCTGCGGTTTCCCGCTAACGCATTCGCTTCGGCGCAAACCAGTCCCGCAGCGTCTGAAGAACTCTATGACAAGAGCTATCCCGATGGCTTTTCGCCGGGTGGCGCCATCGTGCATGATGTTATGTGGCAGGACGAGACTGCGCCGTTCGTCTTGGATGAACAAGACAATACCGTGCTGCGTATTGAAACGGGCACCCTGGATCCCGGAGTCTCGGGCCGCCTGTATTTGAGAACAGTCATTACCATTCCCCGCGCCCTGTATCGCTTTGGCAGCACGGACAATCTCTGGATGCTGGGCAACGCGCTGCCTTTTCCGGCGGGACGCGATGGGGCTGTGTGGAAAACGTTGCCTTTTTATTCCCTTGGCGATCCTAATACCTATGGCCTTTACAATGTCGTTATGACTCTGTCGCTTCCAAGGGACACCAACTGCGCCGCGCCCTTTTTGTGGCAGGAAGATAACAAGTCAGACCTGAAAATACTGACGGGCGAAGGCTTGGCGATGCGGGATATCGCGCTGGTGCTGGGACGCAACATGGCCATGCATCAAAAGTCGGTGGGTGCAACGCATATTGTCTCCTTTGCGGATACAGATGATAATGCTGCTGCGGCGCTTAAGTATGCGGAAAAATCACTTTCGTTCTATGAGAAAACCTATGGCGAATACCCTCGCCCCGTCTATACCGTTGCCATGGCGGATCTCCCCTTTGACGGCATGGAGTACACGGGCCTGAGCATGCTGGGCAAAAGCCAATACACACAGAAAAATCACCTGGAGCTCTCCATCGCCCATGAAACCGCTCATCAATGGTTTGGCGTGCTGGTCGCCTCCAATCAATATACCGATGCCTGGCAGGATGAAGCTGTATGCGAATTTGCCGCGCTTCAATACGTAAGGAAAATGCATGGACACGCGGCATTTGAACAACTGAAATTCCTCAGAGCCGATTCCCCCATGCGAGAGAACATTCGTGAGGACATCACTCTGGGCAGCCCCCTGGACCGCTTCCACAGCATGCAGGAATACGCAACAGTTGTATACGGGCGAGGCTTGGCATTGCTGCTGTCCCTCAACGAAAGCATCGATATGAACGGCTTCCTGAAAGACTACTGTGAGCAATTCGCGTTCAAGCAGGCGACGCGCGCAGACTTTGAAAGCGTGCTCAAGAATTATGCCGGGTGGGATGTGGCACCGCTAATGATCGATTATCTGGACACCGCGATATAAACATGCTAATCTTGACGCGGAACTCTGCTGAACTGGAAGTGCCTTAAGCCCATGACGAACGTGTTTGAAACAATTGTCCTAATCCCTTCTTTGCATCCAACGCATCTGCTGACCCGGTACGTGGAGGCGTTGATAGAGGAAGGTTTTTTGCATATTGTCATCGTCGATGATGGTTCGGGACCGATGGAGGAATACCAAGTCATATTCGGGCATTTGAATTCGCTTGCGCAGTGCGCCGTTATCGGTTATCCTGACAACCGCGGCAAGGGGTATGCTTTGAAGTACGGCCTTAAGTATATCCGGGAGCATTTTCCCCGCGCTGCGGGCGTGGTCACCGCGGATTCAGACGGCCAGCACACGGCCTCTGACTTGATTATAGTAGCAAAAGGGCTGCGAGATAATCCGCGCAGCCTTATGATGGGCTCCCGTAACTTTAACCAAAGCAACGTTCCCCGCAAAAGCCGTTGGGGCAATCGTTTTACGGCATTCTTTTTCCTCCTTCTTTACGGGCAGTGGCTGCCTGATACGCAAACCGGCCTGCGCGCCTTTTCCGCCGAGCTGATTCCTTTCATGCTGACCATTCCGGGGGAAAGGTTCGAGTATGAGATGAATATGCTCATCTATTGTTCGGGTGAGAAGATCCCGTTTGAGGTTATTCCTATCAACACCATTTATCTGGAGGAGAACAAGAGCTCCCACTTCAGGGCGCTGCGCGACTCCGCGCGCATTTACAAGCAGCTGTTCGGCAATTTTTTCAGGTACGCGTCTTCCAGCCTGCTGTCATCCCTATTGGATATTGTCCTGTTTACGCTGCTGGACAGGTGGCTGCTGGGCGCGATTTTTGGAGACCTGCTTCGCGGCGCGGACGCGGGCGGCTATGTGCACACCTACGTGGCCGCCGGGATAGCGCGCGTCGCATCCAGCGTATTCAACTTCTTGGTCAACAAGAGCTTTGTCTTCCAGGTTAAGCAAATCAGGAGCGCAGCCGTCCGCTATACGCTGCTTGCCGTCTTCAGCTTGTCTGTATCCGCACTTTTGACCAATTTGCTGTTTAATATGCTGAAGATCAACAAGAGCGTTGTGAAAGTTGTTCTGGACACGGCGTTGTACTTCTTCAATTACCGTGTGCAGAAGGCTTGGGTTTTCAAAAAAAGAAAAGCACAGGATTGAAAGGAATCAGGGTATGTCAAGGACGCTGAAAATCGGGTGTTTGCTGCTGACGGTGGTGATGATTTTGTTGCTGCCGTTTACCCTTCCTTCCGGCGCGATGCTGGAGGATGAACAAATGCGGCTGGAAGAAGAGATGTGGGCGCAGGAAGATACAGGCCACCTCATAGATCTGCTGCTCCCAAAGGCCTTGGCGGAAGCCCCCGCCACGGAACCTTTACCTATTGATTTTTCCCCGGGGCGCAGGCCCAATCCCGCGCTCTTTACGCAGGATGGGTACGAGGATGAAAGCATCACTGTCAACCTTCAGACACTTGAAGAAGAAGGCGTCGTGTGGCGCGTTGCGGAAATCTATCTGACCCATCCTTCCCAGCTGCGCACCGCCACAGCCGGCGGGCCGCGTTCCAACCGCGTTGCGTTCATTTCGGCGATGGCAGAAAAAAACAATGCGATCTTTGCCACCAATGCCAATTACATGACCAATGATCCAGCCAAAACTTCGTTCGAGTACCGCATGGGCGAGCGCGTCCGCGCCAAGTATAACAACCTCAAGGATCTTTTGATCACTGATGAAAACGCCGATCTGCATATCTTTACGGGACAAGACAAGGACGCCGCCGTGGAAGCTTTCCAAGCGGAAGGCCACCGGATCGTCAACGCCTTTACGTTCGGTCCGGCTCTGGTGATGGATGATGTTTTGCAGCCCATTCCGGAAAAATACAGCTACAACCCCTCCGGGCGCGAGCCGCGCCTGGCATTTGGCCAAATGGGCCCTTTGACGTATGCATTGGTATTGGCAGAAGGCCGGACAGAAGACTCCCAAGGCGCAACTATCGCGGAGTTGGGCCAGTTCATGTTTGATTTTGGCTGTTCGCAGGCTTTCAACTTTGACGGCGGCAACTCCGCCACCATGGTTTACAACGATGGTTATTACCAGAATCGAACCCGTGACAACGAGCGCGCACAAAGCGATATGCTCTACTTTGCCACCCTGGTTGATCCCGCCTCATGGCAAAAGTAATGGATATTTTTTCACTGCAATTCATAGGGCTCAAGGTTTATCCCTTCGGCCTGCTCACAGCGCTGGGAGCGCTGTCGGCTTGCCTCATGTTGCTGTGGCTGACCCGCAAGGATAAGCGTATCAACGACGCGGCCGTGCTGAGCATGCTGCTTGCCGTGCCCTTGGGACTCATATTGTCCCGCGCGCTTTACTGCGTGAGCGATATCAATTTTCGCTTGGTGGCGTCCTTTCGCAATGCGTTAAGGCTGTCGACGGGCGGTTTTTCCATGTTTGGTGCGCTGTTGGGTATATTCTTATCGTTGCTCCTTGCTTCAAGCGTATTGCGAACAAACAGGCAGCGTATGATGGATCTGATGTCCCCCGCGGTCATGGTGTTCATCCTGTTTGAACGGCTGGGCGAACAATTCACGATGCTCGGAATCAGCCGCCCCCTCGTAACGGGGTTATTGAACAACACGTTTCTGGCATTCCATGACACCTACGGCGTTTACCTCAAAACGTGGCTGCTGGAAGCGATAGTGGCGGCCGTGCTGGTGATCGTGCTGCTTCACAGTCTAGGGCGGCAAAAAAAGGCTGGCAATACCTTCCTCCTGTGGATGCTGCTGTTTGGATCGACGCAAACAATTATGGAGAGCCTGCGTTACGACGGGCATATGCGCTTCAGCTTCATTGGGCTGCAGCAGGTGTTGGCTTTTACGCTTTTTGCTATTGCCGTCATTGTCTGCGCAGTACGCGTTCTGAAAATGCATGTTCCAAGGGCGCTGCCCATCACAACGCTGACAGCATTGGCGTTGGTACTGGGCGGAGTCATTGGCCTTGAATTCCTCATCGATCGNNCGCTCGCAGATCAACAAAGCATTACTGTATATTCTGTACGTTACTATGATGGCTATCCCCGTCTTTTTGGCCATCCGACTGAGAAACCGGAGTGAACTAAGTGGAACGAAGCAAAATTGACCGCATTAATGAACTGGCCCGCAA
>LFRM01100188.1_pt1 | contig 20887 bp, 16 predicted proteins | sample 618341 | NCBI WGS metagenome assembly LFRM01 (sample SAMN03654438, study PRJNA283298) | anaerobic digester metagenome | isolation source: pool of bioreactors CSTR01a, CSTR02a, and CSTR03a thermophilic anaerobic... | place: Denmark: Kgs. Lyngby | collected 2014-05-21 | reverse complement strand
AAAAATAATCCATCCGTTTTTTATTTATTTTAATTGTCTACTTGACAGGGGGCGGTTCACATTTTATCTCCTGCACGGCGGCTTTTTTGTTTTCCGCTTTTAATTCAGCTGGTCAAGCGTAAATTCGTATGACGGCATAAACTCCGCGATAAAAGCATCAACCTCCGGCAGCTTCATTGCCGCAAGCGCCTTGAGCTGCTTTTGCTCCGCCTTTTTGAATTCGCTGTTTCCCGCCTTGCGCTCCTCAATACATTTCACCAGCGCACTGAGCTTATCCGCCGCCTTAACGAGCAACCGTAGAGACGCGTCATCCTCACACGGGGTAAGTAACGGCTCATAATCCGCTCGCAAATCCTCCGGAAGCATATTCATCAGCTTCTCATTTGCCGAGCTTTCCACGCCCTTGAACGCACCGAGTATTTCCGGATTCAGATATTTTACCGGCGTGGGCATGTCGCCCGTGAGTATTTCGTGGGCATCGTGATAAAGTCCCAGCAGCGCCGCGCGCTCGGCGTTGTATTCCCTGCCGAAGCGTCGGTTGCCTATAAGAGCAAGCGCATGGGCGAACGCCGCCGTCTCGTGGGAGTGCACGCTCAGGTTTTCCTCAAACGTGTTGCGCATAAGCGCCCAGCGGTTAATATATTTCATTCTTGAAAGCATTGCGAAAAAATGATTGCCGCCCATGTTCTCTGCTCCGTTCTGTGTTGATTTTAAAGAGTAATCTTGAAGGTCTTGATTTCAAAGGGTTTGAAGGTGGTTACTATGCTGTTGCCCTGAGTTTCAACCGGCTCGTCAAGCTGCTCCATGAGATTGCATTCGACCGCTTTTTTAAACTGCTTTGCAAAGCTCAGCGAGCAATCGGTATGCTTGTTGAGGGTTTCATAAGCACGCACGATTATGTCTTCCGAGTCCTCGGCGAGCTTAACCGTCTCTATAACCACATTGCCGCAGTCAACACTCACAAACGAATACTCGTCCGGCAGTCTGCCCTCATGAGCCGGCTGTGCAAGAGCGTAAAGCGGGAAGTTCACGCTGTAGCCCTGACGTATGACATCCGAGGAGCTGACATTGCCCTCATGCGGATAAATTGAATAGACAAAGCTGTGCTTTTCCCTGTCCTGTACGGTGTTCGGGTCTGTTGCGCAGCGCAGCAGCGTCGGGCGGATGTGACCGTCCTTGACATCGCAGCCGTACTTGCAGTCGTTAATGACGGAAAGTCCGAAGCTGTTGTCCGAAAGGTCCGCCCACTTGTGCACGGAGGTTTCAAACTGGGCAAAATCCCAGGTGGTGTTGCGCGTGGTGCTTCTTTCGATATTGCCGAACTGGATATCGAAGGTCGCTTTCGTAGCGTTGACATCCACGGGATAATCCGCCTTGAGAACCGTATGTGTTTCATCCCAGTTTATATCATAAACCGTATCTATTCTCTCAAGCTGCGCATATACAATCACGTGCTGAATTATCGTTGAATGCCTGAAGGCCCTTTCAATTTCATAAACCGCTCTGACCGGACCGTTCTCAACGAGCTCTGCACGCTTTACATCGTTAATCTCCCAGCTCTTTTCCTCAAAGAAGCACTTGATGTCCCATGCGTCATGGTTGTGGGGTCTGTCCTCAAACGCAATGATTTTGCCGAGCGTCTTGCCCTCCGGAGCAACAAATCTGCCGCTCTTTTTGTGGAAAAGGGATGCAATGTTCATGTCCGCATCGAATTTCAGGTCGAAGCATTCGGTCTGCGCGCGTTTTGCGTCCGCATCAATTGCGGAAAATGCGCAGGGTGCGGCATTCTTTACATAATACGCCTTGTAGCCCTTTGCCGGAACGTCGGCAATAAACGCTATCTTTCCGTCGAAGGTTTTCTGATATGCAACCTCCGTACCGTCCGGAGCAAACAGCGCAAACGCCTGTGCGGACGGAGCATCGGTAACAACGATATCCTTTCTTGCCGTGCCGAGGGTGTTGAAAATCACAATTGCGTTTCCGCAAAGCGATATGTCCGCAGCGATGGCATTTTCGGCGTCACCGAGCATCTCCCTGCCGTTTTTGAGAACCTCCTCGTACTGCTCGCGCGAATCCTCATAGACCTCCTTTATGGATGAGCCGGGAAGAATGTCGTGGAACTGATTGAGAAGAATTACCTTCCAGTTGTCGTTCAGACGCTGCTTCGGATAGGCCTTCTTGCACTCAGCAGCTGCAATTGAGCTGAGTGTTTCAACATCGTGATAGGTGTACTCGCTCTTGCGGTTATATTTTTTGTTGCGCGCCTGCGAGGTAAGCGTACCGCGATGGAATTCAAGATAAAGCTCACCCGACCATCTCGGAAGGAAGCGGTTGCCGGAGACCTCTTTTTCGAGGTTCCTGAAGAAATCGAGAGATTTCTCCTGCTTTACAACCGGGCAGCCGGGAATTCCGCGGGACATGCGGCTGCTGAATTCAAGCATATCTCTGGTGGGTCCGCCGCCGCCGTCGCCGTGGCCGTAGGAAATGAGATAATTTTTGCCGAGATCCTTCTGTGAATACCTTTTCCAGCCGCCGATTACCTGACGCGGAGAGAGATAGGTGTTGTATGTGGTCTGGAAGTTTTCGCGCTCGTTTGTCGAGGGGGACGAGCCCGTCGAGAAGTGAGAGAGCACCTCGGTGCCGTCAATGCCACGCCACATAAACGTGTCAAACGGGAACTTATTATACTCGTTCCACGATATTTTCGTGGTCATGAAATACTCCATACCGCTCTTTTTAATGAGCTGGGGAAGCGCCGCGGAATAGCCGAAGACATCGGGCAGCCACATGATTTTGTTGTCCACTCCGAACTCCTCGCGGAAAAAGCGCTTACCGACAAGGAACTGGCGCACAAGCGCCTCTCCCGATGCAACATTGGTGTCCGCCTCGACCCACATGCTGCCCTCAGGCTCCCATCTGCCCTCCTTGACGCGCTGCTTGATGCCCTCATACACCTCAGGATAATCGTGCTTTACATAATCGTAAAGCTGCGCCTGTGAGGACATGAATTTATAATCCGGGAACTCCTCCATGAGCTTGAGCACCGTTGCGAAGGAGCGTCCGGCCTTATCCCGTGTCTGACGCAGACGCCACAGCCACGCAACATCTATATGTGTGTGACCTATGCACGAGGCAGTCATAGGCTCAAAGTGCCCGTAAAGCTCCTTGTCGAGAAACGCCATCGCTTCATTTGCGGTGCGGTGAAACTCATCGACATCATCCGTGTCGATGCTGACCATATTAAGCGCCGTATTTAAAGCCTTTACAATGTCAATGCGCTCGTTGCGGTCACAGTCGTACAGGTCGGCAACCTCAATCGGAGTTGCAATGTCATAATAAAGCTTCTTTGCAATATCATCGGGAGTGAAAAGCTCGGGCTGCATGCGAAGATATGCCTTGAATTCACGCATATCGGCATGGGCGTTGATGTATATGTCATACCTTTCGCCGCCCTCGGCGCAGTCAAGCAGACGCACATCCTGATGGTTGGAATCCATACCCTGGGTGAGCTTGCCGTTGACATAGATTATTATCTGCGGGTTTACCGTCCGCCAGGCGTCTATGTAGGGGCGGATTCTGTAATGCACGGGCTTGCCGGCAAAGCGCTCCGGCACGGTGAAGGAGTGCTTGAACCAGCAATAGCAGTCGGGATAACCCCAGAACTCTGTCTCGGCATCGAACGGCTTCCATTCGCCCTCGTCACGCTGTGCGAAGGTTGACTTGCCGTCGCGCAGATACAAGCCGCCCAGACGTTCTCTGTCGGTAACAAGAAAACGCGATTCAATGTCATCTGCCAGCTTTTTTATGCGCTTTGAGAGCATATAGCGCTCAGAGTTTTTGTCGAGAAATTCGACATCAAAATGACTCATTTATATGACCCTTCCTTTCCGCCGAGCCGCAAACTTTGTGGCGGTATTCGGCAAACGAAGCCCTGCTTCGTTATGAAATGACGGTCGTTGACCGTCAAGGCACAAATTTTTTCTCCGTATGTTTTTATTGTTTTGTTGTACTAACGAATTGTCTTCAGAACTTTACAACAATCTTATGTGTACCGGGCTGAGTTTTGACCTTGAGCACCGCCGCACCGTTGCTTATCTGCTCAATTTCATATTTTCCGTCGGTTTCAACGGATACCGCCGGCTTGTGAAGGAATATCACGGTCGGCTCCTTGAATTTTTTATCCTGTGTATATTCAAGTGTAAAGGTTCCCGCCTCGCGGTCGTGCGAATATGCAACTATTTCGCCGGTGACCGCTCTCGGATAAGGTCTTGTAAGCACATCCATGAGGGGCAGGTCGAGAAGCCCGTCAAAATAGCACCAGAAGGTGTTGCTCCACTTGTTTCTGTCGTAGAGTGAAAGAAGATATTCAACATGCGGGAACCAATCCGTTCCTTCGGAGAAGCCGCCCCACTCGCCGACCACCACCGGCACATTGAGTCTTTCCTGCGCCTTTTTGTGCTGGTCAAACATGAAGGTCACGCGGTCGCTGCTGGCATATTTGTACAGCGGCGTGTCAACCATAAAATCGTAGGCGTGGGGACCGTAGCAGGTCAGAGGCTCCTTGCCGCCGTTGACCTCTATGTTCTTTGCGCAGCACATTATGCCGAGGTTTGAATAATAGCAGTCATCAATAAATATTATACCCTTTTCGGTGTTTTCGCGTATTGAGGTTGAAACCTTGTTAAGGAAGGGTGAATATCTTTCGGTATCAAACTTTTCCACAAGTGACGCCGCCGAGGAGGTGACAGTTTCGAGTATACCAGAACCATACTGCTCAAACACGCGCGCCTTGTTGTTTTTACTCAGCGCGTCCTTTATGAGCTTACCCTTCTTTATGCGCTTGTCTGTGAGGGTGACCTTTACAAGATTTGCCACAAGCGTCCTGAAAATTTTACCGCCGACAATGCCGGGGTACGGCTCGTTAAGCAGGTCAAAGCCGAACAGTGCCGGATGATTCTTGAATTTGTCGGAAACATGCTTCCACATGTCTGCGTACCAGTCAAGCAAGCCCCTGCCGTTGTACTGCGTGTTTTTCCAAAAATTGTCGTAGGCGTGCTGAACGGCTCTGCCCCAGAAATAGCCCTCAGCCCACACAATTTTATGCGGATGCGCCTTGTAGCCGTCGGTCAGGCACGCCCATGCGGGAGCACCGTCTCCGACTCCGAGGCCGAAACCGGAATACAAATCCTGATGCATGTCAAGAAATGCGTATATGCCGTTTTCCGCGCACTTGTCAAGCACCTTGCCGACATTGTCGAGAAATTCCTCGTTATATTTTCCGGGCTGAGGTTCGACCGCGCTCCAGGTAAAGCCGAGCCTTATAAGGTTGAAGCCGAGCTCCTTGAGCTTTTTGTAAAACTCATCGTCCTGCGGGACATTGAAGTTTACCTTTTCTCCGCCGGGACGAAGCTCCTCCTTGTCAACCATGTTGATTCCGTTGAATATACGCTCTCTGCCGCATTCATCGAGGAATCTTTTGCCGCTTGTAAGAATCTGTTCCATGTTGTGCCTCCTTTGTCTGCTTTATATTTTGGGTTTAATAATGCTTATTCCGCTCTTTATGCAGCTTATGACGGTGCTTTCGGTTTCTCCTCCGAACTCCCCGTCGAGCGACCACGCCGTCGGCGTTTCGCTTTCTATGATAAACTCCTTGCCCTTGAGGAAAAAGATGTACTCAGGGTCAAATTTTTTCCGTGTCGCGTCAATTACAAGTCTTGCAAGCCCGCTGAATGTGGGCGGCTTCTTTGCAAGCATCATTTCAAACACACCGTCATTGAAGTCAACCCCGGACGGGTCATACTTTATAAGATTCCCGACAGTCAGCGCGTTTGTCACCGAGCCGAAGATGAAATCCCCTTCAAGAGGTTCGCCGTCGCAGGTGATTTTTATTTTTACGGGCTTTATCGCGGATATGCTGCGTATTCCCTCGGTCAGATACGCTCCGTAGCCGAAAAAATTTTTCTGCCGCTGCGGGGTCGCGTACGATGCACTTGTAAACGCGCCGAAGCAGGCGGTGTAGTTGAAATAGCGCCCGGAATTAAACAGGCCTATGTCATGCGGCTCGGGGCTTCCCGAAAGAATCAGCTGCGCGGCCGCCCTGCATGAATGAGGTATACCCATTGTGCTTGCAAAGTCGTTTGAGGTTCCGGCGGGTATGTAGCCGATGGGTCGCCGCTCTCCGGACTGCACCACCCCGTTCATAACCTCGTTTAAGGTGCCGTCTCCTCCGCGGCATATTACGGCATCGTATCTGCCGGCAAGCTCTCGTGCGTACCGCAACGCGTCACCCTGTCCGCCGGTGTTGAAAAGCGTTGTGTCAACTCCGTTTTCCGAAAAGAACGCCTCCAGGTCAAAAAGCTTGGGCCCTATCTTTATTCTGCCCGACCTCGGATTGGTAATTATCCGCGCTTTTTTTATCTCCGCCATCCATCAATAACCCCCAAAATATTTTACAGCTTTTTCAGCTTGAGCGGCACGTTTTCCCCGAAAAGTCTGCGGGCTGTCCTTGAAAACGCCCTTCCTGCGGGAGAGTTCTCCGGTATACGTCTGCCGGTTGCGCTCATAAACACCGCCGCATCCTCCGGCACAATCCCGATAAGCCTCACGCTTGTAGCGTCAATAACCGAGTCTATGTTAAGCAGTCCGCCTCTGCCCACCTTACCCTTTTGAAAGCGGTTTATTATAAGCCGCGACTCGGACACCCCGTACTTTTCAAGTGTATCGGCTGCCGCGGACGCACTTCTCACGCACACGGCATCGTGCGTTGAAACCACCAGACCTCCGTCGGCGGCACAGGCGGCGAGACGAAGCCCGTCATCTATACCCGCGGGAGCATCTGTAAATATGCAGTCAAAATACTCCTCGCACCGCTTTACCATGTCGCGGAAATCCTCAATGTCCGCTTTAAAGGATGGGGTTGCCGGCGCGGCGAGAAGACACACCCCGTTATCCGAACGGAGGAACGCCTTTTCAAGCTCACAGTTACCCGCAAGAACATCGCCCCAGTCATACACCGCCTTTTCGCCCACCCCGAGAATAATGTCAAGGCTGCGAAGCCCGGTATCCGTATCTATAAGCAGCACCCTCTTGCCTTGATGGACAAGAGCGCCTGCGAGCCCTGCCGCAACGGAGGATTTTCCCACGCCCCCCTTGCCGGAGGCTATTACGAATTTTCGCGCCAAGAGCTCACTTCCTTTTTCAGAACAGCAGAGTGCCGCCCTGCGTTATTTTTTCATAGTCAGTAACCTGTGTAAAGTAGTAGTCATATATTCCGGAGGCTATCGCGGCAATTCCGGAGCCTCTTTCCACGTTCTCCGCCGCCACGGCAACAGCTATCTGAGGATTGTTAAACGGCGCGTAGGATATGATAAAGCCGTTGTTTCCGGTTATTCTTTCTCCGTTTACGATGTGCACAACCTGAGAGGTTCCGGTTTTTATCGCGGCATCCACCACGCAGTTTTTGAAAGCATATGCGCATGAGCCTGTGCTTGCAAGGTCATACATGCCCTTGCGTACCGCGGCAAGATTTTGCGGAGCAAACACGCTTTGGGACGCCACAGTAACAGGCGTTTCATATATTACCTCGCTTGTGTCGGATGCGATTACAGATTTAACAAAATGCGGCTGATATCTCGTGCCGCCCGTTGCGAGCATTGACGCATAACATGCAAGCTGCATCGGCGAAAACAGGTTATCCGACTGGCCGATTGCCGCCTGTACGGTGTCACCGAGATTCCACACTCCGCCGACGGATGCCCTGTATGCCTCTCCGGCAAGAATTCCCTCGGTTTCCGGAAGCTCAACTCCGGTTTTCGAGCCGAGCCCGAACATTGAACAGTATTTATTCATCTGGGTTATTCCCAAACGCGTACCCGTTTCATAGAAAAACACGTTGCATGACTTTGTTATGGCTGAGGAAACATTAAGATTGCCGTGCGAGTCCAGACATTTGAATGTTGCGCCCCGGCAATTGTATGACGAGTTGCAGAATATTTTTTCATCTGCGGTTATAACCCCTGTTTCAAGACCCGCTATTCCCATTGCGGGCTTTATCGTGGAGCCGGGAGCGTATGCGCTCATAAGTGCGCGGTTCCAGAGCGGAGCGCTTGTGTCCGCCGCAAGAGCGGTATAATTTTCGCTGTAGGTCGATATATCATAGCCCGGCACGGATACACAGGCGAGAATTTCACCGGTGTTGACATCAATAACCACCGCGGCGCCCGCGCTGTCAAGCTTGTGGTTGAGTTTAAGCTCTTCAAGGGATTTCTCAAGCAATCTTGCGCACTCCGCCTGAAGCCCGGAATGTATCGTCGTTACAACGGTGTTTCCCTGTACCGGAAGCACCTCATAGCTTTGGCTGATGTTTTTAAGCGAGTCCACCGCCGTCGCCTTTATTCCGTTTTGACCTCTGAGCTGCTGCTCAAGCGCAAGCTCCAGACCGCTCTTTCCTATTGTGTCATTGAGCGTATATGCGTTTGTTTTCAGCGATTTTACAGCGTCCTCGGAAAGCGTTGTATCCTTCAGCTGTTCGTCGAGCTGTAATTTTTTTGCCTCGTATTCCTCGGCGTTTATAGCTCCCGTCATGCCCAGAATATGCTCTGCAAGAGTTCCGTCCGAATACTCCCTGTAAGACACTATTTCAACATCGACCCCCGGATAGGTGTCTGCATTCTCCTTGACGACCGAAACAAGACGTTGCGAAACGTCCTTTGCAAACACATACGGCGAGGAGGACGAAAACACCAGCCTTTTCATGTTGTAGCAGACGGAGGCTATGTCCCGGGCGTCCTGCGCGGAATATTCTTCGAGAGCGTATCTTTCGACAAGCGCGTCAAAGCAATTCTGTGCCGTCGCATAGTCGTTAAGCCCGAGCATATCCTTTGACTTGAGATATTTTATGTCCGCTTCTCGTTCGGAGGAAAAAATCACGGCTCCGCTCTCGTCAAATTCCAGAGGAAGATAGTCCGTCCATTCCTCCTGAGCCGCATCAAACGCGTGTATCAGCGAGTATATGAGGGTGTTTCGCGCCTGCTGGTCCCTGTATGACGGAAACTTTGCAAAATTGAAAACGATAGAATTCCCCTGCCGGTTATATATAAGGGCGTTGCCGTTGCGGTCGAGAATTTCGCCTCTCGCGGCGGTCACCACCGTTCGGGACACCGAAACGCTGTTGCGTTGCGAGGAATACTTTTCCGCGTCGATTATCTGCACCTTTACCAGCCGTACCGCGTACGCGCACAGACATACGAGTATCAGCACCGTTGCCGTCAATGTACGGCGGCGATTCAGTTTTTTATCCATAAACCGTACATCCCTTCCGGCTTTTATTTCTCAGAATCCCGGAAAACCTTGCCGAGATAACGTATAAACGCATAAATCGGAATCATCAGCGCCAGCGTATATATGCTTGACGGAAGATAAAATCCGAAAAAGCTGCTCACACACAGCCCGGTTCCGCCGAGGGTTATCAGACAGTGAGTAATTGAAAAAATCATCAAAAACGCCGAATTGAGCACCACGGCGGTAAGTATGTTGTTTCGCATATAGTGGTTGATAAGTATGCCGCACGCACAGCCTGCAATGAACAAAAGCACCGCAAAATACCCGTCCGTCTGTGAGGTTATATCCCACAGCGCTCCTCCGGCAAGTCCCGCCGCCGCACCTGCTGCGTCACGCTCAAACATGGCAGTACAGATAACAACGGGTATGAGAAGAAACGCCCTTGCGGAAAAAATTTCCGGAAAGAAGCCTGCTGTGTTTTGAAGCACCGATGCGGCTATAATTATAAGCGCATACAGCGTTCTGCGTATGAAAAGATTTTTGTTTTCTGCAATCCACGTCATATCAGTCAAGCGAATAGTCGTCCGCCTCGCCCTGTCCGGCGAAGGCGGTAATTATGAATACGTCATTGAGCGAGGCAATATCCGCTCCGGGCTTGATTACGGCATAGCATGAGGAGTCGGTTTCGCTCGTGCGAATATCCGAAACGGTTCCTATAAGCAAATCGGCAGGGAAAATCCCTCCCGCGCCGGAGGTGCACACCACCGCTCCGGAGGATATCGAGGTATTTGCGCTCAACCCCGGCATTGAACACTCGCCCTGCTTAAACAGCTCCGCGGAGCCTGTAACATAGCTTTGCTCGCGCGTACCGATTTCGTATGCGCCGACGTTCACACGCGGGTCAAGAATGCTTGCAACAACGCAGGTTGTAGTGTTAACCTTTTTCACTATGCCCACAAGATATTCCCCGTATATAACCGGGTCGTTCACTTTTATGCCGTGAGCCTCGCCCCGGTTGAGCACAAACGAACCGAAAACATCTGCCGAATTTCTTGCCGTCACCGAGGCCTTTGAAAATTCAAAATCCGGATTTTGCTGCTTCACTCCGAGAAAGTTTTCGTATGTTTCAATGTCCTGCTTCATTTTTTCATATTCCGCAAGCTTGCTGCGGTAATCCGCAAGCTGAAGCTCAAGCTCGTTCACGCGCTGCGCATATACCGACGAGGACACAAACGCACCCGTAAAACCGTCAAGCTTTTCCGCAAGAAACGATGAAAAGCTCTGGAGAGGACTGAACACCACTCCGACCGCCGAGGTTATCGGCGAGGCCGCGGAATGGGAAAACGCGGCAAACGCCACTCCCAAAACAAGGACTGACGCTATTGCCGCGAACACTTTGAATTTTGTACTTTTAAAAAAACGGCGCATAAGACTCTGCCACCTTATTCGTACCTTTTTGAGCCTGTAAGACCGAGAACATCCTTTTCAAGGCATCTTCCCGTTCCGTCAACCACGCAGTCGAGCGGATTTTCAGCCACATGTACGGGCATCTTGGTTTCGCCTGCGATAAGCTTATCCAGACCGCGAAGCAGAGCGCCTCCGCCCGTGAGCATAATGCCGTGGTCCATTATATCCGCCGCAAGCTCCGGAGGGGTTTTATCAAGAGTTGAGCGTATGGTATCAAGTATCTGATTGACCGGGTCGGCAAGTGCCTCGCGAACCTCCTCGCTGGTTATCTCAACGCTCTTGGGAAGACCGTCCATAAGATTGCGGCCCTTTATATCCATGGCGCCCTCGCCGTCATAGGGGTATGCCGAGCCGAGCTTTATTTTTATATCCTCGGCGGTACGCTCGCCGACAAGAAGGTTATAACGCTTTTTGATATATGAAATAATCGCCTCGTCGAAATTGTCGCCCGCAACCCTTGCCGAACGTGAGGTAACGATGTCACCCAGAGATATGACCGCAACCTCGGAGGTGCCTCCGCCGATATCGACAACCATGCTTCCGGTTGCCTCGGCAACGGGCAGCCCCGCACCTATTGCGGCAGCCATCGGCTCCTCTATAAGGCTTACGTATCTGGCACCCGCGCTTCTCGCCGCGTCATGCACGGCTCTGCGCTCAACCTCGGTAACTCCTGAGGGAATACATATCATTACTCTGGCACGGTTAAAGGGCGAACCGCTTATCGCGCGGCGGATAAACTCCTTGAGCATGTCCGAGGTCATCTCAAAATCCGCAATTACTCCGTCCTTGAGCGGACGCACGGCGGTTATGGAGCCGGGTGTACGCCCTATCATCTGCTTTGCCTCGCTGCCGACGGCAACAACTCTTTTGGGATTTTGCCTCTCGTCCACCGCCACAACGGACGGCTCACGTATAACAATACCCTTGCCCTTAACAAACACAAGGGTGTTTGCGGTACCGAGGTCAATGCCTATATCCTGAGAAAACAGCACTTTTAAAACTCCTTTCAAAACAAAACACAATATTATATATTACATATTTAATGATAAATATTTACACGTTGTCCAGTATAACAAAAAATCCCGCCGAATACAATAGCGGGACAGGTATAAAATTGTTAATTTTTTAATGAGCCTAAGACGGCAAGGCAGGCTTTTAGTCCTGCTTGCCGTCCGCCTTTTCCTCAGATGATGCGTTTGCGTAACGCTTGATTTTCTGCGTTGTGGTTTTTATAAACTCGGTTTCGCGTATATCAAAATTTTTGATGTGCTTGTAAAACGGAAGCTTTTTGTTGACATCCTTTACAACCTCCGAAACAGTGTGGACGATTTCTTCGGTGGTTGCGGTGGTTTTCTTGAGCTTTTCAAGGATTGCGTCTATATTCGGGAGTATTTTCGCCGCGACGCGTGTTCCCTCCTCGCTCTCCTCATCATCCTCGCCGATAACCATGGACTCGGCAACAAAGGGGTTTTTGTTGAGGTAATATTCAACCTCCTCGGGGTAGATATTCTTGCCGTTTTTGGTGACAATAACATTTTTTATTCTGCCGGTTATGCGGTAATGTCCGTCCGCGTCAACCGAGCCGAGATCGCCCGTATGGAACCAGCCGTCGTCGTCAAGCACCTGCGCGGTTGCCTCCGGGTCATTGTAGTAGCCGAGCATAATCATCGGACCCTTTACACAGATTTCCCCTATGCCGTCCGCGTCGGGGTCTGTGATTTTCGCGTCAACGCCGGGAAGCGGTATGCCCACGGAATCATTAAGCTGGATTCGGTCATTGTTGCCGATTACCAACGGGGAGCACTCCGTAAGTCCGTAGCCGAGATACACCGGTATTCCGAAGGAATGAAAATCCTTGACTACCTCGGGATTTATTGCCGCGGCTCCCGTGATTATCATGCGGAGTCTGCCGCCGAAATTCTTGGTTATCTCGGCAAAAATCTTGTCGCTTATGTTTACTCCGAGAGCGCTTGAGGCGTTGGCTATAACCTTTCCGAAGCTCAGCGCGAATTTGCCGCCCTTCTTCTCGCTCGCCTTTTTTATGATACGCGCATGGATTTTTTCAAGCATGAGCGGAACCGTAACAAACAGCGTCGGCTGAATGTCCTGCATGTTCTTGGTTATATAGCGCAGACCCTCGCAGAACGCCACGCAACCGCCCGAATACATAAGCATCAGAAACGAAAGCGAGCACTCATAGGTGTGGTGCAGCGGAAGAATCGACAGCAGGGTGTCCTCTGTGGTGATTTTCACAACACCGCTCAGAGACATGATGTCCGAGCACACATTGTCCTGACTGAGCATTACGCCCTTTGCCATTCCGGTTGTGCCCGAAGTGAACAGCAATATGCTCATCTTCGAGGTGTCCGGAGTTATGTGCAGATATTCATCGTTGCCTGCCTCCAAAATCGCTTTGCCTTGGGCAACAACCTCCGGATAATATACAACTCCGGGCTTGTCACAGCGGTCAAAGCAGATAATCTCAAGACCCTCCGGCAGACGCTGAGCCTCACAGGCGAGCTTTTCATAGGAGGCAAGGTCACAAAACAGCAGCTTCGATTCGGAAACAGAAATAATATTGAGAACATCATCGGGCGGCAGCTCCTTGTCTATCGGGACAATGACCCCTCCGCCACAGGTGACCGCAAGATACGAGCAGCACCACTCATAGCAGTTTCTGCCGATGAGCGCAACGTGGCAATCCCCCCGGCCTCTGCCGGAGAGCGCAGTGCCGAGAGCGTTTACCTGGTCGTAAAACTCAGGATAGGTTACACCGTAATATTCACCGTCATCATTCTTCAGCCTGAAGGCAAACTGCTTTTCAAAGAGCTGCGCGCTCTGAGCAAGCATATCCTTATAGCCGTGAATGGGACGGATATCGTAAAATTTTTCAGTGTTTTCCATTTCGGCACCCCTTTGTCGGTATAAATAAATAAGATTTCCCGAAAAGTATATCATAAGAAAACGCAAAATCACAAGCGGAAAGGCGCAGAAAAGCAAAATTTACAAAACCGCCATATTTTTGTCTTCACAAACGACCAAAAGCGGTAAAAAGCGGGGGCGGAACACGACGAAAAAGAAAAAGAAAAAGACCGCGGCATCAGCCCGGTCTTTTTCTTTTAGAAAGAGAAATAAAGTTGAATAACTGCAAAAGGTTGTTACTTCTCTTGCGTATTCTGTATTGGCATCCATATAATAGCTTGATGGTTTTACGTGTGTTGTACGCAAATATGAACAATTTGTAAACAATGACACTGCTCTCTTACATTGTTTCCGGAGAGTCAATTTTCATCATTGAAAGCAGGTTTTTCATGGTGTCACGCACACACGCACACAGGAAAAGTCTCGCCTGCATGAGCGCCTCATCCTCACCCATTACATGCACGGCGTTATAGAATTTGTGGAAGCATCCGGCAAGCTCAGTGGCGTAATGGGTGAGCCTTGTCGGGTCGCAGGTCTTGGCAGCAAGCTCAACCTCTCCGGTGAGGGCAGCAAGATGTGAAATAAGCTCCTTTTCCTCAGGGGCGGTAAGTCTGCACAGCTCCGCCTGTGTGCATTCGCGCCCGGAAACGCCTTCCGCGGCAAGCTTTTTAAAGATGCTGCATATACGCGCATGAGCATACTGACAGTAATAAACCGGATTCTGCGAGGAGTTTTCCACTGCGAGGTCAAGGTCAAAATCGAAATGGCTGTTCGCCTCGCGGTAGTTGAAGAAGAATCTTGCCGCGTCAATCGGAACCTCCTCAAGCAGGGTGACAAGGGTTATCGCCTTGCCGGAGCGCTTGGACGCCTTGATAATCTCTCCGTCCTTTACAAGGCGCACCATCTGCATAAGAATTACCTCAAGCCGCGAGCTGTCAACGCCGATTGCTTCAAGCGCCGCCTTGAGTCTGGGAACATAGCCGTGGTGGTCCGCTCCGAGGATATCTATTGCGCGATTGAAGCCGCGCACACAAAGCTTATTGTAGTGATAGGCAATATCCGGCACGATGTATGTGGGCAGACCGTTTGAGCGCACAAGCACAAAGTCCTTGTCACAGCCGAAGTCCGTCGCCTTGAACCACACAGCGCCGTCAAGCTCATAGGTGTATCCGCTGTCCCTGAGCAGGGCAAGCACCTTCTGAACATCTCCGCTGTTGTGAACGGTGCTTTCGCGGAACCACGTGTCATATTTTATGCGGTATTTCAACAAATCCCTTTCAAGCCCGGCTATGTTTTTCGGCAGCGCAAATTCAACCAGTGCCTTGCGCCTGTCCGCCTCGGGCGCGTCAACAAGGCTGTCACCGTGTATTTCGGCAAACGCCTTGGCGTGCTCGATGATGTCCTCGCCGTGATAAGAGTCCTCGGGCATCTCTATTCCGTCGCGGTACAATTCCAGATAACGCATGTCCAGCGAAAGAGCAAATTTTTCAATCTGATTGCCGGAGTCGTTTACATAAAACTCTCTCTCCGTACGGTAGCCTGCCCACGAAAGCACGCTTGCAAGGCAGTCGCCGAGGGCGCCACCTCTTGCATTACCGACGTGCATGGGACCCGTGGGGTTTGCGGAAACGAACTCAACAAGTGCGCTTTTGCCCTTGCCGATGTCCGAGTGACCGTAGCCCTCGCCCTTTGCCGCGACATCAAGCAGCACATCGGCGTAAAAGGATGCGGCAAGGAAGAAATTCAGAAAGCCGGCTCCGGCGGTTTCCGCTCGTTCAAAATATGTTCCGTCAAGCACGAGATGCGCCTGAATTGCTTCGGCTATCTTTCTCGGAGGCATACGCAGCGCCTTTGAAAGCATAAATGCGGCGTTTGCCGAAAAGTCTCCGTTTGCCCTGTCCGCCGGGACCTCAACCTTGAAGTCCGGAATTTCAACCGCGGCAAAGGATGCGTCCGCCGTTGCCGCCTGTATTGCCGCGCTGACGGCGGCGATTATCTGCTTTTCTGCGGTTTTAACCAATATCGACATTGTTTTTATACTCCTTTACGGTTATCGTCATCTCATTTTCAGCTGCAAGCTCGGAGTTAAAATCCACGGTGTAGCGCATTTTGAGCGTACCGCCGCGCGGGGTCATGCTTGAGTGAACAGCCTTGCCGAATATGCCCATAAGAAAGCCGCCGTACGGCGTATCGTAGTGACAGTTGTGGCGCTTGTTGCGCTCGATGGTAAGCTCCGAGTTGTAGCTGCCGCTTCGTCGCATAATCACTCTGCCCGGGTCATCCACGCAAAGGCTTGTGGTGCAACCGGCAAGCTCACCGTCAAGCTCGGTATATTCAAGCGTATATGCGTCCTGCGAAAACGAAAGCGTGCCGAATATGTTCATTTCAAGCGTTTCCGGCTCGCCGACATCGGGGGACTGCTTATCGCTTATATTTATTACAACCTTTTTCTTCATAGATATCTCAGCTTTTCCTTTCAAGTGCAAGGGTTATAAGCTTGTCAACCAGCTCGCCGTAGGGCAGACCGTCGGACTCCCAGAGCTTGGCATACATGCTTATGGAGGTAAATCCGGGTATGGTGTTAAGCTCGTTGAGCAGCACCGCCGAGTCGGAATTTCGGACAAAGAAATCCACCCTCGCAAGCCCGGAGCAATCAAGTGCGGTGTATGCCTTTACGGCTGTCCGGCGTATTTCGTCAAGCGTCTGAGCGGGAAGCTTTGCCGGAATAATCAGCGCACTGTCACCGTCTATATATTTTGCCTCATAATCGTAAAATTCATTGCAGGGAACCACCTCTCCGGGTGTTGACGCGCAGGGATTTGTGTTGCCGAGCACGGCGCACTCGATTTCTCTGCCGAGTATGCCCTCCTCAAGCACGACCTTCGTATCGTGAGCAAACGCCTTCTCCATCGCCTCACGCAAACCGTCCGCGCCTTTGACCTTGGAAATGCCGACAGAGGAGCCTGCGTTTGCGGGCTTGACAAACAGCGGGAAGCCGAGATATTCCGCGGCTTTTCCGCAGAAGGCCTCGGGGGAATCGTCGTACTCGTGCTTTTTTACCGACAGCCATTTCGCCTGTGCAATTCCGGAAATATCCGCAACCGCGTTGGTTATTGCCTTATCCATGCACATTGCGCTTGAAAGCACACCGCAGCCCACATAGGGCACACCGGAAAGCTCAAACAAGCCCTGAACCGTGCCGTCCTCGCCGTTCTTTCCGTGCAGCACGGGGAAAACAACGTCAATGTTTATGTATTCAACGCCATCGCCTTGTGTAAGCATGAGCCGTGCCGGAGCATCCGCGCAAAGCACCGCAGGCACGCACGAAGCGTTTTTCTGCCACGTATCGTTTTCAATGCTTTCGGTGTCACCGTCATAGAAAAGCCAGCGTCCGTCCGCCGTTATGCCGACCGTTATAACTCTGTATTTTTCACCCGGAACGTTTCGTATGACCGAAGCCGCCGAACGAAGGGACACCTCATATTCGCTTGAAGCGCCGCCGAAAAGTATAAGTAAATTCTTCATTTGTTCACCAACTCAAAAAGATTTGCTCCGACAAGGGGGGATGTAAAATAATATGCCGCGTCTCAGCGAATCTGACCGTTTCCGCGAATTATATATTTAAAGGAGGTCAGCTGCGAGAGTCCGAGAGGCCCTCTGGCGTGAAGCTTTTGCGTGGATATGCCGATTTCCGCGCCGTATCCGAATTCGCCGCCGTCGGTAAAGCGTGTGCTTGCGTTGACATATACCGCCGCCGCGTCAACTCTGGCGAGAAATTTTTCCGACGAGTCATAATCAGAGGTGATTATCGCCTCGCTGTGCTTTGTGCCGTATTCGCCGATGTGTGCGATTGCCGCGTCAATATCATTTACAACCTTTATTGCGATGATATAGTCGAGGAATTCCCTTTCCCAGTCCTCCTGCGAAGCGGGAGAAACATCCGCGCTCATAGCACAAATTGCCTCATCGCCGAGAATTTTTACGTTTTTTTCGTCAAGGCGAGCCTTGATTTTTTCAAACGCCGCAGGTGCAATGTCGCGGTGCAGCAGCACCTTTTCACAGGCGTTGCACACGGACGGGCGAGAGGTCTTGGCGTTGAAAATGATATCCGCAGCCATGTCGAGGTCGGCTGAGGCGTCAACATAGATGTGGCAGTTGCCCACACCGGTTTCAATGACGGGAACGGTGGAATTTTCAACCACCGAGCGTATAAGTCCGGCTCCTCCGCGCGGAATAAGAAGGTCAATATATTCATTGAGCCTCATCAGCGCCGTTGCGCTCTCGCGTGAGGTGTCCTCAACAAGCTGAATACAGTCGGCGGGAAGTCCTGCCGCGGCTATCGCCTCACGCATTACATCGGCTATTGCGCGGTTGGAATTTATTGCCTCCTTGCCGCCGCGAAGAATGGCGGCGCTGCCCGCCTTCAGACACAGCGAGGCGGCATCGGCGGTCACATTCGGACGCGCCTCGTATATCACGGCGATAACGCCGAGGGGTACGGTGATTTTTGATATTTTCAGACCGTTCGGGCGCACAGAGCCTTCGGATATTCTGCCTATGGGGTCGGGGGCATCGGCAAGCTCGCGAACGCCCTGCGCTATGCCGTTGATGCGTTCGGGATTTAAGGCAAGGCGGTCAAGCAGCGACTCGGAAAGCCCTGCCCTTCTGCCGTTTTCAATATCCACGGCGTTTTCCGAAAGGATAAAGTCACTTTTCTCGCAAAGAGCCTTTGCAAGTGCTGTAAGCGCGGCGTTTTTTGCTTCCGCCGACGCACCCGAAAGCACAGTCTCGGCACGCCTTGCGTTTTTTCCCAGAGTGTTTATACTGTCCATAAAATCAGTCCTTTTTTGCGGCAAAGAAGGTGCCGACCTGTCTGCCGTCAAGAAGTCTGTATATTTCGTCGGGCGCTTCGCCGTTCATAACGACGGTGCTTATGCCCGCCGCCGTCGCATATTGCGCGGCAAGCAGCTTTGTTACCATACCGCCCGTTCCGCGGGAGGTCGAGCTGCCCCCGGCAAGGGCGAGAATGTCGTCTGTTATCTCATCAACAACGGGTATGAGCCGTGCGTCCTCAAGTGAGGGGTCCTTGTCGAAAAGTCCGTCGGTATCGGTAAGTATTATGAGTGCGTCCGCACCTATAAGCTTTGCAACGTGCGCGGACAGGTTGTCGTTGTCACCGTAGACAATTTCTTCAACCGCAACGGAGTCGTTTTCGTTGATTATCGGGATGGCTCCGTAGGAAAACAGCCTGTCAAAGGCGTTGATGAGGTTTTCTCTCCGGTCGGCGTTGTCGATGTCGCTTTTTGTTATCAGCAGCTGACCAACGGTGTGTCCGTACTCGCCGAACAGCTTGTCGTACATGAACATCAGCTCACACTGACCCACGCATGCCGCCGCCTGTCTGCCCGGAGTGTCCTTGGGACGGGCTTTAAGTCCGAGCTTTCCGACTCCGACACCTATCGCGCCAGAGGTCACAAGCGCTATTTCAAGACCCGCGTTTGCAAGGTCCGAAAGCGTACACACAAGCTGCTGCATCCTTTTTATATTTGTTTTTCCGGTGGCATGTGTAAGGGTGGAGGTTCCGACCTTCACGACAATGCGCTTTGCGTTTTTTATACCGGGCATATCAATCAACTCCGTTAAAACTTATACTCCGTCAAAATAATCGGGATACTGCGGCATAATCTGGTCCTTGATGAGCTTCACGGCTATATATCCTTCGGTATCCGTAAACAGCAGCAGAGCGCTGTCCGCTTTGATTGTTTTTACGGTCATATCCGCTTTTATGTAGTAGACATACTTGAGCGTATCCGGGCTTTTTGTGCCGCTGCCGTCAAACTCAAGAACAAAATTAGAATCGCTCGGCTGAGAGTCGAAGCGCTCCTCGTATATCGCGACCATATTTGCCTTGCTGCTGCCGTCTCTTTCTGCCGCCGCCGCAACGATGAATTTGTTTGACGGGCTGTCCTCAAGAACCATGACGCCTGTCGGGTTCGCCTTCACGCCCGATACTGTGACGCTCTGATTCGCCTTGATGTTTTCGATTGTGTATATGCCGTCCGCGTCCGCCGTAAGCTCAACGGAATTTGCCTTTACGGTGATGTCGCTCTGTGAGCAGGAGTCCGCAAGTATGACCTTGAACGAATAGCTGCCTGCGTATGCAACAGGCGAGGTGCAGCCCTGCTCAGGAACTATTGTAAAGCCGAGAGGTATACCGTTTTCATCGGTCTCCTTGGGCAGAGTGACGGTGTAGGTGTTTATTTTCAAGCCCGACACGGTAATTACGGTGTCGGCTGTTATTTCCTCAACCGTATATATTCCCGAAGCCGGTGTGAGCTTTGTGCCGTTTGCTCTTACGGTCAGGCTGCTGCCGGAATATGCGGCATCAAGCGCCACGGTAAACCTGAAGGACTTTCCGTGCTCAACAAAATCCGGATTTGCGCTGCCGTAGGGGGAGAAGGTTGCGCCCGTCTGGCGCGGAAGCGTAACGCTGTAAGTGTTGAGCTTTACATCCTCAACGGTGACGGTGCAATCCGCGCGGATGTCCGCCACGGTATACACCCCGTCCTCAGCCGTGATTTCCTCTCCGTTAAGCTTGACCACGGGATTGCTCTGTGAGCACGAGGGGGCTATATCCAGCATAAACGCGAAGCTGTCGCCCGCGTTCGCGAGTGTTGTGCCGGAGACCTTGTTTATTGAGAAAAGCTCGCTTTGCGGAAGCGTAACGCTGTAAAAATCCGCCGTATCCTTTTCAAGCGTGGACAGCTTTGTTGCCGCCCGGAGAATTTCACGCGCCTCCGCGGCGGAGATTGAACCGTCGGCATTGAGGTCGCCGGAGCGCAGCTGATAATCCGACGCGGATTCGAGCCTGGTTGCTATGCGCAGCGCGGTTCTGGCATCGGCTGCCTCGATTATTCCGTTGTTGTTCAGGTCGCCGAGCTTGACGCTCACGAGCGCAGAGGAAGCCACCGAAAACAGGCACACCGCCTGTACAAGCGCAAGCGCGACAGCGGCTGTTGCCTTAAAAGCTTTTTTCATGATAATCCTCCTGTTGACTGCACGGAAAATCCGTAAAGTCGCTTAGTTACTGTAATTAAACAGTATAATATATTTTTGCCGTGAATGCAATGCAATTAGAGAGAAAAAGCGCCTTAAAGGTGTAGGTTTGTCAATGATGTGTTACAAAATTAGAAAACCTCACCGTAAGTTTTGAAAGCTT